>Ga0136617_10007010_pt1 | contig 10054 bp, 9 predicted proteins | sample AntDrymUQ3222106_2_FD_129672 | JGI IMG/M metagenome (GOLD analysis project Ga0136617, IMG submission 129672) | Polar desert sand microbial communities from Dry Valleys, Antarctica - metaG UQ322 (21.06) | ecosystem: Environmental > Terrestrial > Soil > Desert | place: Antarctica: Dry Valley... | reverse complement strand
TACAGTTGTTTTTCGTGGCCGGTGTTATAGCCTCTTCTGGTAGCAACCACTTTTTTAGGAGCCCGTTTTTGAAGAAGGTACTTTTCGCGGCCCTGCTTGTCATGGTCCTCGGCAGTTGTAGTGGCGGCCGGGCGGCAAGCCCCGGCGACTCTCCCCCAGAGGATGCTCAAGAGACCATCTCAGTGGAAGAGGTCTCCTCTTCCGAAGAGACCACCTCCGTGGACGAAGACGTGGTTTCGGGAGAGGCTTCCGAGGAGATCGCGCAGTCGCCTGTCCCGGATATAGAGGTTGTCCAGAACACGGTAAGCAGCCCGGCCGTCGCCGGGTCGGGTATGGTGAGTTCGGCCAACCCTTACGCTACGCGGGCGGGTACGGAGATACTGGCCGAAGGGGGGAACGCCTTCGACGCCGCGGTCGCGGTCGCGGTCGCCCTGAACGTCGCCGAGCCGATGATGAGCGGCATCGGCGGTTACGGGGCGATAGTGGTCTACGACGCCGAAGAGGGCGAGACGCGCTTTCTGGATACCGGCAGCAGGACGCCCGAAGCCCTGGACCCGAGCGCGCTCCGCGAGCCGACGCCCAACTTTATAGATAACCGTTGCGGCGCCGGCGCCGTGGTTGCGCCGGGTAACCTCAATGCGTGGGAGCGGATGTCGGAGGACTACGGCGAGCTTGAGTGGTGGCGTCTCTTCGAGCCGGCTATAGAGCTGGCCGACGAGGGGGTCGTCCTCGATGGGATCACCGCCGGTTGGATCGACGCCGCCTGGCCCGCCTTTCCGGAGAACGCTAGAAGCTTCTACGGCAACGACGGCATCCCTCTAAGGACCGGGGATACACTGGTCCAGGAGGACCTGGCAAACTCCTTCGGCCTCATCGCCGAAGAGGGGGCCGGGGTGTTGTACGAAGGCGAGTTGGCCGGGGCCATCGACGCCTCCATGCGGGAGAACGGCGGCTTCCTGACCCTCGACAACCTGAGGAACAACCAGGCCCGGTGGCGGGATACCATCAGCATGGACCACCGCGGCTACGAGGTAGTCACGGCCTCCCCCCCGTCCACGTCGTGGAACTCACTCCTCCGACTGGGCATCATGGGCCAGTTCGACCTGAACGAGTACGCCCATAACAGCACCCCATACCTGCACACGGTCGCGGAGATCAACAAGCAAGCCTCGCGGGCGGCGCGCGACTACGCCGCCGACCCGGAGATAGCCGAGACGCCGCTCGACCTGATACTCTCGCAGGGGTTCCTGGCCGGGGCGGCCGCGCAGGTGAACCCCTTCCAGGCCGCCCCGAACGCGCCGAACTCCCCGTTCGGCACGCCCACGCGTTGCATACCGCAGAGTTACCAGCCCACGTATGGCCCAGCGGATGCGCCCGCGACCGCTACCCCCGAGGCTCAGTCGCACACCACGCACTTCGTCGTGGCGGACGAGGAGGGTAACGTGGTCAGCGCGACGCAGACCCTGGGCAACATCTTCGGGAGCAAGGTGATGCCGGAGGGGACGGGCATCTGGCTCAACGACGCCGTCGCGTGGAGCCGCTTCGAGCCTGCCGGGAACGTCTTCGACGCCTTCCCCGGCCGCCAGAGCCTCTACGCGCTGTGCCCGACCATAGTCATGAGTGACGGGAGGCCGTATATCGCGCTTGGGACTCCGGGTGGGCGGACTATCCCGCAGACGACACCGCAGATGCTTACGAACCTCATAGACTTCGACATGGATGTTCAGCAGGCGATCTCCGCCCCCCGCATCAGCTTCGCGTTCCCGAACGCGCTCGTAGTCGAGACTGGCATCCCGCAGTCCGTACGCGGCGAGTTATCCGCCCTGGGCCACAATGTACGGGTAGACGAGATCGGGCTGGGCAACGCCCACGGCCTGACTATCGAGTACGACTCAGCGGGCCGCCCGTCCAGGTTCACCGGTGGCTCCGACCCGCGCGGCGTAGGGGCCGCGTCCGGGTACTAAAGAACATCGGGAACGGCCGTCTCTCGGTTCGCTCACCAACGAGACCGGCGCTCTCGGCGCCGCCGCCGAGGCCGCCAAGGCGGTACAGCAGGAGACATCATCATCTGGGACACCGTCCTCGACGAGCTAGCGGCCGTCGAGGAGGGAGTAGCCACCAGCGCTGGTTGCCGGAACCTGTTCTGGATGGGCTACGGCGGCGTAAACGCAGCCGTGCAGGTGATCTGGGAAGGCTCCCCTGCCGGAGATGGCGACACCGGCTCCGTCCTCGTAACCCGGGATAACCTCGACGACGAAGAGATACAGGCCTTCCTCAACTCCGGCTGCGACAATCCGCCGACCGGCACCTGATACCGTGAGGAAAAGGGGTGCGTGTACAACACGGCTCCTTCTCGATACTACTCCTGGACGAAGCACCCCCGTCCCATCCAGCCAACCTGAACGGGCTTACCGGCCTCGACGATCACCGGGACGGTGCGGTTGCCGCCGGTGATCTCCAGCATCCTCTCGTAGGCTTCGCGGTCCTTCTCTACGTCGTACTCCACGAAGTCCATGCCGCGCCATTCCAGGTCCTCGCGGGCGGCGTCGCTGTAGGGACAGCCGGTCGTGGTGTAGAGATGTACTGGGTCCGTCATGGTGCCTCCTAAACCTCAGCCTTATCCTGGTCTCGTGTCTGAAATTATAATGATTCAAAGTACAGGAACGGCTTGTTTTGGAAACGGGAAGGCCCCGAGCGGGCTACGGGGCGAAAAAGCACTGTGCTCGTGTCTTTGTCCTCGGCTGCTGCGACCGGTTGAGAGAGGGGACGATGGTGGCGCGGATCGAGTACCTCGAAGTTAGTAGGGGGAAACACCGAAAGAACAAAGGGGGTTCGGTATGAGCATCGAGATGAGGACCATCGGCTTCGTGCGCACGGATGCAGGAGAGGTTCCCCGTCACTGGAGAGTCTCCGACGTGGAGGGAACGCTGGTCATCGACGATGAGTACGCGGGAGGGCTCGCGGACATCGAAGCGGGAGAGAGGATCGTGGTGATCTTCAACTTCCACCGGAGCCCCGAGTTCTCCGCGGAGCTTCTCCGGCAGACGCCCCCGCACACCGGGAGGCAGACGGGCGTCTTCAGCATCTGCTCGCCGGTTCGTCCGAACCCCATTGGGATGTCGGTGTTGGAAGTGCTGGAGGTCGAAGGCGGGGCCGTCCGCGTCCGGGGGCTAGACATGCTGGACGGCACCCCCATACTCGACATCAAGCCGCACATCGAGCACGGATGTGAGTGAGCCCGCTCTCGTGCCGGCGTAGTGCTCTGAAGCGGTCTACCCGACGTAGATCAACTCGGAGCTTCCCTCGGCCACCTCGGTCAGAATGTCGGCCAGGTTGCGGCGAACCGCTCCCCACCGGCGTATATCGTCGTCGGACACCGCACGGGCATCCACGCAGCGCGGTCAGACCGAGACGAAGAGACCGCTCTCCACGGCTTCGTTCATATAGTTCAGCAGGCGCTTGTTGTACTGGGGGTCTGGAACACCTTCGTCTTTGAGGATCTCCACCGCATCTCCAGCCAGCCTTACCTCGGACTCTAGGCCGGATCCGTGCGCTACCGAAGCGAAGTGGTAGGCCATAAAGGCTGGGCGGGTACTGACGGCCGGATCGAGACCGGCGAAAAAGACCAGCTTCTTGCGTTGCACTCTACTCCTCCTTCTCTGTCGTTGGTCTGTCCAGTATAGGTTGATTCATCTCGTTACAGGCGACGTAGTGGCCCGGAGCTACCTCTTGCAACCCGGAAGCGATAGTAGCATAGCTCTCTTGCGCCTGATCGCTTGTGGGATAGTCTGCTCCGGATGGCGATGGCGGCGCGAGTTCTTCTACCGCTTGCAGGAGCATCTTCGTGTAGGGGTGCAGGGGGTTTGCGACCACGGCCTCCGTGGGTCCCAGTTCGACTAGCCTGCCGCCGAACATCACCGCGACGCGGTCGCAGAGGTGGCGGGCGAGTGCAAGATCGTGGGTGATGAACAGGTAGCCGGTGCCGTGTGTGTCCCGGTGTCTCTTGAGAATCTGCAATATACCGGAGCGCAGGGAGGGATCCAGCATCGAGGTAGGCTCGTCGGCGAGCACTAGCGCGGGGTCGAGCACCATCGCCCGGGCGACCGCGACCCGCTGGCGTTGCCCTCCGGAGAGTTGGTGCGGGTAGCGTCCGGTGAAGTGGGAGATCGGGGTGAGGCCCACCTCCTTCAGCGCCGCCAAGACCGCTGCCTCCCTGCCGGCGCGGTCCCCGACCCCGTGGATCTTCATCGCCTCCTCGACGATCTCGTGTACTCGCATGCCGGGATGTAGAGAGTCGTAGGGGTCCTGGAATACGAGGTGGAGACGACGCCGGACCTTTCGCAACGCCTGCTCCGAAAGCCCGAGCATCTCTCTGCCCTCGAAGCGGACGCTCCCCGTAGCGGATCTCACTAGCCCCATTACGGCACGCGCCACGGTGGTCTTGCCGGATCCACTCTCGCCTATGAGCCCGAGGATCTCGCCGGGAGCGATGCCAAAGCTCACCCCTCGCACGGCCGCCACTTCTCCCGAGCGCCCGCGAGCACCGAAACGAACACTCAGATCCCTCACCTCAAGCAGTGAACCGCCGGAGCCCGGGCTACCTGTCGAGCTTCTACTCCCGTTCATCATCGTGATAGAGCAGGCAGGCTACCTTCCTGCCGGGCTCCACCTCCTCCAGTGAGGGGTCAACTGTCTTGCAATCAGTGAGGGCCGCGGGGCAGCGGGGCTCGAAGTTGCATCCGGACGGTAGGCGATGCAGGTCCGGAGGATCGCCGGGGATGGACCGCAAGTCCTGCTTGGGGCCGCGCACCCGGGGGATCGCTTCCACCAGGACTCTGGTATATGGATGCAGGGGTTTCTCGAATACCGTGCGGGCCTCGCCTGTTTCGATGATTCTTCCGGCGTACATCACCGCGATGCGGTCGCAGATCCTGGTCACCGTAGGGAGGTCGTGGGAGACCAGTATCATGGAGAGGCTCCGGCTCTCCTTGAGGTCGGAGATCAGGCGCAGGATGCGGGCCTGCACGACGACGTCGAGCCCGGAGACCGGCTCGTCGGCGATGACGAGCTTCGGTTCGTTGACGATAGCCATGGCTATGACGCATCGCTGCCGCATCCCGCCGCTGAGCTCGTGGGGGTAGGCGGAGTGGCGCTCGGGCGGGATGCCGACCTCCACGAGCCTCTCCCGGGCGGTACGCAGGGCGGCCTTCCTGCCGGCTTTCCCGTGCGCGGTGATCGCTTCGGCGACCTGCTTGTCTACCGGGATCACCGGGTTCAGGGCGTGCATGGCGCTCTGAGGGATCAGGGCGAGGTCCCGGCCCCGGCGCGCCGGCATCTCCGAGCGGGGGAGACGGAAGAGGTCTTCACCGTCCAGCAGCATCTCGCCGCCCTTGAGTATCCGGCCGGGGGACTTTATGAGGCGCATCAGGGACGTCACCAGGGTGGTCTTGCCGGAGCCGGACTCCCCGACGATACCGAGGATCTCGCCCCGCCCAACGGAAAGGTCCACGCTATCCACGGCCCGGATCTGACCCTCGGTCGTGCGATAAACGGTGTTCAAGCCGCGAACTTCGAGGAGCGTGCTCATCGGAGCGCGTCCTCTCGAACGGGCGTTGGTGTTCGGGTGTCTCTCAGGGGCTCTTTCGTCGGTAGGGTGGAGCGTAGTCGTGGGTCTACTCGCTCCTCCAGGGCGTAGCCCAGGAACGCGAAGCTGACTACCACCGCCGCGATGCACAGCCCCGGCGGCAGCACCCACCAGAGCCATGCGTCGGTGAGGAAAGCCGAGCGGGCGTTCGCGTAGAACAGGATGGCGCCCCAGCTCTTCTGAAACGGGTCGCTGAGGCCGAGAAAGGCCAGAGAAGCCTCCAGCATTATGGAGACGTTCGCCGTGCGGACGAACTGCGCCGCGACCAATGGCGTGACCCTCGGGAGTACGTGACGGACCATGATGTAACCGTGGGTGGCGCCCATCGCCCGGGCCGCCTGGACGTGCCCGCTCTCACGTACCGAGAGTACCTGGGAGCGTATCAGTCGGGCGGGGCGGGCCCAGATCAGGAGCCCTATCACCAGGATCAGGTTGGTGGTGTTCTGCCCGAGGAATGCCGCCAGCACGATCATCAGCGGCAGGAAGGGCAGGGAGAGGATCACGTCCACCCCTCGCATCAGCACGGTGTCTACCGCTCCTCTGAGGTACCCGCCGACGATCCCGACCGCCGCCCCCAGGACTGTGGCGAGACACGCGGTGACGAAGCCAACCGTCAGCGAGAGCCTGCTGGCGAAGATCAGTTCGCTCAGGATATCCTGGCCCACGTCGTTGGCGCCCAGGGGGTGGGCGAACGAGGGGGCCGCGAAGGGTTGGGCGGTACGCAGCGCGGGGTCGTGGGGGGCGAGTATTGGAGCGAAGATGGCGGCGACCACGAAGAGTAGCAGGATCGTTGCCCCTACGCGCCCCATCCGGGTCCCGCTCACCGGGCGCTCTCCGCTCGTACCCGGGGGTCTATGATCGGGTAGAGGAGGTCGGCCAGGAGGTTTGCCAGGATGACCCCCACCGCCAGCAGCAGGAACGCTCCCTGGAGCACGGCGTAGTCGCGGCTCAGGACGCTCTCGTAGATCAGACGCCCCAGCCCGGGGTAGGAGAAGACGGTCTCCACTACCGTCGCTCCTCCCACCACTGTCCCCACCTCCACCGCCACGGCCGTCACGAGGGGGAGGAGGGCGTTGCGTATCCCGTGCCCGAGCACCACCTGACGCCGGGAGAGGCCCTTCGCCTCGGCCATCAGTATGTAGTCCTCGGAGAGTTCACCCGCGAGCGAGGACCTCGCCACCAGGAAGAGCCACCCGGCCCTTACCATCGTCAGCGTGGCCAGGGGGAGCACGAGACGCTGGGCGAACTCGAGGGTGAGGCCGAAACCGTCCGCCGCGCCGGACGTCGGGAGAGCCCCGAAGACCGGCAGGAGATCCAGGTATCCGGAGAAGAACACGAGGAGCAGCAGCCCGATCCAGAACGGCGGCATCGAGTCGAGGAACATGAAGAGGGCGAGCCCCCATGCCTCCGTCCGGCCCCCTCGCCTGGCGGCGGAGAGGAACCCGGCGCCGCCCCCGATGACCGTGGACAGCGTGATCGCCCCTCCCACCAGAACCAGGGTCCAGGGCAGCCTCTCCAGCAGCATGTCCACAACCGGCCGGCCTTGCTGCGCCGAGATACCCAGGTCACCTCGCAGGATGCCGGTCAGGTAGAGCCGGTACTGCTCGAGGAGAGGCTTCTCGAGCCCAAACTGCGCCAGCACCCGCTCCCGTTGCTCGGGGGTGATGGTGGCGACCTGCTCGCTCGGGACCAGGTAATCTATCGGGGTCCCGGGCGCCAAGCGGGGTATGGCGAAGTTGAGCGAGACCGCGACTAGGAGGACGAGGGCGTACTGCGCCACTCGCCCGCCGCCCCGCCTCCACGCGGCTCCGGAGGGGCGTGGCAACTATATCTGGTCCTCGTCGCTCCCGCGCGCGGAGCGCCGCCGGAGGAGGAAGAAGCCAAGCACGAGTAGAACCACCGCCCCGGCGACCACGAGGGCGTACAGGATGGTCCTGCCGCCGGTCTCCTCCTCCGGTGGAGCGGTTCGCTGCGCGACTGTTTCTATCCCCAACAGCTCCGGGGCTTCCGGAATAAAGGACCACTTGTGGTGGATGCCGTGGCCTTCGACCGGGATCCAGCCGTCGTAGGCGCTCGAGTTGTAGGCATAGGTGGTATCGGGGTAGTAGAGCGTCAACGCCGGTGGGTCCTCGACGAAGAGCCTCTGTATCTCGCGCATCGTCTCGCCCTGCTGCTCGACGCTGGTGGACTGGAACCACTCTTCCCTTAGTCCCTCGTACTCGGGGTTGGAGTAGACCAACAGGGACTCCAGGGACTCGATCATCTGGGTGGGGTCCCCGATCAGGTGCGGTACGCCCTGGAAGCTGGAGAGCTCGAAGTCGAGCGCGTTCTGCCGCTGGCTCAGGGTGCCCGGGTCCAGGGACTCGGGCACCAGCTCGATGCCCACCTCGCCGAGCTGCTGGGCGACCAGCTCGGCGGTACGGATCTGCAGAGGATCGTTGGCGGAGACGATGATCGAGAGGCTAACCGGCTCCCCCTCGTACTCCCGGCTTCCGTCTCCGTCGGAGTCGGTGATGCCGGCCTCGTCCAGGATGGCTCCGGCCTGCTCCGGATCGAAGGCCGCATCCTGGGGCTCGAACCACCTGGAGTCCGGGTGCATGAACGAGGGGCTCCCCGCCCTACCGTTGCCCAACAGGACCGTATCCACCAGCGCCTGCCGGTCCACGGCCATGTCCAGGGCCCGCCGGAACTCCTGCTGGTCGAGCGGCGGGCTTTCGGCGTTGAACCTGTAAAAGATCGACGCGAACCGCTTCCCCTCCACCAGCTCGACGTCCCGCGCCTCTCCAAGGCTCTCCTGAAGCTCGGGAGGGACGGGGCGCGTCGCGGTATCTACCTGGCCGTTCTGCAGGGCTAGAAACATGCTCGATGGGTCCGGGACTATCGGCATCTCGATCTCCCCGACGGCCGGCGGCCCGAGGAAGTAGTCCTCGTTTGCCTCGAACAGGTAGGACTGGTCCTCCACGTACTCCGCCAGCCTGTACGGTCCCGTGCCCACCGGGAGATCGGTGTACGTCTGGGGGTCCTCGACGTCTTCCCAGATGTGCTGGGGCAGGATCGGTAGGTCCGCCAGGGTCACGAGGTCCAGCGTTGGGCAGGGCTGCTCGCAGGTGAACTCCACCGTGGTCGCGTCCAGCGCCTCGGCGGATTCGACGACCGGCACCTCGCTCGCGTGGTGCGTGTAGCGGTTGGGAGGCCCATCTCTGTAGTAGTCGTATGTGAAGGCGACATCCTCGGCGGTGAACTCCTCGCCGTCGTGCCAGGTGACGTCGTCGCGCAGCGTCACGGTCCAGACCGTAGCATCCGCGTTCGCCGAGGCCTCCGTCGCAAGCCACGGAATCGGCTCCTCGGTGTAGGGATGCAAGAAGAGCGTATCGTAGACGAGGCCCACGAGCTCGCTGTGGATACCCGGCGGGGGCCTGAAGCTGTAAGGGGTCAGGTTGCCCTTGTCGGCCTCGGTTGCGATGGTGAGCCTCTCAACCTGCTGGGATTGCTGGGCGCCGCCCGCGGTCGGACTCGACACCACCACAATCAAGAGACCTAGCACGAATACCAGTACGGGACGCCAAGATCGCTCCAACGCTCCACGGACCATCGCCGCCCCCCTTCTGTTCCTCTAAACACGTTCCTGTTCCTTCGAACAGCTTCTTTTTTGGCTCTCCCTAGCTTCCATTCTACTGGAAGCTCAGATGGTTTTGGCGAGAGTCTGTCCGCCGGGTATCAGCGGGGGGCGAGCAGGAGGAAGTTGGGATTGTTACCGAGGCGCGGTATCTCGGGCTCCCGGTAGCCTTCTGCTTTGAGCCACTCGCGGTAGTCGCTCTCTTTTCAGCGGGAGGAGGCGGCCTCGAAGCAAGACGGGCAGAGCGCCCGGCCCGAAGACGCGCTTGAGGGTCGCCAAGCACACCTCCGCCAGCGGCCCGTTGGTCTCGATCAGCTCCCCCTCGAGCTTCCTGCCGCTGTGGGCCAGGTTTTCTCGACGCCGCCGACACCGTCGAGAAAACCTGCATCCTTCCTCACGCGCCGGTCGCGGCGAGGAAGGATGGAGACTGCCTGAGACGACGGGGAACAGGTGCGCGAGGAGCCTCTCGGCGTCGCGTAGCTGCCGAAGGAGCGCCAGGGTCCGGACCTCCAAGTCCGAGAGGCGCTTGATGGAAACGTAGCGCTGCCCGTTGGGGTTGAGCCCGGTAGTAGGCGTCGTTGATGAGGCAGAAAAGGACGATTGTCGCCTCTTCCGTTCCAGCGAGTTCTCGGGTATGGTGGGCTTGAGCCATCCGGTGATCTTTTGGTCGGGAGTGGGCTGGGCGGCTCCTTGCCCACGCCATCAAACCACGCAACAGACATCTAGTCCTCTGTCACTATTTCTCTGCGGGGTAGAGGCTGCGAAGCTTGGTGCGGGCGTCCTCGGTCGTGAAG
>Ga0136617_10007009_pt1 | contig 10054 bp, 4 predicted proteins | sample AntDrymUQ3222106_2_FD_129672 | JGI IMG/M metagenome (GOLD analysis project Ga0136617, IMG submission 129672) | Polar desert sand microbial communities from Dry Valleys, Antarctica - metaG UQ322 (21.06) | ecosystem: Environmental > Terrestrial > Soil > Desert | place: Antarctica: Dry Valley... | reverse complement strand
TCGGACCCGTTCCTCAGCCTGGCGCTCGGTTACGGCACGAACGTCGACGAACCCATGCAGGCCGACTTCGACGTCAAGCCCTACCACGACGGCTCGCGCTTCGACTACATGGTCACGGCGCCCTACGCCAAGGGGCTCGACGGCGAGTCCGACCCCGTCGAGCTGGCTGCGTTCGCGCTCCGGCCGACTCAGGCCCTGATGCCACCGATGCCCGCGGTGATGGACGCCACGCAGCGCGCCGAGGAGCCACCGGCGGCGCGTGAGCAGCCGTACGCGGCGAGCACCCTCGTGACGTGGCAACGACCTCCGGCCACCACGTTGATTCGCGCCGCCAGCTACGCCGCCGCCCGCGCCGACGTGTTCGCACCGGCGGCGGTGCTGTTGATGGACGAGCGCCCGGGCGGCGGCCGCCGCCCGATCGCCCCGGCGCTGGCCAAGTCCGACGACGACGGCGCCCACGTCTTCCTGACCGACCCGCGCTTCGAGATCGCGCCCGTCCCTGGCACCCGTCTGCTGCGTTACGGCGTCGCCACCCAGGATCTGTTCGGCCTGTGGAGCAATTGGAACGTGGTCGGCCATGTCGCCACCCAGCCCGCTCCCGAGCCACCGCGGATCATCGCCGCCACCCTCGACCTGCCGGCGCCCATCGCCGGTCCACCCGGTGGCAAGCAGTGCACGGGTGCGCTCACGGTCGACTTCACGTGGGACTGGACCGACCGGGCGCCGGACACGATCACGCTTGCGGGTCGCATCTACGCGGCGTCCGAGCTCGGCGCCGATCCGCCGTCGGCGACCGCGCCCAACGCGCTGCAACGCACGATCGGCGGCAACCAGCCCGAGGTCGTCGTCGACTTCTCGTTGGGATCCGGGTTTACCGACGCCGCCACCGTCGACGGCGTTGTCACCACCAACCTCGACTACCTCAATCCGGAGGGCACAGAGTTCGTGTCACCGGGACCGGGCCAGTCCGACCGGATTCGCCGCTACCGCCTGCGCATCCCCGGGTTCGCGGTGGACTTCGCGACCACCCTTCACGTCGGCCTGGCGTTGTGGATCGAAGGCCGCGAGCGTCTCGCCCCCGGGCGGGTCACGGGCCAGATCGGCCCGTTCCTGACGTTCGCCAGCGATCCGGTTGCGCCACCATCGGGCGACCGCTTGCCGATCGTGCCGCTCGGCAGCATGCCAGACGCCGGCGGTCGCAGCCATGGTCGCCTGTCGTGGCCGGCCGTGGGCGGCACCGCCGGCTACTTCGTGTACGAGGCCGACGAGTTCACGCTGCTGGCTGCGTGGGGGTTGCCCGAGCCGGACCCGGACCGCTCGCTGTCGGAGCGTTACGACGCGATCCGCGACCGGTTCCGCATCGAGCCCGTCCGCCGACCCTTCCAGCGGCTGTCCTCGCGCGCCGTCTCCACCAACGAGCTCGACGTCGTGATGCCCATGGGGTCGCGTTCGATCCACCTGTATGTCGTGGTGACCGCCGGACCCGGCGGCACCGAAGGGCCGTGGCCGGGCCCCGTCGGTCCCGACGACCCGATGCAGCTGTACGCGTACGCCGCGCCGCGCCGCGCCACGCCCCCTCCCCCGGAGCTCTTGGCCGTCGCCCACGCCGACCTCGGCCAGGTCACGGTCGAGCTCACGACGCGCACCGGGTTCGCCGTTGAGCGCATCGACATGCACCGGGTGCGCGTTGACGATGCCGCCCGCGAGCTGGACACGATGGGTCCACCCGTGGCCCAGGTCCCGGCCGCCGGTGGTGGCGGCTGGACGCGGGCGAGCCTCCCGGCAGATCGCTTCCGCTTCGAGGGCGTCGACACGCCCAGCCCGTCGTGGCGACGGGTGTGGTACCGCGCCGTGGCCTGGAGCACGGGGGATCCGTTCCGGGGCCTCGTGCCCGGACGCTCGGTGCCGTCGAACCCCTTCGCCGTCGTGCTGCCACCGGCGGGCTCACCCAACCTGTCCGTGCTGTCGGCGGTATGGCCGGGCGGCGACGCCAACAACGTCGAGATCCGCTTCACGAGTGCCGCGCCGCGCTGGAAGACGGCACTCGGCTGGCACCGCCTCGAGGTGATGGTCCTCGACGTGACTGATCCCGCCTCACCCCTGCCGGTGCTGCCGGGACCGGCCGCGCCACCCGGCGCGTTGACCCGCGAGCTGGGCTCGATCGGAACCGTGGCGCCGTCGGCGGGTTCCGCGCTGTGGGTCGACGGCGACAGCGCCCCGGCCGACTACCGGATCACCGTCGACCGGTCGCCGGCGGCCGAGCCGCTGCTGGTGGTCGTGCGGATGATCGATCCGCTCGGCCGACCGACCGAGCGACGACTCGACGTGCCCGCCGGCTCGCTGCTGCCCCTCCCGGACCTGCTCAACCCGAACGTCATCGTCGTCGCCGGCGGGGGTCGTCTGCTGACGTTCTCGACGGACGCCGCGCTGACGATGAACCCGCCCTACGTGCTGCGCGCCGACGTGGGGCAACTGGCGACCGGACCGATGCTCGGCGGGGGGGTCGTCCGACCCCGCTCGGCGCGCGTCTCCGCCGAGCTTTCCGACGTCCCCGTGTTCACGTCGATCCCGCCCGGCACCCAACCGGTGGTGCTGATGCGGGCGGCCGGCCCCGTCGCCGCCCTCAGCCACACGTTCGGCGTGCTCGCCCGCAGCGGCGCCCGCTCCTTCACCGTGACGTTGATCAGCCCCGACGGACGCACCACCTCGTTCACCGCACCGGTCCCGCCAAGCTAGATAGGAGGAGACGCCCGTGTTCCCATTGACTACGACCTCGGCCCAGAGCCGGCTGCAGGACAGCGGGCTGCGCGCCCTGGGCGTCACCGTGCCCCTCCTGGCCGCCCGCTGGGACGACGACGACCCGACGTTCGATGCCGCCGGTCTCCGCCTCGTCGCCGGGATGAACGTGCTGGCGCCGTTCCAGGGACTTCGGCGACAGCTCGACGAGGTAGGCGTGGCCGGGTGCAGCGAGGCGTCGGGGGCCGCGATCTCCGGTCCCGGCACCGTGTTCTCGCTCCACCCCCAGGCCGCCCATCGCCTCGACACGCTCGTCGACCGCCTGCTCGGGACGGCGGCGGCGTCGATCCGCCCGATCCCGCACACCGTCGTCGTGCGGACCGTCACCGGCACGTTCACCGACACCCGCCACGCCGCGGGTGACCAGATCGCCACCGCCGGCACCTGGTCGTTCCACGACGAGCGGGGACTGATCATCTGCCCGGTCGCCGTCGCCGAACTGTTCGTCGGGCTCGCCACCCAGTTCGCCGCGCTGGCGTCGACGGGGATGTCCAACGCGGCCGGGGGGGTCGCCGACATCGCCCAGAAGGCGGCCGGCACCGTGATCCAGGTCGTCGACCCGCACGGCGCCCCGTTCGTGGCCCCGGCGGCCGAGTCGATCGTGGTGATGTCAGGGAATGCGCAGGCGGCGACACTCGGCACCGACGGGATCGCCACCGTTCTCGCCGGTCAGACGATCGGCGCCGTCGGCACACCGACCCGGGTCCGGTGGGGCTGGGGCCGCAACGCCGGCCTCGGGACGGCTCCGCTGGCGCCACCCGCACCGCTCGTCACGCTCACCCGTCAGTTCCTGCGCGTCGTGGCCGTCGACCTTCCGTGGCATCTCGTCGGCAACCGCAGCGACTCGGCTGTCGAGGGCGTCGAGGCGGCCGACCAGCAGATGCCCGCTGAGTTCCGGCCCGTGGTGCGCGACCGGGTCAACGTCGACTACCTCGTCGACGGCGCCGACACGCTCGGCGCCGCCGGTGGTGTCCTGAACGACTTCGTCACCGCCGGCACCGGTCTGGTGTACGGCGTGTCGCCCGTGTTCGACGCCGCCGTCGGCATCCCGCCGTCGCCGGCACCAGGTGCGTCGCCCGACCCGGCGACGCACTGGCCCCGGCCGGTCCCGGGCACGCCGGCGCCGCCGATCACCTTGCCGGCGATCACCGCCGACCGCACCGGCACGCAGGACGTTTCGCTCAGCTTCCCCGCCAGCGCCTTCCCCGTCGGCGCGCACGTGCGCGCCTACCCCCGTCGCTTCGTCGTGATCTCGTCGATCTCGGTCGACCAACCGTCGTTCCTCCGCGGTGACGGCGCCGCCACCGTGGTTGCCGACGCCACCCCGTTCTCGCTGCTGCTGTCGAACCCGACGGCACTGGCAACGGGGGCGGAGCTCCCGCTCGACGAGCCGTTCGTGTTCGACCTCGTCGTCACGCTGGCCAACGGGCGGCGACGGATCTTCGGCAACGTCAGCCTGCCCGTGGCCACGGCGACGCCGGCGCCTCCCGTCGACCCGTTCGCCGGCCCCGACCTGCTCGGCCTGCTGCCGGCGACGAACCGATCGGTGGCGCCGAGCCCGGTGTTCGGCATCGCCGGCCAGGCCCCGCCTGGCGGGGGGCCGCCGACGTCGATCATCGACCTGTTCCGGGCCCTGACGTCGGAGACGACGCCGCGCATCGGCCCGCGCCTGCCGACGATGGCCCGGTTCCCGACGATGGTGATCGCGTCGACCGGTCCGACGACGGCGCCGATGCCATGGCAGGCCGTGGTCAGCGGCGGGTCGTGGTCGCGAGCCACCCGGTCCGCCGACCACGACCTCGCCAACCCCGGGAACCCGGCCGGCGCCGATACGCACGCCGCTGGTGTGTTCGTCGACGGCGCGTTGGCGTTCGACGCCGCCACCATCGCCATCCGCCGGGTCCAGCCGATCCTCCCCTTCGACACCGACGACGTCCAGGGCTGGATGCCGTGGGTCGGCATCGACGGTTGGGTCGCGCCCGCCGCCGGGACGGCACCCGCTCCCGCCTCAGGGGCCGGTGCCGTCCTGCGCACGGTCGCCGCCGGCGCCGAGACGCCGGAGCTGACGATTGAGTCGATCCCGATCCCGCCTGCGAACGCCTCGCTGCAGATGGCGATCAACTCGATCATCAACGAGCTCGGCGGGGCGACCGACCCCGACCCGCCGCAGCCAGCGGCCGAGGGTCGCATCGTCACGGAGATCCGTCGCGAGTTTTACGTCAGCCGATTCGGCCAGCGCGACGCGCTGTACTCGTTGCGCCGTGCCGTCGGCCAGGCCCGCCGCCTCGTCGTCGTCGCCGGTCCGTCGTTCACACGCACGGCCCACGCCGACGAGCCTGCCCGCCCCGCCGGCGCCCCGCCCGCCATCGACCTCGTCGAGGTGCTCGCCGACCGGATGAGCGTGCAGCAGGGGCTGTTCGTGCTCATCGCCCTGCCGCGGCACCCGGATGCGGCGCTGACGTACGGCGGCTGGGTCCGCCACGCCTTCGACGCCCGCAACGAAGCCGTCGCCGAGCTCCAGGGTGTCGCCCCGAGCCGCGTCGCCGTCTTCCACCCGTGCGGCTTCCCGGGGCGCTGGGCCAGCATCCCGACGACGAGCGTGATCGTCGACGACGTCTACGCGCTGGTGGGGACGTCGCACTGGCGGCGCCGCGGCATGACGTTCGACGAGGGCGTGGACGTGGCGTCGACCGACCTGACGCTCGACGCGACCGGAACGTCCGCCCGCATCCGGCGCTACCGCCAAGGCCTCCTGGCAGCGTTCACGCACACACGGGCCCCGGTCGCCGGCGTCGCGCCGGACGCCGATTGGGTGCGCCTGGCCTCGATGTTCGGCTGCTTCGATCTCGTCGCCGACCTGCTCGACCAGGGCGGCCTCGGCCGGGTCGTGCCCCTGTGGCCGGGGCCTACCGACAACGCCGTGCTGGCCCAGGCGAACAACGTCGCCGACCCCGACGGCGGTCGGACCGACCAGTACCTCACGATGCTCGCCGGTCTGATCGGCGAATCACCGAGCTGAGGCCTCCGGTGGTAGGCATCAAGATGGGCAGGTGCGCATCGGTGTCACCGTCGGCGCGCTCCCACCCGGCCGGTTCGGCTGCCGCATTCCCCTGACGAACGTCCTCCCCATGCCGAAGCGCACCTTCGTCACGAGTGCGTGCAGACTCAGGCGTGCGCCAGCGCCGATTCGAGCAGGGCGGCCGGGGCCGATCGCAGAGCGTCGGTGGCCGGGCCCCCGGGTAACGATCGACAGGCCTCCTCGGCGTCGCCGACGAACTGCCGAGCAGTAGTGGCCGCTGACTCGACGCCCTCGTTCGCCCGCACGATGGCCAGGGCCTTGTCCCGATCGGCCAGGTCGAGCGGCTTGCCGAGCAGGGCCTGCATCTCCTCACCGACGCCGTGACCCATCGCCAGCGTGCGCAGCACGGGCAGGGTGTACACCCCCTCCACCATGTCGTGACCGGCCGGCTTGCCGAGGCGTTCGCTCGTGGTGGTGATGTCAAGGATGTCGTCGACCATCTGGAACACCATGCCGTAGGCGGTCCCCCACTCGGTGAGCGTCTCCACGTGGTGTCGGTCGAGGCCACCGACGATGGCGCCGATGCGGGCGGCGGTGCCAAAGAGGGTGGCGGTCTTACCACTGATCGACGACAGGTAGCTGGTCTCGGTGCGAGCGGTGTCGTACGTGTGGCGCAACTGCTCCACCTCGCCTTGGCACAGCCACCCGATCGTCCGGGCGAGCAGGCCGGCGACCTCGGTGCCGAGGGACGCGGCGATCTCCGACGCCTTCGACAACAGAAAGTCGCCGGCCAGGATCGCCTGCAGGTTGCCCCACTTGGCGTTGACCGTCTCGACGCCGCGGCGGGTGTCGGACTCGTCGATGACGTCGTCGTGATAGAGCGAGCCGAGGTGCACCAGCTCGCACGCCACTCCGCCCCGCACCACATCCTCGGTGGCGGGGGTACCCGACACCTGCGCCGCCGCAATGGCGACCACCGGTCGCAGTCGCTTGCCGCCGGCGACCACGAGATGCGATGCAATCTCGGTGAGATAGGGGTCGGGCGTCTGCACGGCGCCGAGCATCGCTACCTCGATTCGGTCCCGATCCTGATCCATGGAGGCCAGCGTCAACAACGGCGACCGCAGCGGGGCGTGGGACACCGGGCCAGGATACCGTGCCCGTTTCGGCCCTCCCGGAGTGTCAGGCTCGTAGGGCTGGGACAGCCGAGCCCGCCCGGACGCCCGGGCCCACGAGGCTGGGGTGGCTGGAAACCGGCTACCAATCGAGCTAAGTCTGTCGGTTCCCGAGCTGCCAGAGTGCACATTCCCAGAGCGCACATTCCCAGAGCGCACATTCCCAGAGCACATTCAAGGAGTACTTCATGACCCGCATTCGTTCCCGTCGCGCCTGGCGCACCATTTCCTTCCTTGCCGTGCCGGTGATCGGTCTTGTCGTCGGCACGTCGGCGTCGGCTTCGGCCCCGCCCACCGAGCCGGTCGGGTCCGACCCTGGGGCCACCGCCACGCCTGACACCGCTACGCCTGACACCGCTACGGCTGACACCGCTACGGCTGACACCGCCGCGGCTGACACGGCGGCCGCCGGCTCGGCCGCCGCCGGTGCCGACAGCGCGCCACCGGTGTCACTGCCCGAGGGATACGTCACCCTGGTCGACGACACGTCGTACCTCACGGTCGCCGTTCCCGCGGAGTGGTCCGACATCGACACCACTCCGCTGGCCGGCGAGTCCGGCCCGACACTGGCGCGCATCGCGGCCGCCCCCGACATCAACCAGTTCGAGGAGACGTTCGAGGTTCCGGGCGTCACCTACGTGGCCACGCCATTCACCGCCGATCCGCAGTCGATCATCGACTCATCGGGCCTCACCGGCGGATGCGAAACCATCGAGGTGGAGGACTACTCCGGCCCGATCTTCACCGGTCTGGTGCAGGTGGGCGAGAACTGCGGCGACGACGGCGGGACGTGGAACATGATCGTGGCCAGCCCGGCCGACGAAACCTTCACGGCCGTGGTGCAAGTACAGACGTCGTCGGCTGACGATCAAGAGGCCTTCGACATCGTCCGGCGGTCGTTCACTTACTCCGGCGACCCGAGCGTGCCGGCGGGCGTGCTCACGGGGACCAGCCCGACCGGGTCCAGCGTGCCCGGTGACAGCGCGGCGCCGGCGGACAGCGCCCCGGCCGCCAGCGAGGCGCCGACCGACACGGCGATGACGAACACGACCGGCTGAATGCGCTCCCCGGCCGCGCCGGCCGGGGTTGGCCAGGAGTCTTCCGCAGAGCGATGCCAACCGGTGGTTTCCCTGCGGCGCGTACGGGGACCGGATTGGGCTAGACAAGGTGGTCGATGCGCGCCGGTCGACCTCCTCGCAACTGGATGCCTCCTCGCAACTGGATGCCTTCTTGCAACGGGATGACGGCTCGCAACTGGATGACGGCAGTGTTCTCCGCGGCCGCCGTCGCCACCCTCGCCACCAACGGTCCGGCCGTCGCCACGGCTCCCCCAACCAGCGTTCCGGCCGGGAGCGTCCCTCCCGACGACAGCGGACCGAGCACGATCGCCAGTCCGTCGGCCCCATCAACGCCGCACGTGCCCGTGCCGTCGATCCCCGAGGGATTTGTGCCGCTCGTCGACGACACCGGACTGCTCACGATGGCGGTGCCCGAAACCTGGACCGACGTCGATCCGGTGCCGGCCGAGGACGTCGATGGCCAGCCCCAACCGTGGCTGGCCGCGTCGACCGACATCGAAACGTTCCTGCGGTCCTTCGACGCCTCGGGCGCGCTTTTCGTCGCCTTCGCCTACGACCCCGATCCGCAGAACCTCATCGACCAGTTCAGCCTGCTCGATGGTTGCGCCGAGTTCGCCGTCGATGCCTACGACGACGGTCGCTTCAACGGCCTGGTGCAACTGGGCACCGGGTGCGGCGACGACGGCGACGCGAGCTTGACCTTGGTGGTGGCCAATCCGGCCAATCCGGCCGGTCCGGCGGCTGAACCGGTCGACCTGACGGCCGATGCAACCGGTCCGGCGATCGATCCGGATGGTCCACCGCAGGATCCGATCGGCGCGCCGGTCACGGTCTTGGTGCAACTCCAGTCCGCCGACGCCGGCGACGAGGCCGACGTGGAGGCCGTACTGGCCTCGATCGCGCTCAACCTGAGGCCGGACGAGCCCCTCGGCGCGCCGGGGGACTCCAGCGCGCCGACGACGTGACCGGGTAGGTGCGGCGCCCGCCGCCCCGCCGGCGCGATCGTCCAACCCCGTTTCCACGACCCCAACTGCCGACGCCAGCGGCTACTTTCTCAACCGTTCGTCGATGGTCGTCAATTCGTGCCCGAACCGACCGCCGAGCGTCAACGTCGAACTCCACGCCCATCACCACGCGAAAGAAGAACCGCATGAGTCACCGAGCGTTTCCCGGCCCCACCCGCCGCCCCCTGCCGGACCGTCGTCGGCCCGCCGTTGCTCGCGCCCCGAGCAGGGGGGCACTGATCACCTCGGTGGTCCGGCGCGGCCTGGTCGGCGTTCTCACGGTGGGCACCCTCCCCGCCCTGGCGGTCGGCGCGGCCATCCAGCCGGTTGCCGCCAGCGCGCCGCCCACCACAACACCCGGCGCCTCGACCCCCGCCCAAGCGCCGACCACCACCGCCGCCGGCGAGGCCGGTGGGGTGCCTACCGCGTCGCTGCCGGCCGGCTACGTGCAACTCGTCGACGACACCGGCGTCATTGCGGTGGTGGTCCCCGAGGCGTGGACCGATATCGACACCGCCCCGGATGCCAACGACGACGGCACGCCCCGCCCGTACATCGCGGCGTCCACCGACATCGAGTCGTTCACGGAAACCTTTGTGGACCCAGGCGTGATCTACGCCGCGTTCCCCTTCGAAGCCGATCCGCAGGTGCTCGTCGACGAATTTGGCCTCACGGGCGGCTGCGAGACGCTCGAATCCCAGCCCTACCAGGACGCGGTGTTCACCGGCGTCGTTCAGGTCGGCACCAACTGCGGACAGGGTGCCGCCACCTGGAACATGGTGGCCGCGAGCCCGGCCGACCAGTCGCTGACAGCGGTCGTGCGGGTGCAGACGGCATCGCCCGCCGATCAGGAGGCCTTCGACACCGTGCTCGCCTCGTTCAACGTCGTCCCGCCGGGAGCGGGCGCACCGACGACTCCGACCGGGCCGGTCGCCAGCACCGGCCGCCCGGTACGACGGAGTTCCTTCTCCAGTTCCATCG
>Ga0136617_10007007_pt1 | contig 10055 bp, 6 predicted proteins | sample AntDrymUQ3222106_2_FD_129672 | JGI IMG/M metagenome (GOLD analysis project Ga0136617, IMG submission 129672) | Polar desert sand microbial communities from Dry Valleys, Antarctica - metaG UQ322 (21.06) | ecosystem: Environmental > Terrestrial > Soil > Desert | place: Antarctica: Dry Valley... | reverse complement strand
CGCCGCGGGATCGGCCTCGACCTTCGCCCGCAGGCGCCCGACCGCCACGTCGACCAGCCGCGAGTCTCCGAGGTAGTCGTAGCCCCAGATGCGGTCGAGCAGCGTGTCCCGGGCGAGCACCTGGCCCGCGTGTCGCGCCAGGTCCGCCAGCAGGTCGAACTCCGTCCGGGTGAGCGGGATATCGCGCCCGTCGCGCGTCACCGTCCGCCCGGCGATGTCGATATCGAGCGGTCCGAGCCGCAGCTGGGCGCTGTCGTCCTCGGGCCGCCGGCCGACCCGCCGCACGGCGGCGCGGACGCGGGCGACGAGCTCAGGCACCTCGAAGGGCTTGCGGACGTAGTCGTCGGCACCCGCCTCGAGCCCCACGACGACGTCGAGCGTGTCGGCCCGCGCCGTCAGCATGACCACGGGGATCGTCGAGGTGCGGCGTATCGCGCGGCAGACCTCGAGGCCGTCCATCCGCGGCAGCATGACATCAAGCAGGACGAGGTCGAACGGCTCGCGCTCGAATCGGTCCAGGCCCTCACGTCCGTCGCTTGCGGTCTCGACCGTGAAGCCGGCGTTGCGCAGCCCGATCGCGGTCACCTCGCGGATCGATGTGTCATCCTCGACGAGCAGGATCCTCGCGTCCACGCCAATCCTCGTGCGGCCGCCCCGGTCAGGGCGGGTCCGGCGGCAGTATGCCAGCCGATGCCCCGGTCATCCGGTCGTCGGTCCGGATGGGCAGGGTGGCCAGGGCCGCGAGGAGGAACGAGACGGCCATCAGGCCGAAGACGAGCGGGACGCCGGTCGGCTCGCCCATCGCCTCGATGACGACGCCGTAGACCGCTGTCCACAGCGAGCCGACGCCGAAGGCCAGTGTGAAGTACAGCGCGTAGGAGGCGTCGCGGGTCGCGGGTGGCGAGATATCGGCCAGCAAGGCCTGGAGCTGCGGCGACTCGGCAAACGAAAACAGGCCCATCAGCACGATCCCGGCCCACAGCCAGACCAGCGACGAGCCGGCGAAGATGAACACCCCGAACCCGAGCGTGCCACCCAGGTACGCCGCGATGATCAGTGGCTTGCGGCCCCAGCGATCGGACAGCCAGCCGGCCAGCAGCGGCATCGGCACGCTGAACACGATGAGGGCGCCGTACATCAGGCCGGACGTCGGGCCGTCCAGTCCGATGACCCGGGTCAGGTAGATGAGCACGAACAGGTTCACGACGCCGAGGCCCCGGCCGCCACCCCCGAGGACGGACGTCAGGAACAGCCAGCGCAGGTCGCGGTTCGCGAGGACCAGGCGGAGGGCATCGCCGCTGCTGCCACCCGCCACCGCGGCCGCCCGGTCCGTACCGTGTTCGCGGGCGAGCACCAGGATGGCGAGGGCGATGACGATCGCGGCCACGCCGAACACGACCGACACCCCGCGCCAGCCCATCAACAACAGCAAGGGCGTCCCCACGACCGCGATGACGACCGTTCCGACATTGCCGCCGGCGATATGCGCGCTGATCGCGAAGCCGCGTCGGTGCGGCGGGAATTGCTCGGCCAGGAGCCCGTTGCCGACCGGATGCTGCGGCGAGCCGCCGATCCGCGACACGATGCTCAGGGCCGAGTACGTCACGAAATTCGTCGCGAGGGCGCTCGCCGCGAACCCGGCGCCGAACAGGATGCCGCCCAGGCCAAGCAGCCGGCGGCGGGACACCCGCCGGGTCAGCTCCGCGTAGCTGAGCTGGACCATGCCCGAGGCGAAGGCGCCGACAGCGGCGAGGACCGCCACGGCCGAGACCGTGACTCCGAACTCGTCGATGATCGCGAGGAAGATCGGGGGCAGGAGCACGGCATACGCATGGTTGACGGCGTGTGCCGCGGACAGCAGCCCGAGCGAGCGCATCGGATGGATCGTCGGGCGTACCTGCACCAGGCAATCTTGACGGACGCATCACCCCAGCCGTTGCCACCCCGGGTGTCGGCTGGCGGGCCGGAACCGGACAGCCCATCGGTCGGCCCAAAGAAGTCCGGGCAGTGGCATCGCGGAGCGTGGACGTCGCAACGCCACGATCCAGTCACTAGCATCGGCCGGGAGGGCGATGGCGAGCAGCGGAGCCAGTTCGGTCACGCGTCGCCGATTGGCGGTGGTCGACGGACAGAGCACCAGCGCGCCCACCACCCAGTCGGAGTCATGTGTCCCTCGAAGGTGTGCTCGTCGCTGTTCGAGCGCCTCGAGCGCCGGGCCGACATTCGGCACGGGGTGCCAGGCGCGGACGACGGCGATCTCCTTTCGATACGGTCGAACCAGGATGGTTTCAACCGCGTCTGGCGCGTGGCGGCGGCTCCGGCGCACGATCTCCCTTGCCGCCATCCAACCTCCGTCCCGTGCGACCTCAGCGACGAGCGCGTGGCAGCGCGACTCGAGCTCACCCCGCGGGGACCTTTCGGGCTCGTGGAGCTCCGGCACGAGGTCGAGATCCAGCACCGCTGCCACCGCCGCCCACGCGTCGAGCGGGACCGTCCCCCCATGGCCAAGTTCCATGCGGCAGACCATCGTCGGCGAGACCCCCGCGCGGGCCGCGACGTCTCGCTGTCGGAGACCGGTCGCTGTCCGCGCTCGTCTGAACCGGTCGCCGATGATCGTCGCGACGGAGTCGGTGGCCAAACCCATGCGGTGATGGTCCAACAGGGTCCTTCACTCAGGCTCGCCCGACACTTACCCACGCCGCATTCGCGCGACATTCACCCCATGAGATCGACGGCGCGCTGATGAGTCCGAATTGCCCCGCCGGCGACCTTCTCGATTTCACCCGCTGAATGTCGCGCGACGCCCTGGAGGAGGCGGCCCGAGGAGGCGGCCCGAGGAGGCGGCCGAGGAGGCGGCCGAGGAGGCGGCCGAGGAGGCGCCCGAGGAGGCGCCCGAGGAGGCGGCCCGGAGGAAACGCCGGCAGAGCGCCCGGGCTCTCAGCGGAGGTCCAGCACCTCGACGACGTCACTGACGGTGAGACCCGGCCGCGGGCCGCCGAGAAGGACGTAGGCGCGGCCGTCGAGGAAAACGGCCCCGATCCCATGCCGCGGGACAGCCAGCCCGGGGAGCGTGGTCGTGGTGAACGCGCCGACGCACTCGACCGCTCCGAACGTGCCGTTCGGGCCCTCCCCGCCGACCACGCAATCTCCGAGGGTGCCGGCCGAGAAGGCTGCGATGCCGCTGCGCGCCGTCGGCAGGTCCTCGGTGCGTCCGACCACGCCCTCTGCGGACACGAGGTCAACGGTCCCGAGATTGCCATCCAGACCGCCGACGCGGCCGCCCAAGAAGGTCACGTTGCCGGCACCACCGGACGTGGCGGCGAGGTGTTCCCGGGCGTGGCTCAGCGCTGCCAGGACACGCCAGCCATGGTCCTCCTGGACGAAGACGTCGGCAGAGACGCCATCCGGACCCACGCCTCCGCCATACAAGACCCGGCCTTGCCCGCTCCATGCGGCAGCCCCGGCCCCACGCGGTGCGGGAAGCGGCCGATCCGGCCCCCAGGCATCGGCGTTCTCCTCCAGACGCCACACGGCGTCAGTAGGGCGATCGAAGCCGCTGCCCACGTACCCGCCGATGAGGAGCAAAGCATCGCCATCGGAGACCAGGGCCGCGTGATGGACCGGGTCGGGCGAAGATGGGCCCTCCGACCACGCGTCTGCAGCGGGGTCATAGACGAGCACCCGGGCCGATGCCCGCCCCTGCCCATCGAGGCCGCCGGCGACCCAGATCCGACCCTTATGGGCCGCGGCGGCCACCTCGGTCAGGGCGACGGGAGCCGCGGCCGCGCGCGCCCAGCCGTCCTCGCCCGGCCCCGCGCTCCGACCAGGCTGCTCCCCGAACATCCCGATCGGACGAGGGTCGGTGACGACCAGGGCCGCGAGCATGCCGACCGCCACGACGACGGCCAGGAGCAGCGTCAGCCGAAGCCGTGGCGAGCCCGCCGATCGGGGCTGCGCCGTCACGTCGTGGACACGTGCACTAGAACTGGTCGAGGTAGCGGTCCACTTCCCAATCGCTGACCTGGGTCCGGTACTCGTTCCACTCGGCCCGCTTGGCCTCGACGTAGTGGCTGAACACATGGTCGCCGAGCGCCTCGCGGATCACGTCGTCCCGCTCGAGCTCGTCGAGCGCCTCACCGAGCGTGCCGGGCAGCTCGCGGATGCCCTTCTCGGCGATCCGGGCCGCGTCCATCTCGAACAGCGACTCCTCCACCGGGTCGGCCAGCACCATGTTCTTCTCGACCCCGTCGAGGCCCGCGGCGATCATCGCCGCGAACGCGAGATAGGTGTTCGACGACGGGTCCGGGCAGCGGACCTCGGCCCGCGTCCCCTCGATCGACCGCCCCGGCGACACCATCGGGACGCGGATGAGCGCGGACCGATTGGTCCGCCCCCACGTCAGGTAGGTCGGGGCCTCGTAGCCGGGCACCAGCCGCTTGTACGAGTTCACGAGCGGCGCCAGCACCGCGATCATGCCGCGTGCATGGGCCAGGATCCCGGCCATGTACGAGCGTGCCACGTCCGACAGCCCGTACGGATTGCTCGCGTCGGCGAAGGCGTTGCGCTGGTCCGCGATCGACCACAGGGACTGGTGCGCATGCATCCCGGATCCGTTGATCCCGTGGATCGGCTTTGGCATGAAGGTCGCATACAGGCCGTGCTGCTGGGCGATGGCCTTGAGCGCGAACTTGAAGGTGATCGCGTTGTCGGCGGTGGTCAGCGCATCCGAGTACTCGAAGTCGATCTCGTGCTGCCCGACGGCGACTTCGTGGTGCGCCGCTTCGACCTTGATGCCCAGCGCCTCGAGCGCATCGACCATGTCCTGGCGGATCTCCTGGGCGAGGTCGGTCGAGAAGTCGAAGTAGCCGGCTCCGTCATGCGGCAGCGGCTCGATGGAACCGTCCTCCGCGCGGCGGAACAGGAAGAACTCGAGCTCCGGCCCGAAGTTGACGACGTAGCCCATGTCCTTCGCCCGTGCGACCTGGCGGCGCAGGACGTAGCGAGGATCCCCGACGAACGGCTCGCCGTTCGGCGTGAACACGTCGCAGATGACCCGGGCGGTCCCGCGCGGCCCGGATCCGCGCTGCCACGGGATCTCGGCGAAGGTGTCCATGTCGGGCATGAGGTATTGGTCGGATTCGGCGATCCGGGTGAAGCCCTCGATGGACGAGCCATCGAACCATGTGCCGTGCTCGACCGACTCGTCGAGCCGGTGGATGGGGATCGTCACCGCCTTCACGTGGCCGATGATGTCGGTGAACTGGAGCTGCACGAAGCGGATGCCGGAGGCTCTGGCCGCTTCGATCATGGCGGTCGATTCAGGGCTGCTGGCCACGTGGGCGGTGCCTCCTGGGACGGGACGGGCCTCAGTACTGGAAGAGTAACTCCCGGTACTTGGGCAGCGGCCACAGGTCGTCGGCGACGACCGTCTCCAGCTCGTCGACGACCGTTCGAAGAACTTCCTGGGCGGGGATCACCGTCTTGACGAACACGCCCGCCTCGGCCTGCACCGACCCCGCATCGTGGGCCTTGTGCTGGGCGTGCTCGAGAGCGGCGATCGCATCGACGAGCGAATCGGCCAGACCGGTCACCCGTTCGCAGATCGCGTTGATCCCCCGCGACGAGGGCGCCCCGTTCAGGACCCCCAGGTAGCGGGCCGTGGCCGGCAGGATCATCGTCGAAGCGATGTCGACGGCACAGTTCGCCTCGATCTCCTGGACCTTGACGTAGCGCTCCCAGTTGATGTCGAGCCGGGCCGCGAGCTCGCGCTCGGACAGGACGCCGAACTTCGAGAAGAGCTCCTTGGCCTTCGGCGTGTCGAGCGCCGGCAACGCATCGACGGTCGTGCGGTTGTTCGGCAGCCCGCGTCGTTCGGCCTCAGCGTGCCACTCGTCCGAGTAGCCGTTTCCGCCGAACAGCACCTGCTTGTTGTCCCGGACGATGGCGGACAGGATGGTCGTCAGGCCGTCGAAATCGGACGGCTCGAGCCCGTCCAGCGCGTCGGCGAGCTGCGCGAGCGAATCGGCGACGGCCGTGTTGAGGACCGTCTGCGGCCAATAGATCGGTGCGGAGGAGCCGACCGCGCGGAACTCGAACTTGTTGCCGGTGAAGGCGAATGGCGAGGTCCGGTTGCGGTCCGTCGCGTCCTTGGGCAGCACCGGCAGCGACGTGGCGCCGAGCTCCAGGTCCTCGCCATGCTTGGAATTGGACGCAGGGCCCTGCTCCAACTGCTCGATGACGTCCTCGAGCTGCGAGCCGAGGAAGACGGACATGATCGCCGGTGGCGCCTCGTTCGCACCGAGGCGGTGATCCTGTCCGGCGTCGGCGATGCTCGCGCGGAGGATGTCCGCGTGGACGTTGACCGCCCGGATGACCGCCAGGAGGAAGGCGAGGAACTGGGCGTTGGCATGCGGGTCGTTGCCCGGGTCGAGGAGGTTCTCTCCGTCGTTCGTGCTCATCGACCAGTTGTTGTGCTTGCCCGAACCGTTGATCCCGGCGAACGGCTTCTCGTGGATGAGGAGCATCAGGCCGTGCTGCGGGGCGAGGCGTCGCATCATGCTCATCACGAGCATGTTGTGGTCCGAGCCCACGGACGTCGGCTCGTAGACCGGCGCCATCTCGAATTGGCCTGGCGCGACCTCGTTATGGCGCGTCTTGGCCGGGATGCCGAGCCGCCACAGCTCGCGATCCAGATCCATCATGAACGCGAGGATCCGCTCGCGGATCGGGCCGAAGTACTGGTCCTCCAGCTCCTGGCCCTTGGGTGGCGCAGCACCGAACAGTGTCCGCCCGGTCAGGAGCAGGTCGGGTCGCTGCTCGGCGAGCCGCCGATCGACGAGGAAGTACTCCTGCTCGGGACCGATGTTCGTGTACACCCGGCTGGCCTGGGCGTTGCCGAACCAGCGCAGGACGCGTAGCGCGTGCTTGCCGAGCGCCTCTTGCGAGCGGAGCAAGGGGATCTTGTGGTCCAGCGCCTCACCGGTGTACGAGACGAACGCCGTCGGGATCGTCAGCGTCACGCCATTCGGCTCGACCTGGAGGAAGATCGGCGACGTGACGTCCCAAGCGGTGTAGCCGCGCGCCTCGAACGTGGCGCGGATGCCGCCCGACGGGAAGGAGCTCGCGTCCGGCTCACCCTGGACCAGATTCTGGCCGGAGAACTCGGCGATGGTCTGGCCGTCGCCGGTGGGGGTCAGGAACGAGTCGTGCTTCTCTGCGGTGGAGCCGGTCATCGGCACGAACCAGTGGGTGTAATGGGTGGCGCCGTGGGCCATGGCCCACTCCTTCACGCCGTGTGCGACCGCGTCGACGATCGCGGGATCGAACGGTTCGTGCCCCTCGATCGAGCGTCGCAGCTTCTTGTGGATCGGCTTGGCGAGGTACTGGCGCTGGGCCTCGTCATGGAACACGTACTGGCCGTAGATCTCGGCCCCCGCATGTTCGAGATAGTCCTGGGTCTTTGCGACCCGGTGGCTGGCGATGTTCGAGATCGCCTCGTGTCGAGCGGTCAATGTGGTCTCCTGCGCGTTCGGCCCTCTGGGCGCAGTCACCGCGGTCACATTGTGCATGGCGCACGAAATCGCGGAGATTTGGCGTCAGACGTCAGGATATCAGCGCCGGAGGATGCGGCGGCCATCCACTGGACCCCTCAGGCTTGTGCGTTTTGCACAACACGCACGGCCAAGGCCAGGGCGAACCGCAGATCCGGGTCGGCAAGGTCCCAGTCAGCGAGCTCCTCGAGCCGAGCGATCCGATACGCCACCGTGTTCCGGTGGACACCGAGACGCGTGGCCGCTTCGTTCAGGCTCGGCGACCCAAGCACGGCACGGAGGGTATCGAGCCGCTCACGGTGTACCTCGGGCCGCCCGACGAGGATCGGATCGAGCAGCTCGCGCGCCTGGCGGATCCCGTCGGGCAGGTTGCGAATATTGCCGAGCAGGAGATAGGCCGGCAACCGAGCCGCCCGTGCCACGGCCGGCGGCTTGGGAAGCAGGTCGGCGGCCCCCAGGGTGGCGCGCGCGGCCGCCTCGGCGGCGGGCCGGGCCCCGGGCTCGGCGAAGGGTCTCGACACGGCGACGGTCCGTTCCAGGAAGGCCGCCAGGCGTTCGGCCGTCGCAAGACCGGCCGGGTCGTCGGCCGGCGCGGCGGCGACGAGGCGGAGCTCGAGGCTCTCCGAGCTGCCGCGCAGCACGAGCCGGCGCGGCGACAGCAGCAACCGGAGCTCGCCCCGGGTCTCCTCGCGGGCGGCGATGTCGTCCGGGCCGTCGGCCACGCCCTGGCTCGCGAGCATCACCACCCACGGCGGTCCGTCGGCCGGCAAGGGTTCACCGCGTCGGGTGTCGTCGCGAGCCTGGCGGACGGCGGCAGCGCGGGCGAGCTCCAGCGCGAGCAGGGCCACGATCCGGTCCGCGGCGATCCGTTCCAGCTCGTTGGGTGCCTCGTCGCCGAGGAACACGAGCCGGCCCCCCGCACCGGGCTCACCAGCCGGGGCGGGGATCGTCACCCGCAGGGCGCCGGCACCGGACGGGCGGGCGAGATAGCGGGCGACGGCGGCCGCCGCCGATGGCACGTCGCCGGGGGCGTGGACGGCGATCGGATCGCCGCGTCGTCCCTCGATGACCACGGCTCGTCCCAGGAACGACCCGATCGTCGCGGCTTGCATGTCCAGGCCCTGGCCGAGCAAAGCGGACCGTGCCAGCTGCGCCTCGAGGTCGGCGGCGCGGCGGTCGAGCTCCGCCCGGCGATTGACCAGGAACCCGATCACGCTTCGCTCCAGGGCGACCGGATCGGCCCGACCCAGGTGCAACGCCGTCAGCCCGGCCGCGGTGACCGCCTCGCCCAGGGCGCGCAGCGCTTCGCTGCCGGCATCGCCGTCGACGAGCAGCACGGCCGGGACCCGGGCGCGGGCCAGCGCTACGGCGAGCTCCTCGATCTGGGCGGCCCCCGCCGCGACGACGGCGAGGGCCGCGCCCGGGATGATCGCGAGGTCGCCGGTCTCGAGCGCCTCGAACGCTGGAACGCGCGGCTTCAGGACCCGGACCCAGCCGACCTCGCGCTCGGCTCGATCGGCCGACAGTTCGGCGGCACCGATCGGCCGAGCAGTGGGGAACAGCGTGCGATGGAGATCGTGGAGCGACGCCATGCGTTCCCTCAGGCTACGCGCTGGCGGTGCGCTCCGAGGGGTCCCGTCGCGCCGCCACGAAGTCGTCGAGCAGGCGCCCGAACTCCCGCTCGACGTCCACGTACCGGTCCGAGCGCCAGACCAGGCCAAGCCGGCCGTCAGGTGAGAGCCGCGCCCAGACGCGACGGCGGGGCAGGTAGAACATGATGGCGATGCCCGTGATCAGGGAGGCGAAGGCCAGCCACACGATCCCCTGCCCGGGATCGCGCTTGGCGATGAGCAGGGTGTATTCGCCGAAGTCGGTCAGTTCAAGCGAGACGCCGAGCTCGTCCGAGACGCGCGTGTCGCCGCGGAGCAAGCTCACGGCCGTGAGGTTCTGCACGATCGGGGAACCGTCCGGCTTCTCGCCAAGGATGCGATAGGGCAGGACGAGGACGACGCCGCGATCCTGGGCATCGCGGATCAGCAGCAGTTGCAGCCCGAAATCGCGGCCGGGCACGGCCATCGTGACGTAGGGCGACCCGCGGGCCGAATCGGTCATCGGCACCTGCGCGTCCCACAACGGCTGGCCGGCTGCGTCGCGGATCACGAGGTGCGGCGCCGGCCCGAACCCGTTCTGGTGGAACGTGTAGCCACCGACCGCCAGCGGGTCGTTGACGCGGATCGTCTTGCGCGCGATCTCCTGTCCGTCCTGGAAGACCGCGACGTCGGTCGTGAAATCCGACGGCATCCCGGTCTCGAAGCCGGGCGCATCGAAGCCCAGGTTCTTGACCAGCAGCAAGCCCGGTGTGCCGATGGGCTGGACGGTGAGCGACTCCCCCTCCGGCACGACGAGTCCCTGCTCGTCACCGAAGCGCGAGGTGACGGCGGCGGCGACCAGGAACAGGATCAGCCCGAGGTGCGTGAACAGCGTCGCCATCTTCGTGTACTGGTG
>Ga0136617_10007006_pt1 | contig 10055 bp, 6 predicted proteins | sample AntDrymUQ3222106_2_FD_129672 | JGI IMG/M metagenome (GOLD analysis project Ga0136617, IMG submission 129672) | Polar desert sand microbial communities from Dry Valleys, Antarctica - metaG UQ322 (21.06) | ecosystem: Environmental > Terrestrial > Soil > Desert | place: Antarctica: Dry Valley... | reverse complement strand
GCCCCGCGCAGCGGCAACGAGCGGTGGCGCTACCGGCCCGTGCAGTGGGCGCACGGCCCCAACTGGTCGCTCTACGAGCCGGGGGAGGGCGAACGGTGGCTCGGGTTCGACGCGGTGCGTGAGCTGCCGGGGCTGCCCGAGGAGATCCTGGCGATCCCGCTGCTCGGGCACACCCGCGGCCACTGCGCCATCGCGGTGCTGGCCGGCGACCGGTGGCTGCTCGACGCGGGGGACACCTACTTCCACCAGGGCGAGGCGAGCGTCCCGCCCGGCCAGGTGCCGGGGTTCATGCGGGCGTTCGAGCGCAACGTCGCCATCGACTGGGACACCTTGCTGGCCAACCAGGCGCGGCTGCGCGAGCTGGCGGCCAGCCACCCGGACGTGACCGTCTTCAGCTCACACGACCAGCGGAGTTCGACGCCCTCGCTCGGGTCGGCTGAGCTCCGGTTCAGGCAGCCGGCGTGCGGGCCGGCCGGTTCTCGGCGATCCACTTGTCGATGCGTTCCCACCAGTCGTAGAGCCAGTCGACCTGCTTGTCGCGGCCCTGCGGTACGTCGGCGGCCAGCACCCGCCACCACTTGGATCGCAGCGTCTGCTCCATCGGCAGGCTGCGCCAGATGTCGCGAACGGTCACCAGGTCGTCCAGCCCGGTGTGCGCCACGAAGATCACGTCGGCGGTGGGCGCGGACTCGATCGCGGCGATCGCCCCGCCGGTGCGCGGGGCGAGCAGGTTGTCCATCTCGCGGGCCCGCTCGGCCGCGGTGAACTGCTGGTTGGCTTCCAGCCGTTTGATCGCGCGTATCCGGCGGCCGGGCGTGAAGTTGCCGCCCTCGGGAAAGATCACCAACGCGCCGGTGGGCCCCAAGCTGGAGGCGAGCCTGCGGATCTCGTCGGTGACGCCGCTGCCGGCGCCGCGCCCTGGCCAGACGAACGCGTGCGGCAAGCGGTTGATCATGACGTCGAGGCTCGGGTCGAACTGCAAGGCGCCCTTCATCACGATCCGCGGCCGCCGCCCGTACCGGTTGAGCAGCTGGTCCACCAGCAGGAACGAGTCGCCCGGCCCGGCGTGGCGGCTCAGCACGATCACCGGCCGGGTCAGCCGGGCGGCGGCCTCCTCCGGCGTGAGCGGCGGCTCCTCGATCTCCACGGTCAGCCGGAACACCCGGGTGGCGACCGTCATCAGCTTCCCGAGAAACCAGCCGACCAGCTCGTAGTGCCGCTCCTGGTTCGCCTCGGAGGACAAGCGCCCACCGAACCCGCTCGCGATCCACAGCCCCAGGCTGGCGAACAGCGTCGCCGACTCGGCCACCAGCCACGCCACGCCGAAGTACAGCAGCCGCATCACCCGCCGCCGGCTGGCCCGCGTCGGTACGACCGCGGCCAGCAGCAACAGCAGCGGCGACAGCACGAGGAAGGCGATGGAGATCAAGATCAGCAGCGGCGCGAAGAGCAGTCGTCGGACGATGCGGGGCGGCATCCGGCCTCCTCGGCACGCTAAGCAGCGGCCTCCAGGTAGGCGACGGATGCCTGGTAGGCCCGCTCGATGTGTGCATCGATACGCGACGCGTCGCGGTAGCGCAATGGCGAGAGATCACCACGTGCCACCGGCCCGGTCGCACCGGCCGGCAAGACGTGCACCGCGACGCCGTCCGGCAGCCGGCTCATCTCCTCGAAGAACCGGTGCCGCCGCGCGATCTCGAAGGCCACCAGCCCGACCTGCCACGGCCGCTTCGGCGGGCTCAGCGGGCGCTCGATCCGCCCGACGTGCAGCACGTACACCGTCTCCGCGCCCAGCTCCACCGCCCGTCCGACCGGGATGCTGTGTACGAGGCCGCCGTCGAGGTAGTGTTCCGAGCCGATCCGAACCGGCGGCAGCAGGCCCGGTACCGCGCAGGACGCCAGCACCGCGGGCACGATCGGTCCCTCGGTGAACCAGTGCGCCGCCGCGCGCTCGATGCTGGCCGCCACGCACTGGAACGGCACATGCAGCTTGCCGAAGTCGTGCACCGGCAGCAGCCGCGACAGCAGGGTGGCCAGCCCGTCGTTGGCCTGCAGGTGGGTGCCGGAGCGGACGAAGGTGCCGACCCGGCGGGCCAGCGAGTCGTCGAAGGCGGCCAGCAGGGCGCCTGAGCGCCACAGCTCGGTCAGCGCGGCGGTGTCGCCCGGCCGGGCTGCGGCCAGGGCGCCGTTGATCGCCCCGATCGACGTGCCGAGCACGACGTCCGGCTCGATCCCCGCCTCGGCGAGCGCGCGCAGCATCCCCACCTCGTGCGCGCCCACCATGCCCCCACCGCCGAGGACGAAAGCGATCTTGGGCGGCACACCCTGGATGTCAGGCAAGCGGCCGGTCCGTGGGTGCGATGGCGACCGGTAGGACGTCGCGGCCGGTGAGCCACCGGTCGACGCCGGCCGCCGCCGAGCGGCCCTCCGCGATCGCCCAGACGATCAGCGACTGCCCGCGGCCCATGTCGCCAGCCACGAAGACGCCCTCGGCCGAGGACATGAAGTCGGCGTCGCGGGCGACGTTGCCGCGCTGGTCGAGCTCGACGCCGAGATCGCTGAGCAGCTTGCTCTTGTCGGGCCCGACGAAGCCCATGGCCAGCAGGACGAGCTGGCACGGCAGCTCGCGTTCCGTGCCCTCGACGGGGACGAAGGTCCCCTCCTGCATCTGCACCTCGACCAGCTGCAGCGCCCGCACCCGGCCCTGCTCGTCGCCCAGGAACTGCCTGGTGTTCACCGAGAACAGCCGTTGGCCGCCCTCCTCGTGCGCCGAGGACACCCGGTAGATCATCGGGTAGGTCGGCCACGGCTGGGTCTCCGGACGGTGGTCCGGCGGCGTCGGCATGATCTCCAGCTGGGTGACCGACACAGCGCCTTGGCGGTGCGCGGTACCGAGGCAGTCCGCGCCGGTGTCCCCGCCGCCGATGATCACCACGTCCTTGCCGTGCGCGGTGATCGGCGGGGCGTCGATGTCACCCTGCTGCACCCGGTTACTCCAGGGCAGGTACTCCATCGCCTGGTGGATGCCGTCGAGCTCGCGGCCCGGTGCCGGCAGGTCCCGCGCGGCGGTCGCGCCCCCGGCCAGCACGACAGCGTCGTGGCGCTCCCGAAGCTCCGAAACCGCAAGGTCCTCGCCGACGTTCTGCCCGGCGCGGAACAGGGTGCCCTCGGCCTGCATCTGCTCCAGCCGGCGGTCGAGCCGCTTCTTCTCCATCTTGAACTCGGGGATGCCGTAGCGCAGCAGCCCGCCGATGCGGTCGGCGCGCTCGTAGACCACGACGTCGTGCCCCGCGCGGGTGAGCTGCTGGGCGGCGGCCAACCCGGCCGGACCGGAGCCGACGACACCGACGCTGTGCCCGGTCTTGGTGACCGGCGGCTGGGGCGTCACCCAGCCCTCCGCCCAGGCCCGGTCGATGATCTCGATCTCGACGTTCTTGATGGTCACCGGGTCGGCGTTGATCGACAGCACGCACGCCGGCTCGCACGGAGCAGGGCACAGCGTGCCGGTGAACTCCGGGAAGTTGTTCGTCGCGTGCAGCCGCTCGATCGCCTCGCGCCAGTCGTGGCGCCACACCAGGTCGTTCCACTCCGGGATGAGGTTGCCCAGCGGGCAGCCCTGGTGGCAGAACGGGATGCCGCAGTTCATGCAGCGGCCGGCCTGGTGCTCCAGCGCGCCGCGGTCGAAGTCCTGGTAGACCTCGCGCCAGTCCATCAGGCGCAGGTCGACCGGGCGACGTTTCGGCAGCTCCCGCGGGGTGGTCAGAAAACCCTTCGGGTCAGCCATGCGCAGCCTCCATCACGGCCTCGTCGGCGTCGCGGCCGTCGCGTTCGGCCTGCTCACGCGCGGCGAGCACCCGCTTGAAGTCCTTCGGCATGATCTTGCCGAACCGCTCGACCGCGTCGTCCCAGTCGGTCAGCAGGTCGTGCGCGACCGTCGAGTCGGTCTCGGCGTAGTGCCGCTCGACGGCCTCGCGCAGCTCCGCACGGTCGGTGTCGGTGAGCGGGTCCAAGTCGACCATCTCGGGGTTCACCCGGTGCGCCGGCAGGTCGAGCACGTAGGCGACGCCGCCGGACATGCCCGCGGCGAAGTTGCGACCGATCTTGCCGAGCACGACCACGCGCCCGCCGGTCATGTACTCGCAGCCGTGGTCGCCGACGCCCTCGACGACGGCCAGCGCGCCGGAGTTGCGGACGCAAAAGCGCTCGCCGACCATCCCGCGGATGAACACCTCACCGCTGGTGGCGCCGTAGAGGATCACGTTGCCGGCGATGATGTTGTGCTCGGCGGCGAACGAGGCGGCCGGGTCGGGCCGCAGCGTCAGCCGCCCGCCGGACAGGCCCTTGCCGAAGTAGTCGTTGGAGTCGCCGACCAGGCGCAGGGTGATCCCGCGCGGCACGAACGCCCCGAACGACTGGCCCGCGGAGCCGGTGAGCGTCACGTCGATGGTGTTGTCGGGCAGGCCTTCGCCGCCCCACCTCTTGGTCAGCTCGTAGCCCAGCATCGTGCCGACGGTGCGGTTGACGTTGCGCACCGGCAGCTCGAGCGTGACGGGCTCGCCGGCGTCCAGCGCGCCTTCGGCAAGCTGGATCAACGTGTTGTCCAGCGCCTTGTCCAGCCCGTGGTCCTGGTCGCGGACCCAGTGCCGGGGCGTGTCGGGCGGCAGCTCAGGCACGTGGAAGATCGGAGTCAGGTCGAGCCCCTGGGTCTTCCAGTGCGCCACGGCGGCGTTGGTGTCCAGCAGCTCGGCCTGCCCGATCGCCTCGGCCATCGTGCGGAACCCCAGCGCGGCCAGATGCTCGCGGACCTCCTGGGCGATGAAGCGGAAGAAGTTCACCACGTACTCGGGCCGGCCGTCGAAGCGTTTGCGCAGCTCGGGGTTCTGGGTGGCCACGCCCACCGGGCAGGTGTCGAGGTGGCAGACCCGCATCATGATGCAGCCAGACACCACCAGCGGAGCGGTGGCGAAGCCGAACTCCTCCGCGCCGAGCAGCGCGGCGATGATGACGTCGCGGCCGGTCTTGAGCTGCCCGTCGGTCTGCACGACGATGCGGTCGCGCAGCCCGTTGCTCAGCAGCGTCTGCTGCGTCTCGGCCAGCCCGAGCTCCCACGGCGCGCCCGCGTGCTTGATCGAGGACAGCGGTGACGCGCCGGTGCCGCCGTCGTGGCCGGAGATCAGCACGACGTCGGAGTGCGCCTTGCACACGCCGGCCGCGACCGTGCCCACCCCGACCTCCGACACCAGCTTCACGTGCACCCGGGCGGCTGGGTTGGCGTTCTTCAGGTCGTGGATTAGCTGCTTGATGTCCTCGATGGAGTAGATGTCGTGGTGCGGCGGCGGGGAGATCAGCCCGACGCCGGGAGTGGAGTAGCGGGTCTTGGCGATCCACGGGTAGACCTTCGCGCCGGGCAGTTGACCACCCTCGCCGGGCTTGGCGCCCTGCGCGATCTTGATCTGGAGGTCGTCGGCGTTGACCAGGTATTCGCTCGTGACGCCGAAGCGCCCGGACGCGACCTGCTTGACCGCACTGCGCCGGGAGTCGCCGTTCGCGTCGGGGGTGTAGCGGTCGGCGTCCTCGCCGCCCTCACCGGTGTTCGAGCGGCCACCGAGCCGGTTCATCGCGATGGCCAGCGTCTCGTGCATCTCCTTGGAGATCGAGCCGTAGGAGATCGCGCCGGTGGCGAAGCGCTTGACGATCTCCTCGACCGGCTCCACCTCGTCGAGCGGAACCGGCTCGCGGACGCCCTCGCGCAGTGCGAACAGCCCGCGCAGCGTCATCAGCCGCTCGTTCTGCTCGTTCACCGCCTTGGTGTACTGCTGGAAGATCTCGTAGCGGCCCGACCGGGTCGCGTGCTGCAGCTTGAAGACCGTTTGGGGGTTGAACAGGTGCAGCTCGCCCTCGCGCCGCCACTGGTACTCGCCGCCGACGACCAGCGACCGGTGGTTGGCGTGCACGCCGTCGCTCGGGAAGGCGGTGCGGTGGCTGCGGGCGACCTCCTCGGCGAGCACGTCGAAGCCGACGCCACCCAGCCGGGACGTGGTCCCTGTGAAGCATGTCTTGATCACGTCAGGGCCGAGCCCGACGGCTTCGAAGATCTGCGCGCCGGTGTAGGACGCGACGGTCGATACGCCCATCTTCGACATGGTCTTGCGCACGCCCTTGGTGAGCGCCTTGAGCAGGTTGAGGGTGGCCTGCTTGGCGTCCACGTTGGGGATCACACCGTGCTCGGCGAGCTCCTCGACGGTCGCCATCGCCAGGTAGGGGTTGACCGCCGCGGCGCCGTAGCCGAGGAGCAGCGCGACATGGTGCACCTCGCGGGCGTCGCCGGCCTCGACGATCATGCCGACGTTGGTACGCGTCTTCTCCCGGACAAGGTGGTGGTGCACGGCGCCGGTGAGCAGCAGCGACGGGATCGGCGCGTGCTTCTCGTCGATGTCGCGGTTGGACAGCACGACCACCCGGACGCCGTCGGCGATGGCGTCGGACACCTCGGCGCGGATCTCGTCCAGCCGCCGGACCAGGGCCTCGCCGCCGCCCGCCACCTCGTAGACGCCGCGCACGGTCATCGCCTGAAAGCCCGGCAGGTCGCCGTCGTCGTTGGCGTGCACGATCTTGGCCAGCTCGTCGTTGTCCAGCACCGGGAACGGCAGCACCATCCGCCGGCAGGACGGCGCGCCAGCGTCGAGCAGGTTCTGCTCGGAGCCGAGCAGCGCCCGCATGGAGGTCACGAGCTCCTCGCGGATCGCGTCCAGCGGAGGGTTGGTGACCTGCGCGAACAGCTGGGTGAAGTAGTCGAACAACTGCCTGGGCTTCTTCGAGAAAGGTGCAAGGGGCGCGTCGTTGCCCATCGAGCCGATCGGCTCGGCGCCGGTGGTGGCCATCGGCCGCAGCAGAACCGCCAGCTCCTCCTCGGTGTAGCCGAAGGCCTGCTGGCGGCGCACCAGCGAGTCGTGCGAGGGGACCTCGCGCTCGCGATCGGGCAGCTCCTCCAGCCGTAGCCGGCCGGTATGCAGCCAGTCGGCGTAGGGATGCTCGGCGGCCAGCTCGCCCTTGATCTCCTCGTCGTCGACGATCCGCCCCGCGGCGGTGTCGACCAGGAACATCCGGCCGGGCTCCAGCCGACCCTTGCGCACCACCGACGCCGGGTCGACGTCCAGCACGCCGACCTCGCTGGCCAGCACGACCAGTCCGTCCTCGGTGACCCAGTACCGCGCCGGGCGCAGGCCGTTGCGGTCCAGCACCCCGCCGATCACCGTGCCGTCGGTGAAGGTGATCAGCGCCGGGCCGTCCCAGGGCTCCATCAGCATGGCGTGGAACTCGTAGAAGGCGCGGCGTGCCGGATCCATCTCGTCGTGGTTCTCCCACGCCTCGGGGATCATCATCAGCACCGCGTGCGGCAGCGACCGCCCGCCGAGGTGCAGCAGCTCCAGTACCTCGTCGAAGGTGGCCGAGTCGCTGGCGTCCGGGGTGACGATCGGCGAGAGCCGCTCGAGGTCGCCGGGGATGAGCTCGCTGGCCAGCAGCGCCTCGCGGGCGGCCATCCAGTTGCGGTTGCCGCGCAGCGTGTTGATCTCGCCGTTGTGCGCGATGTAGCGGTACGGGTGGGCCAGCGGCCACGACGGGAACGTGTTGGTGGAGAAGCGCGAGTGCACCATCGCCAGCGAGCTGGTGACGCGGGGGTCGGACAGGTCGGGGTAGAACGCCTCGAGCTGCAGCCCGACGAGCATTCCCTTGTAGACGATCGTGCGGCCGGACAGGCTCGAGAAGTAGACGTCGGCCTCGTGCTCGGCGCGCTTGCGCAGGCAGAACGCCGCACGCTCGAGGCCGAGGCCGGAGCAGCCGTCCGGGCCGGCGACGAACAGCTGGCGCATGACGGGCATGGCCGCCCGCGACATGGAGCCGATGTCGGCGCCGTCGGGGTTGACCGGGAGCTCTCGCCAGCCCAGAACGCGCATGCCCTCGTCGGCGGCGATCTCCTCGATCGTCTCCATCGCCCGTGCTGCGTCACCGGCGGCCTCGTTCCCGTCGTCGCCGGGCAGGAACGCGTTGCCGACGGCGTAGCAGCCGGGCTCGGTCAGCTCGAAGTCGACGACCGCCCGGTAGAACTCGTCCGGGACCTGGAACAGGATCCCCGCCCCGTCGCCGGTGTTGGCCTCGGCACCGCGTGCGCCCCGATGCTCGAGGCGGCACAGCGCCGTGAGTGCCTTGTCCACGATGCCGTGGTCGCGGCGACCGGCCAGGTCGGCGACGAGCGCAACGCCACAGGCGTCGTGCTCGAACTCGGGCTGGTACAGGCCCGCTGACGGGCGCTGGTGGCTGGTTGCGGCCAACAGCTCCTCCTGTCGTCTTGGTGCAGAGCGAGGGGGGAGTTCGCAGCAGGACGACAACGGCCAGTGCGAGCAAGCAAGCGTAACCCGAGAGGCGGTGAATCGGGATCATCAAATCTTGGAGGACGGCGGGTGGCGGGGGTGACCGCTGGCGCTGCCAACTGAGCATCGTACCTGTTGACAGCCCCTTTCGGGAGAATCGGGTTTCAGCGCGCCGCGCGCAACCTGAGGTGGCGCGCGGCGCGTGCGGCATGCTGGTCGAGTGGGTCCGCCGGAGACCGTCGCCGCGCTTGACGATCTTGCTTCGCTGGGTCCGTTCTTCGCCGTGGAGACCGATCCGGCCGCGCGCGCTGGTGGCATCTGGCGACCTCTGGCGGCGCTCTATACCGACCCTGAGCCACTGCGCCGACGGATCGTCGAGGTGGGTGAGTTCCTGCACACCGACGAGGACCGGGTGGCCGCGTCGCTGACCTTCCAGTCCCTCTCGGCGCGCGTCGTGGCGCCGCCGGTGGCCATCGCCGCGCTGCACGGCGTGGTCGCGCCGTTGGAGCCGCAGGCGCTGTACTGGCGGCCGGTCCCCTCGGGGCCGTGGCCGCTGTGGACCGCGACAGGCGAGTCGCCGTGGCCTTCGGTGGCGCCGAGCCAGCTGGTCGACCGGCTGGCGGAGCTTGTGATCGAGCGGCACCTCCGCCCGCTGGTCGACGCGGTACGCGCCCAGGTCGGGGTGGCGGAGTCGCTGCTCTGGGGCAATGCGGCGTCCTCGCTGGCGGCGGCGCTGCGGCTGGTCGGCGAGCAGCGCCCCGCGGCTGTGCACACCGCGCGCGCCCTGGCCGACGCGCTGCTGGGCTACGGCCCGCTGGCGGGGACCTCGTCCACCGGACCGGCGGGACGGTTCCGGCGGCGCTCCTGCTGCCTGTACTACCGCACGCCCGAGGGTGGGCTCTGCGGCGACTGCGTCTTCGACGAGCCCCCCGCCCGTTGAACGAACGGCACTTTGGTGCGATAGGGCTGGACGAGAGTGCCGCTCGTCCAGCGGAGGGGTCTTGGTGAGGCCTCGCTGAGCCGCGCTGAGCTGCTCCTTTAGGATGCGCTCTCGATTCCCGCGGCCCGGCGGCGCCTGCGGGTGACCGCTCTGGGGGTGAGCTGGATCGAGCTGATCGGTCGCTACAGCGTGAAGCGCCTGCTCGGGTCCGGCGCCTTCGCCTCGGTCTGGCTCGCGCACGACGACCTGCTCGACGTCCCCGTCGCCGTCAAGGTGCTGGCCGACAACTGGTCGGTGCACACCGACGTGCGGGCCCGCTTCCTCACCGAGGCCAAGCTGCTGCGCCAGGCGGACTCCGACCGGGTGCTGCGCGTGCTCGACATCGGTGAGCTGCCCGACGGGCGGCCGTACTTCGTCACGAGCTACGCCGACGGCGGCAGCCTCGCCGACCGCCTCGACGACGCCGAGCTGCCGCTGAACGAGGCGCTCGACGTGCTGATCCAGGTCTGCGAGTCGGTATGTGTACTGCACGAGATGGGGGTCGTGCACCGCGACCTCAAACCGTCCAACGTGCTGTTCAAGACCGACAACGCCGGCCGCCGGCGGCTGCTGCTGGCCGACCTGGGCATCGCCAAGGCGTTGGCCCAGGGCTCCGGCCTGACGGTCATGGCCGGCTCGCCCGGGTACATGGCCCCGGAGCAGGCCCGTCAGGGCGCCATCGTCGACGAGCGGACCGACGTCTACGG
>Ga0136617_10007005_pt1 | contig 10056 bp, 12 predicted proteins | sample AntDrymUQ3222106_2_FD_129672 | JGI IMG/M metagenome (GOLD analysis project Ga0136617, IMG submission 129672) | Polar desert sand microbial communities from Dry Valleys, Antarctica - metaG UQ322 (21.06) | ecosystem: Environmental > Terrestrial > Soil > Desert | place: Antarctica: Dry Valley... | reverse complement strand
CGTCAATAATGCGATGACGGGCAACGATGGTCGCGTTGGGACTTGTTTCGTCCTTAAAAGATTCGAGAATTCGCAGTCCGTCCTCATTCATAAAAAATTTCGCATAGATGTCGCCACACACAGGGTTATTGCGTTCAGCATCCTCCATACGAACGCCACAAGAATAAAATGCTGTCTTTGAGATGGGCTTCATGAGTGTTTTCGGTAACTGCGAAAATCTTGCGTAAATCTAACGGTTGAGATGACGTGGGGCGAAACCGCCAGCGTCAACGTTAAAGGTAACAGACAACCTCGATAAGAAAGCCGCTGTTTCGCCCTCACGTCCATTGATTTGTTATGCGGCGGCTGATAGTCAAAACAACGAGGGCGCACCTCTCCGTGATAAGAGGTCATTCGTAAGTTCTGTTCTCAGCTTGCTACACATCTGTCTAACTTGCTCATAATCTTCAATTGACAGGTTGTGCTTTTTCTCCTTTTTAGGAAGCACAATTTTCTCCTTTTTAGGAAGCACAAAATGTATAGTGTCTTGCAAGTTTCCATAAGCTGCTCTGGCTCTCTCTGACAAGAACACTCCGCCTTGATTGAAATACCAGTCTCTCAGTTCTGAACTAAATTGGTCGAGACGCTCATAAGTTATATCTTCTGAGCGCGACCATTTTGGCAACAATTCAGTTTTTTTCCAAAGTTCTTTATAAACTGGGATTCTTGTTTCTCTTAACGATGCGTCAACCTTAGCGCGAGCATCTATAAAGTTCTTAAGAGTTGCGCCGACGTAGGACACGATAGCACCAATTAGAGCAGATACAATGACAGTAAAAACATCAGTCATACTTTACACTCCATAATGCGAAAGATATTTTTATGACCTAGAATTCGATAGCCGCATAACGGCGGAGTTGACGTGGGGCGAAACCGCCGCCAAGCCCGTTTGAGTTTAACACGCAACACGATAACAAAGTCGCTGTTTCGCCCTCACGTCCAATGACTTGTTCGGCTTCGCCGTTAGCTTCAACCATTCAACTTAAAAAAGAGCTATTGGATTGACGGGCGAACTGGTTGTTCCTTGAAAACGCCAAGGCGCAACGGTCAGCAAAAATTGCCACCGTCTTTCTTCAGCGCAAACTCGGCTGAGAGCGTCGAGTTCGGCATTGTCGAGCAGCGGCAAACCCATAAAAGAAATCGCTACGCTGTGCATCGTCGAAGCGTAACGCTCAAAACCGGCAAGCGGCGCGACATCGTTATCACCATCGCCGCCGAGCAAAGCGACTTGTCTTTTGTGTAGCCAAGTCAGGCATTCGGGATGTAGTCCGGCGCGGCGTTCGCGCGTGTTGCTGAAACCCGCGCCGGTGCGAACAAACAAAATATCGCCTGTTCCGATGCGAACTTTCTGCTTTCGTTCGGCGGCTTCTAAATCAGTAATAAAAATTGGCGTTCCGGTCACAAGAGCCGTACCTTTCAAAGCGGCGATGTCGAGCAACACACCGCGCCCCGTGATGCCTTGCGCCGCCATTATCTCAACTCCAAGTTTGTTTGCGCCTTGCGGCGTTACTTCATCAACCGAAAAGCCGTTATACATTTTGCCGTCCGGCGTAAAAGCGTGACACAGCGCGTCAAGGTGCGTCTGTGCGAACCCGTGAAAAATCATTCCGACAAAATCACGACTGCCGCCTTCATCGCGCATCATTTCGTAAGTTCCGCGACGGATGCCTTCGGTTTTTGTGACCGAAACTTCGCGGGCGAGTGCTACCGTGCGCCCGGTTTTGACGAGCGATGCAGCCCTGCGCCGATGTTCTGGTGTGATGTAGTTAAGTGTGCCTAGCTGGTCGTTTTTCCCCCAACGCCCCCAATTCTTTAGTTCCGGCAACAACCCCTCAATATCCGCGTCATTTTCGACTTTCCGGGAAATCTTAGGATTCGCCGTTTGCATGGTATTTTGCGTTTGACCGAGAATCGTGAACCGCGAGCCAAGCGTTACCGCCGTTATACCAAGCAACACAGTTTTGAGAAAGCTGCGTCTTTCATTTGCTTGCGTATCAGTGTCGTTTTGAATATTCATAATTGCCTTCTCATATTACACTTTAAAATCACGACAGTTAAATTAGAGAAAGAAGCCGAACGGTTGAGATGACGTGGGGCGAAACCGCCACCAAGCCCGTTTGAGTTTAACGGACACCTCGATAACAAAGTCGCTGTTTCGCCCTCACGTCCATTGAATTGTTCGACGTGTCTTGAATCTTAATAAGCCGTTTCAAAAATAATTTTTGTTAAGCTAGGGTTAGTTGCTTTCGCAGAATTTGGTCAACTACTTTTGGGACTGATTCGTGCGACGACTCGGCTTTCTGCCGCAATTTCTGAAAAACATCTTCGGCAACCTGCACCTCAAAAACACGATTTTTTATCTCGATTACGTCATCCACAGGCTCGAAGTATTCGATATAATCCGTCGTGCTGTGAGTGTCCCAAAACGCTCCGGCTTCTTCTTCTGTTTCAAACGAATCTGGCAACGAGTCTTTTGTTTTATTTTTGCTTTCCATAGTATTTTCTTTCGCCGTCGTCCATATCGCGGGCTGAAATAGGTAGTGCTGCGCCCGTCAACTTGCGAATGTAAAAGACGATTAAATAACGTCCACCGGCAGTTTGACCAAAAGCGGCATAAACATTTTCACCTTTGACGTTGCCTTTGCCGACTTTCCGAATGTGCGGCTCGTAGCAAAGAACGTCTTCCGCTTCTTTCACCGATACGCTGTGTTTTACCTCTAACTTCTCAACGAATTGGTCTTTCCAGATAATTTGGCTAATGACCATATAGCCGGAATTATATCACGGAATCAAATCTTGCCCGCACGATATATTTGTCGCAACACGAAACGCCGAACGGTTGAGATGACGTGGGGCGAAACCAACTACACGCAACTCCGAGTTTAACGGACAAGCTAACAAACAAAGTCGCTGTTTCGCCCTCACGTCCATTGAATTGTTCGACAGCGCGTTGGGGACAATCAATTCCAAACTCATAATTAGTCATCCATAATATAAAAATATTTACAATCAGGCACTTTAACGCGCCATAATTCTTTCCCAGTTTTTATATCAAGAGCAAAGACGGAGCAATCCTTGATTGAACTTACGATTACCATCTGCTGAAATATTAACGGGTCGGCATCACCGCTCTCCGATTCGGTTTTTACAAGCCATAAAAATTTACCATTATCGGTTCTTCGCGCAACGATGCCTTTTGAACCCTGCGCTACAACAATTTCTTCTGTTGCGGCAAGCCGCCGTGACCATTCATTTTCATAATCCCATTTCCATCGGTCTTGAGAACAGTCAATGTTTGTGTGAGCTATTTCTCCTAGCGGCTCGTTCCAAACAACTTTGCCTGTTTTTCTGTCCAGAGCTTGAATAGAATTTTCTCTTACCGTGAAAACGAAATTACTGGATAATGCTGGTTGAGTGCGGATGCTACTTCCTTGCACTTCCCAAGTAAGTCTCTGCGCTTCGAGATCAAGCGCACCGAAGCGGCTGGCGGGATAGGTGTTTTGATTATAACGAGTCGCACCGAAAATGACGCCGTTTGCTAATACGCCGATTGCGTGTCCACTTTGGTCATGATACTTGCCGGGCTTTTCCGCAATGGGAAGAACAGCTTCTCGATGACCATTTTGAAGATTGACTTTCGCCCAATGTCCGTCAATCGTATCGCTCCCTGTGAAATATTCCTCATTAATTTTGAAGTAAACAAAACCTTGATGGACATAGGGAACGGTAACGCCATCGCTGTCTCTGCCTAACCAGTTATTTAGCTTCCACAATTCTTTGCCACTTCTGCGATCCAAACAGTGCAGATGTTGTCTGGCACAGACAAGGATTTGATCACCCGCTAAAACCGGATAAGTTCCGAAAGTTCCATAACCGCCAACTCCTAAAGGAAACTTCCACAAGTTTCGGCGGCTTTGCAAATCAACCGCGAAAAAGCCTTGGCTCTCTCCAAAGTTTCCTTTCTCATCAACATATGAAAGACCACCAAAATATGCAGTTCCGTCAGCAATTATAGGTTGCTCGGCTCTTATACGGTCAGTTGCATAAACGGCTTCGATTGATTGTGAAAAGGCATCAAGACGATAGAGTTTATATCCGGCACCAAAATAGATGTAATTATTATCAATGGTAAAATTTGAAATGTGTTTGGCTTCACGGATTTCTCGCCTGAAAGGAAAATCACCAAATAAGCAGCCAGAAGTTGCGAGAAGGATAAGTAAACAAATTATGCTGACCACTTTCTGACACATACATTAAAGCTGGAGAAATTAGAAGCTGTCGAACGATTGAGTTGACGTGGGGCGAAACTGATTACACGCAACATAAAGTTTAACGGACAACGTGAAAAGAAAGTCGCTGTTTCGTCCTCACGTCCAATGATTTGTTCGGCTTCGTCGTTATTTAATTAGGTAGTTGCTTAACTTCTTCAACAATCTTTGATGTCGTGTCGAAGAAATTGAACCGATTACGCCGACAATTTGGCTTTGCGGAACAACAGTCAAAAATCCTAATCGTATTAGAGATTTTCCAACTAAACTGCTCGCCGTAAAATCATCATCCGACGGTGAAATGATTTCGTCAAAATCTTTTACCTCTTGACGCAGTTGGGAACTCACACCGCAAACCAGCATATCTTGAAACGGCGGCATTTCACGAAGAATAATGGTCGGACGATTCTTAACCGAGCCGTTGGCTTGCGGCATAGCCACGATTACAACGTCACCTTCCTTCATACTTCGGATTTGCCTCTTTGATTAAGTCTAACGAATACTCTGGTTCATCCTCTCCGTAAGCACGTTCCAAATTTGCCATAGAAAAGTGCGTCCAATCTGCGCGTTCTTCGTCCGCCATTTGAATTACGCTGACAACTAACTTTGTATGTGGTTTAAGTTCATATGGCTCATCCAGTAAAATCTGTTTGCCGTCAAAATGAGCTTGTAAAGTAACAATTTCCATAACTTTCAACTCCCGTAATTATTTTACAATCGCTTTTGTTCAAATCAAAACTCAAATCACAGGGAGAAGCCGAACGGCTGAGATGACGCGGGCGAAACCGCTACGCTCAACTCTGAGTTTAACGAAATATATTTTTAAGAAGCAAGCTGTTTCGCCTCGCGTCCATTGATTGGTTGGGCGTGTCGTCATCTTTAGCTCGCCGTTTATCTTCACGCTACGCGAGAAGAAACGCGGAGCGTCTTGGTTTTCAATTACGCAACGCCTGATTTTAAATTCCTATCAGGAAACGCCCAACGCTGGAATTGACCGGGCGCGCACACCACTGCGGAGGCATCCAAGCCTCGCGCATGACAGCTACGCTATTCGCGCTCCGGTCGAATGACTTGTTGGGCGGCGTTGACCGAAGCGTACCGTAGGAGTATTGAGTAATAAGTGACCACTGAATGGAGTATCTTAAATTCAATTTCCCTGAGTAATCAGTTCTTTGAGCTTGCGTGTGATGTTCTTCGCGGCGTGAGGTTTTGTTAAGGCAATAACCGTGTATCCATCATCAAGGTAAATGTCGAGTTTATTGTCTACCTCCGCCGTGCCGCCACTATGCCCGGCAATGCGCTTCCCATTAGCCTGGTAGATTTCAAACCCATAACCATATGCCTCTCCTTCTCCTGTATTAACTTTCGGAGTAAGTATGATGTCTGTGTATTTTGCGTTAAGCAGATTGTGCTGACGCAGCGCAACGTCAAATTTGAGCAAATCCCCAACCGTGGAAAGACCGCCGCCCGAACTGTTGCCTGTCGCCACCGTGAAAATAGTATTATTCATACCAGCCAGTTTGAAAATATGTTCCCGCACATAATCGAAATAGCTCTGCCCCGTGACTTTCTCGATGACTGCGCCCAAGACAATAAAATTACCGTTGCTGTAATCGTTTTTTGCTCCGGGTTCAAATGATAAAAGGTCACTTGCAAAGAAAGGAAACCAATCTTGCATGATTTGGAATCTGCCTTCACCACCGTGTCTCGCAGCCTGATACTCCTGTTTATCCAAAAAATCTCCAATCCCTGATGTATGTGTGAGCAGATGATGAAGCGTCACTTTTTTAGCCGCCTGTCTGTTAGGATAGTCGGGTAAAAACTTACCGATGGGATCGCTATACGATAGTTTGCCTTGCTGCGCCAGTTGTGCGATTGCGACGCTCGTGAACATCTTACTCATCGAGGCTAAGTCAAACCGGGTATCAATGCGATTTGCTATCTTGGAAGCATTAAAGCCATAAGCCCTCTTGGAAATCGGCTTACCGTTCTTGGCGACGAGTACAGCCCCTGAGAACATATCCGCCGCAACCAATTTCGCAAGATAAGAATTGAATTCTTTAATAATTTTAGTCTGACTTAGCTTTTCGTGAGGGATAGCATCTGCCGGACGAGTGGCAAAACCGAAAGCCTGCCTGATAATTCCGTGTGGTGATTGCGGCGCAACTTGTATCGTAATGCTGAACCATGCTTCGGTGACTTGTGATTGGCACAAAGCTTCTACTTCATAATCCGTAGATCGTTCGATACTGTGTAGGTTCAATTGTCGCGTCAGCTTGAACGTCGCAACATTAGTCGAGGCGCGCTCGTCGGCAGATCGCTTTTCAAGAGCCGACTTGTCAAAATACTCGGTTGCGAACTTACGCAGAACATTAAGGTTGGCAGTGTTATAGGCGCGCAGGAACTCGGCTAATCGTTGACCGGCAGGCGTAACTGGAATGACCGCGCTTTCTTTCGACTGTGAGTTTGTGCGGACGGATGAGTAGCCTAAGAGGAACACCAACAGCAGCAATATCGCAAGAACTTTTTCAATCCGCATTAGAATAAACTCCTTAAAGTTGAAATACTGAAGACCTATATTGTAGCAGACGCTTTCTTCTAAATTCTTAAGAAGCGACAATAGCCGCCCAACGGCGGAGTTGGCGTGGGGCGAAACCGCCGACACGCCCGCTTGAATTTAACGGACGACGTGATAACAAAGTCGCTGTTTCGCCCTCACGTCCAATGATTTGTTGGGCGGCGGCTTACGCCTTGAGCCTTAGCTTTCACTCCCGAAAGCAGGATAATAGGGTAAGTCGCAGACTTCGACAGACCACGATTTACGCAAACGCTCCACAATCCGGCGAGCAGAAACGCCTAGAGCCTGCAAACAATCGAATTCTTCGTAAAGGTCGGCAAATGCCATTAGCCAAGCGAATGTTTGTTGGCGCAGAGTCGTTAAACCTCTCTGCCGGTCGCCGTTCAGAGCGTCGGGCAAGCGGTGAATGACGTGAAAAATATGCCAACGCGCTCCGGCTTCAATCATTGCCCGTCGAAAAATCTCGTCAGTAATCTTCGGGTGCTTCTGCGTCAGTTGCGATTTATAAGCCGCGTCCATCAAAGGCTTAATGCGTTTGGGAATTCGCATCATACAGCCCCAAGTAAAGCGTCCGGGCATTCCTTCAATTAGCGCGTGACGGAATCCGCTCGCGTTAAAATCGAACAATCGCGGTTTGCTGTGCTGCCGAATGTAATCGCCTGCCGCGTTTTGGTCGCCTTTACAAAAAGCGAGAAATTGTTTCGGACAGGCTTCAACCTTTGAGGCGACAAACTCGATTTCTTCGCTCGCGCCTGCTGCTGCGCGAATGCCGAGATTTGCAAACGCCGTTCGATAAAATTTGATTGCTTCTTCTATTTCGCTCGCCGGAATCGGACGATTTCTCGCGTCAGCCCAAGGGTCTTGAAAAAGTTTTTCGGATTTCGGTAATGCGCCCAAGCCTTGCCTGATGCGCTTGTATTCTTCATCTCGCCCGATTGTTGCCGCGTGCAACTGACCGATGAGCGAAACATGCTCAATCAAAGTCTGCTCGGCAAGTTCCGGGTCGTCGCCGAGCAAAGCGTCGTAGGTGTTTGGAGTTTCTCCGTTTCCCAAATCCTCAAGAACGATTAAGCCAAACTCGCGGCTTCCGCCGTAAAGTTTTGGACTAAATGGAATTTCGCTCGGAACATTGCCGAGAAAATCGGCTGCCGCCCAATCGCTAAATAACCAATGAGCCGAATTCGGAGTTTCAGAACTATCGGGATTATACCGAAATTCATCTTCTCTAGCTTTTTTAACGATAACGCTCACGGGAACATCAGAGCCAGAGCCAACCACGCTGCAACGGACGACAATGCTGCCATTGGTTATAAATGTTTCGCCAGCCCGCAAGCGGATTTTTCCTCCAAACTTCCCAGACAAGAGACTGCCGGCAGCATCGGCGATAAAATTCGGATTATGTCTTTCATCTTTCATTTCAGCTACCAGACAATTCATCGAGAGCAGCCCAACGGCGGAGATGACGTGGTGCGGGGCAAATTCACGCAACTCCGAGTTTAACACGCAAGTTTAATAACAAAGTTGCTGCCCGCGCTCACGTCCATTGACTTCCTATGCAAAGTCAAATGTTAAGCTACGGCATCCAGTTGTCGCAGCTTGCGATTATACAAGCGGTCTTCCAGATACCAATAGTCCAATTCTTTCTTTAACATCACAAAGATTATTGTCAAAAGTTTCCGCGCCGTCGCGCAAATTGCCTTTCCAGAACCCTTTTCTCGTTTCTTTCGGGAGTAAAAGTCCATCAGCGGCGTGTTCGTCCGGTTGACCATCGAGAGAACCGCTCGGATTGCCACCGTCCGCAATCGTTTTCTGCCCTGTTTGGTAATATGTCCTTGCCTGCTCGTTTGATTCGACTGCCGGATGGATGTTGCCAGCCCGGAATATGCGACCAACTGTTTACTGGTTTCAAACAAGTGAATATCGCCGATTTCCGCCAACAGGCTGATTGCCGACAAAAGATTCAACCCGTGCAGTTGAAGCAGCCGTTTGATTCCCGCCAGCGTTTTACCCAGGCGCACAATCTCAGCTTCCAACTGCTCGACTTCCTTGTCGAGTTCGGCAATCTGCCGCAGTGCCGATTCGAGAATAACTTTGTCTGCCGCTGATAAGTCATCGCGCTTTCGCAGCCGTTCTCTGGCAACACCGGAAGCAAATGCCGAACGCGCCAGCGCAATCCCGTGCGCGAGTCAGCGCGGCGTGTCCCAGATTCTTCAGTTTGGTTCTGAGTCCGACCAGCGTTTCCCGCGCTTGCAGAAGATGCCGCAACTGCCGCACCTTCTCCGATGGAACGGGAACTTCCGGCAAATGGTCGAGTTTCAAAAATCGAGCCAGTGCCAAAGCATCCGCCTTATCCGTCTTTTTCTTTGACGCGGCGATGATGGCAAACCAATAAGTGTCTACTAGAACAATACGACCAACGTAAGTTTTGATTTGGTCGTAAAAGTAATAGATGTTCTGAGTTACTTCGACCGCCACCGCATCGTCTTTACTTAACTCTGATGTAAAGCGACTGATTCCAGCTTTTGAGAGCGGAAAAGTTTCCAATCGAAAACTCTCCTCTTGGTTCAAAAAACAAACAACAAAATTGGTTTTGTGTAAATCAACTCCGATATATCTCACAAGTCTTATTCCTCCTTTTTTATCGGAGGCTCTTGATAAAAGCAAGAAACTTTCTCGGTGTATTTCCACACTCCTATTCGGGCTTTTCCGCCCATACCGTGTTGCGGGTCAGGGTTCAAAATTGGTCACACTGTTAGCCGGGCTTTATTGCCCAAAATCATTGCCGACCCTCACCCCGTTTCTTGTCTGCGACCTCCGAAAAGTATCGCAAACATTATACGCCGATTCTTTTGCTTGTATCACGACCTGTTAGGCGCGCTCTCACTCTACACGTAGCTGTGTTTTCATTTGTCGCTTTTAATTCCCGCGCTCGCGCGCACTACACACCATAACTTGTATTTGCTTCCTTCGACTCTCGCGCCAATGACTTCAACCGAGCCTCTATTTTCATCCGTCGAGTAGTTGAAATAAAAGCTATCGTTGTTTGAACCTGCCCCGTTTGTCCGAATGCCAGCATTGCTGATTTGTTCTGCAATTTCACATTTCAGCTGATTCAGAAAAACAGCTTCGTCAAACCGCCCGCTGTTTCCTTCGTCAAGAATATACTCAAGG
>Ga0136617_10007004_pt1 | contig 10056 bp, 9 predicted proteins | sample AntDrymUQ3222106_2_FD_129672 | JGI IMG/M metagenome (GOLD analysis project Ga0136617, IMG submission 129672) | Polar desert sand microbial communities from Dry Valleys, Antarctica - metaG UQ322 (21.06) | ecosystem: Environmental > Terrestrial > Soil > Desert | place: Antarctica: Dry Valley... | reverse complement strand
TGGAGCATGACCAGTACGAGATCGACTCGGACGCGGTGGCGCGCGCGCTGGTCGAGCGCCTTCTGGCGGGGCGCTCCGTCGTCGCGTCCGACGCGCAGGAGTAGCGCCGGACACTGGGCGATCAGTGCTCGAAGCCGCGCCAGGCGCTCGAGCCCTCGCCGGTCCAGCCGACCTCGACCGGCGATTCACCCACACGACCGATCCAGGTGACGTCGACGAGGGCCTGTATCCTGGCCCGCCGCTCCCGGGGCGCGGTGAACAGCAGCTCGTAGTCCTCGCCACCCGTTGCGGCCAGCTCTTGCGCACTCATCCCGAGCGCCGAAGCGACCTCTCGGACGCCCATCGCGAGCGGCAGGGTCGCGGCGTCGATCTCGACCCGAACGCCGCTCGCCCGGGCGAGGTGGCCCGCGTCGGTCGCGAGCCCGTCCGATAGGTCGAGCATCGACGTCGCTCCGGCGCCGCTGAGCGCCCGGCCTGCGGCCAGTCGCGGCTCGGGACGCAGGTGCCGCGTGACCAGCTCGGCCGCGGTCCGCGACGGAAGCTCGATCGTGTTCGCCTCGGCCTCGAGGAGCGCGAGCCCCGCGGCCGACGCGCCCAGGCTGCCTGTGACGCCGACGAGGTCACCGGGAGTCGCTCCGTCCCGCCCGGTCAGCTCGGACTCGTGATCCGCCCATCCCACGACGGTCACGGCGACGGTCAACGTGGGGCCTCTGGCCAGATCGCCTCCGGCGATTGTCGTGTCCGTTCGCTGCGCCAGCGCTTCGGCTCCGGCATGCAGCGCAAGCACCTCGGCCTCCGGGACGCCGCCCGGGACCACCACGGCCATATAGGCTTCGCCGGGGTGGGCGCCCATCGCCGCCAGGTCCGAGAGGGCACCGGCCAGGGCGCGGTGCCCGATGTCCTCCGGCTTCGTGCGGGAGGCGCGGAAATGCGTGCCGTCGACCATGACGTCGACGGACGTGACGGTGAGCGCATGCGCCCGTACGACCGCGGCGTCGTCGCCGAGCCAGCGAACGACCCTCGCGTTCGTGCGAAGCGAGAGCGACCGGCGGATGGCCTCGATGAGCGCGAGCTCAGCCATCTCGGAGAGGATGATGGACGTGGGACGCCGGGGCGCCCCACGCACATCAGCGATGCCGGTAGACGATCCTCGCTCTGTCGAGATCGTATGGCGAAACCTCGACACGGACCCGATCCCCCGGCAGGATCCGGATCCTGAAGCGACGCATCTTTCCGGCTACGTGACCGAGGACCATGTGGTCGTTGTCGAGCTTGACCCGGAACATGGCGTTCGGGAGCGCTTCGACCACCTCGCCCTCGAATTCGACCTTTTCTTCTTTGGGCAAGCTAGATGGTCCGAACGTTGGTCGCCTGGGGGCCCTTCTGGCCTTCTCCCAGGTCGAACTGCACCTTCGCACCTTCAGCGAGCGTGCGGAATCCATCTCCGGAGATACCGGAGAAGTGGACGAACGCGTCCTTCCCCCCGTCATCAGGGGTGATGAACCCGAAGCCCTTCTCGTCGCTGAACCACTTCACGACGCCTGTTGCCATACAACACCTCCTCATTGCTATCCAGATGCGCGAGGTGGTGCTGCCGGGCACTGCCTTCCCGCATGCTCACACCGCCGCAGTCGACGGTTCGTACGCCGCGATGTATAGCACGAGCTACTCGCCCGGTGCAGCCGCCCCACCGCCCGGCTCGACTTCTCCCCCGCTCGGGGGCTTCTCGGACGGCTTCTTGGCCTTGGGCGCCGCCTTGGGCTCCTTCTGCGGCGGGGACTCGTAGGCGCCGGGGTCGAAGGCGTCGGACGGGCCCGATGCAGCCGGCGCCTGCGGTGTCGAGAAGTCCAAGCCGGGGCCGGCCGGGTCGTCTGGATCGGATGACCCGCCGCCGCGGCTGTACTTGCCGAAGAACGGGGTGGCCTGGAAGGGCTTAGACGCCTTGCGGAAGTCGCCGCACGAGCCATCCGTCACGGTCTTCATGTAGTTACCCCAGATCTCGGCCGGGAAGGTGCCGCCGTCCACGTTGCGCCCTCCGGGATAGAGACCTTTCATCTCGACGCGGGACCCGGGATAGCCGACCCAGACGGCGGTCGAGAGCCTCTGGGTGAAGCCGACGAACCACGCGTCGGTGTTCTTGTCCGTCGTCCCCGTCTTGCCACCTGCCGGGCAGCCGATCTCGGCGCGGGTCCCCGTGCCCGACTTGACGTTCTGCTCGAGGATCTTGACCGCCTCGTAGGTGGCGCTCGTGTCGAAGGCCTTCGTGCGCTTGACGCGGAAGCGCCGCGGCAGCTTGGATCCCTGCTCGACTCGGCCGTCCGGGAAACGGACCTTCTTGATCACGGTCGGCCGGTTGCGATACCCGCCTGAGACGATGGTCGCGTAGGCGTTGGACATCTCGAGCGGCGAGACGCCGCGCTCGAGCCCACCGAGCGATTCGGCGGGGTACCCCTTGAGCACGGACTTGATCCCGAGCATCCGCGCCGTCTTCTTGACCTCGTCGGGCCCGAGGTCGAGCGCGAGCTGGATGTAGGCGGAGTTGTCGGATCGCAGCGTCGCCTCGACGAGGTTCATCGAGCCGCCACTCGAGCCACTGTAGGTCTTGATCTCGAACGGGATGCCCTGGTACTTCAGCTTCATCGGCGAGCGCGAGACGTAGCTCGTCTGAGTCGGGCTCACGCCCTTGCGCAACGCCGTCATGAGGGTCATCACCTTGAAGGCCGAGCCGGGCTGACGCCTGCCCTGGGCGGCGAGGTTGAACTTGGATTGCCCGTACTCGGCCGACGACGCCATGGCCTTGATGTATCCGTTCTTTGGGTCGATCGTCACGATCGCGGAGGAGGGACCGACCCCGGCCAGGCTCCGCTGGATGGAGGCGCGAGCCGCCTTCTGCTTGGCGAGGTCGATCGTCGTGTAGACCTTCAGGCCGCCCTGCTGGACCGTCTTCGCGCCGTACTCCTTGAGCAGCTCGTCCTTGACGTAGTCGAAGAAGTACTTCTCCCGCCTGGCGGTGAAGAACTTCGAGCCCTTGACGGAATCCGTGTCGACCTTCTTGGCGATCGCCTTCTCGGTCTGCTCGGGGGTGATCAGCCTGAGTTCGCGCATCTTGCGCAGGACCTCGTCGCGACGGGCCTGAGCGGCTTCCGGGAACTTGAACGGCGAGTAGGACGTCGGCGCCTGAGGGAGTCCGGCCATGAGTGCGGCCTCGTCGAGCGTCAGCTTCTGGACGGGCTTGTCGAAGTAGATGCGGGCGGCGGCCCTGGCGCCGATCGCCGACTGACCCCCGGCCGTGCCGTAGGGGACTGTGTTGAGGTACGTGTCGAGGATCCAGGTCTTGGAGCGCTTCTTCTCGAGCTCCTCCGCGAGCTTGGCCTCCTTGATCTTCCGCTCATAGGTGCGCTCGTTGGAGATGTACAGGTTCTTGACCACTTGCTGGGTGATCGTCGACCCGCCCTCGCGCGTCCCGCCGGCTTCGGCGTTGGCCACCGCCGCCCGGGCGATGCCCTCGTAGTCGAGCCCCTCGTGCTCGTAGAACCGCTCATCCTCGATCGCGACCGTCGCGTCCTTGAGGATCTTCGGGATCTCCGAGCCCGGGACGGGGATGCGCAGGTTCTCGGCGGCGATGACCCCGAGGCGCTCGCCGTCGGAGGCGTAGACCGTCGAGACCTGCCCCTTGTCCACCGGCTTGAGGGAATCCAGCGGCGGCGCGGAGGCCGCGACGGAGAGGACGTACCCGACGCCGGAGAGGCCGGCGAGAACGACGGCGACCCCCGCGACCATGATGGCGAGCAATGCCTTGTTGCGAGGGCGCCCGCGGCTGTGACGGCGCCTGGTCCGGACCGACCGGCTCATGGAGCGGGGTAAGAGGCGATCGCCACGCACGATCGGGACCCCCGATTGTAGCTTCGGTCTGTGTTCTGGAGCCCGGGTCAGATCCCTGCCGGCGTGAAACCACGCGCGCTTCTATTCGACGCCCTGGGAACGCTCGTCGCGCTCGAGCCTCCGGCGCCCAGGCTACGGGCGGGGCTCAAGGCGGCGCTCGGGATCGACGTCGGCGCCGCGGCGGCTGCGCGTGTCGTCCGGGCGGAGATCGCCTACTACCGGGCCCACCTGCATGAAGCGGGCGATCGGGCCGGGCTCGCCGACCTCCGGACGCGGTGCGCGACCGTCGTCCGCGACGGACTCCGACTCGACGCACCCGCCGCAGAGGTGGAGCCGGTGCTGCTCGACGCGCTCCGGTTCGAGGCGTTTCCCGACGCCGAACCGGCGCTGCGTCACCTGCGAGAGGCCGGGATGGCGCTCGTGGTGGTCTCCAATTGGGACGTGTCGCTGCACGAGGTGCTCGCCCGCACCGGCCTGCGACCGCTCGTCGACGCGGCGATCAGCTCTGCCGAGGTGGGCTCGGCGAAGCCGGACCGGGCGATCTTCGCGCTCGCGCTCGCGCTCGCCCGCTCCGAGGCCGCTGCGACGTGGCACGTAGGTGACTCGATCCAGGCCGACGTGGAGGGGGCCCGGCGGGCCGGGATCGTGCCGGTGCTCATCGATCGCGACCCGAGGAGTGAGCCTCTCAGGGACGCGGGAGTGCGCCGAATCGCATCCCTGGCCGAGTTGGCCGCCCTGGTGTGAGCCGGCGCGACGTACCCTTGCCTGGACGGCCCGTGACGAGCGTTCCCCCTCCCACCTTCTCGCACCCCGGCCCGCCACCGCTACATCCCGAGCTGCCTGACGGCATCGCCCGTACGCCGGCACCGGCTCACCGGTGGCGCGGCGGCCTCGCCGCCGTCCCGCTCTGGGTGCCGTTCGCGGCGATGCTCGCGACCTTCGTCGTCGCCTCGATCGCCTCGCTGCTCATTGTCGGCCTGGTCGAGCTGGCCGGCACCAGCGTCAGCCGCGATTCTCTTCCGCCCGGAGTTCTCATCTCGGGCTCGGTGGTGCAGGACGTGGCGCTCGTGGTGTCGGCCTTCCTCTTCGCACGGGTCTGGGCCGGCCCTCTGCGCTTCTCGAGCTTCGGCCTGCGGCCAACCGCCCTGTGGCCGGCCGTCGGCTGGGCCGCGTCGATCTACGTCGGCTTCTGGGTGCTCGCCGCGATCTACGCCGTCGTGGTGGGGCAGGGCGCCGAGCAGCAGCTCGTGACGGACCTCAAGGAGCAGGACTCGCTCGTGGTGCTCGGCGGCTTCGCGATCCTCGTCGGCCTCGTCGCGCCGCTCGTCGAGGAGTTCTTCTTCCGCGGCTTCCTGTTCGGGGTCCTGCGCGAGAAGCTCGGCGTCGCGTGGGGAGCCTTGCTGGCGGGCTCGGTGTTCGGTCTGATCCACGTCGCAGGGACGCCGCTGCGCACCTTGGGCATCCTCGTCGTCCTAGGCGTGGGACTGTGCATCCTCTACGCGAAGACCGGATCGATTCTCCCCGGGATCGGACTGCACTCCCTGCACAACTCGATTTCCCTGGGGGTCACCAAAGGGCTTCCGTGGTGGGGCTTTGTCCTACTGGTTGTCAGCAGCGTGACGATTGTGCTATTCGTAGCAAGTATGGTCATCGCTCGAGAACGCCGGCTCGGATGAAGGGCCGGATAGCGCTGGCTGCGACGCTGACCACCTTCGCGGTCGCCTCCACCGCCGTCGCGCAGGTTCCCGCTCCACCGCCTCCGCCGCCTCCGCCGCCGGCGCCCGTCCCGCCCACGCTTTCGGTCAGCCTCGCCGGCGTGCAGCGCTCCGGCGGCGATGTCGTCGTCCTGGGCGGCGGGCGCTGGCGGGTCCGCGGGCGCCTCGCCCCGTTCGTCGACGGCCAGCAGTTCGTCGTCCGCCTATATCGCGGGTCGCGCAAGGTCGCCGCGCGGCGTGTCGCCGTCAAGGCCGAAGGCTTCTCCGTCTCCTTCCGCGCCAACCGTCCTGGCCGCCTCACAGTGCAGGTGTCGCACCGTGCCACGCCGCAGCTCGGCACCGTCCGCGCCAAGCCGCTCAAACTCCGCGTGCTCCGGGCCTCGGCTGCGGCCGGCAGTCGTGGCCCGGTCGTCCGGATGCTGCAGGCGGGCCTGGACCGCATGCGTTACGCGGTGCCTCGCACGGGTGTCTACGACGGGCTGACCGCGCACGCCGTGATGGCCTACCGCAAGGTCAACGGAATGCCGAGGACGACCGGCGCGACAGCGGCGCTCGTCCGCGGCGTCCTGGCCGGTCGCGGCGCCTTTAAGCCGCGCAACCGCAGCGCCGGGCGCCACCTCGAGGCGGACCTGTCCCGCCAGGTGCTCGCCCTGGTCGACGGTCGACGCCTGGTCCGTACCTACTCGACGTCCTCGGGGAAGTCCTCGACTCCCACCGTCCTCGGCACCTTCCGCGTGTATCGGAAGACGCCAGGAACCAACTCCCTCGGGATGGTCGACTCGTCCTACTTCATCCGGGGCTACGCGGTGCACGGGTATGCCTCCGTGCCGGTCTTCGCGGCGAGTCACGGCTGCCTTCGGATCCCGATCCCGAACGCGCGCACGGTCTTCAACTGGCTGCGGGGTGGCGATCGGGTGCACGTCTACGCCTGACGACTTGTCGCGGGTGGCGGCTGAACTCTGGCGTGGGCGGCAGGCTGAACCCAGCCGGTGAGGGAGTAGCACGCGCTTGGACTCGACCCACCTTGTGCACCCTCGTAGCCCCCGCGAATCCACCCTCCCCATCACCGTCCGGGGTTGACGTTTGCGGGGCAGCCCCGCAAATCGACCTTCCCATCACCGTCCGGGGTTAACGTCTGCGGTCTCCTCCACCAGGCCGTCGAGCACCGCAACCATGCCCCCCCGAGCGTGCGCGGCCCGCATCCGGTCCGCGCCGTTACCCTCACGCAGGATGCGCTCGACTCCCTCGAGCGAATCCTCGGCACCCAGGTCACGGGCGTAGGGGCGGGCGAGTGCGAGCGCCTCTTCGGCGACTTCACGCAGCGGCTTCAGGGCGCCGTCGGTGAAGACGGTTGCGTCGAGGCCGTCACGTCCGGCGCGGAACGAGCTCTCGACGAGCACCTCGCGAGCCGGCACGGGCGCGTCGGGCTCGTGCGCGCTCGCCAGCACGAGAGCGTGGACGAGACCCGCCAGCCCGATCACGGAGTCCGGTCGTGCCTGCGCGTCCATCGCCCGGACTTCGAGCGTGCCGAGCCTGGGGTGCGGTCGGATGTCCCACCACAGGAACGTGTAGTCGGCCACGTCCGCAGCCTGCACGAAGGCCGCCATCGTTTCCGCGTAGTCGTTCCAGCCGCCGAAAGCCCGCGGAATGTCGGCGCGAGGGTAGCCGCGAAAGAGCTGCGCCCGAGCCGTCTGGAAGCCCGAGTCCACGCCGTGCCAGAACGGCGAGTGGGCGGCGAGGCCTTGAAGGAGCGGCAGGTGGGCGCGCATGCGGTTGAAGGCCTGGATCGCGGTTTCGGGATCCGGCATGGCGACGTGGACGTGCAGGGCGCAGGTCGGGGTCCGGCGCAGTAGGCCGCGCATCTGTCCCGCGATCGCGCGGTAGCGCTCGGACGGCACGTGGGGGGCGTCGCCGAAGGCACCGTCGGGATGGATTCCGCAGCCGATGAGGATCGCACCCGCGGCCCTGAGGGCGCCGCGCCGCCCGACCAGCGCCGCCCCACCCTCGTGCGCGTGGGCGCTTATCGGCGACGTGATCTCGACGAGCGACTCGTAGACGTCCTGCAGCACCGAGCCGTCTCCCTCGACCACGCGCGGAAGCAGCTCGGACGAGATGGGCGCGAGGCGGTGGGTCGCGGCGTCCACCAGCAGCAGCTCCTCCTCCATGCCGATGGCGAACGGGCGTCCGTGACCGAAGGCGTGCTCCACCGGCGGCAGTCTAGGATCGACGGCGTCGTGAGCGCCCGTGACGTCCTGATCGCCGAGCTGCGCGAGCACGCCCTGGTGATCGGTCAGGTGACGCTCACCTCGGGCGCCACCGCGCAGTACTACGTCGACGCCAAGCGCGCCGTGCTGCTGCCCGCCGGCTTCACGGCGCTCGCCGAGCTGATCGCCGAGCGTGCCCGCGAGTGGAGTGCGACGGCGGCCGGCGGGTTGACCATGGGCGCCGACGCCCCGGCCTGCGCTGCACTCGCCGGTGGCGCGGACGTCAAGGCCTTCTTCGTTCGCAAGGACGTCAAGGCGCACGGGCTGCAGCGACGCATCGAGGGCCCGCCGCTCTCGCCCGGCGAGCGGTGCCTGATCGTTGAGGACGTGGTCACTACCGGGGGCTCGACGCTCGAAGCGATCGAGGCGGTCCGCGCCGAGGGGCACGAGATCGCAGGGGTGGTGGCGATCCTGGACCGACTGGCCGGCGGAGCCGAACGGATCGGCCTTGCCATCGAGGGGGCGCCGTACGAGGCGCTCGCCACCATCGACGAGGTCTACCCGGAGCGCCCCGACCGGCCCAGGTGAGGCGTTGCGGCTTCGGCCGAGCCCACCAGCTCCTGAATCGAAAGTGCTCCAGCGGCGCGCACGCGCGCCGCGAGGCCCCGGTTCATCCGCCACGGCCATAGGGGTCCGCCGTACACGAAGCCCGTATAGGCCTGAACGAGCGTGGCGCCCGCCAGGATGCGCTCCCACGCATCCGCGGGTGTCTCGACGCCTCCCACGGAGATCAACACCAGCTTGTCCTGGGTTCTGGCGCGGAGCCTGCGGAGCACTTCAAGCGACCTCGCCTTCAGAGGAGCACCCGATACGCCGCCCGCGACGTCCGAGACGCCCTCCGATGTCAGCCCGCGCCGCTCGACGGTCGTGTTGACGGCCACGATGCCATCCAGCTCGAGAGCCAGCGCGAGATCGGCGACGGCGTCGATATCGGCGTCGCTCAGGTCAGGTGCGATCTTGATCAGAATGGGAACGGTGGCGTTCGAGCTCGCCAGCTCCTCGCGTACCTCGGCGATCAGCGCTTCGAGCGGCTCGGCGGCCTGCATGTCCCGGAGCCCGGGCGTGTTGGGCGAGCTCACGTTGAGAACCAGGTAATCGGCGAGCGGTCCCAGCCGCCGGACCGTCGCCCGGTAGTCCTCCGCGGCGCGTTCGGCCGCGACCGCCTTCGACCTGCCGACGTTCACTCCCACGATCGTGTCCTCGGTTCGTCCGCGCAGTCGCTCGGCCGTCGCGTCCGCGCCCGCGTTGGGAAAGCCCATGCTGTTCAGCAGTCCGCGGTCCGCGGGAAGCCGCCTGATCCGCGGGCGCTCGTTTCCGGCCTGACCGTGAGCGGTGACGGTTCCGATCTCGATGAACCCGAACCCGAGCACTCCAAGTGCCTCGTACCAGTCGGCGTCCTTGTCCAGCCCGGCCGCGACGCCGATCGGGCTCGGGAACTCAAGTCCAAGCGCTCGAATCTCGAGCGACGGGTGCCTGGGCCCCAGCAGTCGTCGCAGGGCGCGCCGCGGCACACGGCTCGCGGTCGCCGTTCGCAGCGCCCGGGCCGTGAAGGCATGGACGGCCTCAGCGTCAAAGCGCCGTAGGACCAGCTTGAAGAGGAGCCGATAGATCAAGGGCACGCCTTGCGGTCGGAGGGCAAGTACGCGGCGCGGTGAGGGTACCGGGGACTTCGGAGCGCGTGATCATGTAGGCGTGGACCTCCATCTCACCGCCGTCTGGACGACGGCACTGCGCACCCGTGTGCCCCATGCGTCGTGGCTCGTGGCAGAGGAAGGCCGGATCCTCACCGCCCATCGGCCGGAGCGGCGGTTCGCCAGCGCGAGCATCATCAAGACCTTCGTCCTCGCGTGGGCGCTCGATGAGGTCCATCTCGGTCGCCTGGCGCTCGACGAGCCCGTGACGGTCGGCGAAGGGCTCCGCGCCGACGGTGACGGCGTGTTGCGGCTCGCGCGGCTGCCCATCGTCGTGCCGCTTCGCTGGCTGCTGGAGCTGATGGTGGCGGTCTCCGACAACACCGCCACGAACTCGGTGGTGGCACGGCTCGGCGGGGTCGACGTCCTCAATGAGCGCATTGACTCCTGGGGGCTGCGATCGCGGATGCGGGGCTACGTGTCACGCGCGGGCACGCCCGCATCGGATCACGCAGCCATCTCGGCAGATCCGGGGCTCGCGACGGAGGCGGGCCTGGGCGTCAC
>Ga0136617_10007003_pt1 | contig 10056 bp, 9 predicted proteins | sample AntDrymUQ3222106_2_FD_129672 | JGI IMG/M metagenome (GOLD analysis project Ga0136617, IMG submission 129672) | Polar desert sand microbial communities from Dry Valleys, Antarctica - metaG UQ322 (21.06) | ecosystem: Environmental > Terrestrial > Soil > Desert | place: Antarctica: Dry Valley... | reverse complement strand
GGGCTCCGCGGGCGTCGTCGCCGGGTTCATCGAGGCCGGGCCGGGCGTGCACACCTACAACAGCGCCGCCTACTTCCAGGACGGCCAGCTGGTGCACGTGCACCGCAAGCTCTACCTGCCGACCTACAAGTCCTACGAGGAACGCAAGCACTTCACGCCCGGGCCGGCGCTGCGAGCCTTCGACGCCGGCAGTACGCGGATGGCCATCCTGCTCTGCAACGACGCCTGGCAGCCGCAGCTGGCATTTCTGGCCACCCAGGACGGCGCCCGGATCCTGGTCGTGCCGGCCGCGAGCGCCCAGAGCAAGTTCCCCGACCGCTACGACTCGCGCACCTACTGGCGAGACATCACCTGCTTCTACGGCCGGATGTTCCAGCTCTACGTCGTGTTCGTGAACCGGGTCGGCGTGGAGAACGACCTGGTGTTCTGGGGCGGCTCGCACGTAGTCGACCCGTGGGGCAACGTGATCGCCGAGGCCTCGGAGACCGGCGAGGAGATCTTGACCGTCGACATCGACCTCAACGAGGTTCGGCGCAGGCGCCGCGGCATCCCGCTGGTCAAGGAGGCCCGCCTCGGCCTCATCCGACGTGAGGTAGAGCGTCTGCTGGACGAGGGTGGTGACCTATAGGCGACCCGATGTCGATCCGGCGGGCTCTGCTCCGACTTGACGGAGAGCCCGGAAACGGGAGGCAGCGAGACTGGTAAGGATGGTGCACCGTGGACTGGAAGCTCGAACTCATCGTCGTGCCGACCGCGGACGTGGAGCGGTCCAAGACCTTCTACAACGAACAGCTCGGATTCGGCGTCGACCACGACACCCGCATCAGCGACGACGTGCGCCTTGTGCAGCTGACGCCGCCAGGGTCGGGATGCTCGATCGCGATCGGGATGAGCGAGATGGAGCCGGGCTCGCTCAAGGGCCTGCAACTCGTCGTCCCCGACATCAACGCTGCCCGGGACCAGCTCGTGGAGCGAGGGGTCGAGGTCAGCCCCGTGCAGCACCACGACGGAACCGGCATGGTCGACGGGCCGGGCGGGCGGTGGAACTCGTTCCTGTTCTTCAGCGATCCGGACGGCAACAGCTGGTCGGTGCAGGAAAGCCCCGCCGACGAATGATCAGTGGCCACGGCTGGTCGCGAGCTTGACCAGCTCTCGCGTCTTCGCGTCTGGTAGGTATGCCCTGGTCAGCGCGATGCCGATCCTGGGCAGGTCGCCCTCGTCGCGGTAGGCAAGGTGCATCGGCTCGTAGCGCGGGCTGAACTTCGTCTTGAACGCGTGCAGCGAGCGGAACCCGTAGAGCGGCTCCATCGCCGCGCCGAGGGCGTCCAGCAGCCGTTCGACGGCGGGCGGCTTCGCGTCGGACTCCGAGCGTGCCAGCGGGGCGCCGGACAGGGACACGAACTGGGCACCCTGCGCCTGGAACTCCAGGCAGGACGAGGCGATCAGGAACTCGACCACCGGCTTGAAGGCGTCCTGGCGCCGGCGCATCACGTCCAGCGTCCAACCGTGCACAACACCGCCGGGGCCGTGCACGGGCAGCCATGATGTGACGCCGTGGACGCTGCCGTCACCGTCGACGGCCAGGCCGACCCGGACGTTCGGGTCGAGCGCCTCGTCGACGCCGCCGAGCGTGAACCCCATCTCGGGCAGGCCCTTGTCGCCGACCCACTCATCGGAGATGGCCCGCACCTGGGTGCGCACCGCCCACGGCTGTTCGGCCAGCACGACCTGGCGGTAGGAGATGCCCTCCTTGGCGCCGCGGTTGAGCGCGGAGCGGATGTCCTGCCACTTCTTGCCTTTGAACTCCAGCCCTTCCAGGTCGACCAGGGTGTCCTCCGCTACCTGGACGTGCTGCCAGCCCAGCTTCTTGGCCGCACTCGCGGCCGGCGTCGTGATCGAGAACAGGCAGGGCACCATCCCGGCGCGCTCGCACATCGCGGCGAACTGGCGCACGGTGTCCGCCCGGCTGCTCGGCGGGCCGACCGGGTCACCGAGCGCAACGGCGACCCCGGCGTGACGCTGGTAGGCCACGAAGCTGTGCCCGTCCGGCGCGAGGAAGTAGGAGTTGTTCGGCCAGGTGGTCATCCAGGACAGGGTGCTGCCGCCGTGGCGGGTCAGCAGCTCGCGCGCGGTATCGGCGCCTGTCGCCTCAGGCGTCCCGCGGCGGCGCAGCTTGCGCCGCGAGGGTGCCCGGAACGCTCGGCGAGCCAGCACGAGCACGGCGAGCTCTGCCGCCCACAGCACGGAGGCCGCGACCGAGAGCGCGATCCCCTCGGGGACGCCGAGTACGTCGTCGACCAGAACCGAGCTGCCGACCACGACGCCCGCCACGATGTTGAGGAGCGCGAGCGCGACAGCGAACCACCACGCCCACCGGCGGCCCTTGCGAAGTCCGTTGACGATCAGGCCTACCACGACCAGGTCCAACGCCACGCCCCAGGCCGACCCCTCGGCACCGCGGGTCGAGCCGAGCGGGCCGTCGGCGGGGAACAGCAGCAGCACGAGCTCGGCGGTGGCGATCAGCGTCAGCCCGATGGCGGCGAGCAGCCGCCACTCCCGGCGGCCGGCGGCCGCGAGGCTGCGAGTGCGGCGGATGGCGCGGGGCCCCGCCAGGCGGGTGCCGAGCGGCAGCGCGAACGCGACGGCCCAGAGGTGCTCCAGGTCCGCGAGCGAGCCCATGAACAGGAAGGACACGAGCACGTAGACGCACAGCCCGGCCTGGACGCGTAACCGCCAGGGCGGGCGCATCGTGGCGGTGGCCGCCGCGGCGCAGGCAAGCGCGCCCGCCGAGAAGCCGGCGTCCAGGCTGGGAGCAAGCTCCGCCGCCCATGGCCAGCCGCTGTCCTGGAAGACGAACAGCGTCAGGGCCGCTCCCAGCACCCCGACGAACTGGCCGAGCACGGAGGTCAGCGCGGCGCGTCGGGTACCCATCCGCCATTCGGCGAACCCGACGAACAGGGTGAACGAGATCAGGACCGGAACGTAGAAGGCGGGGGACAGCGCGAAGAACGATCCGGTCACCGGGGTCCACCAGCGACCCTCGGCCAGCGACGGCAAGCCGTAGGCCACCGAGCGGAACCAGTCGCGTTCCATCAGCGCGTTCCACAGGGTGCCGGTCGCGGACCCGAGCGCCAGCATCACCAGCAGGACGCTCGTGGTGAACGGCAGCCGGTGAACCAGCACAGCGGCAACGACTCGGATTCGCGAGCCCCACGGTGCGGCGGCCTGCTGCTCGGCTACCTGGGTCTCATCCACGATGACTGCCTCCGCTGTCCTGCGTCGAGGTTGATGGTTCGCCGTTACCTCCGCAAGGGCCAGCAGGTGAACCTGCACGACCGACCAGGGTTAACCCTTGGGCCGGTCGGCAGTACATATGCGCCGATGGACCACACCACGGCGGTCGTCACCGGCGCGGCCAGCGTCGCGTTTGGTCTGCTTCACTGTCGCGATCACAGGAACCGGCGGGTACGGGGCTAACCCCGCCCCGTGGCGAGGGTTGGCGCTGCGCCGACGCCGCTTGACGCAAGATCGGTGCTGCGTCACGCTGCCGGTCCGTCCGCCGTTGCCCGATGAGGTGCAGTCATGGCCAACTTCCTCGCCACCGTGCTGCTTCCGGTCGCACTGGGCGTCGTCATGCTGGGGCTCGGGCTCTCGCTGACCGTCGCCGACTTCGCCAGGGTGCTGACCTACCCGAAGGCCGTGCTAATCGCGCTGGCCTGCCAGGTGGTGGTGCTCCCGGTGATCTGTTTCCTGCTGGTGCAGGCCTTCGGCCTGGTTCCGGGCCTCGCGGTCGGGATGATGTTGCTGGCCGCCTCGCCGGGCGGGACGACGGCGAACCTGTTCAGCCACCTGTTCCGCGGCGACGTGGCGTTGAACGTCACGCTGACCGCTATCAACTCCGTGCTCGCGGTGATCACCCTGCCCATCGTGGTGAACCTGGCACTCGGCTACTTCGTCGGCGGCGGCGCGATCGGCCTGCAGCTCGACAAGGTGCTCCAGGTATTCGCGATCGTGCTGGTACCGGTGGCGATCGGCATGCTCATCCGGCGTCTCGCCCCCGAGTTCGCGGAGCGGATGAGCCGGCCGGTGAAGATCGCATCGGTGATAGTGCTGGTGCTCGCCATCGCCGCAGCCTTCGTGGCGAACGCGGACATCGTGTTCGACGGGCTGGCCGTCGTCCCGGTCGCGTTGTTGTTGAGCGTGATCAGCTTGCTGATCGGTTACTACGTGCCGCGGCTGGCCAGGATCGACCGGCCGCAGGCGATCGCCAGCGCGATGGAGATCGGTATCCACAACGCCGTACTGGCGATCACGATCGCGCTGAGCCCGGCGCTGTTGAACAACGAGGAGATGGCCATCCCGGCGGCGATCTACGGGCTGCTGATGTTCGTGCCCGCCGCCGTGTTCGGCTATCTGCTGACGCGGAGCACGTCGGCCTCAGTTGACCGACCTGCGGGCTGAGCGATGGCGGAGCCCGAGTTCTTCCACGAGGTGGCCGGCCAGCTCGACTACCCGATGATCATCGTCACGGCAGCAGCCGATGGCGAGCGCAGCGGCTGCCTCGTCGGCTTCCACGTCCAGTGCAGCATCGACCCGCTGCGGTATCTCGTGTGCGTGTCGACGAGCAACCACACCTGCAGGGTGTCGGCCCGCACGGAGCACCTCGCCGTGCACTTCCTCGACGAGAGCGACTACGAGCTGTCCCTGCTCTTCGGCGAGCGGACCGGCGACGACGTCGACAAGTTCGCGGCAACGGCGTGGCAGGACGAGCACGGAGCACCGGTGCTCACCGAGACCAGGGCGTGGTTCGTCGGTCGGGTGCTGGAGCGCCTGCCGCTCGGCGACCACGTCGGCCACGTGCTGGAGCCCATCGTCGGCCACGTCGACGGGCCGCTGCACCAGCTCGGGTTCCAGCAGGTCAAGACGATGAAGCCCGGCCACCCGGCCTAGAGTTCGCGTCAACGCAGGCAGAACTCGTTCCCCTCCGGGTCCTGCATCCCTACGAAGTCGCGGTTCGGCGAGCTCCTCCGACGCCCCGAGCCGCATATCGCCGAGACCGACCAACCGCTCCGCCGCGGCGTCGACCTGGCGCTTGCGGGTCTCCACAGGTACGCCCCGGCCGTCGTCTCCTCGGTGGCTTCGCGATCAAGGTTGCGCCTGGCCACCACAGCACGCTGGCTATCGCGCTGGCAAACACGAGGGGGAGCGGCGAGCCATACCGCCGCTTTACCCAATGATCGAGTGGGCTACTCCCCACACATGCAGGGTTAGGGAGGACCGTGGTGCGGGTACTAGGCCGGGTGCCTACCGCCGGTTCATCGCCTGCCGAAGTCGTCGTCGTGGAGGTCGACGACCTGACCCGGGTCGACCCGGCCGCTCCCGGGTGGACCCGCCGCCGCCGTGGGCGCGGGTTCAGCTACCAGGACGAGCGCGACTGCCCGGTCACCGACCCCGAGGCGCTGGCCAGGATCCGTGCGCTGGCGATCCCGCCGGCCTGGCAGGACGTGTGGATCTGCCCGCTCGATGACGGGCACATCCAGGCGCTGGGCACCGACGACGCCGGCCGGCGCCAGTACTGTTATCACGACGACTGGCGGCGGGCTCGGGACGCCGAGAAGCATCAGCGGGTGCTCACCCTGGGGCGGCGGCTGCCCAGGGTTCGGCGCGAGGTCGCGCTGCGGCTGGGTGAGCCGGGGCTCGGACCGCGCCGAGTGCTCGCGGCGGCCGTGCGGATGATGGACATCGGGGTGTTCCGGGCCGGCGGCGAGCAGTACGCGCCGAGCTGCGACGACGACGAGGGCACCTTCGGTCTGGCGACGCTGCGCCGCGAGCACGTCCGGCTGCGCCGCGGTGCGATCTTGATCGACTACGCCGCGAAAGGCGGTATTCAGCGCACCGTACAGCTGCGTGATCCGGCCGTGCATCGGGTGGTCAACTCGCTGCTGCGGCGCCGCGGCGGGGGAGAGGAGCTGCTCGCCTACCGCGACGGCCGCGGCTGGCGCGACGTGCGCAGCTCGGACCTGAACGACGCGGTACGGGAGCTGGCCGGACCCCGCTACACGTGCAAGGACCTGCGGACCTGGAATGCGACGGTGCTCGCGGCCGCGGCACTGGCCGCACATGCGGCCGACGGCGTGCCGGACACGCCGCGCGGGCAGGCCAGGTTGGTGACAGCCGCCATCCGCGAGGTCGCCGAGCACCTCGGCAACACGCCCGCCGTGGCTCGGGCGTCCTATGTGGACCCCAGGGTGATCGAGCGGTTCGAGCAGGGTCGTACGGTGCTGCCGGCCCTTCGACGCCTCAACGGTTCGGCGCCTGCCGACCTGACGGACCTGTCCGACGACCTCGTCCGGGTGACGGTCGAAGCCGCGGTGATCCGCCTGCTTCGCTCCTGACGTCTACTTGCCGCCTACTGACGGCGAGCCCGCGCTGTCTCCCGGTCGTTGGCCTTGCCGATTGCGTCGACCAGCTCGCTCTTATTCATCTTGGAGCGGCCGGGGATGTCGAGCCGGCGTGCCACCTGCTCGAGGTGCTTCTTACTGGCGTTCGCGTCGACACCGCCTGCGGTCGGGCGGTTGGATTCGGCGGCGCCACGCGCGGCCTGCTCGTCCGACGGCCCGGGCTTCTCCTTGGGCTCCCAGTGGTCGCCGACCTTCTCGTGGGTGTGCTTGAGCGCGGAGAACGCCGTGCGGTGCGCCCGCTCGCCCTCGCCATAGGTCTCCACGGCCGAGTCATGCGCCTTGATCCAGGTCCGCTGCGCCTTGGCGTCAGATCGTTCCAGCGTGCTCGGTAGCTCCTCGCGTGCCGGCATGGACGGGCTCCTCCAACCTTGTCGTTGACCTTGCCTCACGGGTACCCGGCAGGTCGCTGGACAACACCAAGGGCGCCGGATGCGTAGGCCTACTCGCCAGCGGGCATGTGACCGGCATGGATGACCCCTCTCGCTCGACCACGACTGCCACCGGCTCGCTCTGGCTCGACGCGCTTCCCGCGGACGGCTACCCCCAGCTCACCAGCGACCTCGACGTCGACGTGGCGGTCCTCGGTGGCGGTATCACCGGCCTCACCACGGCGCTGCTGCTCAAGCAGCAGGGGGCCCGGGTGGCCGTGCTGGAGGCGCGGCGGTGCGGAGGCGGTGTCACGGGGAGCACGACCGCCAAGGTGACCGCGCTGCAGTCGACGGTGTACTCGAAGATCCGCGGCAAGCACGGGGAGGGCGCCGCGGCCACCTATGCGCAGGCCAGCGCCGCCGCGGTCCGGCGGGTCGCCGACCTGGTCGCGCAGCACGGCATCGACTGCGAACTCAACCGTCGTCCGGCGTTCACCTACGCGGCGACGTCGAAGGAGCTGCCGTCGGTGCAGCGCGAGGCCGAAGCTGCGCGCTCGGCCGGCCTGCCGGTCGAGCTGACCACGTCGATCGACCTGCCGTACCCCGTCGCCGGCGCGGTGCGCCTTGACGACCAGCTGGAGTTCCACCCCGTCCGCTACGCCACCGGACTCGCCGCCGCGGTGCACGGCGACGGCAGCTCGGTTTTCGAGCACACCCGTGTGGTCGGCGTCTCGCACGGCTCGCCGAGCCGGGTGCGCACCGAAGGCGGCGCCACGGTCCGAGCGGCGCATGTCGTGGTGGCGACCCACTACCCGCTGCTGGATCGCGGGCTGTTCTTCGCCCGCCTCGAGCCCACCAGGTCGTACTGCGTCGCCGCCAGGGTCGCCGGTCATGTGCCGGCCGGGATGTCGATCAGCGCCGGCAGCCCGACGCGATCCATCCGCTCCTACGGCGAGCTGCTCATCGTGGGGGGCGAGAGCCACTCCGTCGGTGCCTCGGACGCCACGCCCGAGCGCTACGCCCGGCTCGAGCAGTTCGCACGGGAACACTGGAGCGTGCGGGAGGTGACCCACCGGTGGTCCGCCCAGGACCCGTCCAGCTACGACAAGCTGCCGGTGATCGGCCGCTACGGCCCGCCATGGCCGCGGCTGTACGTGGCATCAGGCTTCATGAAGTGGGGCCTGACCAGCGGCACCTTCGCCGCGATGATCATCAACGACCAGATCGGTGGCAGGGAGAACCCGTGGGCCGAGACATTCCGGCCCAACCGGTTCGAGCCGAAGTCGCTGCCGAAGCTGGCGCGCCTGAACGCGAAGGTGGCCGCGGACATGGTCGGCGACCGCATCTCGGGCGCCGAGGCGAGCTCGGTGGCCGAGGTGCCGCCCGGTGAGGCGCGCGTGGTGGGCAGCCGTCGGGACAAGACCGGGGTGTTCCGCGACGACGCGGGCGGCGTACACGCCGTCTCGCTGCGCTGCACCCACCTCGGCTGCCTGCTGCGGTTCAACAGCGCGGAGCGCAGTTGGGACTGCCCATGCCACGGTTCGAGGTTCGACGTCGACGGAGAGGTGCTCGAAGGCCCCGCGGTGAAGCCGCTGCCCCGCCGCGAGGTGTGAGCGCCTGCGCATGGTTTGTCCGCCGGTGGGGTATGTGGTGGCTCTGACCTAGATCGCTGGACCGAGATAGCTGACCTAGATCGCTGCTCTACCGCTGGAGGACCGATGGACCGCAAGCGCGCCAAGAAGCTGCTCACCGAACAGCTCGCCGAGCTGGACGAGCGCGAGGGCTGGGCCCGCGGCGATGGTGGCGAGCAGGTGCCGGACCAGGGCGCGGTGAGCCAGCATCCTGCCGACTACGGCAGCGACCTGGCGAACGAGATGGAGCGCGAGCTCATGGTGCAGACCATCTCCCGGGAGCGGCAACAGATCATGGACGCCCTGCAGCGGATCGAGGACGGCACCTACGGCCGATGCAGTGTCGACGGGGAACCGATCGACGATGCCCGCTTGGAGGCCCGGCCGGAGGCCGAGATGTGCCTGCCCCACCAGGAGGAGGCCGAGCGCCACGGCCAACGCTGACCGCTGCGCACCACGGCTAGGCGAGCGGGTCGTCCCCAGGGTCTCGGTCAATCACGTGCATGGCCGCCTCCTCCGCGGAGGCCGCCCCGCCGTCGACTCCTCTGGATCGTGGTTTCAGCCGGGCTCTCCACGGCGCTTGCGGTAGAGCACCCCACCTGGTAGTCGGCGCGGTCCTGCCGTGGCTGCTGGTCTGGCACGGAATTCGGGTACCCAGCGGGGTCGAACCGGTACACGGCTCGTCACACCAACTCCCTGGACACACCGACAGCCCCGACGACAGGAGTCGCCGGGGCTGTCGGGCTATGCGTGGAGAGTGGTTCGATCAGCCGCCCTGGTCGCCGGAGGGCATGACCGGGGAGTTCGGGTCCCGGTTCTTCTGCGCGCCGACGCTGTCGTCCAGGTCGGCCTCGCCGGGCTTGCCGTAGGCACGGTCGCTCTTGCCGTGCGTGCCGGTCTCGGCCCAGTCCTTCGGGTCGTCCTTGGCCAGCTCTTCGCCACTCTTGCCGTAGCTCTTGCCGACGCCGTGCGGGCCGCTCGGGTTCATTTCGGTCGAGCTGATCCCGTCGCGCTCCTCGTCGGAGATCTCCCGGCCCTCGCCGGGCGGCGGCGCGTACTCGTCGGCCCGGAACGCCTTGTGGTCGGCCTCGGCCGCTGCGCCGGTCTTGTCGTTACGGCCCTCGTACGGGGGCACGAGCGCGTCCGGCTCGAACCGACCCGCAGGGTTGTCTGCCTGCGGCCCACGAGCTGCCGCCCCACCAGGCTGCTGCGCCCGGGTGTTCTGCTTGTGGACGTTGTCGAGCTCTGCGTCTTGGTCTTTCTGTGCGTCTTGATCGGCCACGTCGCGCTCCTCTCGATCTTGAGCGCCTCGGCTGGACGCCGTGGGACAGGTTTCCCCGCTCTGAATCATGCAAACTTCCGCCGGCCCCCACGCCGGCAGCTGTGACCCGAAAGTGGCGCCTGACCTGGGGTGTAGCACCGCTCTACTCCGGGTATCGCAGAGGCATGACTCAGATGACGACCATGTTCGAACGGCCGGATCTCAAGGAGGCCTCGACCGGACAGCTGGTGCGCCGGCTCTCCGAGCAGCTCGGCGAATTGCTGCGAGGCGAAATGGAGCTGGCCAAGGTCGAGTTGCGGGACAAGGGCAAGCGT
>Ga0136617_10007002_pt1 | contig 10057 bp, 7 predicted proteins | sample AntDrymUQ3222106_2_FD_129672 | JGI IMG/M metagenome (GOLD analysis project Ga0136617, IMG submission 129672) | Polar desert sand microbial communities from Dry Valleys, Antarctica - metaG UQ322 (21.06) | ecosystem: Environmental > Terrestrial > Soil > Desert | place: Antarctica: Dry Valley... | reverse complement strand
CGCGGGAGGTCGAGCGCAACCTCGAGATCCTGGCCCTCGCCAACGACACGTACGTCAGCCTCGTGAACATGCAGACGGGCTACCGTGGCTTCCTGCTGGCCGGCGACGAGACGTTTCTCGAGCCGTACGCGGAGGGACAACAGAGCTACCCGCCGAAACTGACCGATCTGGCGTCGCTCGATCGCGGCGAGGTCGTCGACGCGGGGCGCTGGCGCGAGGTCGAGCAGCGTGCCCTCGCCTGGCAGCGCGAGGTGACCGAGCCCGGCATCGCGCTGCGGCGCGAGGTCAACGCCGGCGCGATCCCGATCGAGCGTGTCTCGGCGTGGGTGAGCACCGGCGGTGGTAAGGCGCAGTTCGATGCCATCCGGACGCTGTTCGAGGCGGCCATTGCCGGCGAGCAAGCCGAGTTGACCGCGCACGGCGAGGACGCCCTGGCGGCCGAAGAGCGCCTGCGCGCGGCCTTGATGTGGGGCCCGGCGGGCACGATCGGTCTGGCGTTGGTCGTCGCCATCCTGCTGTCGCGCGATATCGTGGGCGCTGTTGGCCGCCTTGCCGAGGCGGCCCAAGCGATCGGCCGCGGACGGCTGGAGCACCGGGTGGGGCTGCACCGGACCGACGAGATCGGGCAGACGGCGGCGGTCTTCGACCGCATGGCCGGGCGCTTGCAGCAGATGGTGCAGGAACTGGAGCGGGCGGTGGCCGCCGCGCGGGCCAGCGAGGCGCGGGCCGGGGCGGTCACCGACAACGTGGCCGAGGGGATCTTCACCTTCGACGAGCGCGGCGTGATCGCCTCGTTCAACCGAGCCGCCGAGCGGATCTTCGGCTACCGGGCGGCGGAGGTGGTCGGCCACCACGTCGACCTCCTCCTGCCGCGGCCGGACGCCGGGGCGACGGGCGCCGACGGCCTGCCGACCGGCGTTCCCTGGTCGGAGGACGGGGCCGTCACCGGCGTCAGCCGGGAGCTGCTCGGCCGCCGCGCCGGCGGGGCGCTCTTCCCGATGGACTTGGTCGTCAGCGACATGCGTCTCGGCGGCCGGCGCCAGTTCATCGGCGTGGCGCGCGACATCAGCGAGCGGAAGCGGGCCGGGCAGCGGCTGCGCGAAAGCGAGGAGCGGCTGCGCCTGGCCCTCGACGCGGCCAGGATGGGCACCTGGGAGTGGAACATCACCACCAACGAGCTGATCTGGTCGGACCAGGTCAAGCTGCTCCACGGTTTGTCGCCGGCGGCGGCAGGCGATCTGTACGCGCACTTCGAGCGGTCGGTCCATGCCGACGATCGCGAGGCAGTTGCCCGCGAGGAAGCGCGGGCGCTGGCGACCGGAGCGGACTACGAGGTCGAGTACCGGGTCGTCCGCCCGGACGGCAGCGTCCGCTGGGTTGCGGCCAAGGGTCAAGTCGACCGAGGCGAGGACGAGCAACCGTTCCGGCTCCACGGCGTGTCGACCGACATCACCGCCCGGAAAAAGGCGGAAGCCGCGCTGCGCGAGAGCGACATTCGCAACCGGGCGCTGCTCGACGCGATCCCGGACCTGATGTTCCGCCTGCGCCGCGACGGCACCTACCTGGATTACAAGGCCGACCGCGAGGGAGACCTGGCCGCGCCGCCGTCCTTCTTCCTCAACAAGACGTTGGGCGAGGTGCTGCCGGACGACGTGGCGAACCGGACGATGGACGCGATCGCGGAAGCGCTGCGCACCGGCAGTGCCCAGACGTTGGAGTACCAGTTGACCCTCGACGGCGAACGGCGAGACTTCGAAGCCCGGATGGCCGCCTCCGGCGCGGACGAAGTCGTGACGATCGTGCGCGACGTCACGGACCGAAAGCGGGCCGGGGAGACGCTGGCGCGGGAGCGCGAGTTCTTGTCCGCGGTCCTGGAGAACATCGCGGACGGGATCGTCGCCTGCGACGCGGACGGGGTCCTGACGCTTTTCAACCGCGCCACGCGCGAGTTCCACGGGCTGCCGCCGGTGCCGATCCCGGCCGAGCAGTGGTCCGCGCATTATGACCTGTACCAAGCCGACGGCATGACCCGGATGACGATGGACGAGGTGCCGCTCTTCCGCGCCCTCGGCGGCGAGGTCGTCCGCCACGCGGAGATGGTCATCGCCCCCAAGCAGGGCCAGCCCCGGACCCTGCTGGCCAGCGGACAGGTGCTCACCGACGCCGGCGGCGGCAAGCTGGGCGCCATGGTGGTGATGCACGATGTGACGGAGCGCAAGCGGGCCGAGGAGGCGCTTGCCGCGGAGCGGGACCTATTGCAGATGCTGATGGACAACGCGCCGGACTTGATCTACTTCAAGGACGCCGACAGCCGCTTCGTGCGCCTCAACGGCCCGGCGGCGCGCAACCTGGGCTGCTCCGACCCGGCGCTGGCGGTGGGTAAGACCGACCGGGATTTCTTCCCCGGCGCGGAGGGGGAGGCCGCGTTCGCCGAGGAGCAGCGGATGTTGCGCCGCGGGGAGGCGCTGGTCAACCGGTTGGTCGAGCACGCTGGGGAGGAGAGCGGCACGCGCTGGCTGCTCAACACCAAGGTCCCGATCCGGGATCGGGCGGGCCGCATCGTCGGCCTGGTCGGCATCGGGCGCGACATCACCGAGCACCGCCGGGCGGAAGACGCCCTGCGGGAGAGCGAGCGGCGCTACCGCGACGTGGCGGCGGCGGCCCAGCGCCAGGCGCGGGAGTTGGCGCTGCTGGATGAGGTCCGCACGGCGCTGGCGCGAGAGTTGGACCTGCCGGTCGTCTTCCGCACCGTCGTCGACGCCATCGCCCAGACCTTCGGCTATTCCATGGTCAGCCTCCACCTGGTTGAGGGCGACGAGCTTGTCCTCCAGCACCAAGTCGGCCACGACCGCGTCATCGAGCGGTTTCCCGTCACCGACGGGGTGTCGGGCAAAGTCGTGCGCACCGGCGAGCCGGTGTTGCTGGAGGACGTGCGGGACGATCCGGCATTCCTCGCGGCGGTCGACGGGATTGCCTCGGAGGTCTGCGTGCCGCTGCGCGACCAGGGCCGGGTCGTTGGCACCCTCAACGTCGAAAGCACCGGCGGGGTGCGGCTTGGCGAGGCGGACCTGCGGCTCATGCTCGCGCTCAGCGAGCACGTCAACCTCGCGATCGGTCGGTCCCGGCTGTATGCGGCCGTGCGGGAAAGCGAGACGCGCTTCGCGGCGTTCATGGGCAACAGCCCGGCGCTGGCCTGGATGAAGGACGAGGAGTTCCGCTACGTCTACGTCAACGAGCCCTACGAACGCCTGGCGTTCCGGACGCGGGAGGAGATCGCCGGTCGGGACGACTTCGAGCTCTGGCCCGAGGTGGCGGCCACCCTGCGCGCCAACGACCAGGCGGTGCTTTCCTCCGGCAAGGCGCTGGAAACGTACGAGTCGGTGCCGACGATCGACGGCAAGCTCGTCACCCACCTGGTCTTCAAGTTCCCCTTCCAGGACGCCTCCGGCAAGCGGTTCGTCGGCGGCATGGGCGTCGACGTCACCGAGCGTTTGCAGGCCGAGACCGAGCTGGAGCGGCAGTACCGTGAGGCCGAGCGCGCCCGGGGCGAGACCGACGCCGTCCTCGACGCCACGAACGAGGCGATGATCCTGATCTCGCCGGACCGTCGGGTGCTGACCGTCAACCGGCGCTTCGGGGAGCTGTTCGGCGTCGACCCGCGGGCGATCCCCGGTCGTCCGATCGACGCGTTCGGCGACCTGATCGATCGCGTCTTCACCGACCCCGTCGACTTCCGGCGGCAGTTGGCCGCGGCCATCGCCGACGCCGAGGTGCGGTTCAGCCGGGTCGTCAGCCAGGAGTGGCCGGAACCGCGGGAACTGGAGCTGACCTCGGCGCCGGTTCGGGACGCCACCGGCGAGCACCTCGGGCGGCTCTTCGCCTACCGCGACGTGACGCGGGAACGGGCGGTGGACCGGATGAAGACGGAGTTCGTGTCGCTCGTCTCGCACGAGCTGCGCACGCCGCTGACCTCGATCAAGGGCTACGTCGACCTGATGCTCGACGGCGAGGTCGGCGAGGTGCCGGACGAGCAGCGCGAGTTCCTGGAGATCGTGCGCAACAACGCCCAACGGCTGGTGGCGTTGATCAACGACCTGCTCGACATCTCGCGGATCGAGGCTGGCAAGATCGATCTGAAGCCGGCGGCCCTCGACCTGGGGCGGCTGATCGACGGCGTCGTCACGTCGCTGCGGCCCCAGGTCGAAGGCAAACAGCAGCGGCTGGCGCTCGATCTGCCCGACGATTTGGTGCCCGTGTGGGGCGGCGCCGACCGGGTTGCCCAGATCCTGACCAACCTGCTCTCCAACGCGCACAAGTACACCCCGGCGGGCGGCGCGATCCGCGCCGCCGTCGAGCGGCAGGGCAGACTCGTCCGCGTCGACATCCAGGACACCGGGATCGGGATGACGCCGGAGGAACAGGAGCAACTCTTCACCAAGTTCTTCCGCGCCAAGAACCGGACGACGCAAGAGGTGGGAGGCACCGGGTTGGGGCTGGTGATCACGCGCTCGTTGGTGGAGATGCACGGCGGGTCGTTGGAGGTGGTCAGCGCGCCGGGCAAGGGGACGATCTTCAGCTTCACGCTGCCGATCGCCAAAAGCGACACGGCCGAGTTGGAACCGACCGCGACGGTCGGCAACCGGGGTGGCCGCATCCTGGTGGTGGAGGACGAGCCCGACATCGCCTACCTGATCCGCCGCTACCTGGAGCGCGCCGGGTACCAGGTCCTCCTCGCCGACACCGCGGCAGACGCCCGACGCCTGGCCCGCGCCGAGCGACCCGACCTGATCACGCTCGACGTGATGCTGCCCGACGCCAACGGGCTGACGTTGTTGGAGTGGCTCAAGAGCGAGGCCGCGACGGAGGCGATCCCGGTCATGCTGCTGTCGATCCTGCCGGACGACAACCGCGGCAAACTGCTGGGGGCGGTCGACTACGTGACCAAGCCGGTGCAGGAGCGCGACCTGCTCGACCGGGTGGCCTGGATCCTGAGCGGCGAGCCGGGCCGGACGGTGCTGATCGCGGACGACGACGCCGACACCCGCTCGCTGATCGCCGGGCACCTGCGGCGAGTCGGCTGCGAGGTGCTGGAGGCGATGGACGGCGACGAGGCGGTCGCGCTGGCGCGCCGGCACCAGCCCGCCCTCCTCCTGATCGACGTGCGGATGCCCGGCACCGACGGCTTCGAGGCGGTCCAGACCCTGCGGGCCGATCCGGCGACGCGCGACCTGCCGGTGGTGGTGATGACCGGCAGCCCAGGCGCGGAGGAAGAGAGCCGGCGGGGCGCCATCGCCGCGCTTGGGGTGTTCCAACTGCTGCGCAAACCCTTCTCGGCGCGGGAGCTGACCGCGTCCATCGCGCGCGGGCTGAACGGGGGCGGTGCGCGCGGTCTGCCGGCGAACGGGACGGACGGACTCGACGGCGCCAACGGCGCGAACGCAGCGAAGGGCGAGGGAACGACGTGAACGAGCAGGAGACCACGGCCCGCATCGTCGTCGCCGACGACGAGGCCGACATCCGGCGATTGACGAGCTTCACGCTGCAGCGGCGGGGGTACGCGATCCTGGAAGCGAGCGCGGGGGACGCGGCGCTGGAGCTGATCCGCCGCGAGCGCCCCGACCTGGCGGTGCTCGACGTGATGATGCCGGGGCTGAGCGGGATCGAGGTGGCGGAGGCGATGGCGGCGGATCCGGCCACGGCCGCGATCCCGATCGTCATGCTCTCGGCGAAGGGGCAAGCCTCCGAAATCCAGGCCGGTCTCGTGAGCGGTGCCCGCGTCTACCTGGTCAAGCCCTTTTCGCCGCGCGAGCTGGCCGAGCGGGTCGCGGCGACGCTGGCGACCAGGGTTGCCGTCGCCGGATCGGGATCGCCGCGTGGCTGAGGCGCCCGCCGCCGTCATGCCGCCGATGGTGCTCGACGCCGCGGACGACGGCGTCGCACCGATGCGCGTGCTGGTGGTCGACGATGACCCCGACGTCAACCGCCTGCTGCGGGCGCGGTTGCGGGCCGGTGGTCACGACGTGGTGGGTGTCGCCAGCGGCGAGGAGGCCCTGGCCCGCTTCGACGAGATCCGTCCGGACGTGCTGGTGCTCGATATCGCGATGCCCGGGTTGAGCGGGCTGGAGGTTCTGGCGCGGGTGCGGGACGCCGAGCGCGACCTGGCCGTGATCATCTGTACGGCGTTCGGTTCGGAGCAGGTCGCGATCGAGGCCTTGCGGCGGGGAGCGGACGACTACCTGCGCAAACCGTTCGACAGCGCCGAGTTCCAGGCGGTGCTGGCGCGGACGATCGCCAAGCTGCGGTTGCGCCGCCGGTACGCGGCGTTGCACCGCCAGGCGGAGGCGCAGCGGACCCAGCTCGAGGCGGAGCTGACGCGGGCGGGCGAAGTGCAGGCCGGGCTGCTGCCACGGACGCCGCCGGACATTCCCGGCTTCGAGCTGGCGGCGCGCTGCGTCCCGACGCGCGACGTCGGGGGTGATTTCTTCGACTGGCAAACGCACCCCGCCGGAACGCTGTCGCTGTCGCTCGGCGACGTGATGGGGAAGGGGATGCCGGCGGCGCTGCTGATGGCGACGGTGCGCGCGGCGATCCGCGCCGTCGCCCCCTACCACGCCCCGGCCCTCGCGGTCGGTGCCGTCGAGCGGGCGCTGGCCGGCGACTTCGAGCGCGCCGGGAGCTTCGTCACGCTGTTCCACGGCTGGCTCGACCCGGTCGCCCGCCGGTTGGCCTTCGTCGACGCGGGACATGGACATGCGTTCCTGCGTCGGGTCGACGGGACGGTGGAGGCGCTGGCGCCGCGCGGGCTGCCCCTGGGCGTCCTGCCGGGTGAAGGCCACCCGCAGGGGATGGTCACCTTTCTCCCCGGCGACGCGCTGGTGCTCTACAGCAACGGCCTCGTCGACGGCCCCGCGTCGAACAGCGCGGCGACCGGGTCGCTCGATCAGTCGGCACTCGGTGCCTGCCTCGGCTACGCGAGGACCGCCGCCGCGATGCTCGACTGCCTCCTCCCGCCGAAACCCATCGCCCCCCCGGAGGACGACCTGACGGTTCTTGTGCTCCGCTGTGGCGCTGACGTTTGAGCCGACGACGTTCCCTCCCTCCTGGTACGCTACCGGGTGCCAAGGGCCAAGTACGCGATGGGCCACGCTGACGGCACATTGGCACGCCGCCTTGGCGACGCGGGCGCAGCAAGCAGCGCCCCTACAACCGTTTCGGCACTCGGCACTCGTCCGGGGGGGACATGCAACTCACGGTCGACCCTCGGCCTGGGGGGGTGGCGGTGGTTCGCCTGGTCGGGCGGCTCGATTTACCGGTGGCGCCGGCGGTCAAGGACCGGCTGGCGCAGACGGTCGCCTCCGGGAACCCGCGCTTGGTCGTGGACTTGGGCGAGGTCAGCTTTGTCGACAGCTCCGGGCTCGGGGCGCTGATCGGCGGGCTCAAGGCGGCACGCCTCCATGGGGGCGACCTGCGGATCGCCCGCCCGGCGGACCAGGCGCGGCTGATCCTCGGTCTGACCACGCTGGACCGCGTGCTGCAGGTCCACGGGACGGTCGAGGAGGCGGTCGCGGGCTATGGGTGACGCCGGTGCGGGGCGGCGCCGGCAGCGGCCCCTCGCCGAGGAGTCGGCCGTCTTCCCGGCGACGGTCCAGCAGTTGGACGCGGTCCACGCGGCGCTGGGCCGGTTCTGGGAGGCGGTCGATCGGGCGGTTCCGGCCGCGTTCGGCCGGCATGATCGGGTCGCCCGTGCCGCCTTCCTGACGGCCGTCGGCGAGATCGGGGCGAACATCGTCCACCACGCCTACCCGCGGGGTGCTCCGGGCACGGTCCGGTTGCGGTTGCGCTTGTACCCCGATCGCGTCGAGCTGCGCTTCAGCGACCGCGGTCGTCCGTTTGCCGATGCCAAGCCGCGGCGCGACCGCGAGCCCCTGGTGCAGGACGCCGACGTCTTTGCCTTGGCGGAAGGGGGGCGTGGCCTGGCGCTCGCCGGTCTGGCCCTCGACGAGCTCCGGTACCACCGCACGCCCGGTGGCCAGAACCGGTGGCGGTTGGTCAAGCGGTTGGCTTGACGGAGTCGAGGAGTCGAGAAGGCGGGCGTGGTGGGCGCGCCCGCGGCGCCGTGATGAGGATCATCGATGACGGAAGAACTGCCGGCGGGCTACGTTGTCCGGGCACCGACGAGGGAGGACGCGGCTGAGGTCGCCGCGGGCGACGGGTGGGTGGACGTGGTTGGCGTGCGGCGGCCGTGGCGCGGCCGTGGGCTGGGTTTTGCCCTCCTGACGAGCCTCTTCGCCGCCTACCACGAGCGGGGCATCCGCCGCGTCGGCTTGAGCGTGGACGCCGAGAGCGCGACCGGCGCGCCGCGCCTCTACGGTCGTGCCGGGATGCACGTCGTGCGCAGCTACGTCCTGTACCGGAAGGAGCTGCGACCCGGCGCCGACGTTGACACCGAAGCGGAGTCGGGATAGGCGTCACGACTGTGCTAGCATCGCGCCGCGTACCGACCGTGATCGCATCGACGAAAGGGCCGTGGTCGAAATGGCGATCGCCCCACCGCAGCTATCCTTGCTGCCGGCATTGAAGCGCCTCGTGGAGATCGCGGATCTCCCAGCCGATTGGGACGCCGAGGGAGCCGACCCGCCCTCGGCGAAGGCCGTGGCCGCGGCCAGCTACCTGATTGAAGCGGCGGCGGACGACCAGGAGCGCCGCGCGCGCGGACGGATTGCCCCGACGACGTCGTCGCCGATCCCCGATGGCGGACTTCAGCTCGAATGGCAGGGGCCCGGTGCGAGGATCGACGTTCAGGCCAACCCGGATGGGTCGTATGGGTATCTCGTGAAGTGGGGGCGGGACGATAGCGCTCGATACGAGGAGGCGGATGAGGCGCCGTTGGACATCGTGCTAGCCCTGATCGACCGTGTGCTCGGACAATAGGTCCCTTCAAGGATGACCGAGCGGATCGACGACGGGGACGACCTGTTTCGGCGCATCCTCGAGTACCACCGGGTGCCGGCCACCGGTCGCATTTCGTCGTCGGCGTTCATGGGAAAGGGGCGACGGCTCGACCCCGAGGTGTCGGTGTTCCTCGCTCGGCTCTCCGATCCAGCGAAGGTGCTCCGGGCAGGGCTGCCGCGGCAGCAACTTGTCGCGTTGCAGGCCGCTGTTCCACGAGCCATCGGGCTGGATGTTCACCTCCAGCCGACCGAGGATGTCGTCGGGCACTGTGTCATTGTTGGGTTCGGTCTGAATTGGAAGGAACAGTGCGCCCGCCTCGCCGACGCGTCGCATCTGGTCGAGGTGCCGGGGTCGGTCCGCGAGTGAACGCCGATGCCTGGGACTGCCACGCGGACGTACGCGCCGGGCGCGGCGTACCTCGTCGAGCGGTTGCCCTCATTCGACCTGGCGGTGTTCCGGCGTCTGGAGCTCAAGTTCGCCCAGGACGATCATGCTCGCCACGTCCTCGAGCGCCTCGGGGTCGTAGATGCGAAGGGCGTTTCGGACCTGCTCGCGGGCGGGTTTGTCGGCGAGGGCGAGCATCCGGGTGAGGTCGCCGATGTCGATGGACCGGCTGGCGTGCAGTTTCATCAGGACCAGGTAGGGGAGCGGGATCACCGGGAGGCCGGTCGGGGACCGGTTCGGGGCGTGGATGGCGTCCTTGGCCCATGCCGCGTCGGATTCGATCACGTCGAGTTGCCCGCCCGGCGTCTGCCAGCTCGTGCCGCCGATGGTCAAGGTGCCGGTTTGGGTGTATCCGGCTTCGATCAGCTCCCGATGCAGGGCGGCGGCGTCCGCGGCCAGGACCAGGATGTCGACGTCGTTGGTGACGCGCTCGGGCATGTAGAGCGCGGTCGCCGTCGCGCCGACGAGGACGAATGGCGTGCGGATTTGATGCAGGTCCACCTCGGGTTCGCTCCAGGTGCGCGTCCGCAGGAACTCGATCGTGCTGCCGCTGCCCGGACGGGCGCGGCGGCGCGCGATCTCCAGCAACAGCCGTCGGCGCGCGGTTGGATCCGATAGGTCAGGTTTTCGCGCCACACCGGCCGTGTCGGATGTATCGCGG
>Ga0136617_10007001_pt1 | contig 10057 bp, 12 predicted proteins | sample AntDrymUQ3222106_2_FD_129672 | JGI IMG/M metagenome (GOLD analysis project Ga0136617, IMG submission 129672) | Polar desert sand microbial communities from Dry Valleys, Antarctica - metaG UQ322 (21.06) | ecosystem: Environmental > Terrestrial > Soil > Desert | place: Antarctica: Dry Valley... | reverse complement strand
TCGGGCAGCTCACAGGTTGTCGGCGATCTCTCCGGTTACTTCACACCATGAGACGCAGCATGAGACGCACCGCTGCCCGGCTCGTCGTCGTGCTGGCTGCTGCCACAACGACAGCCGCTTCGTTGGTCGCGCTCAGCACGCCGGCAAGTGCCTACGAGGTGATCTGGCCGGGGACGGCCGGCTCGCTCACGGTGAGCGGGCACGGCTACGGCCACGGCCACGGCCTGTCGCAGTACGGCGCGCGCGGTGCCGCCCTCAAGGGAGTCACCGCGGCCCAGATCCTGTCGTTCTATTACCCGGGAACGACGGCCACGACGCAGGCGTCGGCTCAGGTCAGGGTTCAGATCACCGCGAACGTCGGCCGCCCGGTCATCGTCTCGTCGCGCGCCGGGCTGCTGGTGCGCGATGTCGTCACCGGCGCGACCCGGCCGCTGTCCACCACCTACTCGCATTGGCGGATCGGTTACTCACCGACCTACGGCTATGTGCTGCAGTACCTCAACGCCGGCCGTTGGAACTCCCTGCAGACGTCGTCTCACCAGATGGGTTTTGCCGGCCCGAGCACCAACCGGCTGTGGTTCGCGCCGACGGCCACGGTGAACTTCGCAGGCGTTCGGTCGACCGCCTACCGGGAAGAGTTGCGGGCCGTGGCCAACGGCTCGTCGATGATCACTGTCAACGCGGTCACCATGGATCTCTACCTGCGCTCCGTGGTGCCCCGTGAGAGCCCGGCATCGTGGCCGGCCGCCGCACTTCAGGCGCAGTCGGTGGCGGCGCGCTCGTACTCGTCGTACCAACGCCTTGCCCATGCCCGCAACCTGTTCGATGTGTACGACACCACGCGGGACCAGGTGTACGGCGGCTACGCCACCTACTCGACGGCCGCCGCGGGCGGTGTCGTACAGGAGCAGGTGACGACAACCGCTGCGATAGCGGCGACTGCCAACCAGGTCCGCGCCTATGGCGGCAGGCCGATCTTCGCGCAGTTCTCCAGCTCCAACGGCGGCTTCTCCGCGGCCGGTTCGCTGCCTTACCTCCGGGCCGCTGCCGACCCCTGGGAGCGCTACTCGGGCAACCCGTACCAGAACTGGACTGCCACAGCGGCGGTGTCGTCCTTGCGGGCGCTGGCCGGCCTCAAGACGCTGAACCGGATCTACGTGAACCGGCAGACCACCTCCGGCGGGCACGTCTCTACCGTCTCTTTCATCGGGACCAATTCGAGTAACACCGAAGTGACGGTCGTCAAGTCCGGCAACACGGTGCGCAGCTACTTCGGCTGGCGCAGCACCTACTTCGGTTTCGTGGTGACCGGCAGTACCGACGGCGGGCCGACCGGGGCGTGGCCGCTGGTCGGGGACCAGATCTTCGCGGCGCAGGGGTCGGCCCGGGTCATCAACGGGATCTCCGCCGCACAAGCGCGTTACCGCCCGTACATCATGGCAATCCAGCGGGAGGCGGCCGTCGCGCAGACCGGCAGCTACGACAGCGCAACGGTCAACGGCATCTATCGCTGGCAACGGCTGGTGGGATTGCCGGCAATTGGCATCGTCGACTCCCGGACGTGGCAGGTCATGACGGTTCGGTGACAGTATTTGAGACGGCTGCACAGGCAGCGGCCGGTCGAGCGCGAAGGCCCTGTCGATCGGCGTAGTGTTTGCGTTAGAGCGTGTGTGAAGCTTCCACGATCGGAGTCCACCCTGCCTGGCGGTACATCGCCCCGCGTGCTCATCGACGCGACGGCCGTTCCCGCGGACCGCGGCGGTGTTGGCCGCTACGTCGATGGTTTGCTGTCTGCCCTGTGCCGGTCCAGCGCCGACATTGCCGTGGTCTGCCAGCGGTCCGACGCCGAGCGCTACGGGCGGTTGGCACCGGGCATCGAGGTCGTTCCCGGCCCAGCGGCGATCAGTCACCGCTCGGCTCGGCTGGCCTGGGAGCAGACCGGCCTGCCGCTGCTTGCCCAGCACGTTGCCGCTGATGTCATCCATTCCCCGCACTACACGGTGCCGCTGCGCGCCGGCCGTCCGGTTGTCGTGACCATCCACGACGCGAGCATGTTCACCGAGCCCGAGCACCACTCCACCCCCAAGGGCACCTTCTTCCGCTCAGCGGTCAAGACGTCACTGCGCCGGGCCGCCCGCACAATCGTGCCGTCCAAGGCGACCCGCGACGAGCTCGTCCGACTGCTCGACGCCGACGCCACCCGCATCGACGTGGCCTATCACGGCGTGGACACCTCGCTGTTCCACGTGCCGGACGCCGACGAGGTGCTGCGGATCAAGGCGCGCCTCGGCTTGCCGGGCACCGACTACATCGCCTTCCTGGGCGCCCTTGAGCCGCGCAAGAACGTCCCCAACCTCATCCGCGGCTGGATGATCGCCGTCGAGGACCGCGAGGATCCGCCGGCCCTGGTGCTGGCCGGCGGGGCCGGCCACGACGCCGAGATCGACGCGGTCGTGGCCAACGTGCCGGCCCGGCTGCGGTTGCTGCGTCCCGGCTACTTGCGCTTCCGCGACCTCCCGGGCTATCTGGGCGGCGCCCTGCTGTGCGCCTATCCCAGCCACGGCGAGGGATTCGGCCTGCCCGTCCTCGAGGCCATGGCCTGCGGAGCCGCCGTCCTCACCACACCCCGGTTGTCCCTGCCCGAGGTGGGTGGCGACGCCGTCGCGTACACGCAGGAGGACCCCGACGCGATCGCGGCTGACCTGATGGCGCTGCTCGACGCTCCCGAGCGGCGCGAGTTCCTCGCTGCCGCCGGCCTGAAGCGGTCCCGCGACTTCACCTGGGAGCAGTCGGCCGAGACCCACCTGGCGAGCTACGCCCGCGCGGCTGCCGAGTCCTGAGGTCGGGACCTGAAGCGACCTGTGTTCTACGCGGTCGTTCCCGCCGGCGGCAGCGGCACCCGGCTCTGGCCGGTTTCCCGAGCCGGCACACCGAAGTTCCTCCATGACCTGACCGGCGATGGCCGCACTCTCGTTCAGGCGACGTACGAACGACTGCTGCCGATGGCCGGGCCCGACCGCACCTTTGTCGTGACCGGAGGAGCGCACGCCCCCCAGATCGCCCGGCAACTGCCTGCCCTGCCCGCCGACCACGTACTTGTCGAGCCAGCGCCGCGCGACTCCGCACCCGCCATCGGGCTGGCCGCCGCCATCATCGCCCGGCAGGATCCCGAAGCGATCATGGGCTCGTTTGCCTCCGACCACGTCGTGCGTGACGAGGCGGGCTTTCAGGACAGCGTCCGCGCGGCCGCGGCAGCCTCGGCTGACGGTTACCTCATGACGATCGGCATCGTGCCCACCCGTCCCGAGACCGGGTACGGCTACCTGCGGCGCGGAGAGCCGCTCCCGGCCGGGATCGGCAACCTCGTGGCCGAGTTCAAGGAGAAGCCGCCGCGAGAGGTCGCTGAGGCTTACGTCGCCAGCGGCAGTTACTGGTGGAACGCGTCGATGTTCGTCTGGCGGGTCGACGTCTTCCTCGACGAGCTCAAGCGCCAGCAGCCGGGGCTGCACGAAGGGCTATGCCGGATCGCCGCCGCGTGGGGCACCGACCGGCAGGACGAGACGCTGGGCGTCATCTGGCCGACCCTGCCCAGGGTCACCGTCGACTACGGAGTGATGGAAGGCGCGGCCGCTCGCGGGCTCGTCGGGTCCGTGCCCGGCGACTTCGGCTGGTACGACGTGGGCGATTGGGACACGTTGGCCGGCCTGCTGCCGGCTGCCGCCGACGGCAACGTCGTGCTCGGCTCGTCCTCAGCCCACATCGGCATCGACACTCACAACACCGTCGTCGTGCCGCACTCAGGCCGAGTCGTCGCCACCCTCGGCGTGAGCGACCTGGTCGTGGTCGACACCGACGACGTGCTGCTGGTGTGTGCACGCGACAGGGCCCAAGAGGTCCGCCAACTGGTCGATGAGCTGCGAGCCCAAGGGCATGACGCGATCCTCTGAGTTGTCCAGCGCGCAGCGCGTGTGGGCGCCCGATGGCCCCCTCGATCTCATCCGCACCTTGAGACCTTTGCAACGTGGCGGGTCCGATCCCTGCCACCGGGTCGTCGGCACCACCGTGTGGCATACCTTTCTCGCGCCCACCGGGCCGGCGACTCTTCGGCTGACCGGGTCCGGCGGCGCCGTGCTGGCGCAGGCCTGGGGCGACGGGCGCGACTGGGCTCTGGACGCGGTGCCTGACCTGCTGGGTGCCCGTGACCGCCTGGGCGACTTTGCTCCCGCTCACCCGGTGTTGCGCAGAGTCCTGCGCAGTCACCCCGGTGTGCGGCTGGGCCGTACCGGCCTGGTCTTCGACCAGGTGGTTCCGGCGGTGCTCGAGCAGAAGGTCACTGGCGTGGAATCCCGCCGATCCTGGCGCGAGTTGTTGCTCCGTTTCGGAGCCGCGGCGCCTGGCCCGGCACCCGCCACGATGCGAGTGGCGCCGAGCCCCCAGGGGTGGCTTTCGGTGCCGGACTGGGAGTGGCACCGGGCCGGTGTCGACATCAAACGGCGGCGGGCCATCCGCGCCGCGGCTTCGGTTGCCTCGCGCCTGGAGGAGTGCGTCGCGATGTCGCCAGCCGATGCCCTGCGGCGGCTTCAGGTGGTGCCCGGCATCGGTCCGTGGACCGCGGCCGAGGTGGCTCAGCGCTCGTTGGGCGACGCGGACGCGGTGTCCGTTGGCGACTACAACATCCCTTCTCTGGTCGGGTGGGCGCTGGTCGGTGAGCCGCTCGACGATGACGGGATGCTGGCCCTGCTCGACGAGTACCGCCCGCATCGGCACCGGGTCGTCCGACTGGTCGAGCTGTCCGGAATCCGCCCGGCCCGGCGCGCCCCCCGGATGACGATCCGCGACTACCGGCACCTCTGAGCCCCCCACGCTGCGGTGATCCTGGGAGAGTTAGTCCGGTTGGCACCGGACCAATCTTCCCCGGATCACCGATCGCCCGTGGTCGGCCACCTCCTCGCGCTGACGGAGACCTTGACCGCGACCATGCCGGGGGTTTGAAGCAACATCGCGCAACACCCCTTGACCGCTCCGCGCTTCCCGCCAAGACTCGGCTCCGCCGCAACGTGCCGCAAGCCACAGATGGGAGCGAGACCATGCACCCTATCTTGCTGGGCAAGGAGTCCGACCACGGGGATTCCCCCACCCTGTACGCCACTGACCGAGACACCTACGTCGTGCAAGGTTGGAAGATCACTGACGACGAGATCACGGCCAAGCTCGACTCGGTCGTGGGTGAGACAGCGGTCGAGGTATACGCCCGCCTGTTGGCGCACCTCGCCAAGGACGGCGCACCTGGCACGGTCACAGGCTGGGGACCGCCCATAGTGCATGTCACGGAGGACGGGAACTGCATCATCCAAGGAACACGCCTGACCGATGACGGCGCGCGACGGCAGATGGCCATGCCCGACCATGAAGACGCGGTTGAGCTTCCCAAGGCCGCTCTGACCTCGTTGCTAGAGGAGCAGTGTGCGCCCGTCCACCGTTGAGGAGCGTGACCGGCTGCTGGCCACGTTCATGCGGGAAGCTGCCCACTTGGAGTTGCGCGATGTCTACGCCGTCGAGGATGAAGCGGAGCGGTTCGCCACGTTCTTGGCAACGGGCTACCGCGACCACGCGGCCGAAGCGGCAGAACGCCGCCCGTGGATGGATCTCATCCGGGACGCGCGGCGAGCCGGAATGGTCGTCCGCCGGGCACGCGTCGTGTCCGAGCCGGTCACCGACTACATCCGGTACGAGTGGGCGGGTACTGGGCCGACAGTCGAAGCTGGGGAGGACATCCGGTGGTTGCCGCGACGCCTAGCCTCGGCTATCGCCCTGCCGGGCAACGACTTCTGGCTGTTTGACGATGCGACGGTGGTCTTCACCGTCTTCACGGGCGGCGGCGACGTGGCCGAACGCCAGCTCACGACCGATGCCCCAACGGTCCAGCTCTGCAAGTCCGCATTCGAGGCTGTCTGGGCGCTGGCCACCCCGCACAGCGAGTACACGCCGCATTGACCAGCCCGTCGCAGCAAGCCAAGCAAGCGCTCGGCATCCGCCTCCGTGAGCTTCGCAAGGACGCCAAGCTAACGGGGCGGGCGCTTGCTGCGAGCTGCGGCTGGCACTTCACCAAGATCAGCAAGCTCGAGCACGGCGGGCAAAGCCCAAGTGAAGACGACATCCGGGCCTGGTGTCGCGCGTGCAAGGCAGAGGACGAGGTGCTCGACCTCATCGCCACAGTGCGCGCGATCGAGTCAATGTATATCGAATGACTCGCTCGGTGCGAGCGGTCACATAGCGGGTGCCGGGGGGATCGCGCGTCGCGGCGCTCTGGGGTACGGCGGTGTCGCCATGCGGCCACAGCCGTACCACCCCCACGGTGATCGCGGCGACGACCGGCAGCAGCGCCACGATCAGCAGGAGCACCACCCGCCGGCGAAGCCTGGCCGGGGCGGCCCGCTCGTGCCGAGTGGCTGGCTGGGGACTTAGGTGACGGTGGCTGTGCGAGGACACCCGCTGTCACCCCCGACCCCCACCCCGCTGATCCAGGGAAACGCACTGCCCGATTTTGGTCGGCACGTTTCCCTGGATCACCGAAAAGGACTTGGATCACCGGAAAAGGACATAGTCGCCGGGGTCGCGGGGCAGCCGGTCGGGCGGCGCTTGCGCCGGATATCCGACAGCCACCGCCCCCATCGGCTCCCAATCTGGTTCCAGGGCCAGCTCCCGACGCACCACGTCGGTGCAGAACAGCGTCGAGGACACCCAACAGGAGCCGAGCCCTTCCGCGGTCAGCGCGATCAACAGGTTCTCCACACCGGCACCCATGGAGACATCGAACATCGCCCGCTCGGCGCCGGCCCGGCGCTCGTCGGGATAGTCGTGCGCGCCGGTCCGGAGCAGGCAGGGAATGACGAGGTACGGCGCTGCGCGCAACAGATCACCCCGGTGCAGCCGCCGTCTCACCGCGGCCTCGTCGAAGCCGTCCCCTCGCAGGTCAGCGGCCCACTGCACCGACATCTCGTCGAGCAAGCTCGTACGAACATCGGACGACTCCACGAGCACGAACCGCCACGGCGTTGTGTGGTGCGGGGCAGGCGCGGTGACGGCGGCGGCCACGGCGCGCAGCACGGCAGCGCGATCGACCGGCTTGTCGCTGAAGTCGCGTACCGACCGGCGTGAGGTCACCGCGGCGCGCATGGCCTCAGCGGTGCCGAGCTGGAAGAGATCCTCCTCCGCCGGACGCAGGAGCAGCTGCGAGCCGGTCGGATCGTCCCTAATGGACAGACCGCGGACGACAGCCACCGGGATGCCGTCGAGCTTGCCCTTGACCAGCTCCGCGGCGGCGGCGACCTCGTCAGCAACGGCGATCTCGGTCACGGCAAGCTCGTTGCCGAATCCGTCAACCTCCCCCCGGTGGTCGCGCAGGGCGCTCATGCCCGCGACGCCGATGGCAACGTCGGTCTGGCCGATCCGCCAGGGGCGGCCCATCGTGTCGCTGATCACCACCGCCACGTCGACCCCGAGGGTGATGAGCAGCCCGTCGCGGATCCGGCGGGCAGAGGCATCCGGATCGACCGGCAGGAGCGCGAGTTGGTCGGCGGCGACATTGGATTCGTCGACCCCCGCGGCTGCCAGCACCAGACCGTGGCGGGTCTGCACGATCCGGGTACGGCCGCGAGCGGCGACGACCCGGACTGTCTCGCCGTCGACGGCGGCCAGTCGGGCCGCCTCGCGAGCCACGGGCTCCGTCGGCCGGTGCACGAGACGGCCCTCCGCCTTGGACACGATCTTTGACGTCACGACGACGACGTCGCCGTCGCTCAGCCACGGGGCGCCGACAGTGACGATCGCGGTGAGGTCATCGCCTGGGTGCACCTCTGGCAACCCGGTGACCGGCAGCACCTGAAGCCCCTCAGACACCGGCCCGCCCCGTTGCCGCCAAGTCCAAGGCGGCTCGAGCCATGGCTGCCGTCGCGGCCACGTCGGTCATCATCAGCGGCACCGCCTTGACGGTGACACCAGGGACGACGGCATCGGCATCGCGGCTGTCGACCAGCCAACCGTCGAGCAGACCCTCGGCCGACCGCGCGCCGTAGTGCCGCCCCACGCCAGCCGCCGACGTCTCCACGCCGATCACCGGCAGGCACTTCTCGGCCATCCCGCGCAGCGGCGCACCGCCGACGATCGGCGACAGCCCGATGACCGGGCCCGGGGCGCCGCGGACAGCCTCGGCCACCCCCGGCACCGACAGGATGATGCCGATGCTCACCACCGGGTTGCTCGGCGCCAGCAGGACTACATCAGCGCAAGCGATCGATTCGAGTACGCCGGGTGCCGGCTTGGCCTCCTCGGCTCCCACGGCGACGAATTCACGGGCCGGAAGCTCGGCGTGGTGGCGCACCCACCACTCCTGGAAGTGGATCGCCCGGCGAGCCGGCTCGCCGTCGGTCTCGGCGTCGACGACAACGTGGGTCTCGACCCGGTCGTCGGTCATCGGCAGCAGGCGTACACCGGGCCGCCAGCGGGCGCACAGCGCTTCGGTGACCGCCGAGAGCGGATAGCCGGCGTCGAGCATCCGGGTCCGGATCAGATGGGTGGCGAGGTCGCGGTCGCCCAACCCGAACCAGGTCGGCTCGGCGTCGTAGGCGGCAAGCTCTTCGCGTACGGCAAATGTCTCGTCGCGCCGACCCCAACCGCGTTCCTCGTCGATGCCGTCGCCGAGGGTGTACATCACGCTGTCGAGATCGGGGCAGATGCGCAGCCCGTGCAGGGTGACGTCGTCGCCGGTGTTGACGATCGCGGTGAGCTCAGCATCCGGCACCGCAGCGCGCAGCCCGTGAAGGAACCGGGCCCCACCGATCCCGCCGGTCAGCACCGCCACCCGCATGTTGGCGCTATCTCGTCGCGCGCTCGAAGGTCACCAGAACACCCTCGACAGCGCCCGGGCCGATCCTGCCCTTGACCTGCGCTGCCGTGATGGCTTTGAGCTGCCACCCGTCCTTGCCGTGGTCGCCCCGAACCTCTTCGATCTTGTCGCCGGACATCTTGTCACCGACCAGCGCTTCGCGAACCTCAACGACCTTGTACTCGTACCTGGTTGCCATGGTGATGAGTCTCGCAGCGGTGCAAGTGGCCGCTGCGCGCCGGGTCGGCCGAGCTGGCTGTTTGGGAGCATGGCTCTCGTGACGGACTTCGCGGACTTCGAGCGCAGCGGTTGGGCGGACCGCGGTGCGGGGTATGCTGGCGGTTTCGGTGCGTATACGGCTCGTTGCGTGCCCGCTCTCCTCGATGCCGTCGAACCATGCGTGGGACGGCTGTTGGTCGACGTGGGCACCGGCCCCGGGATTGCCGCGCTGGCGGCGAGCGTCCGCGGCGCTGAGGTGGTCGGCATCGATGAGTCGGCCGCGATGCTGCACGAGGCGCAGCGGCGGCTGCCCGTGGTGGTACGGGCCCGCGGGCAGGAGTTGCCGCTGCGTACCGCTGTCGCTGACATCGTGATCGGCAACTGCGTGGTCAACCACCTGCCTGACCCCGCGGCCGGTGTGGCGGAGCTGGCGCGCATCCTGCGCCCAGGCGGGCGGCTGGCCCTGACGGCCTGGGACCTCGCCGGCGGCAACCAGGCGACCGGGGTGGTTGGCCGCGCGATCATGAGCGCCGCAGTGGTGCCGCCCGCCACGCCGGCCAATCCGTTCGCTGCCCATGCCGATCCGGCCGCCTTCGGCGCGTTGCTCGTCGCCGCCGGGCTCGCTGACGTTCGGGTCGATCCGGTGCGGTTCACGCACGTGGTGGCCCCCGACGTCTGGTGGGAGGCGATCAGGTCGGGGACCGTGACCACCAACGGGCAGTTGGACGCTCTTGACGTCACGTCCCTGGATCGCGTGCGGGCGGCGTACCAGGAGCTGACCGCCGAGTACCTCGACGCCGACGGCAATGCGCACCTGCCGGCCCTCGCGTGGTTAGCGGTCGGCTGCGGTATTTAGCAGTCAGAGGTGGCGGCCGACCTCTGTCGCAATCACTTCCAGGTGATCGAGGTCATCGAGGTCGATGAGCTGGCAATAGACACGGTCCGCACCGACCT
>Ga0136617_10007000_pt1 | contig 10059 bp, 8 predicted proteins | sample AntDrymUQ3222106_2_FD_129672 | JGI IMG/M metagenome (GOLD analysis project Ga0136617, IMG submission 129672) | Polar desert sand microbial communities from Dry Valleys, Antarctica - metaG UQ322 (21.06) | ecosystem: Environmental > Terrestrial > Soil > Desert | place: Antarctica: Dry Valley... | reverse complement strand
TCGGAGACTCCGATTGAGCGCTCGCCAGTCGCGGCCCGAGCGCTAGCCCCGCGGTCGCGGCGGCGCCGAGCTGGATCGCCCGTCGTCGCGAGCAGACGAAGCTCTCGTGCAGCGGCATAGCGACGCGATTATACGGGATCGAGCCCCAGACGCCGGCCTCCGAGCACAGCGCTGGCCGCGAGGAGCAGGCCGAGGGGGACGCCGAGGCAGTCGAGGCCTGAGCCGCTGTCGGCGGGACGGGTCGGCTGGGGGGTGGCTCGGATGACGCGGGGGCGGAACGCCACGACGAGGATCCGGCCGGGGAGGAGGGCGCCGGCGGCGCTGACGGCGGGCGTGAAGGGAGCCAGCGTCTCCGGCTCGCCGGGGAGCCACTCCTGCCAGGCGGGCAGCACCCGGGTCCAGGTGGCGCTGTCTGGACGAATCAGGTTCCCGAGTGCGTCACCAGCCTCGGTCACCGTGTAGCGACGGACCGTGCCATCGCGGAAGTAGGCGACACGGAACAGCTTCGGGAAGCTGCCGGGATCGGTCTCATCGGCGACGCCGTCGTCGACGCGCACAAAGGGGATGTCGGTGGCGGAGCGATCGAAGGTGTAGGCCCGCAGCCGCTCCGGCAGGTCGTCGACGCGGATCGCGCGGTCTCGGACGTTGCGGAACTCGTCGAGGTACTTTTTGGTCAGCTCGACGACCAGCTTCGTGCTCCGCTCCTGCAGAGCACCCCGCACGGTCCTGACCTGGAGGAAGTCGGGCGGATCGACGTCGTAGACTCGCTTGGTCTCCTCGAGCACGTCGGCCGGCCCGCCGTTTATCAGGACCTCGACGCGGTCGGGCGTCTCGGGCCGGCGCAGGCGGTAGGCGATCGTCGCGTCACCAGGGAAGGTCGTGAGCTGGCCGCCGCCGAATGAGTCGAAGACGAGGCGATCTACGCCTCGGCTCGCAGTCCGGGCCACGAACGTCCCACTCGGCACCTCGAGCACGAAGCGATCGTCCGGCTGTGGCTCGCGCGAGACGCGCTGGGGGTAAGCGGCTCGCCAGGCCTCCTCGACGAGCTCGGCGGTCCTACCGTCGCCTTCTTCGAGGGCGATCAGGGGCAGGCGGTTGACTCCGACTTCGTAGAAGCCGCCGCCTGCGCGGATCGTGACCTGGTAACGATCAACGCCCCGTCTGGGATCGGTCCCGAGCAGCTCGATGTCGTGGGCCATTTGGGCCACGACCGTCGCGGGAAGGGCGAGTGCGCCGAGTAGGGCGAAGAGGGTGGCCCACCACGACACCCTCTTCGCCGTGCTCGCCGAGCCCACGTTGACCGCCTTTCCCGACCGTCTCCGCGCCCATTGTACGGCGCGCCCCGGCGGCCACTGGCCCCTCCGGCGTCACAGATTCGGGCCGCCAACGAAGACCCACCCGTTTGGCACAGCAGTAGGCAGTAGGCAGTAGCCAGTAGCCAGCGGACGGCGATTGATCTTCCGCTGGCTACTGCCTACTGCCTACTCGCTCGTAGTGGAGCACGCCGTCGTGCTCGTAGCGGCGGAGCATGCCGCGGGAGCGGAGCTCTTCGAGGTGCGAGATGGTCTCGGTGATCGCCATACGCTGCTGGTTAGCGGCGAGATCGGCGAGGGTTCGGCGGCGGCGGGTCCAGGGCAGGACGCTCGCCACGTCGGCAGCCGTCCGCGCCGCTCGGGTCAGCGAGTCCAACACTTCCGCTTCCCGCTCGTCGTGGTGCTCGAGCAGCTCGCGGACCCGCCGCGAGAGTCCGCGAAATGGCTCGCCGTGGGCCGGCAAGACCAGGTCGACGTCCAGCTCGCCGACCTTGCGGAGAGACTGGAGGTAGTCGCCGAGCGGATTGCCCTGATTGGGGCGGTTCAGGCTGACGTTTGGGCTGATCGGGTCGAGAACGTGATCGCCGGAGAGCAGGACGCGGCGCTCTGCATCGTAAAGGCAGATGTGGCCAGCGGTGTGGCCCGGAGTCCAGACGGCCTGGAGCTCGTGACGGCCGACGCGAAAGCGGTGGCCGTCCTCGATCTGCTCGTCCGGCGCCTGGAGCTTGTACCGGCGGAACATCTCGACGCCGCGCCGCTGCTCGTCTTCGAGCAGCTCGGGTGGAGTCCCGTTCTGACGCAGCCACTGGTCGAGGCGCTCGATGGCCGCGTCGAAGTCGGCCAGCTCGTCCTCGACGAAGAGCCAGTCGAGCCGATGCATCAGCATTCGAGCCCGGGTCAGGCCGATCAGCGTGCCGGCCAGGCCGTAGTGGTCGGTGTGGTAGTGGGTGATGACCAGCGTGCGGATGTCGCCGAGCTGGACGCCCAGCTCGGCGATCTGCGCCTGGAGCGCCTCGAGTACGTCGGGGAGGTCCCAGCCGCAATCGACGAGGACCCAGCCGTCGTCGGCCTTCAGGAGGTAGCCGTTGATCCACTTGAGGGGACTACCGGTGAGCGGGAGCCGAATCAGATGGACGTCGGGCAAGACCTCGGTCACGCGGCTGCCCCAGCGCGTCGTCGGATCTCGGCGACTTGCTCGTCGGTCGTCTGGCCGATCACCTTGCCAGGCGTGCCCGCCACGATCGATCGAGGTGGGACCTCCCGCCCTTCCGGCACCAGGGCGTCAGCGCGAATGATTGAACCAGCGCCGATCACGCTGCCCGAAAGGATCGTTGCCTCGCGTTCGACCAGCACGGCGTCGCCGATCGTGCAGCCGTGGATCACGGCTCGGTCTTCGACGACGATGTCGTCGCCAAGGAGCGTCGGGAACTCCGGGTCGACGTGGACGGTTGCCGACGCCCCCAGACGGAAGCGACGACCGATCGCGATGTACGACTGGTCGCCGCGGACGACGGCTCGCGGGCCGATCGAGCCGCCGGCGTCGATCTCCACCTTTCCGATCACAAACCCGTCTGGGTCGATCCGGACGTCCACGGCAACTCGCGGGGTCGCGTCCAGGTATGGCAATAACGGCATCGATTCCTCCAACGTGCTCAGGTCGTGGGGATGGGGCGCTGCCTGTCGCCCACCACCCCGAGGTGGAGATCGCGGTCCTCGCCGACCTGCCGTGCGTCGAACTCGGTCCTGATGATCTCGGCGGCGGCGGCATGCGGCGCGAGCTCGCCGCGCCTGGCCCGATCGACGAACTCGGCGACAGCGCCATCGCGATGGAGTTGCCCGCGAAGGCGGCGGCGCAGGTCGCGTTCGACCAGCTCGACGACCTCTGTCTCGACGCGTCGGCCGCGCCGCTCGGCAAGCTCTCCACTCTCCTCGAGGTGACGTCGATGCCCCTGGAGCGCCTCCCAGAGCTCGCCGATCCCGCGCTCCTCGGAGGCGACGGTCTGAAGGATCGGCGGGACCCACGGCCGAGCGGGCCCGAGCTGCAGCATCGTCCGCAGCTCGACCACGGTCCGGTCCGCTCCGGGCCGATCGGCCATATTGACCACGAACACGTCGGCGATCTCAAGGATACCGGCCTTGAGGGCCTGCACGGCGTCGCCCAGGCCCGGCACCGCCACGACGGCGACCGTATCGGCGACCTTGACCACATCCAGCTCACTCTGGCCGACGCCGACCGTCTCCAGGATCACGACATCGAAGCCGTAGGCGTCGAGGAGACGGGCGGCGTCGCGGCTGGTCGGGGCGAGACCACCGAGGTTGTCGCGCGCCGCCATGCTCCGAACGAAGACGCCCCGGTCCCCGCTGTGACCCAGCATCCTGACCCGGTCGCCGAGGATCGCCCCACCGCTGAACGGGCTCGAGGGATCGACGGCGATGATCCCGACCGTGAGGCCCTCCGCGCGCGCGGTCGCCGTGAGGCGGTCGACGAGCGTACTCTTCCCGGAGCCGGGCGGACCGGTGATCCCAATCGTCCAGCCCGTGAGCGGCCGCGGCCCGAGCTGCCGCATCACCGCCTCGGCCTCCGATCCGCCCCGCTCGACGCGGGTGATCAACCGCGCCAGCGCTCGCGGCGAGTCGATGGTGAGCGCTCCAGCGCTTTCAGGCCCCATATGCGCAGGATAGCCCGAACGCGTCCCTCGTTGTAGGGGCGGGGTTTCCCCGCCCTCTCGGCCGCCAGCCAGGGCGGGGAATCCCCGCCCCTACGACCCCGCCCGCCCCTCGTCGGCATCGGAGCGCGCCGCTCGGATCGCTTCGTAGGCCTCCTGATCGACAAACTCGCCGCCCTCGATCTCGCGCGACAGCTCGCGTCGGCCGGCGTCGAAGGTCATGTCGACCGGCATCGGCCGAAAGCAGGTGGCATCGATCACGACCTTGCGGAGCGCGTAGCCGGAGATCCCGCCACTGTCGGAGAAGTCCTGCTGGAGCTCGTTGGCCAGGTTGACCCGCACCCGCACGACGTCGCCGCAGCGGCCGCAGCGCACGTACAGGTAGAGCCCGTCGCGGTCGGACCCGCCGCTGCTCCCGCCTCCAAGCGCGGATTTCAGCCGCTCCCAGATTCCCATGAAGCCCTCCTCTCCTCGCGCCCCGATGTGATTCGCGGTCATCAGTCCTGTACCGTGACAGTGTATGCGGAGCATCCACGACCCCGCCCAGCAAGCCAGCGATCCGCGCGACGCCGCTGCCATCCTGGCGTCGTCCCCACTGTTCGCCTCCCTCACCCCGATCGACCGTGCGAAGCTGGCCGCCGTCCTCGAAGACCGCGCGGTACCAGCCGGCGAGGTCGTTTTCGAAGCGGGCGGCAGAGGCGATGCGCTGTACATCCTACGATCCGGCACCGCCGAGCGGCGGGTCGCCGGCTCGGCGATCGGGACGCTCGTGCCGCCCGACGTCTTCGGCGAGCTTGCGCTGCTGACCGACGAGCCGCGCTCGGCGAGTGTCGTCGCTCGCACACCCCTGTTGGTGTGGGTCCTCCCGCGGGCACGCTTCCAGCCTCTGCTCCAGGCAGAGCCGGAGCTGCTCCTGCGGCTGAGCGCCGCGGTCAGCCGCCAGCTCGCGGCGGCGCGCGCCACGCTCGGCGAGCTGCAGAGCGAGCTCGACGGCTGGGTGTCCGAGCGGCTGGCCGAGCTGCCGCCTGGACAACGGGAGCTCGTCCAGCTCGCGGCCGTGCTCGAGCGTCTCGACCCTGAAATGCTCGCAGTGGCGACAGCATCGAGCCCGAACGCTGCCGAGCGAGAGCTGGTCGAGATCGCCGACCGATCGCCGTTGATCATCGGTGACGTCTCCGGGTACCGAGTGCCCGCGGCGATCCGCGGCGCTGTCGTGCGCTGCCTCGATACGGCCGAGCTTCGTCGCCGACTTGGCCCGCGAGCTCGGGAAACGGCGCTCGCGCTGCACGCGCGCGGAGAGATCGTGGCGGCGATGGCGCTCTACCTGGCGAGCGGCTCGACCGACGACGCCCGCCGACTCTACAGCGCGGCGCCCGAGCCGGTCCGCCGCGCGCTGCTCCGCGACGATCGGCTTCCCTCGGAGTGGCGGGCGCAGCTCGGCCTCGGCCTGACCGCTGAGCCCTGGCAGGAGGCCGCGGCACGAGCCGACGCGCCGCCGGACCGCCCTCAGCGGGCTGATGCCGTCCGCGCCCGGCTGAGGCTCCTCGGCGCCCTGGCCGCCGTCCTTCCCCTGGTGATCCTGTGGTCGTCGCCGCCGCCGGGGCTGGCCGTCGAAGGGTGGCGGGCATTGCTGGTCCTCGTCGCGGGCGCGCTGTTGCTGGCCTTCGACGTCTTCCCGGACGCGATCGTCGCTCTGTTGATGGCGGCCGGCTGGGTCGTGCCGGGCGTGGTCGAGCCGAGGGTGGCGCTGGCCGGCTTCGCTTCCGAGTCGTGGCTGCTGGTCCTCAGCGTCCTGGCGGTGGGGGTGGCGGTTGGGAACACCGGCCTTCTCTACCGGGCGGCGCTGATCGCGCTCACCCGAGCGCCGACGGCCTACGCCTGGCGTGTACTCGTCCTTGCCCTCGTCGGGGTACTGGTCACCCCCACCATTCCGAACGCCACCAGTCGGGTCGCGCTGGCCGCGCCGGTCGTCCGAGAGGTGGCCGAGGCCCTGGGCCACCAGGCGGGCAGCCGCGCCGCCGCCGGGCTGGGAATGGCGGCGCTGGTCGGGTTCGGCCAGATGGCCGGCCTGTTCCTGACCGGCTCGTCGGTGGGGTTGCTGGTCCACGGCCTGCTCCCGCCCGAGACCCGGGCGCAGTTTGGCTTCGGCGCATGGTTCCTGGCCGCGCTGCCGGTCCACCTGATCCTCTTTGCTCTGGCCCTCGGGGCGATTGTGGTCTGGTATCGGCCGGAGGTCAGCACCGAGGACGGCGCGCGGCGACTCGCCCTTCAGCAAGCCGTGCTCGGGCGAACCAGCCGCGCCGAATGGCTGTCGCTGGCGGTGCTCGTCGGCCTGGTGGCCGGCTTTCTGACGGAGCCATTGCACGGGATCGATCCGAGCTGGTGGGGGGTTGCCGCCCTGGTCGTGCTGGTCCAGGGCGGCGTGCTCGACGCCACCACCCTGCGGACCGGCGTCAACTGGAGCTTCCTGATCTTCTTCGGGGCGATCACCAGTCTCGGCAGCATCTTTAGCGCCCTCCAGATCGACCGCTGGCTCGCGGAGCTGCTGGCCGCCCCGGTCGGGGCGTTGGCGGCGACGCCGACCCTCTTCTGCATCGGGCTGGCCCTGGCCGGCTTTGGCCTCAGCCTGGCCGTTCGGTGGCAGGCGGCCGCGCCACTGCTGACGCTGGTCGCGACCCCGGCCGCGAGCGCCGCCGGGATCCATCCGTTCCTCGTCGCGCTGATCGCGTTGGTCGCGACCCAGGCCTGGTTCCTCCCTTTCCAGAGCACGCTCTACCTGGCCATCTATCACGGCTCGGGGGAGCTGTTCAGCCACGCCCAGGCTCGCCGCCTGGCCCTGGTCTGGGGTCCGATGGTGCTCCTCGCGCTAGTCGCCGCGGTGCCAGTCTGGCGGTGGATGGGTCTGCTGCGGTAACGTGCCGACCGGATTCAGAAGAAAGTCGTGAGGGCCGCGAGCTCCACGCTCCGGAAAGCTGGTGGTTGTCGGTGTTTGACCTGATCGTCCAGAACGCCACCCTCGTCGACGGCAGTGGCTCGGCTGGCCGTCGCGCCGACGTCGCAGTCGCAGATGATCGCATCGCCGAGGTCGGCGATCTGGGGGCCGCCGAGGCGCGGGAGTGGATCGACGCGGCCGGCCGGGTCGTCTGCCCCGGCTTCGTCGACATGCACACGCATTCCGACCTGGCGCTGCTTCTGAATCCAGAGGCGCACAGCAAAGTCCGCCAGGGCGTGACCACCGAGGTCATCGGCAATTGCGGGACGAGTCCAGCCCCCTTCGTCGGGCCGATGGCGGAGCAGATCAAGGCGCGGATGAGCACGACCGCGCCACCCGATCTGGTCGAATGGGACTGGTGCACCATGGGCGACTACCTCGGTCGGCTGGCGGACCAGGGGACCGCTCTCAACGTCGTCGGGCTGGTCGGCCACGTGACCCTTCGGATCGCGGCGATGGGCTTCGAGCGTCGCCCGCCTACTGACGAGGAACTGGCACGCATGCAGCAGCTCCTGGCCGAGTCGCTGCGAGATGGGGCCTTCGGGATGTCGACCGGGTTGATGACGCCCCCCAGCTCCTTTTCCGACACCGAGGAGCTGGTCGCCCTGGCGGAAGTGCTCCACGCGCACGGGGCGCTCTACTTCAGCCACATCCGGGGGGAGGGCCGGACGCTGTTTCGCGCGACCGCCGAGGCGATCGAGATCGGCGAGCGGGCCGGCGTGCCGGTCGAGATCGCCCACCACAAGGCCGCCTTCCGCCCAAGCTGGGGCTGGATGCCCAGGGTACTCACCCTGAGCGACTGGGCACGCCAACGCGGCGTCGAGGTCAACTTCGACGTCTACCCTTACACGGCCGGCAGCGCCGGGATGACCCAGCTCATCCCCGACTGGGCCCACGCCGGTGGACTCGACGCCTTGCTCGGGCGACTGAACGACTCCGGCACGCGAGAGCGGATCCGGGCGGACGTCGACGCCTTCGGCCGCGAGTGGGACCGCACCTACCTGACCACGGTTTCGAGCGAGGCGAATCGCGAGTACGAGGGACGCCACCTGGCCGACATCGCCGAGGCGCGCGGCCTGACGCCGACCGACACCCTGTTCAGCTTGCTGCTGGAGGAGCAGGGTCGCGCCGGGATGCTCCACCACATCATGCGCCAGGACGACGTCGACGCCGTCATCGCGCACCCGCTCTGCACCATCGGCTCCGACGGCTCGTCGCTACGGCCCGACGGCGCACTCGGGCAGGGGAAGCCCCACCCGCGCAGCTACGGCACCTTCCCGAGGGTGCTCCAGGAGTACGTCCGCGAACGTGGCGTCCTGCGCCTGGAAGACGCGATCCACAAGATGACCGGCCTGGCCGCGGAGAAGCTCGGTCTGAGTGAGCGGGGCCTGATCGAGCGGGGGCACTACGCCGACCTGGTGGTCTTCGATCCAGCGACGATCCGTGAAGTGTCCACCTATGGGGATCCACACCGCTATCCGGAGGGAATCGACGCGGTGGTCGTGAACGGGCAGATCGTGGTGCGGAACGGCGAGCACACTGGCTGGCTGCCGGGGCGGGTGCTGCAACCATCCAGTCACCCATCTCCTGGCGGCTAACGGCTGCACGCTTGCCTGGAGGCGACGAAGAGCAAGGGACTGAATTCAGCGAAGCCTCGGACAACCCTGCTGCACGACTACCTCCGATGATCGACCTGGATACGGCCGTGCGGCAGATTGTCACCCTTCATCAAACCAACGAGGGAAGAGTATGCCCGACCTGGAATACGTGACCAGGACGGTCACGCTGCTCGACCTTGCAATGGGTGATCCACCGACCATCCTCACCTTCGAGCGGCTGGTGGGCCTGGGTGGCAAGACCAAGCCCTTTACGCAGAAGGTCGCGGTGCCCGACCCCGTTCTGTTCGCGTCGCTGCTTGCCGAGGCCAGGAAGGGCGATTTGATCGAGATCGCTACCGTCACCGACTGGTCTGCCGAGGGCCTTCCCACACATCTCACGCGCTTCTCGGTTGTCCGAGGTACTGCGCCGACGGCAGATGAGACGGCTATGCGCGGGCAGGGTGTGACACCCGCAGCTAAGGATGCCGTCAGCCCAGGCTGAGTGCCCCGACCTCGCGTCTGCTCTCACCTCAAGCAGATCGACCCGCCCCAGCAGTGAACCTGCAACAGCACGCCGTCATCGAGGCTCTCCTGCAGACGGCGCGTATAAAGCCGCGTCCTCGGAGGAGCTAAGTGGTCCGTCTCGCAAGTTCGATGGCCTCTCGTTTTGTCACCCTGAGCGCAGCGAAGCATCTCGGTGCCGGCCTGCAGGACCGAGACCCTTCGCTGCGCTCAGGGTGACAAAGGTGGCTGGACTTGCGAGATGGACCACTAAGGCATGGTTCAAACTAGCCCGGTTGAGCTTGACACTCGGGCCTCGTGTAGGGGCGGTTCGCGAACCGCCCCTACCTGGTCGCACGCTCGGCTCGATTTCCAGACTGTCAAGTACGTTTGAACCATGCCTAACGCAATGTTGAACAGGGAAGGCTCCGGCGGCGCGGCCTTGGCTTGATGCCTACTGGGCGACTGGGCAGTCACCTCTGGATGGCCAGCGGATGGCGCGGTCCAGGAGAAAGATTGCGAGCGGCAGTCCGAAGACGACGAGCGACCGATAGGTCTGGAGGTACCAGAGGTTCGTCTCGCCGAAGCCGAGCGCGGCGTAGAGTAGGAGGACTGCCCAGGACAGGAGCACGGTCAGCCGGCTGAGTGGGGCGAAGGGAATCAGCGCCGCTGTCGCTAGCGGCCAGACCGCGTACCACGGCCAGAACCAGCCCGACGCGAGATAGAGCAGGGCCAACCAGACGGCGATCCAGCCTCGCAGCAGCCCGCCGAGCGATGTCGTCCCTCGCACGAGCGCCCCGAGCCAGACGAGCGCGTCGCGGGTGTCGCCGCGCCGGTAGCAGGTGCGGATGGGCGTGTAGCTGGTCTTGGCGCGCCGCCGCGCGACCCACCAGTAGGCGGCGTCGGTCAGCGCGGCGAGCCACGGGCAGCCGCAGTAGCCCCGGTCCGCCAGGATGAGGCTGCCGACGGGCAGGCCGTCCACCATGCCC
>Ga0136617_10006999_pt1 | contig 10060 bp, 8 predicted proteins | sample AntDrymUQ3222106_2_FD_129672 | JGI IMG/M metagenome (GOLD analysis project Ga0136617, IMG submission 129672) | Polar desert sand microbial communities from Dry Valleys, Antarctica - metaG UQ322 (21.06) | ecosystem: Environmental > Terrestrial > Soil > Desert | place: Antarctica: Dry Valley... | reverse complement strand
TGCTCCGTGGCCGGCCGGACAGCCGGAGAAACGGTGGCCGGCGCCCCCTTTCAGGTGCGCCGCCCCGGACCCGCTCGAACCGGGCGCCGGGTCCGCTGCAGCAACGAACGACCGATGACCTCTGAGGAGTACGACAGTGGCTACCAACAAGCAGCGGCGTGAGGCTGCCCGGCGACAGTTGCAGAGGCAACTGGAGCGTCGTGCCGAGGAGGCGCGTAAGCGTCGCCGCAACCTGCTTGTGGGGGTCGCCGCGATCAGCGTCGTCGTCGTGGTGGTCGGGCTACTCTTCTTCACCGGCACCTTCGACGATGAGCCGGCCGCCGACGCCGAGCCCAGTACCGAAGCCGCGGCCTGCTCGTACGCGCCGGCAGACCCGGCGAACACGAACCTGCGCGACGTCGGTGTGCCGCCGGAACCGGATGGCAGCACCGATCCCGTCGTACTGGATGTGGCGAGCACCCAGGGCGCGTTTCAGATGACCCTGGACCCGGTCGCCGCGCCATGTGCGACAAACAGCATGAAATACCTGGCCGAGAACGCGTTCTTCGACGGCTCGCCCTGCCATCGACTGGTCAACAGCGAGGTGTTCGGCGTTCTGCAGTGCGGTGATCCCACCGGCAGCGGGGCGGGCGGGCCAACCTACAGCTACACCTCCGAGCCGAACAGCGTTGCCTCGCTCGCTCCTGCGCCAGACGGTGCCACCGCGATCTACCCGCGGGGCAGCGTCGCCATGGCCCAGGGCGGACAGCCACCGACAATCGGCAGCCAGTTCTTCATCTGCTTTCAGGACACCCAGTTGCCGCCCGACTACACGCTGGTGGGCACGATCACCTCGGGTATGGAGGTCATCGAGGCGGTCGCCGCAGCGGGTAATGACGGCTCCTTCGAGGCCAATCCAGACGGATCCCCCGGCCCCGGCGGCGGCGCGCCACTGACCCCGATCTCGCTGACCACTGTCACCGTCGCGGCGCCCGTCGCCTGACCCGGCTGACGACGCTCAGGCCGTGACGCGGTAGACGTCGTAGACGCCGTCGACACCGCGAACTGTCCGCAGCAGATGTCCCAGATGCTTCGGGTCGCCGAGCTCGAAGGTGAAGCGGCTGACCGCAACCCGGTCCCGGGTGGTCTGAACCGAGGCGGACAGGATGTTGACGCTCTCATCGGACAGTGCCCGAGTGATGTCTGACAGGAGCCGGTGCCGGTCGAGTGCCTCGACTTGGATCGCGACCAAGAAGAGGGCGCCGGGTTGAGGTGCCCACTCGACCTCGACCAGTCGCTCGGACCGGGTCTTCAGGTCGGCTGCGTTCGTACAGTCCCGGCGGTGCACCGATACCGGCCCGCCGTGGGTGAGGAAGCCCAGGATGTCGTCACCGGGTACCGGCGTACAGCAGCGGGCCAGTTTCACCCACACGTCGGTGACCCCGCGCACGACGACGCCGGTTTCACCTGATGTCGTACGGCGGATCGGCCGGGTCGGGGTGGTCGCTTCGGCCAGGTCCTCGACCGTGCCCTCGGCCCCGCCCATGCCGGCGACCAGCTTGTCGATGATGGACGCGGCGGAAACGTTCTTCTCGCCGACCGCGGCATACAGTGCACTGACGTCGGAGTAGTGCAGGTCCTTGGCCAGGGTTGACAACGCCTCCCCGCCGAGCAGTCGCTGCAGGGGCAGCCCCCGCTTGCGCATGGCGATGCTCAACGAGTCCTTGCCGCCCTCGATCGCTTCCTCTCGTCGCTCATGGGCGAACCACTGCCGGATCTTGGTCCGGGCGCGCGAGGAGCCAACGAAACCGAGCCAGTCCTGGGACGGGCCAGCCGATTCCGACTTCGAGGTGAAGATCTCGACGGTGTCCCCATTGGACAGTTGGCTCTCCAGCGAGACCAGGCTGCCGTTGACCCGGGCACCGACACAGCGGTGCCCGACCTCGGTGTGCACGGCATAGGCGAAGTCCACCGGCGTGCCGCCTTCCGGGAGGCTGACCACATCTCCCTTGGGAGTGAAGACGAACACCTCCCTGGGACCGAGCTCGAAGCGCAGCGACTCGAGGAACTCGCCGGGCTCCTGGTTCTCCCGCTGCCAATCCAGTAGCTGACGAAGCCACAGCATCTCGTCGTTGCTCTTTGCCGGCGCGCCGCCCTTGGTCTCCTTGTACTTCCAGTGCGCGGCGATGCCGTACTCCGCCGTTCGGTGCATGTCGCGGGTACGGATCTGCAGCTCGACCGGCTTGCCCTGCGGGCCGATCACCGTGGTGTGCAGGGACTGGTAGAGGTTGAACTTCGGCATGGCGACGAAGTCCTTGAACCGGCCCGGGACCGGCTGCCAATAGGCGTGGATCACCCCTAGTGCGGCGTAGCAGTCGCGGACGGACTCCACGACGATCCGGATACCCACCAGATCCCAGATGTCGGTGAAGTCCCGACCACGGACGATCATCTTCTGGTAGATCGAGTAGTAGTGCTTTGGCCGTCCGGTCACCGTTGCAGTGATGTTTGCCGACTTGAGCTGACCGCGTACGGCGGCCGAGACGTTGGCCAGGTAGGTGTCCCGCGAGGGCGCCCGGTCGGCCACCAGGCGGACGATCTCGTCGTAGCGCTTGGGGTAGAGGGTGGCGAAGGCCAGGTCTTCCAGTTCCCACTTGATCGTGTTCATGCCCAGGCGGTGGGCCAACGGGGCGAGGATCTCGAGGGTCTCCCGGGCGATCCGCTCCTGCTTGTGCGGAGGCAGGAAGCGCAGCGTGCGCATGTTGTGCAGCCGGTCGGCCAGCTTGATCACCAGCACCCTGGGGTCCCTGGACATCGCGATGATCATCTTGCGGATCGTCTCGGCCTGGGCAGCGTCTCCCATCTTGACTCGGTCGATCTTGGTAACGCCGTCGACCAGTCGGGTCACGTCAGGGCCGAAGTCCCGCCCGAGGTCGGTCAGGGCGTAGCCGGTGTCCTCGATGGTGTCGTGCAGTAGTGCGGCGATCAGGGTGGTGGTGTCCATGCCCAGTTCGGCCAGAATGGTGGCTACGGCAAGTGGGTGGGTGATGTACTCGTCGCCGCTCTTGCGCTTCTGCCCGGCATGCAGTTGCTCGGCGGCGTCATAGGCTCGCTGCAGCTCGCGGAGATCGGCCTTGGCATGTGCCTGTCGATGGCTGGCGACGAGCGGCTCGAGGACCGGTTTGACGCCTGGGGCACCTCCGCCGGCGATGATCCGCCGGGCCAGCCGACTGCGTACGCTCCGCTTGGGGGCGGCCGGCTCGGTGGCCGACGTGCCCTCCTCGACCGGCACCGGATCGGGGGGCGAGAGGGCGGACTCGATGACCGGCGCACTCGGTGGGACGACGTCGCTACTCACGGCCCTCCCTCACACGACCACGGGCGCCCCGTGGCCTAGGTAGGACGACCTTTGTCCAACTGTAGCCGCCTGGAGCGGAGTAGCCGGCGCCGGAGCGCGGCAATCCCTCACGCGCCCGCGTTGGTGGTCACCGGGAGCGCTTGGCCGACCCCCCGCGGGTACGGCCTCCGCGAACCGGTTTGACCCCCGGGCGCGGTGCCAACCGGCTCCCAGCCGCCCCGCGGGCGCCTGACCCGGTGTCCGCCTTGCCCGCCTCGGTCTTGCCCGGCTCGGTCTTGCCCGGCTCGGTCTTGCCCGGCTCGGTCTTGCCCGGCTCGGACTTGCCCGGCTCGGTCTTACCCGGCTCGGCCTCGACCCAGTCGGTCTTCGTCGTGCGGGATCCGGATCTGGCGGTCCCGACCCTGGTTGGTGACCATCGCGGTCGAGTACGACGCGCCGTGGCCACCATCGTGGCGCCTACTCCGGCGCCGTCGGCACTCTCGTCCGGGCTGGTCTCAGCGGTCTCGTCGTCGTCATCGGAGCTTGCGCGTCCGGCAGTTGTGGACGCGCTTGGCCGGCGAACAGCTCTGGCTGCGACTGCGGAAGCCGGAGCGGCTGGCTCGATCGCTGTTGCCTGCTTGCCCATCCCGGTCCCGGCCCGCTTGGCGTTCAGGCGCTTGGCCAGCTTCTGGTATTCCGGTTCTCGCTCCTTGAGGTCGCACAGGACCGGAGCTGCCAGGAAGATGGAGGTGTTGATCGAACGCATCAGCACCTGGTTGATCGCCAGGTTGGCCGACTCGGAGTAGGTCCGGCGCTGGCTGGCCACCAGACCCTTGGCGTTCTCGTCCACCTTGTCGAAGACGACCACGGTGTCATAGAGCGAGAACCCCAGGATGGTCAGCAGTCCGATGACAGAGGCGGGCGTGACCTCGAATCCGACCAGTGAATAGACCCCGGCGGTGATCACGAGGTCGTGGAACAAGGCCACCATCGCGCCGACGGCCATCTTCCATTGGAAGCGGACGACCAGGAACACGAGGACGAGGACCAAGAAGACGAGCAGCCCCTGCAAGGCCTTGCTCGTGACGTCTTGCCCCCAGCTCGCGCTGGTGGTGGTGTTGGCGACGTCGGTCGCGTCCACCCCGACCGAGTCGGCGATCGCGTCGGCGACATCGCTGGACAGCTGTTCGTCCAGGTCCGCGGTGATGACCACGATCTGGTTGTCGCCCACTGCCTGGGCGCTGGTCACGACGGCACCGAGATCCTCGACGGCCCGCGTCACATCGTCGAGCTGCTCGGCTCCGCCCTGGCTGCGGAAGCGTTCCCCTCCGGCGAACTCGACGCCGAAGTTGAATCCCCGGAAGATCATCGAGCCGAGGCAGATCAGGACGAGGACGGCGGACACGGCGTACCAGATCCTGCGCTTACCGATGAAGTCGTACCCGATCTCACCGAGATAGAGCCGCACCGGCCACGGCTTGCGCTCTCGTCCCCCCGTGGCGGCTTCGGAGCCGGTGGTGGTCTGCTCGGTCGGGTCGGTGTTGTCGGGATCGCTGTCGTCGAGAACGGCCGGCTTCGCGGTGGGGGTCTTCGGAGCCGCCTTGCGATCCGGGTCGCCGGATCTGGATTTTCTAGCCATCAGCTGCCACCCGGCTTCGTCGAGCTGGGCCGCCCCACTGTCCTGCGCGGGGTGGTGGAGCCGCCCCCCGCAGCAGCTGCCGCGAGCCTCGGGGAACCCGCGGGTCCCACCCGCAACCGGCCCAGTCCGGAGACCCGCGGCGAGGCGAACGTCGCGTTCCGGGACAGCAACGTAACCAGAGGGTGGGTGAACAGGAACACGACGACGAGGTCGAGCACCGTGGAAAGACCCAGAGTGAACGCGAATCCCCTCACCCCGCCGATCGCCAACACGTACAACGTGGCGGCGGCGAGGAAGCTCACCGCATCGGCGGACAGGATCGTCCGGCGCGAACTCACCCAAGCCCGTGGCACCGCGGCCCGCATCGATCGGCCTTCGCGCACTTCATCCTTGATTCTCTCGAAGAAGATGATGAACGAATCCGCTGTGATCCCGATGGCGACGATGAACCCGGCGATACCGGCCAGGCTCAGGGTGAATCCAATCTGCCGACCAAGGATGACCAGACAGGCGTAGACGATGACTGCGGACAGGACCAGGCTGGCGATCGTGACCAGGCCCAGGAGCCGGTAGTAGAACATCGCGTAGATGAAGACCAGCAGGACGCCGATGCCGCCGGCGATCAGCCCGGCCCGCAGTTGATCGGCTGCCAGGAGGCCGGAAACGGTCTCGGCCGTGGACTGGGTGAAGGTGAGCGGCAACGCCCCGTACTTGAGTGAGTTCGCCAGACTGGTCGCGGTCTCCTGAGTGAAGGAGCCGCTGATCGTCGTGGTCCCACTGATGGCGCCTTGGATCACGGGAGCGGAGAGCACCCGGCCGTCCAGGGTGAAGGCGACGTTGTTCCCGACGTTGGCCGAGGTGTACTCGGCCCAGGTGGCTTGCGCACCGGACTGGAAATCCAGGAGTACGACCCAGCCCTGGGTCCCAGCCGGATCGAGCCCGGCGCTCGCGTCGTCGACCTCGGTGCCGAGGATGAACGCCGGCCCGAGGAGGTACTTCTGGGTCCCATCCGTTGAGCAGGCGGCGACATAGTCCTCGGGGCGGTCGATGCCGGTCTGGGCCGGGTCGACCTCGGTGGAACATTCGGTGAGCGCAGCGAAGGCGAACTGGGCCTCCTCCTGGGTGACCGGTGGGCGGTCCGGGTCCGGAGCGGTCGACGAGCTGTCCGTCGTCGGTGCCGCCTCATCCGTGGCGGTTGGATCATCCGTGGCGGCTGGATCGGTGGTCGCCGCCGAATCACCGCTGGCCGCCGGATCACCGCTGGCTGCCGGATCGGTGGACTCCTCGGGAGCCACCGGGGTCACCGGCTCCGGCCCGCCGACGACCGGACGAAACAGGAGTTCGGCCGTCGTACCCAGCGAGCGCGCCTGTTCGCCCTCGTCACCGGGCACGGAGATGACGATGTTGGCGTCACCTTCGATGACCACCTCGGCCTCGGCGACACCGAGTCCGTTGACCCGCCGCTCGATGATCTGCCGAGCCGTCTCGAGTTCCTCCGCGGAGGGAGCCCCCCCGTCGCGGGTCTGGGCGGTAAGGGTCACCGTCGTACCGCCGCGCAGGTCCAGTCCAAGACGCGGGGTCGGCGAATCTCCGGTGAAGAACACGAGCGCATAGAGCGCCGCGATGATCAGCCCAAGGGCAACGAAGTACCCCCGGATCTGCGTCTGCGCACGTGCCACTGCCGGATATCCCTTCCTGGTGTCAGATCAGGCCGTCGGAAATGTGCACCTCACCGGTACGGGTTGGGTCCGCCTGCCGAGCTGCCGAGCTGAGGCCGCTGTGCAGGAATTAGGGCGACGGGTCCTCGCGGGCCAACGGCTTGGCCGGCCTGGCCTCCGCGGTGTCAGCGCGGTCGGCATCGGTATCGGCATCGGTAGCGGCATCGTCGTCGCTGTCCGCGTCGTCGTCATCGACGAAGGTGCTCTCGGTGCCGCGTACTTCGAGCACTGCGGCCCGGGCGAAGGTCGCGATCACGCCGGGCGCGATCTCTACGTCCACGGTCGTATCGTCAAGAGCGGCGACGTCGCCGTGCAGGCCGCAGGTGAGCATGATCGGCGCCCCGACACTCAGCGCCGCCTGCAACTGCGCCTGACGGGCCTGGATCTTCTTCCGCTGCCGGGTCTGCATATAGATGATCACGCCGAACAGCGCAAGGAACGGAAGGAACAGCACTAGATCGCCCACAGGGTCTTGGTCGCCTCTTTCTCACTGGTTCGGGTCTGATGAGGTCCGGTCCTCGTGTCGGCCACCGTTGGGTAGCACCTCGCAGAGAAGAACCTGCGCATGATGGCGAGCACCACAGTGAACCGGACCGCCTGCATTCTAGGCGTCGAACAGTGAAGGTGCCGCAGAAGGGGGCGCGGCGCCGAACTGGGTCGCTCCCGTCGACCCAGTCTGCCCAGTGATCCCGAGGTGTTCCCAAGCGGCGCGGGTGGCGACCCGTCCGCGTGGCGTACGGATCAGCAGACCGGCGCGTACGAGGAACGGTTCGCAGACCTCCTCGACGGTCTGGGCTTCCTCCCCGACGGCCACGGCCAGGGTCGCGATCCCGACTGGCCCGCCGTCGAAACGCTGGACCAGAGCCCGCAGCACCGCCTGGTCCAGACGGTCCAATCCGAGATCGTCGACGTCGAAGAGGGCCAACCCATCCCTCGCGATCGGGCGGTCCACGATCCCGTCGGCCCGTACCTCGGCGAAGTCACGGACCCGCCGTAGCAGTCGATTGGCAATCCGCGGCGTGCCGCGCGAACGTCCCGCGATCTCGGTTGCGCCATCCGGGCGGAGGTCCACGCCGAGTAAGCGCGCGCTTCGGTGGAGCACGGCCTCTAGCTCCGGCGGGTCGTAGAACTCCATATGCCCGACGAAGCCGAATCGATCACGCAGCGGCCCGGTGAGCAGACCGGCGCGGGTGGTCGCCCCGACGAGAGTGAACGGAGCGACCTCGAGCGGGATCGCTGTGGCGCCCGGTCCCTTGCCGACCACCACATCGACCCGGAAGTCCTCCATCGCCACGTACAGGAGTTCCTCGGCGGGGCGGGCGATCCGATGGATCTCGTCGATGAAGACGATGTCTCCGGGGCCCAGGTTGGTCAGCAGGGCAGCGAGGTCCCCGGCGCGCTCGATCGCCGGCCCACTGGTCACCCGCAGGACAGCGCCGAGTTCGGCGGCGATGATCATCGCCAGGCTGGTCTTGCCCAGCCCCGGCGGGCCGGAGAGCAGGACGTGGTCGGGGGGCCGGGACCTTCGCCGGGCGCTTTCCAACAGCAGGTCGAGCTGACCTCGGACCTTCGGCTGGCCGATGAACTCCTCCAGCCGCCGCGGTCGCAGGGAGGTCTCGATGTCGCGGTCCTCGGCGACCGCGTACGGCGAGACCGGCGCGTCCGGCGGTCCCGGGCCTGCCTCGCTACTCGACGTCATGACGTCCTCCGGAGGTGCGCGCCCTTCGGGCGCTGGGTTCGCTGCGCTCCTCGCTCGTTCCTCGCTGCGATGCTCCCTCGAAGACATGACGTCCTCCGGACGTTCGCGCCCTTCGGCGCTGCGTTCGCTGCGCTCCTCGCTCGTTCCTCGCTGCGATGCTCGCTCACAGGCGGTCCAGGCTAGCCAGGGCTTGGCGCAGCAACGCCCCCACCTCGACGCTGTCGCCGCGCTCGATCCGCTCCTCAGCCTCGGGTGTCACTGCCTGCAGGGCCGCCTCGGCCTCGCGCGGATTCCAGCCGAGCCCGAGGAGGGCCTGCATCAGGGATCGCCGCCAGCCCGGTTCGCTGGAGGGGGAGATCGATCCGTCGGCCGCAGCGTCGGAGCCGGTCTCCGGTCCGGAGCCCAGTCGATCCTTGAGATCGATCAACAACCGTTCGGCGCCCTTCTTCCCGATCCCGGGCACCTGGGTCAGCGCGGCGACGTCGCGGCTGGCCACCGCGCGGCGGATGGCGACCGGACGGTGGATGGCCAGCACCGCCTGGGCCAGTCGCGGGCCCACGCCGCTGGCGGTCTGCAGCAACTCGAACAGGCCCCGCTCGTCATCGTCGACGAAACCGTAGAGCGTCAGCGAGTCCTCCCGGACCACGAGACTGGTAGCCAACCGGGTAGCCGTACCGATGCGCAGGGTGGCCAGTGTGCTCGGCGTACACGAGACCGCCAGGCCCACTCCCCCGACCTCGACGACCGCTTGGTCTGGACCGACCGCGCTCACCACGCCGTTGAGGTGGGCGATCAATGGCCGGCCCCCCAGGCACCGGCCGGGTGTGCGCCGGCCAGGCCGGTGGTGGCCAGCGCGCGACGCTGCAGCGCGGCGCCGCGCCAGGCGTGGCAGATGGCAAGGGCCAAGGCATCGGCGGCATCGGGCGGGCGCGGCGGCTGCGGCAGGGTGAGCAACCGGGTCACCATGGCGGTCACCTGCTCCTTGTCGGCGTTACCCGAGCCGGTGACGGCGGCCTTCACCTCGCTGGGCGTGTACATGGCGACCGGCACCCCTGCGCGGGTGGCTGCCAGGATGGCCACGCCGGCAGCCTGACCGGTTCCCATGACCGTACGGACATTGTGCTGGCTGAACACCCGTTCTACGGCCAGCACCTCGGGTCGATAGGTCGTGAGTAGGCCGGTGATCGCGTCGGACAACTCGAGCAGTCTTTCGCCCAACTCCGCCCCCGCCGGCGTGCGGAGCACCGCGAACGCGATGGCGCGCGGCGGCCGGCCGGGAGACCCGTCGATCACCGCGTAGCCGCATCTGGTGAGACCCGGATCGATGCCCAGCACGCGCACGGAGCCTCCACTCGCCGAATACGAACACCTGTTCGACAGGCTATCGCCGCCTTGTTCCCGGCCCCCGATGACACGCCAGACCTGCGCCGCGTCTTGGCCGGGATAGTTGGAGGTTCTTACCCGAGCCAGAGGCAAAAGGGATGTCCCACGGGGTCGAGGCAGACCCGGACATCGTCTTGGGGCTGATGCTCAGCGACGGTGGCGCCGCACCCGGTGGCGTGAGCTACGGCGCCGTCGAGATCGTTGACCCGGATCTCGAGATGCATCATCATCTGCTGGTCGCCGGGGCCCGCGGGCCAGACCGGTCGGACGTAGGAGGACTCGGTTTGGAAGGACAGAGTCGCTCC
>Ga0136617_10006998_pt1 | contig 10061 bp, 10 predicted proteins | sample AntDrymUQ3222106_2_FD_129672 | JGI IMG/M metagenome (GOLD analysis project Ga0136617, IMG submission 129672) | Polar desert sand microbial communities from Dry Valleys, Antarctica - metaG UQ322 (21.06) | ecosystem: Environmental > Terrestrial > Soil > Desert | place: Antarctica: Dry Valley... | reverse complement strand
GGCGGCGGCGCGTCCGGGCGAAGAGATCGGTGGTCGCGAGCAGGAACGGGAGCAACGCGAAGAAGAGCACGAGCTCGAGCGCCCAGCCGCGGACGAGCCGGCGCCCCAGGTAGACGTAGCTCGAGGTGCTGCCGGTCAACTCGAGCCCCGCGTCGAGGGAGCCGAGCAGGTTCTGAGCTGCCCGCCCGACCTCCCCGAGCCGCTCGACGTTCAGCGGCTCCTCGGCGAAGATGCTTCGCCTGGGCGCGTCATCCGTCGTCAGCGTGACGGCGGGGATCCCCCGAGCGACGAGCGGCCCCTGCTCACCGAGCGTGAAGGGAAATCCCAGGCTCAGGACCTGCTCGAACGCGCTCGCCCTGTCCGGCTCGTCTCCCGCCTCTTCGAGGATTCGAACGGCCGCGGTGCGGACGAGTACGGGTGAGGGTGAGCGTGGTGTGTCCGCCGCGATCAGCACTCGAGGAAAGCCGGCGCCGGCGATCGAATCCAGGCTGACGAGGGCGACGACGTCTCGCCGGTAGGTCGAGTGGGCCGCGAAGCGCGCCGCCCCGAGCGAGCCGTACGCCCCGCCGTCGGTGGAGACGAAGACCAGGGTGTGGGCGGGACGGGTCCTGCCTCCCGAGGGGCCGGTCACCGGCGCGAACGCGCGCGCGAGCTCGATCAGCGCGGCCGTTCCGGAGGCATTGTCGTTCGCGCCCCGGTCCTCGCCGGTGTTGTCGCGATGGGCGATGAAGACGATCGCCCGGGGCGAAGGTCCGGGCGCGACCGCGACGAGGTTCTGCAACGTCACCCGCCCCCGGCCTGGAACGTCCGCCTGAAACCGGTCCGGCTCGACATCGAACCCGTACAGGCCGAGCTGATCGTTGAACCACTGCACGGCTCCGAGCGCTCCCGCCGAGCCCGGCGACCGGTCGGGGAAGTCGCGAGCCAGCTCCCGGGCGAGCCCGGCGGCCGTCTCGGCGTCGAAAGAGGGCGGGAGCGCGGGCGCCGGCAGCGGCTGCGGCCGGGAGACCGTGAAGGCCGCGAGCAGAAGCGGCAGCGAGACGAGGAGCAGCGTCCCGCGCACGAGGCGCGCGTTGATCGAGCGGTCGGCCGAGCCGCGTCGGATGCGGGCGCGCGCCTCGTGACTCCGGCCACGGGGCGGTGGCCCGCTTGCTCGCGGCGGCGCCATCAGAGCAGTGTAGGCGAGGCTCCGGCCCGTACCATGGCGGAGCCATGGCCGGGTCCACCATTCTGCTCGTCGACGACGAGGACTCCGTTCAGAAGCTCCTGACCTACCCGCTCGAGCGGGACGGCTTCCGCGTCGTGGGCGCGCGGGACGGCGAAGAGGCGCTGCAGCGCTTCGCCGAGGAGCCGATCGACCTCGTCGTCCTCGACCTGATGCTGCCGAAGCTCGACGGACTCGAGGTATGCAAGCGGCTCCGCGCGAACAGCTCCGTCCCGATCATCATGCTGACCGCCCGCGACGACGAGCTCGACAAGGTGCTCGGGCTCGAGCTCGGCGCGGACGACTACATCACGAAGCCCTTCTCGATCCGCGAGTTCCGCAGCCGCGTTCGGGCGCTGCTCCGTCGGGCAGCCGCGCCGCGTCCGGGCGATCACTCCGGCGAGGACGAGGTGATCGACGAGGCCGACGTTCGGATCGACGTTCCCCGCCGTACCGTCGAGGTTCGCGATGCGGAGGTGCAGCTGACCTTCGTCGAGTTCGAGCTCCTGCGCGTGCTTGCGGCGGCGCCGGGACGGGTCTTTTCCCGCCGCCAGCTGCTCGAGCGCCTGCGTGGCGGCGCCGATTACCGCGAGCCCCGCACGATCGATGTCCACGTCCGCCACCTGCGCGAGAAGATCGAGCGGGATCCGCGCGAGCCCGAGCTGATCCTGACCGTGCGCGGTGTCGGCTACCGCTTCCGCGACAGCTGAGGCCGCGGTGATCAGGGGAATCCGGCTCCGGCTCGCCCTCGCGCTCCTGGCGGTGGTGGCGGGCGCGCTCGCCGTCGCGTACCTGATCGTCGTGCCGACGCTCGAGAGCCGGCTCGTCGACGCGAAGATAGACCAGCTCGAGGAGGACGCGGTCACGCTGGCCGCATGCGTCCAGGCAATCGACGCCGCGGGCTGGCAGGACTGTGCCGACACCGGCTCGGACGTGTTCAACGCGCGGGTGGTGATCTACGACGTGCTGCAGCGAGAGCCGCCGTCGTTGCAGATCTTCGGCGACTCGAGGCCGGCCTCGTCACAGGATGTCGAGCACGACATCGTGGCCGAGTTCGCGGCGGCCACGGCACAGCCGCAGCGGGGCACCGTCGAGCGCGGCGGCGACGAGTTCGCCGAAGCGGCACTGCCGGTCACCGGCGACGGCCCCATCGTCCTCCTGTCGAGCTCACTGGCCGACCCGCTCTCGAGCGTCAAGCTCGTGGAGCGCCGTCTGCTCGCCGCGGGGTTGATCGCGCTTCTCGTAGCCGTTCTCCTCGGGTACGTCGGCGCGTCGGTCCACGCGCGCCGGATCCGCAGGCTCGAGCGCGCAGCCGAGCGGATCGCCAGCGGGCGCTTCGACCAGCCCGTGGTCGACCGCGGCAACGATGAGCTCGGTGAGCTCGCGGCCGCGTTCGAGCGGATGCGCGGGCGGCTCGAGAACCTCGATCGCGCGCGGCGCGAGTTCATCGCGAACGCCTCGCACGAGCTGCGGACACCGCTCTTCTCCCTTGCGGGCTTTCTCGAGCTGATGACCGACGAGGAGCTGGACGAGGCGACGCGGCAGGAGTTCCTCGCCACGATGCGAGAGCAGGTGGCGCGGTTGACGAAGCTCGCGACCGACCTGCTCGATCTCTCCCGCATGGACGCCGGCCGGATGCGGGTGGACGCAGACACGGTCGATCTCGGCGAGATCGCCGACGCGCTCGTCTCGGAGTTCCGCGCCGTCGCGGCACAGCGACGGCACCGGCTCGAGGCTTCGTCGAACGGCTCCGCGATCGCGTTCGGCGACGAGCAGCGCGTGCTCCAAGCCGGTCGTGCGCTCGTGGACAACGCGCTCGTGCACACGCCGGCCGGCACGCACGTCTCAATCGAGGCGTGGCGCGAGCACGGGCGCGCGCACCTGACCGTGATCGACGACGGCCCGGGGGTCCCGGCGGAGCATCTCGGGCATGTCTTCGACCGCTTCTACCGGGTCGAGGGTGGTGACGTCGCTTCGGGAAGCGGGCTCGGGCTCGCGATCGCGCGGGAGCTTGCGACGCTGATGGGCGGCGACGTCGAACTCTCCTCGGTGGCCGGACGCACGGCGATCACGCTCACTCTGCCGGCGGGGCCGGAGCGTTTCCACGTGGAAACGGAAGCCGCGGCTACAGTGGGCTGAATGCGACCTGCCGTCCTCGCCGTCGTCGCGCTCGTCGCAGCGGTGCTCGGTGCCTCAGGTGCGCTCGTCGTCGCCAAGGCCTCGGGTTGGGTGGACGAGGACGCTGGCGCAGTGCGCACGGTGGTCGTCTCGGGTCAGGCGGACGCCGAGCCTGCGAACGCGCCCACTGCGACCCCGCTCGCCGGGGATCGCTTCGACCCTGCGGCGATCTTCGCTCGCAGCTCGCCCGGAGTCGTCACGATCTACTCCCTCTTCGCCGACGGGGGCCGTTCGCAGGGGTCGGGAGTCGTGGTCTCGCCGGAGGGGCACGTGCTCACGAACTCGCACGTGATCACGAACGCAGGCGAGGGCCCGGGCTCGGTCCGGGGAGCTCGGCGCGTGTACGTCGTCTTCGCGGACGGCGATCGGATCCCCGCCTCGATCGTGGGTTGGGATCTCTTCGACGACACGGGCTTGATCAAGTTCGATCCTGCCGACCACGCCGTGTCGCCGCTTCCGCTCGGCGACTCCGACGCGGTGGTCGTGGGTCAGCCGGTGGCGGCGATCGGGAGCCCGTTCGGGAACGAGAACTCGCTCGCGGTCGGCGTCGTCTCCGCCGTCTCGCGCTCGATCCCCTCGCTGACCTCGCGCTACAACGTCGCAAACGCGATCCAGATCGACGCTCCGATCAACCACGGCAACTCCGGCGGCCCGCTGCTCGATGCCCGCGGGCGGGTGATCGGGATCAACGCCCAGATCCGCTCCGAGTCCGGAAACGCCGAGGGAGTGGGCTTCGCGATCCCGATCAGCGCGGCGCGTCGCTCGATGGAGCAGCTGATCGAGAAGGGCCGGGTCGCCTACGCCTACATCGGGATCACCACCGTCGACGTGACGCCGGCAATCGCTCGCCGCTACGACTTGCGCTCCCAGCGCGGGGCTCTGATCGAGGAAGTGGTCGAGAATGCGCCGGCCGAGCGCGCCGGGCTGAAAGGTGCCGAGCGACGCGAGGTGTTCAACGGCTCGCCGCTCAGCCTCGGCGGCGATCTGATCGTCTCCCTCGCGGGCGAGCGTGTTGTCCGAGCTGACGACATAGCCAGGATCGTCACGGGGCGCCTTCGCCCCGGCCAGCTCGTGTCGGTCCTGGTCGTGCGGGGCGGCACGGGCAAGCGCGAGGTTGTGCGAGTTCGCCTCATCGAGCGACCGGTCGATCCTGAGGGCTAGCCCTCGTTTAGAGCCGGGCGGTCCCTGGGTATAGGTAGTAAGAACCGTTCAGGGTTCTGAAGATTTCAGTAGGTCTAGCGAGAGGTTGAGACACGTGGGCACAGGTACCGAGCACGTGGATGCCGGCGTCGAGGGTAGAACGGTCCGGTTGACGATCCCGGCGAAGCCGGAGTACATCACCCTGTCGCGCCTCGCCCTCACCGGGCTGTCGCGGGTCCGGCCGCTGCCGGACGAGACGCTGGCAGACCTCAAGCTCGCGCTCACGGAGGCGACGTCGAACTCGGTTCGGCACGCATACGGCGACGACGGTGGGGGTCGCGTGGAGATCACCTTCGAGTTGCGCGAGGATCGGCTCATCGTCGAGGTCTCCGACGACGGAGCCGGCTTCGAGCCGGCGGTGGGCGACGCCAACGGGACCGGTGAGGAGGAGTTGAGCGAAGGTGGGCTCGGGATCGCGATCATCCGCTCGATCGCCGACGAGCTCGAGATCGGCAGCGGGCCGAAGGGCGGCTCCCGGCTGCGTTTCACGAAGCTGCTCTAAGCTCCAGTGCCGGCGCGCCGGAAGCTGATCGTCGTCTCGAATCGCGGGCCGATCGGGTTCGAGCGCGACGAGAACGGCGAGCGAGTCGCGCGCCGCGGTGCCGGCGGGCTCGTGACCGCGCTCGCCCCACTCGTCTCCCAGCACGAGGTGACCTGGATCGCCAGCGCCCTCTCGGCTGAGGATCGTGCCGTCGCCGCGTCCGGTGCGAGAGAGGAGCCCGCCCGCGACGGATCCCGTTACCGGTTGCGTCTCGTGGCGCACGAACCGGAGGCGTACGAGCTCTTCTACAACGTGATCGCGAACCCCGCGCTCTGGTTCGTCCAGCATGGCCTCTGGGATCTGAAGCACGCTCCCGACACCGATCTCCTGCCTGCCTGGCGAGCGGGCTACGAGCCGATCAACCGCGCTTTCGCGGACGCGGTCTGCGCTGAGCTCGAGCGCACTCCGGGCGCGGCGGTCTTCTTCCACGACTATCACCTCTACCTGGCGCCGGGGTACGTGCGGGAGCGGTGTCCTCGCGCGGTGCTGGCCCAGTTCGTCCACATCCCGTGGGTCGGGCCAGATGGCTGGAGCGTCCTGCCGGAGCCGATCGTCCGCGAGATCCACGCGGGGCTGCTCGCGAACGACGTGGTCGGGTTCCACACGGAGCGCTGGCGGGCGGCATTCGTCGAGACCTGCGCGGCACTCGAGCTGGACCCGGGGCGTGCAGTGCTGACCGTCCATCCGATCTCCGTGGACGTGGCCGAGTTCGACGAGCTCGCGGAGAGCGCGGCCGTGCTCGCCCGCGAGCGCGAGCTGATCGCCGACCGACCCGAGCAGCTGATCCTCCGCGTCGACCGAACGGACCCCTCGAAGAACATCGTGCGCGGTCTGGAGGCCTTCGAGCTCCTGCTCGAGCGCCGGCCCGATCTTCGTGGCCGAGCCGTCCTCCTCGCGCTCCTCGACCCCTCCCGGCAGGCGATCCCCGAGTACGTGGAGGAACGTGAGCGGATCGAGGCCGCCGCCGCCCGGCTCGAGGCTCGTTTTCCGGGCTCGCTCAGGTTGCGGATCGCCGACGACTTCCCCCGGTCGATCGCCGCCTACAAGCAGTTCGACGTGCTGCTCGTGAACGCGGTGATGGACGGGCTCAACCTTGTCGCGAAGGAGGCCCCGCTCGTGAACACGCGCGCCGGAGTTGTTGTCTTATCAGTTAACGCAGGTGCATACGAAGAGCTGGCCGCGTGGGTGCTTGCGATCGACCCGCTCGACGTGGAGGCGCAGGCCGAGGCGCTGGAGCAGGCGCTGGCGCTGCCTGTGGAGGAGAGGCGTACGCGCAGCGCCGCGATCGGGACGCAGGTCCGCGCGCACGATCTGCGAGCCTGGGTCGACGCGCAGCTCGGCGACCTCGATCGCGCGATTAGCATGCGGGCGTGAACGAGCTCTCGCACGTCGACGACAGCGGTTCCGTCCGGATGGTCGATGTCGGTGGGAAGCCGCTCTCGCGCCGGCGCGCGGTCGCGCGGGCCACGGTGCGGATGGCGCCCGAGACCGCGCGCAGGCTCCACGAGCTGCCCAAGGGAGACGCCCTGGCGACCGCGCAGCTCGCCGGGATCATGGCCGCGAAGCGCACGAGCGACCTGATCCCGCTTTGCCATCCCCTGCCGCTCTCGCTTGTCGAGGTCGAGCTCGAGGTCGGCGAGTCGGCGGTCGAGATCACCGCGTCTGCCGAGACCGTCGCCCAGACCGGCGTCGAGATGGAGGCGCTCGTCGCTGCGGCGATCGCGGCCCTTACGGTCTACGACATGGCGAAGGCCGTGGACAAGGAGATGGTGATCTCCGAGGTGACCCTCGTCGAGAAGACGAAAGAGACGCTCTGAAAGCGGCCGTGCTGACCGTCTCGGACGGTGTCGTCGCGGGCACGCGCGAGGATGCGAGCGGAGACCTGCTCGACGAGCTGCTCGCCGGGGAAGGGTTCGCGGTCATCCGCAGAGTCGTGCCGGACGAGGCGGACGCGATCGCCGGCGCGATCGTCGAGCTCGCGGATGCGGCGCAGGTGGTGCTGACGACGGGCGGGACCGGCGTTGCGCCACGCGACGTCACCCCTGAGGCCACGCGCTCGGTGATCGACCGCGAGGCGCCGGGGATCGCAGAGGCGATCCGCGCGGACTCGATCGCCAGGACGCCGCATGCACTGCTCTCTCGGGGCGTCGCCGGGATCCACGATCGCACCCTCGTCGTCAACCTGCCTGGTTCGCCGGGCGGTTGCCGCGACGGCTTCGCCGTCCTCCGTCCCGCGCTCGTACATGCGCTCGGCCTGCTGGCCGACGAGCCAACGGCACACCGCCAGACGTGACGGACGTCGCCGTCGGGCTGCCCCGGCGCTTCGCGGCGCTCGTGAAGCTGGAGCACACGATCTTCGCGCTCCCGTTCGCCTACGTCGGGATGGTGCTCGCGCTCGACGAGATCCCAGGCGTCGCGGACTGGCTCTGGATCACCGTCGCGATGGTGGGCGCCCGCACGCTCGCGATGGGGCTGAACCGACTGATCGACGCCGAGCTCGACGCCCGGAACCCGCGAACAGCGACCCGAGAGCTCCCCACGGGCGCCGTCACTCGCCCCCAGGTGCTCGGGCTCTGCGCGCTCGCGCTTGCGGTCTTCCTCGTCGCCGTCTTCCAGCTCGATCCGCTCGTGCGCTGGCTCTGGCCGGTGCCTGTCGCTCTCTTCGTCGTCTACCCCTATCTGAAGCGCGTTACCTGACTCTGTCACCAGTGGCTCGGCGCGTCGCTCGGGCTCGCCCCCGTCGGCGCGTGGGCTGCGGTAACGGGCGACGTGCCCTGGCAGGCGTGGGCGCTCGGAGCTGCAGTCGGGCTCTGGGTGGCCGGCTTCGATCTCTTCTACTCCCTGTTCGACGTCGAGCACGATCGTGCAGAGCGGTTGCGGTCGTGGGCGGTCCGCTGGGGCGAAACGGGGGTGTTCTCCGCTGCGCGCGTGCACCATCTCGGGACGGTCGCGCTGCTCACCGTCGCCGGGCTCGGGCTCGACGTGGCGCTCGCCTACTGGGTCGGTGTCGGGGCGGTGGCCACGCTCCTGCTCTACGAGCACTCCCTGATCCGGCCCCGACCTCCGCCGCCTCGACGCGGCCTTCTTCACGGTCAACGGCGTGATCAGCATCGTCTTCCTCTGCTTCGTGCTCGCCGACGTGCTCGTTCGCTAGGCGCCGAGACCGCCCTCGCGGCCGGTGTGGACGCGGCCGCGGCGCCGGCAATCGTCACACTCCCGACACAGTGACGTCACACTCGCGTGCAGAAATCCTCGCTAGCGTTTCCGTAGGGACACCGGGGTGCCCCTGGGGGCACGTACGAGGACGTTCTCGATCGGGGCGGAGCTAATCGAGGCGCCAGTCATCGAAGCGGCCGCGCTCGAGAAGCGCTACGGGCGCAAGCGGGCCCTACGACCGCTCGATCTCACCCTCGAGCGGGACGGGTTCCTCGTCGTCACAGGTGCGAACGGCTCTGGGAAGACGACGCTCCTGCGGCTCGTCGCCGGTCTCGCCGCACCGACGCGCGGGACGCTCGAGGTCCGCGCCGTCCGACAGGGGCTCGGCTACCTCGGTCACGAGGCGCTCGTCTACCGCGACCTGACCGCGCTCGAGAACCTCGACCTCTACGGGCGGCTCTACCGCGTGCCCGAGCGGCGCGAGCGGATCGGGATGCTGCTCGAGCGCTTCGGTCTCTGGGAGGCCCGCGGGGAGCGCGCCTCGGCGTATTCGCGCGGAATGCTGCAACGGCTCGCGCTCTGTCGCGCCCTCCTGCACGACCCGGAGCTCCTCGTCCTCGACGAGCCGTACACCGCGCTCGACGGTGAGGGGGCAGACCTCCTCGATCGCCAGCTTGGCGAGCTCCGCGGTCGGCGCACCGTGCTCCTCTCGACGCATGATCCTGCGCGGGTGGAGCGGCTCGCGACGGCCCGGCTGGCGCTCTCATGACCTATCTCGGTGACGTGCTCACGCTCGCCCGTAAGGACCTCCTGCTCGAGCTCCGAGCCCGCGACACGCTTCCCGCGATGCTCCTCTTCGTCCTCTCGACGCTCGTCGTCTTCCACTTCGCGCTGCCCGCAGGCGCAGACGAGGTCGCGGCTCAGGGCCTCCTCTGGGTCGCGCTCGTCTTTACGGCCCTCCTCGGGCTCGCACGCGCCTGGGCGCCGGAGCGGGAGAGCAGCGCGCTCGAGGGGCTCGTGCTGGCGCCGTGCGACCGGAGCGCGATCTGGCTCGGCAAGGCCGCGGCAGTCTTCGTCTTCCTCGGTGCCGTCGAGCTCGTCGCGCTGCCCGCTTTCGGCGCCTTCTTCTCGCCCGTCGACGCGGCGACCGTAGCCGGCGTCCTCCTCGCGAGCATCGGGATCTGCGCCGTCGGAACCCTGCTCGCCGCAATGGCCGCTGCGAGCCGTACGCGCGAGCTCGTACTTCCCCTCCTCTTCCTCCCCCTCGCGATCCCACTCGTCGTCGGAGGAGTGGGCGCGAGCGTCTCCCCGGACCCGGGTCGCTACCTCGCGTTTCTCGCGCTGTACGACGCGATCTTCTCGCTACTGTGCTGGGCGTCCTTTGAGTACGTCGTCTCGGAATGATTACGTCCCAGCGCTCGCTGCTCTCGCGGCGGCGCTGGTCGGAATCGCGATCGTCTTCGCCTTCTTCGTCGCCCCCGAGGACGCCGACCAGGGGATCTCGCAGCGGATCTTCTACTTCCACGTCCCGATCGCCCTGACCGCGTACGCGTGCTTCGGCTGGGGGGCCTTCAAGGCTCTCCTCCTGCTCTGGCGCAAGGACGAGCGCTACGACCTCGAGAGCTACGTCGGGATCCACCAGGGGACGATCTTCGGCGCGCTGACGCTCCTGACCGGCTCGATCTGGGCGAAGGCCTCGTGGGGCCACTGGTGGCTCTGGAGCGAGAACCAGCTCGTCCTCTTCCTCGTCCTCTTCCTCTTCTACTCGGCCTACTTCATGCT
>Ga0136617_10006997_pt1 | contig 10061 bp, 9 predicted proteins | sample AntDrymUQ3222106_2_FD_129672 | JGI IMG/M metagenome (GOLD analysis project Ga0136617, IMG submission 129672) | Polar desert sand microbial communities from Dry Valleys, Antarctica - metaG UQ322 (21.06) | ecosystem: Environmental > Terrestrial > Soil > Desert | place: Antarctica: Dry Valley... | reverse complement strand
GGTTAAATTCAGCGCCCACGAGGCAGATTTTTTGGTGAGCAAGTCGAGCCGGTAGGAACGAATGTGGCTTTTGCAGCGAACAAAGCAAGACATCATTCACCCGGCGGACACGCTAACCAAATACAAAATTGACTTACTATTTGATTTGACAGCAACGGGAGGGCCCTCCAGACTCGCCGCGAAGGTGCAAAAAGCGAAATGAAGGGTGCTGTCAGAGAAAATGCAACGGTTGGTGTCGCTCCTCGTTACGACGTTAAGTCTGATTATTGTCAAAGGTTGCCGACCCGGCGCCTGTGCCCGGTGTCATTATTGGCTCACAGCAACAATGGGTCAGCCAGTTCATGCAGCGATCATGTGATGTAAATCTTATCCTCGTCTCTGTGGACGACAACGAAACGCACGAGGTGTTTTCGCTTAGCTGCCCGTGACGAGCCCTCCTGGGCTTTGATCAACAGCGCGTTTAGATCTCCAGCTAACTTTGCTGCGGCCTGTTCGTCCAAGTCCACAATGTGCCAATCGTCGGCCGCAACTCGGCTGTTCGTACGTTCCGAAGGTAGGTTGCGCATCCGCATTCCCCCGTGGTCGTCTCGATAGAAGAGCGTGCCCTCGATCTGACCCTCGGCGTGATCCAACTGACTTCGCAATTCGCGATCCAACAGAGCGGTAGCAGTTTCTCGCATCAGGCTCGCCGGTACGAAAACCGACTCGGCGACGGCGGTGCATCGTTTGATCGATCGACCCCGGCGGGGGGGATATCTCGGTCTTAAGCAAGCCCAGATCCGTCAATCGACGGATGTGATAGTGAACCATACTCATGGGTCGGCCACTCTCAGCCACAAGCTCAGACACGCTGGCGTCTCGTCCGATCAGCGAGAGCGTTAAATGCCGCTGAAGCATGCGCTCATCGACGCGTCGCCGTCGTGGGTCCGAAGAAATCTATCTCCGTTCCTGTGACAATGGACTCGCGCACGTCGTGCATCATTTGGAGCCGCCGGCGAGCAATTCGCGCGCCCGACCGGCCGCTCCGCTACTATTTCCAATGGCGGCGTCGGACTTGATGGCGCCATCGACGGCACGTCTGAGCAAGCCGTCGTCCCGGAGTGCCTTGGCGACGGTTGCCAACCGCAGATAATGGAGCGGCAGCCGGTCGGGCGGCGCTCTCCCTTCCGCGATAGCCGCTTCGAGATGAACTCTTGCTTCGCTCCAGGATCCCTCGAGCGCTAGGATCGTTCCTGTCAGAGCCTCTAGTTGGTAGCGGACGGCATAGATGTCGGGGGATGGAACGTCCTTGAGGGCGGCACGGAGGATCTCGAGCTTCTTCGCATTGCCTTCGGCCAGTCGGCCGCGCGTATAACCTTCCAGCGCGGTAGCCTCGGCCTTGAACTCGGGTGTCCAGTGGAGCCTCGTGAAACGAGGATCGAGCAGCACCGAGCGGACCGGCAACTTCGTCCGGAACGCGGCCTTCGTGCTGACACCGGCGAGCTCGATCTTTCGCGCTGTCCGCCTGCCGTCCCGAGCGATGAGCTCGACCGGCACGCGGCCACGGTAGCCGGGCGCGGGCTGCTGGACTGTCACTTCCACTCGACCTCGTCCAGCCTTCGGCGTGTGAACGCTCCAATCCGGCGCGCCGACGCGGTCGAAATTCTCGGTGTAAAACCAGTCCAAGTTCCGCCCGGCGGTCTGATTGATCGATGCGAGAAACGCCGTCCAGGTCACTGGCCGATAGGCATGCCTGCGGACGACCGCCCCCATGACCTCCGGGAAGCGCGGCCCGATCTCCCTCGACAAGGCGTACCAGATCCTTCCCCCTTTGCTGCGCGCCAGTCTGAAGGAATGTTCGTCGTCCGGAAGCTGGGACAAGGGGGTGTCGAGCCCGGCCGCGGCGAACTTCAGATACCCAAGCGCACTGTACGTGTCCGGATTAAACCCAGTATAGCCGCTGCGGCGGTAACGCTCTCCCGCCTCCTCCCCTTCGATCACTTCCACGGCGAGCAGCGAACCGAGATCGGCCATCGCTTCGTCCATCATGTAATCGCCGCGCCCGTCGGAAGGATCACGGCTGACGATGTTGCCCCACCATTGGTGGCCAATCTCATGCCCGAAATAAGCGAGGTTGAACGGTGCATCGAGTGCATCGCCCTGAGTCAGGATAGCTCCCGTTGAACCAAGCGCGTTGAATCCTCCCGCCTTGGCGGCGATCTCGGCCGGGAGCTCGACGAGCGAAAAGGTGCCGAAGGGATAGCCCCCAAATTGACCGCTCAGGACCTCTATGATCCGAATGCAGCCCTCGACATAGGCGGCCATACCCGCTCGCGCCTTGAGAACATAGACCGCAGCTGGGATGGGGCCCGGACGCTCCAGAACCGTGTACCGCCCGGCGGCAAACCAAGGCTCGCCCGGAACCCGCGCAGAGAAGGAGAACTGTCCCTTGCGCTCCTGGGCGGGAGTTGTGGTGCGCGACCCCATTGATGCGACGGTCAACCCTGCTGGAACCGAAAACCTCAGCTTACCCATTACTGCCACGCCTACTGGCCGAGGCAACCAGCTCTCACGGCTGGCGTTGGCGAAGCTCACCTCCGGACCGATGTAAAGGAACCGTCCGGCCTCGGCCCGCCCCCCGCCGTAGGAGACGCGTAGCTTGACCGGTTCACCGGCTCGGACAGCGCGGGCGGGGCGGACGCTCCATATGAACTGATCGCCGCGCTTTATTCGCGTCAGCTTCGCTCCCGCAACGGACCCGGACGCGCTTTCTACCGTTACGACGTCCAGTGTGAACTCTTCGCGGAGCTCCAGGTCCAGAGCGTCACGATCGGTGGCGACCGCCGGCAGATCGATCGTGCCGCGGCCAGCGAGGCGGTGCTTGTCCGGATCGATACGGATATCGAAATCGTAGGAAGCTACCGGCAGGCCCCGCGGCAGGCCGATCGGCTGCGCCCGCTCGGACCGGTCCGACGCGGTAACCCGCTGCCCCGCCCCCCAAGACGGCAACAGCATGAGGCTCAAAAGCATGGAAAGGTGAGGCAACCTCATTCGCAGGTCCCCTGCCGCGAGATCGCCGAGACCATCCCGGCGATGTTGCAGAGCCAGTGATCTTCGACCAGTTCGGCAGCTGCTTTGAGGTCTCCCGCCATCACCAGCGACTGCATCCGTTCATGCTCGACCGCCGAGCGTCTCCGGTTGGGGCCCAAAGTGAAGAATGCACGTTCGTAGCGCTCGGCCCGCATGCGGGGCGCGACGAGCAGATGCGATACTTCCCGGTTCGAGCTGTAGTCCGTCAGGGCCTGATGCCAGGCCATATCCGCCGTGATGATTGCGCTGACGTCGTGAGCCTTTCGCCGTTCAGCCATCGCAGCTTCGAGACGCGTGAGCATCTCAAGCGGCGGTCCCGCGGTATGTCGCAGGGCGATCCGCTCCAGGCCGCCCAGGATCTGGTATAGCCCGGTTACCTCGCTTTGGCTGAGGCGGCTTACGTACAGGCCTCGACGCTCGCCGACGGATAGCAGTCCGTCTTGCCGCAACTGGAAGAAAGCCTCTCGCAATGGTGTGCGGCTGATACCGAAGCGCTCGGCTACGTCACGCTCTACGAGCCTTTCACCCGGCCTCAGAGTTCCGGACACTATGAGGGACCTCAGGCTGCCAACGGCGCTAAACGACAATCGACCCTGGATAACTGCGTGAACGGGAGGCTTTCCATTGGTATACCGTATACCAAATGCGGGAGCTAGGGCAAGGCGGGAGGGGGGTGCGGCGGCTGCGATGCCTCGCCGCCGTAAATCGCTTGCCCGTTCCGCTGCTTCAACTCGTCACCCGAGGTGATCCGCCTTGTGGTCGTGTCATGAGACGGTCCGGTTCTGGTGGAACAGGTTCGGCCGGTATTGTCAGACTAACCAGACTCTGGATCGTTTAAGGTCCCGACCACTGGAAAAGCCACTTCGCCAACCAAAACGTAAGCGGCCATAGCGACAACATGAACAAATCAGTGATTTTATGTACGCTACTCAGCGGATGGTCTTCCAATTGAAGTTGGAAGTCCGGCACACGGTCCCCCAGAGGGAGCAAGACCATGACCTATCGAGCCTGCGTCGCATCCACACTACTCGCTTCAACGATGACGCTGTCAAGCGCATCATCCGCAGCCGTGCCGCCTGCGTCCGCCTTGAAGGCATTCCAAATCTGCGCGGAGAGCCGGGGCGGGGACGATACATTTTCCGGAGTGGTCGTGGTTGCGGAGCAGGGGCGGCCGGGGCTTCAACTCAGCTATGGCCTGGCCGATCCCGCATCCGGCCGGCGCAACACTCCCGAGACGCGCTTCAACTTCGCTTCAATGGGAAAGATGTTCACGGCAGTGGCGATCGCCCAGCTTTTCGAGAAGGGAAAGCTGCAATTCGAGGATCCAGTAGGCCGCTTCGTGAAGGGGCTCCCCCCGGAGGTGGCCGCGGTTACAATCGACCAGCTGCTTACCCACAAATCCGGCCTTGGTGATTATGCCCGGCCGGAGAACCGCCCCGCAATTCTTGCCGCCCGCTCAGCAACGGACCTTCTGCCGGTAGCGCTCATCGGCGGTCTCGCCTTCGCTCCCGGAACGAAGCAGGCTTATTCCAATTCAGGGTACGTCCTGCTCGGTGCGATAATTGAGGCGGTAAGCGGACTTGGCTATTCGGAGTATGTCCAACGGCACATCTTCACGCCCGCGGGCATGACGTCGAGCAGCCTCGACGGAGTCGCCGGGCGCGCGGTTGCGCTGACCTCGCGAAGCCTTGACGGCGGTGGGGCGCAAGGAGCCCGTCGTCCAGCCCCAACCATCGGCGGCCTGCGGGCCTCGCCCGCTGGGGGCGCCGTCGGCTCCGCGCTCGACCTGGTTCGCTTCGGCGAGGCGTTGCGGAGGCACCGCCTGATCTCGAAAGCAACGCTGGAGCGTCTCTGGCTCCGGCACGTCCCGGGGAAGACGACGGCCGGCCAGAGCTCAAGCTATGGCTACGGGTTCACGCGGGTCGACGCCGGCGGCGACTACGTCGTCGGCCATGGCGGGGGGAGCATCGGCGTAAACAGCCATTTCGATTTTTATCCCCGCACCGGCCGCTCGGTGGTCGTGCTCGCCAACTATGATCCGCCGGCTGCAACGAATTTGATCGAAGCATCTCGTCGCGCTTTCCTGTCAGGAGTATCGCCAGCCGGGATCTGCAACGCTCAAGCTACTGACGCGGTCCGGCCGCAATCCGATAGAGTGGAGGGTTCCCGCCCGTCCATTGCTCAAGCCGTCGTTGGTCCCGCAGAGGCTGAGGTGCGCGCGCTGGAGCGCAAGTGGCTCGACGCTTACGAGACGCGCGATGCGGCGGCCATGGACGCCATTCTGGCAGACGACTTCACGATTACCTATCCAGACGGCGCGCTTATGGCCAAGGGTGACGTTTTGGCTCAGCTCCAGCAGAGGGCGGGGCGGCCGAATTCACGCTTTTCGACTGAGAATGTGGAGGCGCGTGTTTCCGCGGATCGCATGGTTTTGACTGGTATCTTAGTGATGCAGTCGCCGCGCGGCGCGCGCCGCAACCGCTACACAGATACCTGGGTCCGCCGGGCCGGTACCTGGCAGGTCGTCGCGTCCAAGCTCGCGGCCGACTCTAGCGCGCAGGATTCGCAGTCGAGACCTATCCCGCATGAGGTGAACCCGTGAAAACCGTGAGTGGGGCGTTTTTAACCGCTTGCGTATGCATCAGCTTGGCAGGATGTCAGAGCTTCAGAGCCGGCCCGTCAGATACGCAGGCTATTGCGGCTGAACTTGCGCAGATCGCGACTGCTACAAAGAATGAAGACATAGAACTTTTTATGGGACGCCATTCCCGACGACATCGTGATTAATGACAGCTCGGGTGGAACTGTCGACCGAGAGCAACTGAGAAAGAATGTTCTACAGAGATGGAGTGTCATCGAAAGGACGAATGAGCTGACCTTCGACATCGAGCGTATCGAGCGCAACGGCGATACGGCGGTCGTTTGGACGCAGCAAAAATGGGAGCGGATTGTCCGGCCACCGGGCGAGAATGCGAGAACCGTGCTCACGACTCGGCGGCATCAGGAAATCTGGCGCAAAGTTCAGACCCGCTGGCGCCAGTACAAAATCATTGAACTTGAGGGTACCACTTTGGTGGACGGGAAACCGCTTCCAAGGGCCACGAATTGAAGCGCGTATCGCGGTGGCAAGACGTCTTACCGAGGCCGCTCTGCAACCATCGTCGATCGCCAGACCTACAAAGAACGCCGCATCGCGGCGCTTACCGAATGGCGGCAGATCGCCGCCCAGCTCACCCGCAAAACACAGAGCTCCATCGTGGAGACGAGTTCGCATGGACTGATAGCACCGAGCGGCTCTATTGCCGCGCCCCACCACCTGCAGCCCAGCCATTGCTGGCCGGGGCGGCGACCGGGCACCTTGGCCGGTTGCGTCTCGAGGAACGGCAATGCTTCGTTCGAGGGCGTAGTCGAGCGGAAGAACAGAATTGTGGTGAGCCCGTGGACGGCTCCATCTCTCTCAGATAGGCCGCAGGTAGATCAACCGTTGCCGGTTCGATCCAGCACGCCACAAGTTCGGGCCAGGCGCCAGTCAGCTATTTTTGAGCCATTCGCCGCGGCCTCCGCATCTCTCCTCTGTAAGGTGGGGGCAAGTGGGCCTGCCAGCAGCCTGGGGTTCGCCCCAACGACCGCTACGCGCTCAATGTCGGACGCTACCGGCGGCTGACCGGTACCCCGTAAGCGGACGCTCGTTCATCCTGAGCGGAATGTCCGCTTATGATCGATTGTGTTGAAAAACTCGGCCTTGCCACGCTGACTGCGCTCTGATTCACTCCTCCTCAGCAGGACGGGAGGCGGGCCGATGATGGGCGAGCGGACGGTGATGCAGGAGGCGCTGTTTTACAGCTTCAGCCTGGAGCGCCACGTCCCGGACGATCACCTGCTGCGGCGGATCGACCGGTTCGTGGATCTGTCTGGCCTGCGCGAGCACCTGCGGCCCTATTACAGCGAGACCGGCCGCCCCTCGATCGATCCCGAGCTGATGATCCGGATGCTGCTCGTCGGCTATTGCCTGGGCATCCGATCGGAGCGCCGGCTCTGCGAGGAGGTACACCTCAATCTCGCCTATCGCTGGTTCTGCCGCCTCGGCCTCGACGGCGCGGTGCCGGATCACTCGACCTTTTCCAAGAACCGGCACGGCCGCTTCCGCGACAGCGATCTTCTCCGCCTGCTGTTCGAGGCGAGCGTCGAGCGCTGCATGGCCGAGGGCCTGGTCGGCGGCGAGGGCTTCGCAGTCGACGCCAGCCTGATCAAGCCTGTCCTGAGCTTGTCGAAGGGGCCGATGCCAATCGGCAGCGCTCGGTACCCGGCAGCGAGGGACTTCCAGCCGAGACAACGAGCCACGCCGTGCGGGAGTATCTGGCGGTGCTCGACGACGCCGCGTTCGGCGCCGCAACGCCGGTCGAGCCCAAGTTCATCTCGGTCGCCGATCCAGCCTCCCGGTGGACCGCGGCGAACGGCGGTCTTGCCTTCTTCGCCTACTCGACCAACTACCTCATCGATCTGAAGCACACCGTGATCATGGACGTCGAGGCGACCACCTCGATCCGCCAGGCAGAGGTGACGGCACAGCGGCGGATGCTCGAGCGCACCCAGGATCGCTTCGGTGTCTGGCCGCAGCGGCTTGCGGCCGACACCGCCTACGGCTCGGCCGAGAACCTCGCCTGGCTAGTCCACGAGCGCGGCATCGAGCCGCACATCCCGGTGTTCGAGAAATCCGCACGGACCGACGGGAGCTTCTCGCGCGCCGACTTTACCTTCGACCACGAGGCAGACGCCTACATCTGCCCCGGCGGCAAACAGCTGAGGCACTATCATCGTGCGTTCTCGACGCCTCGCGTCGGCATCGATGCCGATGGGCTTATGCGATATCGCGCCACCAAGGCGGACTGCGACGGATGCGCCCTCAAGGCCCGCTGCTGCCCGAATGCGCCCGCCCGTAAGGTTCTGCGCTCCATCCACGAAGGCGCTCGCGATCTCGCTCGCGATCTGGCGCTCACCGATGCCTATCTGACGTCGCGACGCGAGCGGAAGAAGGTCGAGATGCTGTTTGCCCACCTCAAGCGCATCCTCAAGCTGGATCGCCTGCGCCTCAGAGGCCCAAACGGAGCGAAGGACGAGTTCCTCCTCGCCGCCACCGCCCAGAACCTGCGCAAGATGGCCAAGCTGCTCCCGACCGGGGCGCCGGCGATGGCGGGCTGAGGGCGATCAGCCCCGCTCGAGCTCACGGGATGCGAACGTCCGCTTCTTCCAAAAGCGGACTTCTTCAACACAATCGATCCAAAGCGGACATTAGCTGTCAATCCGAGAGCGCGAGCTTCGCTCCGAACGTCACGAACACCGCGCCTGTCACCCGGTCCATCGCTTTGATGACGCCCGGGCGTCGCAAGACTCCTCCAATAGGAATAGTTGCGGCGATTAGGGCGGCGAACCAAGCGAGGCCCAGAATGACATGAATGGTAGCGAGAAGGAACGAGAACAGCGCCACGTTCGCTCCAGCGGGGACGAATTGCGGCAGGAATGTGATGTAGAAGACACCCACCTTGGGGTTAAGAAGGTTCGTCAGCAAACCCTGCCTGAGAGACAGCAAGGAGTCGATCTGCGCTGAGCCCACATCGCAGAGGTCGAGGCGGTTACGAGGATGCACGATCAGCTTCAGGCCCAGGTAGAGCAGGTAAGCGGCCCCAGCCCACTTCACGACTGTGAACGCAAACTCTGACGCGGCCAGCAATGCCCCCAGCCCGATTGAGACTGCGGCACCCCAAATCAAGCATCCGAGCGCAATACCGATAGACGCATAGGCGGCCGGGCGTGGACCCCCGGCTGCTGCCGACCGCAACACCATGGCGGTATCGACCCCGGGGGTGATCGTCAGGATTGAGGCTGCGGCGATGAAAGCAAGCAGCGCTTCGGTGTTCGTCATCTTAGTCCCTTGTGTGCGCCATAGCGGAACTGTCAAACTAACTAGGCTTTGGATTATTCGAGGACGGGACCTCTGGAAAGCTGCTTAGTGCGCGAGGACGTCAGTGTAGATACTGAAAAATAACAAGCATCTTATTGAACTAGTAACCATGAAGCTTCGAGGAACTGACATAATTTCACGACCTTGAGGAAAATAACCGTGGGTTTCATCGGAAATTTAGAGGGGGTGGAGCTGATCGTTGTGCTTCTAACCAGGCGTATAATCGCCCAGAACTTTAATTTGACAACACCATAGTGCCCACTACCGCCTGGGAGCGAAGACGCAATAGCCGAGGTACGGACGTGCGCGCGAATGCCCTGGACCAGCGTACTGTGACAACAATGCTCTGATCTCATTTCCTACAGCCTTCAGCTGTTGCTCGTCCAAGTGGATGATTGACCAGACTTCTTCGGCTGACCGCGTGGCTCCGGCTTCGCCACCGGTGCGTTGCATGCGAGGGTTCATCTGATCGTCGATAAAATATCGAATGCCCTCATGCGGATCCCGCGCGCGGGATTGGTCAAGCGAGGCCAGCAATTCTGCGAGTAGAGTTTCGCCAGGCGAGCGTCCCGCGACGTGAGCCGGGACGAAGAAGGTGCGCGCCACCGCCCTGTAGTATTTTACCGGCCTTCCCGATCTGTGTTCCTGGCGTGCGATTCCGATCAGTCCCAAGGCAAGCAAACGGACGACGTGATAATGAAGCAGGCTTAGCGACATGCCCGTGATGGCTGCGAGCCCGCTAAGCGACTGTTCCGCAACCACGAGCTGAAGCACGATATGGCGTCGCCGCGCATCGGCCAAGGCTGCGGCCGTCCTGGCATCCATGATTTGGAACACGTCGTCGATTTGAGGCCGCCTTGTGCACACCGGATATCAGACCGCTACTCCTTGTTCAAATGCAACCATGGACATTGAAGTCCAACCGCTCGCGGCAGGGGTTCACAATGAATGGAAGTGCAGGCGTGGGAAGTGGTGCAATCCTAGTGGACAGAATCTAACACTTGATGTCCGCGCCTGACGGCGGCGATGATTT
>Ga0136617_10006996_pt1 | contig 10062 bp, 8 predicted proteins | sample AntDrymUQ3222106_2_FD_129672 | JGI IMG/M metagenome (GOLD analysis project Ga0136617, IMG submission 129672) | Polar desert sand microbial communities from Dry Valleys, Antarctica - metaG UQ322 (21.06) | ecosystem: Environmental > Terrestrial > Soil > Desert | place: Antarctica: Dry Valley... | reverse complement strand
TGCGCGTCGCGCATACTGTGCCGCGCATGGCGATGACGACCGATCGTCCAGCACTCGCCGAACACGGAATCGACGCTGCGGGCGAGATCTACTGGCATCCCTCGACCTCGCTGCTCTACTCGCACGCACTTGCGCGCGGCGACGCGCGACTTGCGGAGGGTGGGCCGCTCGTGGTTGATACCGGCCGCCATACCGGTCGCGCGCCGAAGGACAAGTTCGTCGTTCGCGAGCCGGACTCTAAGCGTCGGATCTGGTGGAGCGATGCCAACCAGCCGATCAGCGAGGACCGGTTCGAGAGCCTGCGCGAGAAGCTCATCGGCTACCTGGAGGAGCGGGACATCTACGTCGTCGACGCATTCGCCGGTGCGGAGCCGGCCCATCGATTGACGCTGCGGGTCATCACCGACAGCCCCTGGCACGCGCTCTTCGCAAAGACGCTGTTCATCGACCCTGAAGGCGACGGGCACGACGAGAAGACTCAGGCGCTCGTGCTGCATGCGCCTGGCTTCGAGGCCGACCCCTCGGTCGACGGAACGCGCAGCACGAACTTCGTCGTGCTGCACCCGACACGCGCCGAGGTCCTGATCGGCGGCACCGAGTACGCAGGGGAGATCAAGAAGTCGATCTTCACGTTGATGAACGACCGCCTGCCTCTCCAGGGCGTGTTGCCGATGCACTGCTCCGCGAACGTCGCCGACGACGGGTCGGTGGCGATCTTCTTCGGACTCTCGGGTACGGGCAAGACGACGCTGTCCGCCGATCCCAAGCGACATCTGATCGGCGATGACGAGCACGGCTGGAGCGACACCGGGGTGTTCAATATCGAGGGCGGCTGCTATGCAAAGGTGATTCGCCTCTCGCCCGAGGCCGAGCCTGAGATCTACCGGACGACGAGGACGTACGGGACGGTGCTCGAGAACGTGATTCTCGACGAGCGCGGCGTCCCAGATCTCGACGACGATTCAAAGACCGAGAACACACGCGGCGCCTACAAGCTCGAGCAGATCGGAAACGCTCTTGCGGAGAAGCGGGCCGGGCACCCCACGTCCGTCGTGTTCCTGACCGCCGACGCATTCGGAATCCTGCCGCCGATCGCGCGCCTCACCGCCGAGCAGGCAATGTTCTACTTCCTGTCGGGCTTCACGGCGAAGCTCGCCGGGACTGAGATCGGGGTGAAGGAGCCGCAGCCGACCTTTTCTGCGTGCTTCGGCGCACCGTTCCTGCCCCAGCATCCGGCCGTCTACGCGCGCATGCTCGGCGACCGGCTCGAGCGGCACAAGGCGACGGTCTGGCTGGTCAATACCGGCTGGACGGGCGGGCCCTACGGGGAGGGCGAGCGCATGCCGATCCAGGCGACGCGGGCTCTCCTCGACGCCGCGCTTTCGGGCAGCCTGGAGTCAGTGGAGTACCGCACTGATCCCATTTTCGGCCTCGAGGTGCCGGGCGAAGTGCCCGGCGTCGACTCGCGTTTGCTCGACCCGCGGTCGACCTGGGCCGACCGAGACGCATACGACCGGAAGGCCCGCGAGCTCGCCTCGATGTTCCGCAGTAACTTCGCCGAGTTCGCCGCCGATGCAGGCGAACACGTGACGCGCGCCGGCCCGCTCTAAGGCGCCGCCTGCCTTCAGGAAGGCCGGAGCAGGAGCTGCGTGCACCGGAAGACGGCGATCTTCTTGCCTGTCTCGTCGGTCACAACGGCGTCCCAGACCTGGGTCGTCCGCCCGCCGTGCACCCGCGTCGCGTCGCAGGTCAGCGTGCCCGCACGGGTGGTCGCGAGAAAATTTGTTTTCAGCTCGATCGTGGTGAAGCCCGTGGCGGTGTCGGGCAAGTTGAGGACACACCCGTAGCCGCAGGCAGTGTCGGCCAGGGCCACCACGCTACCCGCGTGTAGGTAGCCGTTCGGCGCAAGGTGATCAGACCGAAGCGGCAGTCGTGCATGCACGAACCCCTCGCCGGCCTCGAACACGTCGACCCCGACGAGGCCCGGGAAGCCCTGCTGCCCAGCCTCTCGCAGCTGCTCCAGAGTGAGAACAAGCACGGGCTGAAGCCTATGCCGCAGCACTCGGATGCGTTTGTGTAGCGTGCTCGACGGAGGTGGTGTCGTCCTCGTATGGCCTTTGATTTGGACATAGACGCGTAGCGTTGGAGGCGAGGCACGACGTTCTCGTGGTGGGCGCGGGCTGCGCAGGCATGCGCGCCGCGATCGAGGCCCACGATGCAGGCGCGGACGTCGCGCTGATCTCCAAGATCCATCCCGTTCGAAGCCATTCCGGCGCGGCCGAGGGCGGCATCAACGCGGCGCTCGGGAACGCGTCGGAGGACGACCCCGAGAAGCATGCCTTCGACACCGTCAAGGGATCCGACTACCTCGGCGACCAGGACGCGATTCAGGTGCTCTGCGACGAGGCGCCCGGCGACGTGTACCAGCTCGAGAACTGGGGCGCAATCTTCTCGCGCACCGAGGACGGTCGGATCGCGCAGCGTCCGTTCGGCGCCGCCGGCGAGCCCCGCACGGCGTACGCGGCAGACATCACGGGACATGTCCTGATCCAGGTGCTGTACGAGCAGGTGATGAAGCGCGACCTGAACGTGTACGACGAGTGGTTCGCATGGCGGCTTGTCGTCGACGACGATCGCTGCCAGGGCGTGATCGCGTGGGACCTGGTGAACGGCGGCCTCAAGGCGATCGGCGCGAAGACGGTCATTCTGGCCACGGGCGGCGCCGGCCGCCTCTATGTCGGCACGACGAACGCCTACTCGTGCACGGGTGACGGGATGGCGATGGCCCTGCGCGAGGGCGTGGCGCTCAAGGACATGGAGATGATGCAATTCCATCCGACCACGCTGTCGCCGACCGGCGTCCTGATCACCGAAGGCTGCCGTGGCGAGGGCGCCTACCTGCTCAACTCGGAGGGCGAGCGCTTCCTGAAGCGCTATGCGCCGAACGCGATGGAGCTTGCCAGTCGCGACGTGATCTCCCGCGCCGAGCAGACCGAGATCGACGAAGGGCGAGGCGTCGACGGGAGCGTCCTGCTCGATCTCCGCCATCTCGGCGCCGAGCGGATCCTCGAGCGGCTGCACGGGACGCGGGAGCTGTCCATGACCTTCGCGCTCGTCGATCCGATCCAGGAACCAATTCCCGTCCGTCCGGGCGCCCACTACCACATGGGCGGGGTCGACACCGACGTCTGGGGCCAGACCACGCTCGAAGGCCTGTACGCCGCGGGTGAAGTCGCCTGTGTTTCGGTCCACGGCGCCAATCGACTTGGCGGTAACGCGCTCATGGAGACGATCACGTTCGGGAAGCGCTCCGGCCGGCACGCGGCCGAGTGGGCGCTCGCGAACACGACCGTCACCGTTCCGGAGAGCGCGACCTCCGACGCCGAACGTGAGGTGAAGGCGTTGCTGGACCGAAGCGCGGGCGAGCGTCCGTGGTTGATCCGAGACGAGCTCGCGCGAACGATGCACGAGAACTTCGGCGTCTTCCGACGCGAGGATCAGATGGAGCGCCAGGGAGAGATCGTCGCCTCACTGCGCGAGCGCTTCGACCGAGTCGTCGTCGAGGACAAGGGCGCGATCTTCAACAACGACCTGACGCAGGCGCTCGAGCTCGGCTTTCTGCTCGAGCTCGCTGACTGCATGGTCGTGTCGGGTCTCGCGCGCAAGGAGAGTCGCGGCGCCCACGCGCGCCCGCACGACTATCCCGACCGCGACGACGAGAGCTTTCTCCGGCACACGCTCGTGACGTGGGAGGATGACGCCCCAAAGCTCGACTGGAGGCCGGTGACGATGACGAAGTGGAAGCCGCAGGAGCGGACGTACTGATGACGAGCGCGGTGCCGATGAACGGCGGGGGCGCGATGCTTGACGTCACGCTCAAGATCTGGCGTTTCGACGGCGAGACGGGTGAGCGCGCGCTCAAGACCTATGAGGTCGAGGCGCCCGAGTGGGCCTGCCTCCTCGACGTTCTCGACATCATCAAGGACCGGGTCGATGGCTCGCTCGCGTACCGCAAGAGCTGCCGGATGATGATCTGCGGCTCGTGCGGCATGCGGATGGACGGCGCCGCCGTGCTCGCCTGCAAGGAGCGGATGAAGCCGATCGTCGACGCCGGTCATGTGCCCGTGATCTCCGCCATGGGCAACTTGCCCGTGCTCAAGGACCTCGTTGTCGACATGGGCCCGTTCTGGCAGAAGTTCCGCGCGATGAAGCCGTGGCTCCAGCCGGGCTACGAAGAGCCGCCCGACGGCAAGGAGTACCGGATCTCGCAGGAACGCATGAACGTGATCCACAAGGAAGCGCTCTGCATCAACTGCGGGTGCTGCGTGTCGGAGTGCAACTCGATGGAGGCGGACCCGGAGTTCCTCGGTCCCCAGGCGCTAGCCAAGGGGATGCGCTTCGTCGGTGATCCCCGCGACGCCGCGGGCGTCGAGCGGCTCGAGGAGTACAACTCCGAGCACGGGATCTGGGACTGCACCCGGTGCTACTTCTGTACCGAGCGTTGCCCGAAGGGCGTCGACCCGCGCGACGCGATCGCCAAGCTCGGCGCCGAGTCGATCAAGCACGGGATCGACCGCGACCTCGGCGCGAAGCACGCGAAGTGGTTCGTGCGGTCGGCCGAGACGACGGGCTGGCTGCGCGAGACGGAGCTCGTGCCGAAGACGCAGGGCATCGTCTCCTCGATCAAGGAGATGAAGTTCGCGATGGGCCTGGCCCGGCGCGGCAAGGTACCGCCGCCCTTCCCGCCGCACGTCGCCGCCGAGGTGAAACAGGCGCGGGCGCTCCGCGACATCGTCCAGCAGCAGGGCCGTGACGGCGCGCTCGGCATCGTCCAGGGCGAGCACGCGCTCGGCCGGATCGAGTTCGCCGAGGAGCACGGCGTCAAGACGAGCGATCCCGAGGTGCAACCGGGCGTCGAGCCGCCCCACGCGGAGGGTTAGATGGGTCTCCCGGCAACATCCGGCGGCGCCTGGAACGCCAGCACGCTGCGCCACGCGTCGTCCTCAGTCGCGCCCGGGCTGTCTAGCCCGAACGCTCCCTGCGTCCTAGCCTGGCTTGGTGCTCGCGTCCCAGGCATCCACCAACGTCACCGGGAGACCCATCTGTGAGAGTCGCGTACTACAAGGGCTGTCTGGCCTCGCTGTCGGCGAAGGAGCTCGATGTTTCGACGCAGGCGCTGGCTCCGAAGGTCGGGCTCGAGCTCGAGCCGCTCGAAGCGGTCACGTGCTGCGGCGCCGGCGACATCCACGAGGCGGAGCCCGACTACTACCTCCACCTGAACGCCCGCATCCTCGCGCACGGCGAAGCGACGGGAGCCGACACGCTGATGACCGTGTGCAACGTCTGCACGCTCAACCTCCGGCAGGCCAACTGGCAGCTCAAGATCGACGACGCCCTCCGCGAGCGGGTGAACCGCAATCTCGAGGCGGTCGGTGTGCCGGCATACGGCGGCGGGATCGAGGTCAAGCATCTGCTCTGGCTGATCGCCGAGGGTGACGGGTACGAGCTGCTCAAACAGGCCGCGCACAAAGGTTTGAAGGGGCTGCGGGTCGCGCCGTTCTACGGGTGCCAGATCCTTCGGCCGTCGAAGATCCTCGGCTTCGAGGACCCAGATCGTCCCTGGTCGCTCGAGGCGATCATCACCGCGTGCGGCGGTGAGCCCGTCGACTACCCGGCCAAGATCAAGTGCTGCGGGTTCCCGATCATCCAGGCGCGGGAGGAGACCGCGCTCGGCGAGTTGATCCAGCCGATCGAGCAGGCCAAGGAAGCGGGTGCCGACGTGATGGTGACCCCGTGCCCGCTCTGCCACCTTTCACTCGACGCGTGGCAATCGAAGCTGAAGAAGACGACGGGCAAGGACTTCCAGATGCCGATACTCCACCTGTCGCAGCTGATCGGAGTCGCGGCCGGCCTCGCCGACTCCGAGCTTCGGTTCCGGCGCCATCTCGTGAGCGTGGAGCCGATGCTCGAGAAATTGCAGGCGTAACGAAAGATTTTCCGTTCCGCGCGCATCTAGGTAATCGGAGGAGCGGTAAACCGGCGCGGCACTCCCGAGCGGAGAGCCGCGCCGGGCTCTTATCGCTGACATGAAGATCGCCTCCTCGCTTGCGCTCGCCGCGATCGGTGGACTTGCCTGGGGGCATTTCGAGGCGGGCTGGCTTCGCACCCGCACGCTTAGCTGTTCAGTCCCAAGTCTTCCCCCCGCGCTGGCCGGACTCCGGATCGCCCATCTGTCCGACTTTCACCTCGGCGTCCCATCACGCGGGACGCGTGCAGTCGAGCGCGCAGTCGAGTGGGCGAGCGAGCGCCAGCCCGACCTCGTGTGCATCACGGGCGATTTGCTCTCGCACCCACGCGGAATGCGCCGCCTGCGCCGCCTGCTCGCTCAGCTCCCGCCGAGCTACGTCGTTCTCGGCAACCACGACTACGGGATCGCGCGCGACCCGATGGCGAGGGGCGCAGCCCCGTTCGAGCTCGAGCCGCCTGCGCGCCTGCTGCAGGACGAGGCCGTTTCGGTTGATCTCCGTGGACGAAGGGTGCAGATCGTCGGCGTCGATCCTCGCTCGCACATGGGTCGGCGAGCGCGACCAGCCGACCTGGTCGATCCCGAAGCGGACCTGCGCATCCTCCTCTGTCACTTTCCGGGAATCGTCGACCGGCTTCCGCCTGGGGTGTTCCACCTCGTTCTCGCCGGCCACCTCCACGACGGTCAGATCGCGGTGCCGTACGGGTTCGGCAAGCTCCGGCTCGCACATCCCCGGTTTCCGTATCCGACCGGTCTCTACCGGCGAAACGAGGCGACGATGCACGTCTCGCCCGGGCTCGGGACGACGTTCGTTCCCTTACGCTACTTCGCGCGCCCCGAGGCGACCGAGCTGCTCTTGGGAGCGTAGGCCGGCAGCGCCTAGAATCGAGCTCGTGGCCCACGCCTCGATCTCGTCTGACATCGTCGCGAGGTACGCGGCGGATGCTGCGCTGGACGTCCCCGGTGTCCGCAGCCTCGCCGACGGGAGGTTGCCGACACAGCGCGGCGTGAGGGTGTCGGAAGAGGAGGGACGCGTGGTCGTCGAGCTCCACCTTCTGCTCGAGTGGGAAGCGTCGATCCCCGCGGTCTGCCGCGCGGTGCAAGCCCGGGTGCGGGAATGCCTGGCTCGGATGATCGATCTCGAGCCATCCGCGGTCGACGTCGTCGTCGACGGGCTCGGCTGATGGCGCTGAAGGTCGAGGGGCTGACGAGCGCGACGCTCCGTGCCGCGCCCACCGTCTGCCACGAATGCATCTGGTGGCAGTCCCGCGCCGGCCGCAGCCCGAGCAAGCAACGGTGGATGGACAAGGTCGAGGACGGCTGGGGATCCTGGGGCACGGTCTACTTCGACGGCGACGGCCGCGTGCTCGGCTCGATGCAGTACGGGCCGGCGCCGCTCTTTCCCCGTGCGGCCGAGTTGCCGGCCGGCCCGCCCTCGGAGGATGCGGTGCTCGTCACCTGTGCTTACCTCGTCGACCAGTCCAGTCCGTGGGTGATGCAGTCTCTCTTTCTCGCAGCGATCGGCGACGCAAGAGACAAGGGCGCGCGGGCGCTCGAGACGTTCGCTTATCGGTACGGCGAGGGGGAGACGAGGTCGGAGCGTTTTCTCGTCCACAAGACCGTCTTTCCGCGGGACTTCCTCTCGGACTTCGGCTTCCTGACGGTACGCGCCGCCGGTCGAGTCGAGCTCGTGCGCCTGGAGCTCGGCGGGCTGCAGCCGGTTGCCGAGGGAAAGCGCGCGAAGGTGCTCCGCCTCGTCCAGGAGGCGTTCACGCCCGCGCCCGTGCCGCAGCGGCCCTGACCCGGGACGCCTGTCAGGCGGCCAGCGCCTGCCGGGCGAGCAGGAGCTCGACGATCTGAATCGCGTTCAGCGCGGCGCCCTTCCGAAGGTTGTCGCCGGCGACGAGGAGGACGAGCCCGTTCGCGATGGTGTGATCCCGGCGAACGCGTCCGACCAGGATGTCGTCGCCGCCGGCGGCCTGGGCCGGAGTCGGAAAATCCGTGGTCCGCAGCCCAGGAGCGTTCGCGAGCAGCTCCAAGGCGCGCTCGGGCGCGAGCGGCGTCTTGGTCTCGACCCAGACCGCCTCGGCGTGACCGACGAGGACCGGCACCCGCATGCAGGTGGCAGACAGCGGCAGCTCGGGGAGCTCCAGGATCTTGCGCGTCTCCTCGCGGAGCTTCGTCTCCTCGTCGAACTCCTCACCGTCGAAGTCCCAATCCATCGCGAGGTCGGCCGCGGCCGGCGCGGTCGCGCGCAGCCGCTCCATCGCCTGCGCGCCTGCCCCCGAGGCCGACTGGTAGGTCGACACGACGACGCGCGCGAGGCCCGCCTCGTCGCTCAGGGGCTTCAACGCGCACGTGAGCGGAATCGCGCAGCAGTTCGGGTTCGCGACGATGCCGGCGTGCTCGAGTGCTCGCTCACCGTTCACCTCAGGCACGACGAGCGGGACGCCGGCGGTGAGCCGGAAGGCTGATGACTTGTCGATGCAGATCGCGCCGCCGCGGACGGCGTGGGGAACGAGCTCGCGGCTCGCCTGGGTCTTTGCCGAGAAGAGACAGAAGTCGAGGTCGCCGGCCGACAGCGCTTCGGGTGTCGCCTCCTCGACGACCAAATCGCCTTCGCCATACGGAAGGTGGCTGCCCGCGGAGCGCGCCGAGGCAAAGGCGCGTATGCGCCTGTGGCCCCGCTCGGACAGGAGCTCGAGCGCGATGCGCCCGACTGCACCGGTCGCTCCGACGACGCCGATTCTGGACTCAGGCATCGAGCCGCTCCGCGCCTGGGCGGCTGAGCTCGAATGCCTCGTGCAGCGCGATCACGGCCCGCTCGACCTCGTCGCTCGGCATGTGGCAGGCGATCTTGATCGGCGAGGTGGAGACGACCTGCGGCTCAATTCCGAGCCCCGCAAGGATCGCGAACGTCTTCGCGGCGATCCCCGGGTGACTCTTCATCCCGGCGCCGATCACGCTGACCTTGCCGAGGTCGTCGCTTGCCGACCAGCGCACGCCGAGGGCGTCGAGGGTCGAGGTGGCCACGGGCCGGTCGGCGAGCGGTGCCGAGAAGACGATCTCGGAGCTCGTCTGAACGATCGTGTCCACATTCACGCTCGCCTCCGCGAGCGCTGCGAACAGGTGCGCGGCGGGCAGACCTTCGACCCGGAAGATCGTCTCCTCGGTCGTGTGCGTCACCCCCGAGATCATCGCCTTCTCGAGCATGCGCTCGTCCTCCTCCGTGATCCAGGTGCCGTCCGCGTCCGAGAAGCTCGAGCGAACGTGCAGTTTGACGCCATGGTTGTGCGCGAACTCGACGGAGCGTAGCTGGAGCACTTTCGCGCCGGAGGCCGCCATCTCGAGCATCTCGTCGTAGCTGACGGCGTGCAGCTTGCGCGCTCCTGGGACGATCCGCGGGTCGGCCGTGAACACACCCTCCACATCGGTGTAGATCTCGCACGAGTGCGCCCCGAGCGCGGCCGCGAGAGCGACCGCGGTCAGGTCCGAGGCGCCGCGACCGAGCGTCGTCACCTCGAATGCGGTCGAGACCCCCTGGAACCCGGCGACGAGGACGATCTTGTCCTGGTCGAGCGCCTCGTGGATGCGGCGAGCCCGCACCTCGACGATCTTGGCTTTCGTGTGGACTGTGTCCGTGACGATCCCGGCCTGGGAGCCGGTCAAGGACGTCGCCTTGTGGCCGAGGTCGATGATCGCCATCGCGGCGAGCGAGCACGAGATCCGCTCGCCGACCGATTGCAGCATGTCGAGCTCGCGCGGATCGGGCCGCAGGGAGATCTGGTGTGCGAGTGCGATCAACTCGTCAGTCGTTCCGCCCATGGCCGAGAGCACGCCCACGACGCGGTTTCCTGACTCGCGCGCGTGGACGAGCCGAGCCGCGACCTGCTTGAGCTTCTCGGGGTCGGCGACGGACGTGCCCCCAAACTTCATTACAACAGTGCCGAGGCGATCCTTCGCCCGGTCCGCCGCGACCGCCGGGACGGCTTCGTACTCCGTGGTCGCCATCGCGACAGTGTAGGCAGGGCCGTCCG
>Ga0136617_10006995_pt1 | contig 10062 bp, 7 predicted proteins | sample AntDrymUQ3222106_2_FD_129672 | JGI IMG/M metagenome (GOLD analysis project Ga0136617, IMG submission 129672) | Polar desert sand microbial communities from Dry Valleys, Antarctica - metaG UQ322 (21.06) | ecosystem: Environmental > Terrestrial > Soil > Desert | place: Antarctica: Dry Valley... | reverse complement strand
GGTGGAGGACATACGCCTCACCTACACCTACATCCGCGACGACGAGGGCCATCGCGTGATCGTCCCCAACGAGCGCCTCGCGCAGACGGTGATCGAGAACCACACGATCGTCGATCCGCGGGTCAACGTCCTGGTCTCGGTGTGGCTCCCCCCGGGCGGCGACGTCAGGCGCGCCCTCGAGGTGCTGGAGGGCCAGGACGACGTCCATGTAACGGTCGCAGAGGTCGACAAGGAAGGCATTCGGATCGATCTCTCCACCTGGGTTGCGACCGCGGCGGAGCGCGGCCCGACGGGGGCTCGGCTGCGCGCCGAGAGCCTCGGCCGGTTGTACTCCGAGCGGCTATCCTCGCCCGTCAAGGTCGATTGATACGGCCAGCCGCGATCCCCGCGGCTCTATCCGCTCGGCGCCCAGCACACTCAGATGACCTACCGCCAGCGACACACACGTCGCCACCGCAGGCGTCGACCGCCGATCGCCCGCCGGGCCGGCCTCGGCCTCGCCGTGCTCGGCGCCCTGGCCGCGATCGGTCTCCTCAGCGTGACGGGATACGTCGCCGCGGTCGCCGCCACCGCCCCTAACCTCGACGAGCTCCAGGCCATCGACAAGGGCCAGAGCTCGGTGATCTACGCCGCGGACGGCTCGCGGCTCGGCTACGTCCAGTCCGACGAGATCCGCACCCCGGTGCGGTGGCGCCAGATGCCGGACGATATGCGCGACGCGCTCGTCTCCATCGAGGATGAGAACTTCTATGAACACGAGGGCGTCGACTACGGGGCCATAGTTCGCGCCGGGGTCAAGAACGTCCGCTCCGGGAAGACCGTCCAGGGCGGCTCGACCATCACCCAGCAGCTGGCCCGCGCGCTCTACATCAAGGACGCCGATCGATCCTTCGAGCGCAAGATCCGCGAGGCCAAGCTGGCCTCCGAGCTCGAGAAGCGGCGCTCGAAGCGCTGGATCCTGCGCGAGTACCTGAACTCGGTGCCCTTCGGGACGATCAACGGGCGCACCGCCATCGGGGTCGAGGCCGCTGCTCAGATGTACTTCTCCGAGCGCGCCACCGACCTCAAGCTCCATCAGGCGGCGCTGATCGCCGGCCTGCCGCAGGCGCCGTCGCAGTACAACCCCTTCCGCAACCCCTCCGCCGCGCTCGAGCGTCGCAACGAGGTGCTGGCCCAGATGGTCCGCAACCGCCACATCTCGAGCGCGCGCGGACGCAGCGCAGCGCGCAAGGGCCTCGATCTCAACCGAGGCGACCGCTACACCAAGCGCCGCGAGCCCTACTTCTTCGACTATGTGCAGGACCAGCTCATCGAGCGCTACGGCGCCGGCGTCTTCCGCCGCGGCGGGCTCAAGGTCCGCACCACGATCGATCCGCGTCTGCAGGACGCCGGCCGCGAGGCGATCAACAGTCAGCTCGGCTACCCGGACGACCCGAGCTCCGCGGTCGTCTCGATCGATCCCAAGACCGGCCACGTCAAGGCCATGGCCTCGAGCGGCCAGTACGACGAGCGCACCTTCAACCTCGCCGCCCAGGGGAAGCGGCAGCCCGGCTCGGCCTTCAAGACCATGGTCCTGGCCACGGCCATCCGCAAGGAGGTCGACCCGAAGTCGACGACCTACCAGTCGAAGCCGCTGTCGCTCAACACCAAGAAGTATGGGCCCTGGAAGGTCCAGACCTACGACAAGAGCTACGGCGGGAGGATGGACCTCGTGAAGGCCACTCTCAAGTCCGACAACACGGTCTACGCCCAACTCGACCTCGACCTCGGGCCCGACGAGGTCCGGCGCACCGCGCGGATGATGGGCATCACCACGAAGCTCGACGCCCTTCCCTCGGAGGGCCTCGGTGGCCTGCGGCTCGGGGTGTCTCCGCTCGAGATGGCCAACGCCTACGCCACGCTCGCCTCCGGCGGCGTGCGCAACCAGCCCAAGGCGATTCTCAAGGTCGAGTTCCCCGACGGCAACACGGAGAACCTGGGGAAGCCCAAGCGCAAGCGCGTCTTCTCCGACGGCGTCGCCAGCGAGGTCACCAAGATCCTCGAGCAGAACGTCCAGCGCGGGACCGGCACCAAGGCACAGATCGATTGCCCCTCGGCGGGCAAGACCGGGACCACCGACGACTTCAACGACGCCTGGTTTGTCGGCTACACCCCGAAGCTGGCCAGCTCGGTCTGGATCGGCTACCCGAACGCGCTGCGCGAGATGCGCGGCGTACACGGAATCGACGTCGCGGGCGGCACCTTCCCGGCCCAGATCTGGGGCAGCTACATGGACACCGCCAAGGGCAGCCAGTGCGCGAGCTTCCCCAGTCCGAGCAAGCCGGCGAAGTTCAGCCCCTTCTACGGCAAGCGAGCCAAGCAGGGCAGCTCGAGGGGCGGCACGCGAACCTACCTGCGCACCCCGGGGAGCAGCGGGAACTCCTACAACGGCGGGGGGAACTCCAACGACGGTTACCGCTCGAGCCCGCGTTTCTACGAATCCCCCTCGAACGGCGGCAACGACGGCGGCAACAACGACGGCGGTGGCGGCGACCTCAATATCGACGTTCCCGAGGTGCCGGAAGTCAACTGAGCCGCGAGCGATGGCCGAGCTGAGCCTGATCGAGGCCTTCGAGCAGTCGCTGGCGATCCGCAACGAGCGAATCGTCCGCGGCCCGGGCGACGACGCGGCGGTGGTGCGTGCCCGGCCGGTCGCGGTGACCTCGATCGACACCGTGGTCGAGGGCGTCCATTTTCGCCGGTCGACCCATTCGCCGGCCGACGTGGGTCACGGGGCGCTCGCCTCCGCGCTCTCGGACCTCGCGGCCATGGGGGCCGAGCCCGGCGAGGCGTACGTCGGGCTGGTGCGCGGCGAGCTCTCCGACGCCGAGGCACTCGCTCTCGTGGCAGCCACCGAGGCGCTCGCCGAGCAGTTGGGCGTGACCATCGCCGGCGGCGATGTCTCGAGCGGGCCGGGGCTTGCCGTGACCGTCGCCGTCACGGGCTGGGCTGACGAGCCCCGGAGGCTCGTGGGCCGCGATGGCGCGCGTGCGGGCGACCTGCTCGCGGTGACCGGGCAGCTCGGCGGCTCGGGGGCGGGGCTGCGGCTGCTCGAGGGGCTCGACCCGGGTCTGCCCGCCGGGGTCCGCGACGCTCTCGTGCACCGCCACCTCCGGCCGCAGCCGCTGCTTCAGGCGGGTATGGCCGCAGCCCGCGCCGGCGCCACCGCCATGATCGACCTCAGCGACGGCATCGCCACCGACGCCCGGCATCTCTCTGGCCGCAGCGGCGTGGGCATCGCGGTGGACCTCGACATCCTCCCCCTCGCCGACGGCGTCGCCGAGGTCGCCGCCGCCGGGGGCGAGGACCCGACGGTCCTCGCCGCGAGCGCGGGTGAGGACTTCGAGCTTCTGCTGACCGCGCCGCCGGCGCAGCGCGACGCCCTTGAGCGTGCGCTCGCCCAGACGGGCAGCGGCGTGACCTGGATCGGCGAGGTCGGCGTCGGGGAAGGGCTCGAGCTGCGCGGCCGGGGCGCGAGCGCCGCCGAGCTGCGCGGCTTCGAGCACGGCGCGGGCCGCTCGAGCGCCCAGCAGTACTGGAACGACTCGTCCTCAGCGCCGCAGCGCTGAGCGCGTGCCTCCGAGCGAGCCCGGCCCCGCGTAGGTCAGCGGGCCGCGCACGGAAGGCCGGTCCGGAGGGCGAGGCGGCGAGGCCCCCGCCTGCTCCCCGGCCCGTGCGGTCAGCACCGCCACCAGTGAGCAGAACGCGCCGACGAGCAGGCAGCCGAGCAGCGCGCCTAATACGCCGACGTGGCCGCCCGCCACCAGCAGGCACAGGTACCAGAGCCCTTCGAGCGGACCGAGGGACAGCCGTTCGAGGTAGAAGACGGCGACGGCGAGTGGAAGCACGAGCCCGGCCATGACGAGGACGAGGCCGAGTCGCGGGCGCTCGGTGATCGCCGCGCCCGACCAGAGGTGAACCGCGGGAACGAGGAACAACGCGCCCAGGGGGTCGAGCGCCCACACGGCGAGGACCGACAGGCACACGAGCAGTGCCACCGCCGCGCCGGCGGCGGGCGCCGACGGTCGCGAGAGCCCGTGCAGGCGCCGGACGACGGCCCGCCGGCCGAGGAGCCAACCCAGGGCGCTGACGACGAGAAGCCCCACTAGAAGGACGATCGCCCACGTCGTCACCGGCTCGGCCGCCGGGGAGACGGCGACCGCGAATCCGGGAACCAGCCCGACGAGATCGAGCAGACGGAGGAGTGTGTAGGCGAGAACGAACGGGAGCGCTCCGGCCAGCGCCCACAGCGTCCACGCTCCGACCCGCCCGCGGCGGCGGCCCGCCCGGGCGAAGCCGTCGGCGACGGTGACGAGAGCGGGGACCAGCAGGGCGATGGCCACGAGCAGGACCGACCATCCCGGCACGACCTGGCGGTCGCCGGCGAGATAGGCGTCCGGCGGCTCCCCTGATGGCAGTCCGCGCTCGTCGAGCGCGGAGACCGTGCGCAGCACCGCCGTGGCCAGCGTCGTGAAGCGCTCTTCGTCGACCGCGTCGAGCGAGCGGTCGGGGGCCGGCAGCTCGCCGCTGCCGGAGAAACGGACGGCCTGGAGGCCGCGTTCGAGCATCACGCCCTGTGCGCCGAGGCCCAGTGGATAGCCGAGGCGGACGAGCTGCGCGGGCCAGCTCTCCTGCCCGGGCAATGCTCCGGCCTCCTGGCGGACGGCGTCGCCGGCGGTGCGCGTCAGCCGGGCACTCGTGCGCGTGGGGTCGTTCGACCACGGCACGATCGGCGACTCGAGCGAGCGGGGCGCGCCCAGACCAGAGACCGCGAGGACGGCCTCGACCCGAGCCGGATCGAGGTCCTCGGCCAGCCGGCGGGCTCCGGCCTCGTCGAGCTCCGCGCCCTCGAGCGACACCAGTGTCACGGTGCGTCGCGACGGACGGCCCTCGAGGGCGCGGCCCAGCTCCAGCAGCGCCCCGGTGTCGGCGGCCCCGGCGATCGCCCCGCCTCGCCCGATCCCGTCTCGGTCGGCGACGACGACTATCTGGCTCTCGGTGGATGCCGTTCCGGCGCGCCGGCCGATCACGTTGGCGAGCTGACGATCGCCGACCTCGAAGCGGTCGATGCTCGTCTCGAAGTCGCTCGCGGCGAACGACTCGGCCACAAGGCGTGCCGAGGCCGAGCCCGGGGGACCGGCTCCGGCCTGCTCGGGCCTGGCGGTCGCCTCGGCGATGTCCTCGGCGTCGGCGAGCGCCCGCGAGGCGTCGAACAGCTCGTCCGCGGCGAGCCCGCGCGGAAGCGGCGCCGGGCGGCTCTCGACCGAGAACATGGCGACGAGAACGGCGAGCAGGGCGGGCACGAGGGCGGCGCGATAGATCCGCGGCTCGATCACTGCGCCAAACCTATCCCCCAGCCTGCAAGCACGGCGTCCTCCCCGACCTACAATCGTCGGTGAGGGAGAATCACATCTCGTCGCAACCCCCGCGCATCCTCCTCGTCGACGACGAGGAATCGGTCCAGAAGCTTCTGGCTTACCCCCTGCGCAAGGAGGGGTATCACGTCGTTCCCGCCCGCGACGGTGAGGAGGCGCTCGAGCGCTTCAACGAGGGCTCCTTCGATCTGATCGTGCTCGACGTGATGCTGCCGAAGCGCGACGGCTTCGACGTCTGTCGGCGACTGCGCGCCCGCAGCCCGGTGCCGATCATCATGCTGACCGCCAAGTCCGAGGAGTTCGACAAGGTCCTCGGCCTCGAGCTCGGCGCCGACGACTACATCACCAAGCCGTTCTCCATGCGCGAGTTCCGCTCGCGCGTAAAGGCGGCGCTGCGACGGGTGCAGCTGGTGCGCGAGCGCGACGCCGACGGGGACGGCGAGCCGCTCGAGCTCGGCGAGCTCGTGATCGACCTCGGCAAGCGGGCGGTCACGGTCCGCGAGACGGCGGTGCGGCTGACCTACGTGGAGTTCGAGATCCTGGCCACGCTCGCTCGTAGCCCCGGGCGGGTGTTCAGCCGCACAGCCCTGCTCGAGCGCCTCTGGGGCGACGCCGCCTACCGCGACCCGCGCACGGTCGACGTACACATCCGCCATCTGCGGGAGAAGCTCGAGCGCGATCCGCGAGATCCGGAGTACATCTTCACGGTGCGCGGCGTGGGCTACCACTTCCGCGACGGTTGATGCCCCGCTCGTGATGTCCCGGCTCCACCGTCCCCGCCTGCGCTCGCTGGCCAACAAGCTGGCGCTGCTCTTCTCGGCCATCATCGCCTTCGCGTTCGCGGGGGTGCTCCTGTACGTAGTGCCCCAGCTCCAGTCGAACCTCGAGGAACAGGCCCTGCGCGACCTGCGGCGCGTGGCCAAGGTCACCTCGGACCCGCTCGACAAGGCCATGGGCAGCGACATCACGGAAGCTCAGCTCAACGAGCTCGTTCGCGCCGTCTCCGACCGCTCGGACGCACGCGTCATGCTCCTGGGCGTCCAGCGCTCGATCACGGCGCCCGGCCGTCCCGCTGAGGACCCGACCCTGTACGTGATCTCCGACTCGCGGGTCGAGCCGCGGGCCGAGCGCGGCCGCGGCCTCGCCCAGACGGCGATCGCCCGCGACGACGTGGCCGACGCGATAGCCAACGAGAGCGGCGATCCCGTCGCCCGGGTGGCGGCGCCGCTGTCCTTCGCCGGGCGCGCGGACTGGGTCGCCGTCTACTCGCGCGACCTTTCCGAGGTGGCCGAGATCGTGGGCCTCATCCGACGGCGCGTGCTCGTGGCTGCGGCGGTGGCGCTGTTCGTGGCCAGCGCCGGTGGCTACCTCGTGGCCCAGGCCTTCGCGCGGCGGGTGCGGCGCGTCGAGTCGGCCGCGCGGGAGGTGGCGGCCGGGAACTTCGTCGACCCGGTGCCGGTCGACGCCGCGGATGAGGTCGGCGATCTCGCGCGCGCCTTCAACGAGATGCAGGAGCGCCTGGCCCGCCTCGACCGCGCCCGGCGCGAGTTCATCGCCAATGCCTCGCACGAGCTGCGCACCCCGATCTTCTCGCTCGGGGGCTTCGCCGAGCTGCTCCAGGACGAGGACCTCGACGCCGAGACGCGCGACGAGTTCCTCGGCCAGATGCGGGAGCAGACCGACCGGCTGAAAAAGCTCGCAGCCGACCTCCTCGACCTCTCGCGCCTCGACGCCGACGCACTCGAGCTGCGACCCGAGCCGGTCGATCTCGCCGAGGTCGCGAGTGACATCGCATCCGAGTTCACTCCCGCGTTGAGCCAGGCCGGCGTCGTGCTCGATCTCGAGATCGGCGCGGAGGTCGAAGCTTGTTGCGACCGTCAGCGCATCGGGCAGATCGTCCGCATCCTGCTCGACAACGCTCTGCGCCATACACCCCCGGGCGCTCCGGTCCGTCTCGAGGTCAGCGCCGAGAACGGCACCGCGCGGGTCATCGTGGCCGATCAGGGCCCGACGCTGCGCGGCCAGGGCGTCGACCAGGCCGTGGTCCGTCAGGCCTTCGAGCGCTTCTACACCGGCGACGCCGTGGGCGGCTCGGGGCTCGGCCTGGCGATCGCCCAGGAGCTCGCGGCGCGCATGGACGGGGGCATCCGCCTCGACGCCGGCGAGGGGGAGACGGTCTTCACCGTCGAGCTGCCGGCGGCGGGGGACGGGGCGCAGGAGCCGGCGAGAGAGCCGCTCCTCGAGCCCGCGGCCCGGTCCCTCTGAGCGCTGTGGCCAGGGGCCCCTCGGCGCCCGGGCGCTCGAACCTGCGCGCGCTCGTCCGCGCGCTTGCGCTCGAGGTGCGTGGGGCGGTCGTGCCCCACCTCGGTGCGCACGCCGGCCGCGCTCACGGGCAGGAGACCGCGGTGGGCGGCGACGTCACCTTCGACATCGACGCGCACGCCGAGCGGGCACTCGCCTCGTTCATGGCGCGCGAGGCTCCGGCGCTCGCCTACTACTCCGAGGACCGGGGCCTCGTGCGCGGCGCGCCTGCGGGTGGCGAGGGGCATCGTCCCACCGTCCTGGTCGTGGACCCGATCGACGGCACGCGTCCAGCCCTGGCCGGACTCGAGTCATGCTGCGTGTCCGTCGCGGCTGCCCCGCTGCGCGACGGGGTGACCATGGGCGAGGTCTCAGCCGGCTGCGTGGTCGAGATCCCCTCCGGCCGCGTCTTCCTTGCCGAGCGGGGGCTGGGAGTGCTCGAGGCGCCGCGTGTGTCGCCGTCGGGGACCGAGACGCTCGAGCGGATGTTCTGGACCTACGGCTTCCGCGGGCGTCCAGCGCGCCCGACCGCCGAGGTCCTGGCGGAGCTCATCGACCGCTCCTCGGTGGGCGGTGGCACCTTCGAGCTCGGCTCGGCCGCGTTCGACATGACCCGCATCCTCACCGGGCAGCTCGATGCCTACGTCGAGCCCGGCCCGCTCCTGGTCGACGAGATCCCCGGCCTCCGGGCGGAGTTCGAGCGCGTCGGCGGCGGCGCGGTGCTGAACAACTCCCCCTACGACCTGGCCGGGGCGTGGCTGTGCCTGGTCGAGGCGGGCGTCACGGTGACCGACGGCCGCGGGCGACCACTCGACGACCGCCCTCTGCTCGGCTCGGGGGCGGACCATCAGATGTCTGTCGTGGCGAGTGCCACCGACGTCCTCCACGCCGGGATCCTCGACGCGCTCGAGCGCGGCGTCGGCCGGGTGCGCGACCGGGCCGACTCGGGGACGATGGGGGCCGCGCTCGATTAGCGCCTCCTGCCTGCGGGCAGGAGCAGGGGGTGATGCAGGTCGCCGACACCCGCACGGTCTCCCTGGCCGTCCCTGCGGACCCGGAGTTCCTGGTCTTCGCCCGGCTCGCCCTCGGGGCGGTCTGCCGACTCACGTCCCTGCGCCCGGACGAGGTCGTCGATCTGAAGCTGGCGGTCACCGAGGCGGCGGCAGGGGTGCTCGACGACAGCGAGGAGCCGCGGGCGATCCCTGACCGCATCGCCTTCACGTTCGAGCTCGAGCCCGACTGTCTGGTCCTCGAGGTCGAGGGCTGGCTGCCCTCGGTGCTCTCCGCGGAGGATCGCCGTCTCGGGAAGGCGATCGTCGAGGCCACGGTCGACGGCTGCGAGAACCTCGGTGACGTGATCCGCCTCGAGAAGCGCCTGGACTCGGACGAGCCCTAGATCATCTCGCTAGGCTGGCCGCCGGCCGGCCGGTGCCACCGCCGCCCGTGTTCTCGCCCTCTTCCCTGCCCCCCACCGCGGCGCCTCGCCCCGCCCAGAGGAGATCCTCTTGCTGCAGCCGATTGGCGTAGGCCACAAGTCGCTCTCCGACTACACGCACCTCGTCGGCCGCCCCCTGGTCGAGGAGATCCGCGAGCTAGCGGAGGGTCTCCAGGGCCTCAAGGTCCTGCATCTCTCGGCCACGGCCTTCGGCGGCGGGGTGTCCGAGCTCCTCTACTCGGTGGTCCCGCTCATGCGCGACGTCGGCATCGAGGCCGAGTGGCAGGTGATCATCGGCCGCGAGGAGTTCTTCAACGCCACGAAGCTCATGCACAACGCCCTCCAGGGCAATCCGCTCGACCTCTCGCCGGCCGAGTGGCGGGTGTGGGAGGACTACAACAAGCTGAACGCCGAGCTGCTCTCCGGCGGCTGGGACGTGATCATCGTCCACGACCCTCAGCCCGCGGCGATGCGCCACCATTTCCCGGAGAAGGCGCGCAACTGGGTCTGGCGCTGTCACATCGATCTTTCCACGCCGCACCCGCCGACGATCGACCGCCTCGTGCCCTACGTGGCCGACTACGACGCCTCGGTCTTCCACCTCCAGGACTACGTGCCGCCGGCTCTCGAGGGCGCCGCCGAGCGGGTCAACATCGTCCCGCCCGCGATCGACCCGCTGTCGCCCAAGAACATGGCGCTCTCCCAGGAGGACGCCGGGTTCGTGTGCGATCAGTTCGGCATCGACATCGACCGCCCGCTGATGTGCCAGGTCTCGCGCTTCGACCCGTGGAAGGACCCGATCGGGGTCATCGACGCGTACCGCCTCGTCAACGAGCAGATGCCGGAGGTCCAGCTCGCGCTCGTCGGCTCGATGGCCACCGACGACCCGGAGGGGTGGCAGTTCTTCAACTC
>Ga0136617_10006994_pt1 | contig 10062 bp, 11 predicted proteins | sample AntDrymUQ3222106_2_FD_129672 | JGI IMG/M metagenome (GOLD analysis project Ga0136617, IMG submission 129672) | Polar desert sand microbial communities from Dry Valleys, Antarctica - metaG UQ322 (21.06) | ecosystem: Environmental > Terrestrial > Soil > Desert | place: Antarctica: Dry Valley... | reverse complement strand
CCTCGACCGGCTGGCTCTGCTCGGAGGCCAGCGCCCCGAGACGGCTGCCCCTCGGGCGGCTGGCGTAGTAGGCGTCGGACTCCTCGCCGGAGACCCGGTACGCAGTCCCCTCCACCCGGACCTGACGCTCCAACTCGCCCCAATAGAAGAGCAAGGCGCAGCGGGGGTTGTTCTCCAGGTCCGTCGCTTTGCGGCCCTCGTAGTTGGTGTAGAAGACGAAGCCCCGCTCGTCTAAGCCTTTGAGGAGGACGACGCGGGCGGAGGGATGGCCGCCGGGGGTGGCGGTGGCGACGGTCATGGCGTTGGGCTCGTGGAGATCGGCGGCGAGCGCGGCGTCGAACCATCGCCGGAACTGCTCGATGGGGTCGAGGGAGATGTCGGACTCGGTGAGACCGGCGCGGGTGTATTCCTGGCGTAGTTTGGCGGCGTCCACGAGGCTTCCCTACCAGCCCCAGGTTCCGGGGGCGCCTTTGAACGGGCCGACTATGGAAGAGAGGATCCAACCTCCATAAAAATCCCCCTCCTGCGCCTCGACTTTCTCCCCGCCGACCCAGCAAGCGTCCATCCTCGATGGATAGAAAGCCACGTAATCTCTCAGGGATGCGAAGTCCGGGACGGGCTCAGGGTACGACCAGGCGGCTGCCGCCTCGGACTTTTTCTCGCCGGTGATATCGTCCCTGGTCGCGATGTCGTGGTAGCGGGCGCGACCCTTCCACTCACAGAGGGAGGTTCGCCCCGACGCTGTCAGGAATTCCCTCTGGATGTCTTCCGGCGGGATGTAGTAGACGGGCGGATGGCTGGTCTCCAGGACGCGCTTCGCGCGCGTGGTGTAGGCGAGCGTCACGCCGCCGAAGACTACCTTGACCTTCTCGTCTACGTCCTCCAGACGCGGTGGGCGCGGATAGTCCCAGACGGATTCCTGACCTGGACCGGGTTCGATGCGTTGACGGTTCATCGTGTAACCTCCTGAGTTTTGTCCACGGAGATTATATGAAGACCCGGAAATTTTCGTCCGTAGAAGATAAGGGATGGTTCGTGATCCTCCTAGCGAAACCTCCTGCGCAAGATGAAGGCGTCGACCAAGATCAGGACCACCCATGACCAGATAGCGGCCTGGACGTTGAAGAAGGAGACGCCGATAGAGAGCAGAAAGATCGCCGGTATCGTTAGACCACGGATCAGAAAGAAGCGTGCCGTCGCGGGGTCCTGGGCCTCGTCTAGCAGACCCTCATGCGTGATTGAGTACCAGTGAATCGCCGTCAGAAGCAGCCTGCCCACCGCGAGCGTCCCGGCGTAGATGACCACCGGGAGCCGATGGTCGCCGTACTCGCCCAGCAGCGAGGTGGGGAATGGCACGAAGGCGACGAACATAAGGAACAGAAAGTTGAGCCAGAGGAGACCCCTATCGTAGGCCCTTATGGATCTAAAGATGCTGTGGTGGATCATCCAGAAGGTGCTGATCCCTATGAAGCTGAGGAAATAGCCGAGATACTTGGGCCACAGGGAGAGCAGCGCGGCGGGCAAATCTCGGGCCACCAGACCCTCCGGTATGTCAGGCGCCCTTATGTCCAGCACCAGTAGGGTTATGGCGATGGCGAAGACGCCGTCGCTCAGGTTGACGATACGGTCTCTGTCCCTACTGGCTCCGGCTTCTCTTTCTCCTGCTCCGACCATCAAAATTCCCTCCATCGAACTCCGGTTGTTCAACGTCAAGCAGTGTAATTCAGTGAGAGGGTTGCCTGGTGGTCAACCGTCCGCGCAACGAGCCCCACGGCGGCGTTTGAGTATCCTGACCTCGGGGCTGAGTGCCTGGGGCCGCCAACGATTGACGGTGAGCGCAGCTCACCCGAGCATGGCGTCGGCTTCGATCTCGACCAGTATCTCCGGCGAGATCAAACGCCGCACCTCCACCATGCTGGTGGCTGAGCGTATCTCGCCGAAGAACTCGCCGTAGGCGCGGCCGATCTCCTCCCAGTCCTCGATGTTCACGACGAAGATCCTGGTCCGCACCACGTCCGGGAGGCCAGTCCTGCCGCCTGAGCGCCACCCGGACGTTGTTCAGCGCCTGCACGGTCTGCGCGGCGTATGGATCTCCGGCGCCCACGATCCACCGCTCCCGTCCGTCGCTGTCGTGCCTGCCACGTACACGAACAGCCCGCACTGCCCGCGAGTAGCCCAAGACCTTCTCCCACAGCGTCTCGCTGGTCACGTTGTATCTCTTCATGCCAGCTCCACCCGGCAATTGTATTGCCGACAGGACGGGGCAAGCTCCTTCACAATAGCTCCTGTCTTTCCAACTCGCTCCTGAACCGGCGTCCCGCCTCGGAGCCTTGCTTGTAGAAGACGGCAGGCTCTCCGATGGGCGCGTGGACCGTCTCATAAACACCTTTCTTCAGAGAACCGTATACCTCGCCCGTCCATGCGTGTACCCACTGTCCGGCGGGCAGATAGACCTCGACCTCGTCCTCGCCAGGGTCGAGCACGGGCGCGAACATGAACTCGGAGCCGACCATGAACTGGTATTCGAGACCGTACACCTCCGGGTCGCCGGGATAGTGGATGAAGGGGTGACGGACGACGGGGAGGCCGGTCTCGGACGCTTCCTCTACCAACACTTTCCTGTACGGTTTCCAGGCGGCGTATACTTTCGCGAAGCGGCTGAAGTGCTGGAGGGTCTGTTCGCCGGAGTAGATCTGCTGATTGTCCTCGGGGCGGTTGCCCTCGTGGGTGCGGAACACGGCGGTGAAGGCGGCCATCTCCGTCCAGCGCATGAGAAGTTCCTTCGAGCGATGGTAGCGGACCAGTGGGTGATCCAGGGCCGTGTACCCGCCGATGTCGGAGTGGGTGAGGCTGTAGCCGGAGAGGCCGCTCGTCAGCATCCCCGTCACGGCGGTCTTGATGCCGTCGTCCTGATCCCAACTGACCAGTTGGTGTTGGATGTGCACACAACCTCGGATTCTTGGCCCACGCCCCACGATAGCCGCACGCTCCCGTTACCGCCTGCTACCGCCTTCAAGCCGATTTCCCGGTAACGCTCTCTTCTCGCCTCTGGCGCGGTGATTCCAAGCCTTCCCCATTCCCCGCGCCGTATCTGCTCTATAGCCTTGTCTCTGGCGTCCTCAAGCTTCCGTAGCCTCTCTTCCCTGCCTTCATGCTCCTCGACTAGCCGTTTCAGGTGTTCCCGTTCGCGGTCCAGTTCGGCGGTACGTTCCCTCAGGTCGTCCAGAGAGAGGGCTTCCGCCGCAAACGCTCTTTGATAGTTCGCCCTCTGGCGTTCCACACCGTCTAGCCTTCTCCGCCAATCGGCGGCGTCGGCACCACCGGCGCGCATCAGAGAGAGTTTCTCGGACTCGAAACTCTCATTAGCCTTGCGGATGAGTTCGTCGCGGTTCTTCACGGCGTCCAGAACGGCGCGCAATACCCGGCGTTCGGTCCTATCCGCCGGGAAGCCACGCGCCATAGCGCAGCCCGCGTAGCCGTCCCTCTGATGCTGCGGACAGCGATAGTAGAAATACTCTTTTGAGCCCGATACCTTGCGATTGGTCGCCATGAGATGCCCGCATCCGGCGCAGCGGAACACGCCCGCAAGCTGGTAAACCCTCTTGTGTGTTCGGCGCGTGGGCCGGTTGCCTGCTATCCGTGCTCTTGCCGCGTCTATCAGTGCGGCGGGTATGCCAGACGAGACTACCGGGATAGCTACCTGTGCATCCCGTTCGTGATACGCGGTCCTCTGTGGACGCCTGTAGCCGCGTGCGGCGTCGGGCTCCAGCGTCGTAATCCGGCGCTTCGGATACCAGACCAGCCCGTATTCCCCGCCAGTGTCCAGACGTGAGAGAGCTTCGGCGGTTAGCAGGGGTACAAGGTGTTCGTAGGGTACTGGACGGTAAGCATCCTCTCTGACAATCTCTCGCACCGTCTTGACGCCCCACAGCGCGCCGCCAGCGGGCGCGGGGATGCCGCCGCGTTCAAGGGATCGCTTGGCCGCATGAAGAGGCGTCCCGTCCGCTACTTCACGGATGATGCGCTCCACGACGCCCATACGGTCTCGACGCACGATGAAGCCGTTACGGTCCTCTGTGTACTCGAATCCGTAAATCGGCGTGTGGGTGGCTATCAGCTTGCCCTCTCGCGCCTTCTCCATACGTCCGGCAATAGTGTTTTTTGAGACTTCTTCGCGGAACCAATCGCCGAATTCGTCCATCATCGCATCCGCGAATCGGTGTCCGGTATCGTCCAGCGCCACCAGACGCACACCAAGCTCTCTCATGCTCCGCTCGAATCCCATGCGCAGGAAGCGGTCCCGGAAGAAACGGTTACGCTTCTTCGCCAGCACAACGTCCAGATTCCCGGCTTCGGCTAGAGTCGTGATTCTCTCCAGACCGGGACGGATGCCCACGGCACCGGAATATCCATCATCTTCGATCACGTCCACCACGGACCAGCCCTCACGCTCGACGTGGGCCATAAGCTCCCGGCGCTGCTCGGGGATGCTGTAGCCGTGCTCCGCTTGTTCGTCCGTTGATACCCGGATGTACAGCGCCACCCGCATAGCCTTGCTCTCTCCGGCTCCGAAGCTCTGCATCTCTCTCCCCTTCTCTAAAGGATGCCACGTCATCCTTGCTTGCTCGCCCTCTTCACTGCCCTCTCACGCGCTAGCCTCTCGGTGTCTTCGGGATCTACTAGCCAGCCCTGTACCGTCTTCACTCCCTTAAGCTCGCGGTCTTCGAGATACTTGGTTACTGCCTGTTTGGAGATGCCGATAATCTCCCCCGCTCCGGCGGGAGACAACCACGCTTCTAAATCCTTTAGTCTCAAGATATACCCCTATTTGTCGCTCGACTACCCCCAGAGTTTACTACAAACTTACCGCTAGACAACCAAGACGACGGGACTGGAAACGATGTCCGATAACAAAGATTCTCGGAAACCAACCGTAGCAAGCTCTGTGAGCGGGACAGCGAAACTCTCCCGATTCGTCCGATGTGGACCCCCACGGGCTCGAAACTCTCCGGCATTGTCACATTGGTTGCGTGGATATGTAGCAAGCTGTTGCGACTCGTAACACGCACAGTATCCGAGAATCTCCCAACACTTCGCGGTCCTGCTTGTTTTTCCCGGCTTTTGCGGTATTCGGGAAATGCTCGGATGACATGTCATCCCGAATTTGTAAGCCGCCCCTCGAAAACAACGCGAGTCAATTTTCCCGACAAAGTAACGTAGCGCCCCGCAACCCAGGAGGTTACCCCAAAGGGAATACTTACACTGTAAGGGACAGGCATCAACCTCTTCGGCTATCTCGGGGTAGGGCTCCAGGTCACGGGCCAGCTTCCTGCGACGAAAGGCGGTATCTTCGGACACACCCGCCTCTTCAGCTATGACCCGCACCGTGCGGGTTGATTTCTCTTCTTCGCTTCGGCGGTCTCCGCCGCGCCCCCTCTTAACCCCACGCGCCTCCAACAACTTCTCAAACATCCTCGCCCACGTTATAGGGCCAGGCTGGTCGGCTGCTATGTTTCGATTCGCGTTCCTTCTGGCGCTTCTGTATGAGTTTTCGCCACCGATTAAACTCCGCTTCTGATCCAACTTTGATCCTTGCGGGCCTCCCGGTACTATGTGTGTTATGCATACAATGCTCCTTCTCTTGACTGACAGTGCTCCTTCGAGAATCGTTTGTAAGGCTTTGCAAGGTCTCTGGGGTACGAGAACCCTCGAAACACTACCGAAGGCCCTTAGCGGGGCTCTCAGCGGCCTCTGTGAAGACGATGAGTCTAGTGAGGCCACCCGCATCACGCCGCATCCAGGTCTTCGGCTATCTCGGGGTAAGGTTCGAGATCGCGAGCAAGGCCGATCCTGCGGCTAGCCGTTCGGGGACTTACGCCCGCTTCCTCTGCCACCTGAGACACCGTGACCGAGGTTCCATCTCTATCGTTCCTAGCTCCGCTACCCGTCTTAACCTCTTTAGCCTCCAACAACCTCTCGAACATCCTCGCCGCTACGCCCCTCTCCGAAGGACACGCTGCAAGAGTCATGCCGCACCTACCTGCTCCGTTAGAACATCTACCGGGACGTACTCCGGCGCGTCATCTCCACACCACCAACAAGCACACTCCGGGCCGTGTTCGTGGATAAGTCCGTACTCGGGATGCTCCAAGAGCGGGGGCATGTTACGCACCATTTCCCGCTTCTCTTGGACCGTGAACGTTGGCGCGTGTCCTTCGGGGAAGGGCGTAGCGACCTCGCCGGGGGGGTCAATGAACGGGACTGCCACAACCGTGTTTTGTTGGCTATTGGTTCTACTACGTATTTCCACAGGGGGGGTTACTTTAGCTAAGGTGTGTGTATACGTAGTAGAACTAGTTTCTACTGGTAGGCTGGGGACAGGTGGCAGTTGGTAGGTGGAGTTCTTTCCCGTGCTTCCCCGGCGGACACGGATCAGCCACCTTTCTTCGACAAGACTTTGCAAAACCTTACCCACCCCACGCTGGGACATACCGACTTTCCCGGCCATCTCTTGTTGGTTGGCGTTGAAATCTCTGACGGTCCCGTCGTTTTGGTATTTCCCGTAACCGGCATAGTCATGCATTACACGCATCACGGCCTTCTTGGTGCTAGGGAGGTTGGATGCGGCGACGGCTTCACGGTGTAAAGAGACGATTTCTCTTACCTTTGCGCTCAGCCTGGAGCCGCCGTGCCGGTCGTAAGTCTTGTGTGTCCTGCGGATTGCCGCGTCTACCGTCATGTCCAGATATTTTTCACCGTGGCGGCCCTTCTCTTCATACTTCCTCCCAGCCAGGGCCGATTGTTTGTAAAGGGCCTTGATTCTCTCCGGGTCTTTGGCAAACCAGAAGGCCAGCATCCGGCACAGGCTGAAATCCGCCGCGCTACGGTCTTCCGTGTCCGGTATGCCGTGGTCGTACAGCCTGCGGAACTCTGCTCCGGTGTGCGGGTTGTTCCTCGCCTTCTCAAGCCTCTCGGACACGGCCTCGTCATCGCCAGAGAAGCCGCCGTGAGGCCCACTCTCTTGTGTCTGGGCCTTCGCTATGCGTGGAGTTAGGAATCGCTTGTATAGGCTGTTTACGGCCTCTTGCGCGTAACTGATTCCGGCGTAGCCGGGCGTAGCGGGGGCGTTGCGAAGAACCCTACCCGTCACGGTAAAGAACCTGTCCCGGTCGTACATCTCGATCTTCCCACCCCACGTCGTAGCGGACGTGCTGCAACGCTCTCCGGGCTTGGCAGCCTTGACGATTGCATGTATCCCGGTCCCCGAAGGCGAGACTTCGGCGTAAGAGTCTAGCTCGTCAAGTATCTCGGCAACTCCTAGCCGAAGCTCTCCGGTTTCGGGATCTCTGCAACCATCCAAATCTATCCCGCAAAACGGATCATCCGCGACGAAGACAAACCCGAGACCGTCCACTTTATGCTCTCTCGCGTAGCGTATAGCGTCGGCGTAGCTCCCCCACGTAGCCGGGTCGTTGGTCCTCGCATGCTTACCCGTATGCGGGTTTATGGGAACCTTCTCCAGCCTCTTTTCCTTCCAGTTGTATTCCCAGCGCCAGCAAACCCACTGATCCCGCTGGCGCGTCTCTTCGGGTATTGAAAACCTATTACTTACAGTGTAAACTGTCATTGACTTTCTCCTGTCCCCGCCTCTGTCAAATGTGGGGACTTTCTTTGTCGGTTTTGCTACAATCTATGCGTGTCCCGGCAGTTTTTCGGTTAGCTGCCGGGACTTTCCCTTATCCCTCGTAACCGTTAAGCCGTGCCTGATACCGGTACTCGGCTTCAAGCTCCTTGTGACGCATGTAAGCCATCTCGTGTGCGCGCTCCTCGGCTCGCCAGCCGTCGTACTCCTCTTCCAGCGCCCCTATCTCCTGGCGTAGTCGCGCCTTCTGCTCGGCGGGCGTGGCCTTCTTGCTCTGCTCCTCGGCGGCTACCAGTGCTTCGAGGTTTGCCTGTGCTGCAAACTTCTCGCCCGTGGCGCGTCTAAGCTCTTCCGGTATATCTTTCTCCAGTCGTTGCAGCTTAGCTACAGAGTCCAGGGGAGATGCACCTGCGGACTCTGTAGCCGACACAAGGTAGCTCTGTAGGTTCTCGGCCTCGGCCATCAACGCGGACACCTTCTCGGCGGCGCGGGTAGCGGTCTCTTCCAAACTCTCTTGGTAAGTCTTCCGTTCTGTTTCAGTCATGTCTAATCCTCTCCTCGAAGGTTTGTTACAGGGCAATTCCGTTATGGTCACGCGGGCGCGGATCAGGGCTCTCGTCATCGTCAAGGCCGGTATTGTCATCGTCAGAGGACAAACCCTCTATCTCTACTTCACTGTTGTCGTCGTCGCTATCATGGAACGCAGCAACCCTGATCCCGTTGCCGTCCCTGCCGTCAGCGGTAAGCCCGTCGTACTCGTAAGAGTCATAGTCCTCGTCGGCCTCTTCAAGCGGACTTCGGGTATCGTGAGTGTAGGCTTCAGGCTCCGCCCCGGCGCTCTTGAGAGACTTTACGCGCCGACCCAGCCCATCGCGCCCATCGGACGACACGTCATCCTCGCCCATGAATAAGCCTGTATCCCTACTCTTCTCGGCGAATGTAATTGCACCCTGGACGAGCTTATCCAGGTACTCTTCACCCTCTTTCGTCATACCCTCTCCCTCGGAAGCCGTCACGATTGACTTTGCCGCGTGAAGCACGCCCGAAGCGTCGCCCCGGTCCATAGCCTTTTCCATAACCGCGCCTTGATTGTGTACAAGCAAGTCTTTTGGCGGCACGTCCAACGCAGCGGCCATCTTGATCGCGCCCGCCAACGTCAAGGGTCGGCGTCCTGTCTCAAGCTGGGAAAGCGTAGGCTGGTCCATCCCGACTATCCTTGCAAGATCGTCTTGGCTGATCCCCTTGCGTTTCCTGGCGTCTTTCAAATCCATATTATCCTTACCTCCATCATAGCTATTCGCCTGCCATACATATTGTAACTGTCCAAACCTCGGCCACGAACACCAGAGGCAACTTTCATTCGGCGGCTACCGCCTTTGCGTAGCGAAGAACGACATGAAGATAAAGGATATGTGCGCTGCTTGTATCAGACGACTAGTTGATCCCCGAGCCAGAACAGGGTGCTGTATTCGGGGCTCCCCGTGTAGCCGGAGCGGGTGAAGAAGACAATATTTTCTCCCTTGCCGGAATCTTGGATCACCTCGCGGTTGAGCCGCGCCCACTCCTCAGGATAACGGTTGTGATATCTAGCCGCGCTCTCGCCGGAGTGGAGAACGGCGTCGTAGGGCAACCCCTCGCCGAAATCCGCCATCCAGCCCGAGACGCCCGCGGCCATAACTTCGTCTTCGATGACGCCCTTGTACCAGGTGCGCGCTTCCGGATTCGTGAGGTCAACCATCGCGGCGGAGAAGGAGGAGATCCGGATCATGTACGGTTCGCCTTTCCTGTTCTCGACCAGATATCCGCTACTCTTTGCCTCCTCGAAGAGGTCTCGTCTGAGGTTTTTCTTGCCGGAGGAATCTGCCAGGAACGGGCTCACGTAGGTCATGACCCGCTCGTCCTCCCGACCCAGGTCGGCGATGAGATCCTCCCACCCCGGATACTGCTCCCGGTCGAGTTCCCAGTTCCACCAGAGCTGCGAGCCGAAGCTGGTCTGCCTCCGCCCCACCCAGTCTTGCAACCAGAACGCGGCGACCGGGGTGTCCAGGGCTTTGAGCCTGTCGTGGATCTCACGCACCTTTCCAGTTCCGCCTTGAAGGCCGATGACCGCGCCGCCCATTATCCAATCCGGCAGAGGGCGCATCCGGCCGGAGTATTCTGTGTACTGCGCGATCAGTCCGGCCGGCGTTTCGGCGGAGAGGATCTGACCCTCCATCCGCCGGGAGAAGACCTCGATTTGCACCTCGTCCTCATCCGTGAGGTCGAAGGAAGAATACTCGTGGTTCTCCAAAAACAGTGAACGCGAATCGCTCGTTATGTAGTGCGGCACGCTGGCGTAGCTCGTGTACCAGTGCCCGCCCGCCCCGGCCTCCCAGTTCGCGCCGAACGTCGCGGGCTGCTCGCCGCGCCCGATACCCTGT
>Ga0136617_10006993_pt1 | contig 10062 bp, 8 predicted proteins | sample AntDrymUQ3222106_2_FD_129672 | JGI IMG/M metagenome (GOLD analysis project Ga0136617, IMG submission 129672) | Polar desert sand microbial communities from Dry Valleys, Antarctica - metaG UQ322 (21.06) | ecosystem: Environmental > Terrestrial > Soil > Desert | place: Antarctica: Dry Valley... | reverse complement strand
CTCGGTCAGGCCGCGGCGCAGGACGAGATTGCCGAAATGAACCCGGCCGGGGAGCTTGCGGACCGAGCACGCCGCCTCCCCGCCCTCGCGGTACTCGATCACGTCGATCGTCGCCGAGGGCATCAACACCTCGCGGAAGCCCGCGCTCTCGATGCCGTCGATCTCAACGCGGAAGTTGAAGCTCGGATACGGATCACGCCGGCCGCGGGCCATCCTCTACCTCCAGTCGCTTCGAACTTGTGGCTCTGAGGCACAAAGTGCAGTTCCGGGAGCCGGGTCGATGTAGCCGAGCTCGCGGTACACGGACAGGTCGTGCTTGATCGTCGTCTCGAACCGGCGGCCCTTCCGGTCTCGGTAGCGGATGTCGACACCGAGCCGCGCGGGCCCGCGTGCTCCGAAGTACGATGCGGTCGAATCGAGGAAGACCGTGATCTCCCGGCCCGGGCCGAGAAACGCGAGCCTGCGGAAGAGGGGCAGCGCCGAGACGTCCTTCGTCCCCTCGAGGCCGCTGAGCACGCGATCGAACCGGCACTGCACACCGACGGCGGGCTGCTCGCCGATGTTGCGGAGCGCGAGGAAGAGCAGACCGCGCTCGAAGACGATCTCGAGGATGACGTCGGGACGCGGCTCGCCCGGCGACGAGGCGTCCAGACGCGGCTTCACGCGCGGAAGGATATGTCGAGGGCTCCGATCGTGCGAGAATCACGCTCGTCCCTGCCGCGAAAAGTGCGATGCGCTTACGCGTCGCACTTTTCGCGGGGAGAATCAGATGAAGTCAATCGGTCATGACCTCTTGCGCCAGTGAGTGACGACGAGCATTTCGACGCGATCGTCGTCGGCTCGGGCTTCGGCGGCTCGGTCACGGCGTTCCGCCTCGCCGAGGCCGGCCTCTCGGTCTGCGTGCTCGAGCGCGGCAAGGCCTACCCGCCGGGCTCCTTCCCGCGGAGTCCGTACGAGCTGAGCCGGAACTTCTGGGACCCGAGTGAGGGCCTGCACGGGATGTTCAACGTCTGGTCGTTCCCCGGCCTCGGGGGGATCGTCTCGAGCGGGCTGGGCGGTGGCTCGCTCATCTACGCGAACGTTCTGATCCGCAAGGATGCGAACACCTTCGCCAGGGACGAGATCGAGTACTGGCCGGTGACCTACGACGACCTGGAGCCGCACTACGAGCAGGTCGAGCGAATGCTGAACGCGCAGCGCTACCCGTTCGACCGCGAGCCCTACAACCAGACGAGCAAGACCCGGGCGCTCCAGCTGGCCGCCGAGCGGCTTGGGCTGGAGTGGCTGCTTCCGAACCTCGCGATCACCTTCGCGAACCCGGGCGAGGAGCCGACTCCCCAGGTGCCGATTCGCGGCGCGCCCGAGAATCTGCACGGAAGGCCGCGCCTCACCTGCAACCTCTCGGGCGAGTGCGACATCGGGTGCAACTACGGCAGCAAGAACTCGCTCGACTACAACTACCTCTCGCTCGCGAAGCTCCGGCATGGAGCGGAGATCAGGACGCGCTGCGAGGTCACGGAGCTCACTCCGCGAGACGCCGGCGGCTACCGGATCTATTACGTCGACCACACCGAGACGCCGGAAGGGGAGAAGCGCTCCGACGACCTGCCGCGCCACACGCTCACGGCCGACCGTCTCGTTCTCGCCGCCGGGACGTTCGGCTCCACCTACTTGCTGCTCAAGAACCGGGCCAACTTCCCGCGGATCGGCCCTGCGCTCGGCACGCGCTTCTGCGGGAACGGGGACTTGTTGACGTTTCTGATCAAGGCGCTCGACGAGTCGACGGGGCGGCCGCGCGTGCTCGACGGCGGCTACGGGCCCGTGATTACGAGCGCGATCCGCGTCCCGGCCGAGAACGGTCGGCGCGGGCATTACGTCGAGGACGCCGGGTACCCGCAGCTCGTCAGCTGGCTCGTCGAGTTCGCGAACCAGACCCCGTACTTCCGGCGCGTTGGCCGCTTTCTGCTCCGCCGGCTGGTGGCACGGCTTCGCCGCAGGGCCGATCCCGACATCGGGGCCGAGATCTCAGGGCTGCTCGGCAAGGCGGTGCTCTCGTCCTCGTCGCTCCCGCTCCTGGCGATGGGACGCGATATTCCTGACGGCCGGTTCTCGCTCACACGCGACGGCAAGCTCACAACGGATTGGCGCGTGGATAGGTCGAGACCGTACTTCGAGGAGGTGCGCCAGACGGGAATCGGCATCGCCCGCGCGCTGCATGCGACGTTCCGCGACAACCCGACGTGGCGTCTGAGCCGGGTGGTCACGGTGCACCCCCTCGGTGGTTGCCCGATGGGCCGCGACGAGCGTGAAGGGGTCGTCGACTCCTTCGGGCAGGTGTTCAACTATCCCGGCCTCTACGTGGCCGACGGGTCCGTGATGCCCGGCCCCGTCGGGCCGAACCCCTCGCTCACGATCGCGGCGCTGGCCAACCGTTTCGCCGACCGGATCCTCTCGCAAGTCTGAGAAAGGCGGCGACATGCGGCAGCCTCGCCGCAGTCCTCGATTAGGAGCGTGGGCCTGAAAAGTGTTCGCTCGACCGGTCGGTGCAGACGGACGAGCGGGCAGAGCCCGCCCGTCCTGAATCTAGCGACGCGCGAAGAGCTTCGTCTTGTGACTGTCGCGCAGCGCGTGCCGTACCTTCGCCTCGTCGAGCCAGTCCGGGTGCGGTACCTGCAGGGGCGCGCCGTCCGCGATCAGCTGATCGGCGTGGCGCTGAACCGCGATCTCGGCCATCAGGTACCCGTGGTTCTCGAGCACCGCGATCTCGGCGTCGGAGAAGACGTCGAGATCGATCCGGATCTGCGAGATCACGTCGGCAATCAGGCCGTCGGAGTATCCGAGCGCGGCCGAGTCGCCGTCCTCGTAGTTCGACGGCTTCGAGTCGATGCCCCAGTACGCGCCCTCGAGCTCCTCCTTGATGAACCCGGCGATCAGCCAGCGCTTGCGGACGTCGGTTGCCTGCTCGAGCAAAATAATCGAGTACCGCAACGACGACCAGAGCGGTCCGATCCGCGGCCTGGGAGGGAAGGACGGCGCGGCGCTCGAGACGAGCACGGCTTCGTGGTCGCGCCAGACCGGCTCGAGACCAAGGTTGTCGTACATGCCGCCGTCCGAGAGCTCGACGTCGCCGACCCGCATGGCGGGGAAGGCGCCTGGGAGACACGAGGAAGCTGCCACCGCCCGGGCCAGCGTCCATTCCTGCACGGGCCCGAACCCGGTGTCCTCGTCGCCTACTCGCTGATTCCCGGTGTCGAAGACCCACTGTGTGCGGAAGTTCAGATCGGTCGCGCAGAGAACGAAGCTCGGGTGCTTGGGCAGGTCGGCGAGATCACCGGGCGCAGGCCCGTCCGCGTAGCGCGCCGCGAGAGCCTCGCTTGACACGTTCCGCCTGAGCCAGTTGCGCGGATGGAAGCGGCTCAGAACCGCCTGCGTCCGGATGTTCGTGCGCGTGAACGCGCGCATGGGCTCGGACACTCCCTCGTCCCAGGCGGCGCCCGGCTTCGGCCAGGCGCTCGAGCGCGCCAGGCAGGACGCGAGCTGGGCAGCGACGATGCTGCCACCGGACACCGACGTGAACGTATTGATCTTCGGCAGGACGCCAAGCTCGTTCAGCCGGCGCATCCCGCCGAGATGAAACAGGGCGGCTCTGTAGCCGCCGCCCGAGAGGCAGAGGGCGTTGCCCCGGCGCTCGCCCCTTGGCTTCGGCAGGTAGCTCTTGAAGCCGTGCTGGGTTGTCGTCTGCTCGCTCATCGTCCGTCGAAGACCGTCATGATCTCGCGGATCATCTCCTTTCTCGAGGCGAACCGGCGCTCGTCGTAGCAGCCGAGCGGGTGCTCGAGGACGTTGTAGAGGCACTTGTTGCAGTACGTGCACGGATTTGGGGGCTCGTCGTGGCCGGCCTCGAACAGCCGTACGAGATCGTTGTTCGCGACGAGGCCGCGGGCGATCGTGACCGCATCGCAGTCTCCGCGCTCGATCGCGCTGCCGATCACCGACGCCCTCTGGAAGCCGCCCGTGCAGAGCACCGGAATCGAGACGGCTTGCTTGATCGCCCGCGCGTCCGGGAGGTTCTTACCCTCGATCTCGCGCGGCCGCCGAGCAGCTCGTAGCGCAAACAGCTTGTTCACTCCCGGTGTCCGGAAGAGCAGGTAATTGCGAAAGGTGTGGATCCCGCTCGAGAGCATCACGTCGTAGCTGCCGACTACGTCCGCGGGCGAGAACGCGCCGGCCGGGTTGTCGGGATGCGGGAACGTGTTGCCGGACGAAACGTGGATCGCATCCGCGCCCGCCTCCTCGAGCCAGCGGCAGACCTGCACGGAGTCCTCGATCGTGTTCCCCTTCGGCGCCCACGGCATCAGCGCGTTGCCGTACTCGGTCGCGCTGACCTTGACCTGCACATGGAAGTCGTCTCCGACCCGTGTGCGGACTGCGCGGACGGTCTCGACTAACAGGCGCGCCCGGTTCTCCAGCGAGCCGCCGTACTCGTCGTCACGATCGTTGATCGCCGAGCTCAGGAACTGCGTGAAGACATAGCCGTTGGCACCGTGGATCTCGATGCCGTCGAGGCCGGCCTCGCGCGCACGCCGGGCGCCCTCGGCGAAGGCCTCGACCGTCTCGGCGATCTGGGCTCGCGTCATCCGCTCGCACTGGAAGCCGTGCAGGGGATCTGGCCGATCGGTCGAGCTCAGCCCCTTCGCGATCTCGAAGCCGGGAATGTCCCGCTGGCGCCCGGCATGCGCGAGCTGGAGGATGAACTTGCAGTCGTGCTCGTGCACGCGCTCGCCCAGCTCACGCCAGAACGGAATGCGCGCGTCGCCGTCGATCGAAGCGTAGTTCGGGACGATTCGCCCACGCAGGTTGACCCCGCACCACGCCGAGAGGATCGCGCCGACCCCGCCGCGCGCGAACTTGACCTCCCAGTTGATCCGCGCCGGCGTGCCCGTGCCGTCGTACAGGTCGAAGCGGCCGGAGAGATTGGAGCGGAAGATCCGGTTCTTGACCGTGAGGTTCCGGAACTCGAGCGGCTCGAAGATCGCCTTGCTCACAGCGGAGCTCACGCGTCAACCCTCTCCGGCATGCGGTAAACGGAGAGGATCTCGGCGAGCATCTCCTCGCGCGAGGCGTAGCGGCGCTCCTCGTAGCAGCCGAGCGGGTTCTCGACGAAGTTGAACAGGCACTTGTTGCAGTAGGTGCACGGCCTGGGTGCCCGGTCGTGACCCTCCGCGAACAGGTTGACGAGCTCGGGATTGGCGACGAGCGGGCGGGCAATCGTGACGGCGTCACAATCACCCCGCTCGATCGCGTTCGCGATCACGGAAGCCGTCTGGAAGCCGCCCGTACAGAGCACCGGAACCGACACCGCTTGCTTCGCGGCTCGTGCCTCGGGCAGGTTGATCCCCTCGATCCCGACCCGGCGAGAAGGCCGCTCCCACCACCAGGAAAAGACGCGGTTGAGCGGCCAGGTCCGGAAGGCCAGGTAATTGCGGAACGTGTGCCGCCCACTCGAGAGGAGGGTGTCGAACGTCTTCACGACGTCCGCCGCTGGGAACCGCCCCGCCGGGTTGCGAGGATGCGGGAAACCGCCACCGACGCTGATGTGCAGGTAGTCGACGCCCGCCTCCTCGAGCCACCGGCAGACCCGTAGCGACTCGGTCAGCGTATTGCCGCTCGGCAGCCACGGCAGCAGCTCGTTCAGCCGCTCCCGGACACTGAGCTTGAAGCCCAGGCAGAAGCCGTCACCGACCTCCGCGCGGATCGCCCGGACGATCTCGATCGCGAAGCGCGCGCGGTTCTCGAGCGAGCCGCCGTAGTCGTCGTGCCGGTCGTTGATCGCCGAGGAGAGGAACTGGGTCGGGAGCATTCCATTCGCGCCCGCGACCTCGACTCCGTCGAGGCCCGCCTCGCGGGCCCGGCGGGCCGCCGCGGCGAAAGCGCGCACGACATCGCCGATCTCCGCGATCGTCATGCTGCGGCAGGGAAAGCCGTTCATCGGCTCAGCCTTGTCGGTCGAGCTGAGGCCGATCGCCTCGCCGAGTCCTGGCAGGATCCGCTCCCGGCCTGCGTGGACGATCTGGCGGATGTAGGCGCAGTCATGCTCGTGCACCCGCTCGCCGAGCTTGCGCCAGAATGGGATCCGATCGTCCCGCTCGACGCCGGCGTACCCCGGGACGATGCCGCCGCGCGGATCGATCGGCGCATTGGAGGAGATGATCGCGCCGACCCCGCCGCGCGCGAACTTGACGTCCCAGTTGATGCGGGTGTCGGTGCCCGAGCCGTCGTAATTGTCGAAGCGCCCGGCGACGCTCGAGCGAAGAACGCGGTTCTTGACCGTCAGCGGCCCGAGGCGGAGGGCCTCGAAGATCACGTGACCTCGGAGGGCAGCGGAGCCCCTTCGTACACCGACAGGATCTGCCGCACCATCTCCTCGCGCGACTTGAACCTGCTCTCCTCGTAGCAGCCGAGCGGGTTCTCGACGAAGTTGATCAGGCACTTGTTGCAGTACGTGCACGGCCTGGGCGCCTGGTCGTGTCCCTCGGCGAACAGGTTGACGAGGTCGGGGTTCGCGATTAGCGGCCGCCCCATCGAGACGGCGTCGATCCACCCATTCTCGATCGCGGCCGAGATCACCGAGGCGGTCTGGAACCCGCCGGCGCAGATCACGGGCACTGACACCGCCTGCTTGACCGCCCGGGCCTCGGGCAGGTTGATGCCTTCGGCCCCGTCGCGGCTCGAACGCTCCCAGAGTCGCTTGAACAGCCGGTTCACGGGCCACGTGCGGAACATGAGGTAGTTCCGGAACGTGTTCTTGCCGCTCGAGAGCATCGTGTCGTACGACCGGATCGAGTCGGTGATCGGAAACCCTCCGGCCGGATTGCGCGGGTGCGGAAACGAGCTGCCGACCGAGACGTGAAACGCATCGACTCCGGCCTCTTCGAGCCACTTGCAGACCTGGATCGTGTCCTCGATCCTCGTCCCCTTCGGCTCCCACGGGAAGAGCGCGTCGTGGTAGTCCGCGGCGCTGATCTTGAACTGGAGGTGAAGGTCGTCGCCGACCTCACGCCGCACCGCTCGAACGATCTCGAGCGCAAAGCGAGCACGGTTCTCGAGCGAGCCGCCGTACTCATCCTTCCGGTCGTTGATCGCAGGGCTCAGGAACTGCGTGATCAGGTAGCCGTTGCACCCGTGGATCTCGACGCCGTCGAGCTCGGCCTCGCGCACGCGCCTCGCCGCCTGGGCGAACGCCTCCACCGTCTCCCTGATCTGCGCCACGGTCATGCGCTCACACGGGAAGCCGTGCAGCGGCTCGGGCTTGTCCGTCGAGCTCAGTCCGGTCTCGTACTGGATACCGCCGATGTCGCGCTGCCTCCCGGAGAAGGCGATCTGCGGGATGTAGGCGCAGTCGTACTCGTGCACGCGCTTGCCGAGCTCGCGCCAGAAGGGGACGCGCTCGTCGCTGTCGAGCGACGCATAGCCAGGGACGATCAGGCCCCGCGGAAGGACGGGCGAGTTCGACGAGATGATCGTCCCGACTCCCCCACGGGCGAACTTGACATCCCAGTTGATGCGCGTCTCCGTGCCCGAGCCGTCGTAGTTGTCGAAGCGACCGGAGATGCTCGACCTGAAGACGCGGTTCTTGACCGTCAGGTTGCGGAACTCGAGCGGCTCGAAAATCGTTCCGGCGAGTTCCGGCACGGGCCTATTCAAGGACAACCTCCCAGCTCCAGTTGCCGTCGCCCTGCCGCCGCCCCTTGATGTGATCCTCGAGTGGCGGATTGTCCTGGTGCTCCTTGCAGCCGGTGGCGGCGTAGCAGCGGATCTCGACCTCGCCCTCGCTTGCCTCGACCCTGAGAAAACTCTTGAAGAGCGGAGGGGGCGGATCGTTCCAGTCGAGGATCTCGGAGAAGCTTTGGTGGAACGGGCCCTGCGCGCTCCCCGGAAACTTCGTGATCCGCTTCGCCGCCTTCCAGGCCTGCTGCGTGATCTCCTCGTCCACGTCAGCGCGGCGGGTCGGCTCGACGTTCCCGTCAAGGAGCTCGCGCATGATCGCCGGCGCCTGCTGATACGGCACGACGAGGTAGCCCCGACCGAAGCCAACACGCTTGTCATACAGGCGCGAGTACGCGGCGAGCGAGTCGCCCCGGCGCGGGTAGCAGCGGAACTCCTCCTCGGTGCAACCGCACTTCGCAGCCTCGACTTTCGGGATCTTGTGCGTCGCCTTCGTGTAGGCGCCGGCGGCGCCGCTGACGATGTGCTGGATCGTGCGGCCGTCGTCGAGCTTCACGGGGTAGCGCTGGAAGTTGTGGATGTCGCCGCCGATGACCGCGATGTACTGGTGCTCGGGTCGATCGACGATCTCCTTGACGGAACCCGATCCGCCAATCGGGATCGTCTTCTCCCTGGCGTCGACTACGAGCGGCTTGCCCGAGATGAGGATCTTGGGCTTCGGCACCTTCGAGATCTGCTCGAGCCACCTTCCCTGCTCCTGATCGAGCCGGCCCTGGATGCCCGTGTCGATGCCGACGACGAGGAGCGGCTCGCTGTCGATCGCGAAGTACGGCCCGGGCTGATCCGAGCGCTCCTTGCGCAGCTTCGTCATCTCCTCGATCAGGTCCTGCTCGGGCTCGGAGGGCCGGCGCCAGAAGCGGTCGCGTACGACCCGCCGCCACCGGCTCGTCTTCGAGCTCTGCGGCGGGCGCAGGTCCGCATCGGCGCCGCAGAAGTGGGCCATGAATCCGTGCAGGCCGTCGTACCAGTCGTGATTGCCGGGAATGGCATAGATCGGCCCCGGCAGCTTCTGGTAGGGCCAGTAGAACTTGTCGTAGTACTCGTTGATGTCGCCGGCCGGATAGATGACGTCACTGCAGATGTAGGTGAAGTCGATCTCGTCTGCCTTCGACAGCGCGGGGCGGAGGACGTGGTACTGCGAAGCGTCCCCTTCGCCCGGGTCGCCGAGCACGATGAACGTGAGCGTGGTGTTCTGCGCGTAGCGGGTGACAGTCAGCTCCGTGTCGACCCCCTTCCGCCGCTGCGCCTCGACCCAGCGGACGCGCTCGTCGTCGGTCGGATCGTCGATCCAGCGAGCGATGCGGTCGTTCCGAGACTGCCAGATCGGCCGCGGGTCGACCCACCGGAACGCCTTGGGCACGTAGTCCTCGCGATACAGGTCGGTCAAGGACGCGGCCTCGTGACAGTCGATCCAGCCGGCCGCCGCGCGCGACGTGCGCGACGAGAGCACCGGCTTGTCAGCCGCGCCTGCTCTATCGGTCGCGACGCCCGTCTCCAACTCTGACATGGGCTCTCCTCCGACCTCGAGGCGCCGCCGCATGCGCCAGATTGAGGGGTTCTCAGGTGTGAGGTTGCGCCGATCGGGCGCCGCCTGTCAAGGTCCTCGGTACACTCGTTAACGTGGTTAACGATCTCGGCACCGAGCCGCTCACCGTAGCGAACCGGTTGCGACCCGTCCTGCTCAAGCTCAACCGTGAGCTCCGCCGCGAGGTGCACCCACTCGGCGTGACGGGAGGGCAGGTCGCTCTCCTCGTCCAGATCCGCCGCGAGCCGGGTATCGGCATCCGTGGTCTGGCAGCACGCGAGCGCATCTCGCCGGCCGGGATGTCCGGTCATATCGATCGGCTCGAGCGGCTCGGTCTCGTCCAGCGGACGCCCGATACACGCGACCGTCGCCGACAGGGTCTCTCGGTCACGCCATCCGGCGAAAGCGTGCTCCGGTCGGTCACGGAGCGCCGAACCGCGTGGCTGGCTGAGCGCCTGAGCGGCCTCTCGGACAACCAGCTTGCGGCAGTCGACGCAGCCGTCGAGCCACTCCTGCGGCTGGTGGAGCAAGAGGAATGAGACGCCGCTTGCGGTGTCTCATTCAGGCAACCCGGGCTTTGCCTGGGTTGCCGTCGGAACCGACCGGTCGACACGCTGGAGGCTCAGCCGGACACGCTCTCGGCCGCCGCTTGCGGTGTCTCATTCAGGCAACCCGGGCTTTGCCTGGGTTGCCGTCGGAACCGACCGGTCGACACGCTGGAGGCTCAGCCGGACACGCTCTCGGCCGCCGCT
>Ga0136617_10006991_pt1 | contig 10064 bp, 9 predicted proteins | sample AntDrymUQ3222106_2_FD_129672 | JGI IMG/M metagenome (GOLD analysis project Ga0136617, IMG submission 129672) | Polar desert sand microbial communities from Dry Valleys, Antarctica - metaG UQ322 (21.06) | ecosystem: Environmental > Terrestrial > Soil > Desert | place: Antarctica: Dry Valley... | reverse complement strand
TGTGGCGTCGCTTGGTCGCCTTACGTTGCTCCACCGAATTATGCGGGGTAGAGTTGACGATTGCACGTCACTCCGCGCGCCGCGGAGAATCCTCGCCCTGCGGACGGTAAAAACAGGAACAGACCACGATTATTCGGCCTCGACTGATGGAAGCGCGACGGCCATCCTACCAAATCGAAGTACCTAAAAACGTGGTCTGTCCCCATGCGCGATAACCCCGTGAAGGCCACACTCGCCGCCGGCGGCCGTGCGTGCGGCGCCATGGTGTTCGAGTTCTTCTCGCCCGGGCTGCCGCAGATTTGCAAGAACGCAGGCGCTGACTTTGTGCTCTTCGACATGGAGCACACCGGGCTCACGTTCGAGTCGCTGAAGATTCAGTTCGCGCTGTGCCGCGGCTTGGATCTGGTACCGATGGTGCGGGTGCCGCGCAACGAATATCATTTCATCGCCCGCGCGCTCGACCTCGGCGCGCTGGGCATCATGGTGCCGATGGTTGGTACGGCCGCGGAAGCGGAACACGTCGTGGCCTGTACACGCTACCCGCCCGCCGGACGGCGCGGCGCCGCATTCGGGTTCGCGCACGATGACTATCAAGGCGGCGAGGTTACGGCGAAGATGGCGGCGCTCGACGCGCGCACCTTGGTGATCGCGCAGATCGAAACGACTGAAGGTTTGGGTAACGTCGACGCAATCGCTGCCGTGCCCGGCGTCGATGCACTCTGGGTTGGGCATTTCGATCTCACCAACTTCATGGGTATTCCCGGAGCGTTCGGACACCCGAGCTACGTCGCCGCCATAGCTCGAATCGTCGCCGCGTGTGATGCGCACGGCAAATCCGCCGGATTTCTGGCCGCCGATGATGAATGGGCGCGCGAATACGTGAGCAAAGGTTTCCGGCTGCTGGCCTATGGCCTCGATCACCTAATGCTGCAGAATGCGCTGCGGCATGGTCTGGACGTGCTGCGCACCGCGGTTCGCTAGGCGGGAATCTGCGGCACGGCCTGGAGGTGCTGCGCAGCGCCGTCCGCTAATGTTCGACGTAATTTCCGAGGGAGCGACATGGCAAAAAGATTCAGAGTCGGCGTGACCCGCGACATTCTCGATTCGCGCGGAGAACCGGCGTTCGGCCGCAAGGCCCTGGAGATTCTCGATCGCGCACCGGAGGTGGAGTGGGAATACTTCCCGCAAATCGTGACCGACATCACCGCCGACCACGCAGCGGATTACGACGCGATCTACGTCAACCTCCCACGTGTTGCGGCAGCGGCCGTTGCCCGCGCCGATTGCCGTATGCGCGTGGTGGCTCGTCATGGGGTAGGTTACGACTCGGTGGACGTTCCCGCGATGACGAATGCCGGCGTCGTCATCACCAATACACCGAGCGCGATGCCCCGCCCGGTCGCGACGATCGCGCTGACATTCATCCTGGCGCTTGCCGGCCGGCTGATGCTGAAGGACAAGCTGACCCGCACCGGCCGCTGGCACGAGCGAATGGACAACATGGGCATGGGGTTGACCGGCCGCACGCTGGGCGTGATCGGCGGCGGGCGCATCGCCAAGGAGTTGCTGCGAATGGCGCGAACGTTCGATCTGCAACTTCTCGTGGCCGATCCCTATGTCGACGAGGTTGAACTTGGCTATATCGGCGCGCGCACGGTGAGCCTTGACGATCTGCTGCGCGAAGCGGACTTCGTCGTCGTGTGCTGCCTGCTCAACAGCGGGACCCATCACCTGGTCGGTGCACCGCAGTTTGCGCAGATGAAGCCCACCGCGTATTTCATCAACGTCGCACGCGGACCGATCGTCGACGAGCCTGCGTTGATTGCGGCGCTGCGTACAGGCCGCATTGCCGGCGCGGCGCTGGACGTCTTCGAGCAGGAGCCGGTCGACCCGCGCAATCCGCTGCTGGAGATGGACAACGTGTTGCTCACGCCGCATTCGTTGTGCTGGACTGATGAATGCTTCGGCAACATGGCGGCCACGGGATTGCAAAGCATTGTCGACGTCGCGCAGGCGCGCAAGCCGCAGTTCGTCGTCAATCCCGAAGTCCTCGTGCATCCGCGTGTGCAAAAGTGGCTGCAGCGCTCGGTCTCGCCGACCACCGGTCGTGGAGATTGAGCGAAGCGGCACGGAACGCCGCTCTGTCTGACCAAAGACGTGCCCGCCTGAAAACAGTCGAAAGGAACACACCGTGCGCACAACCGCCCAGAGTTCCGCATTACGTGTCCGAGCGATTGCCGGTTCCTACGTCGTCGTGCTCGGATGGGACACGCTTACCGGAAGCACGCCGTCTGGCGTCGATCTTCTGGGATTCGCGATCGAACGATCCGAGCTGAAGAACGGGGTCGTCATCGAGAAGTATTGGCTCCGCGGCATCAAGCGGTTCAAGGACAAGGACAAGGGGCTTGCTCCGGGCACGCCGGTCTCGACAGCGGATCATCCGATCCAGTCGTTCCAGTGGGGCGACTACACGGCGCGTGCCGGCGGCAGCTACCAGTACCGGGTCGTTCCCGTTTGGGGCACGCCCAAGCACCTGCACCTCGATGACGCGGCATCAGTCGCGGTGGACGTCATCACGGAACCCGAGGGAGCCGCCGACGATGGCACCGTACGCCATGACGTGTTCTTCAACCGAGGCGTAATCGGTTCGCAAGCATACGCAAGGGAGTTCGAAAACAAGGTACCGGATGCCGACGATCCCGCATCCCCCGAGATGGTCTGGTTGTCACGCGGGCTGTATGAAGCGCTGCTGCGTTCATCGGACTGGCCAAGGACGGGTTCAGACTTCGCGTTGCTCTGTACGAGTTCCATTACCAGCGCGTCGCCAATGCCTTCGCCAAGGCGGTCGAGGCCGGCGCCGACGTCAAGATCGTCTACGACGCGGAGAGCGCCTACAAGGTCGCGAATAACGCGACCATTGCGGAAGCCGGGCTGGACCAGATGGGCGCCGTCATCCCGCGGACTGTGTCCGAGGGCATCCGGCACAACAAGTTCATCGTTCTTCTCAGCGGCGACAATCCTGTCGCGGTGTGGACGGGCTCCACGAACATCTCGGCTGGCGGCATCTTCGGCCACTCGAACGTCGGCCATATCGTGTGGAGCGAACAAGTGGCAACCGCGTATCTCGAGTACTGGGAACGCCTCGCGAAGAATCTAACGGCAACGAAACTGCGGGAGCCCAACGCACGGCTTCTCCTACGCCCGCGAGCAAGACGCCGGAGAACAGCACGGTGCCGCTGTTCAGTCCACGCGACCCGAAGGACGGAAACGCGACACTCCAGTGGTACGCCGATCGGATGGACGAGGCGAAGGAAATTGTTTGCCTCACCGTCGCCTTCAATCTCGACGAGGTCTTCCAGGAGGTGATCGCGAAGGACAACGATGTGCTTCGATACATCGTCAAGGACGACGACTTGGGTACGGGTGAGACGATTGGGCGCGACCGCGACGTGGTTTTCGCCGCCGGCGGTTACCTTGCGGAAGGCGCGCTCGCCAACTTCTCGCCGAGCGCGAAAATCCGCTCAATCGGAACGACTACATCCACACGAAGTTCATGCTGATTGACCCGATCAGCGACGACCCCACCGTGATTACCGGCTCGGCTAATTTCAGCCGACCATCGCAGCGCATCAACGACGAAAACATGCTTGTGATCCGCGGCGATACGCGCGTCGCCGACATCTACTTCGGAGAGTTCATGCGCATCTTCGACCACCACTACGCTCGCTACATTTCGCGGATTCTAAGGAACAAGGAACGAAACGACCCCAACGCGGGCTATCTCAAGACATGGCGGGCTGGTTGCCGGCGCACTTCGACGCGCAGAGTCCGAAGGCGAAGCGACGCAAGTACTTCGTCGGCACTTGAGCGAACGCGGTCCGGAGCGTCTGAGCGCATCGGCTCAACCCGCACCGAGCGCAAAATTGTGAAGACCACACGAAGACCCATAGCTGGAATGGCGATGGCACTGACGGAGATGGGGGCCGATCGTCGCCGAATCGGCGCAGTGCGCTTGAGGACGCGTCGCCTACTCTGGTCGCTCGCCTGCGTTGCGTTCGCGGTTCCGGTGCTGGCGTTCGATCTGCAGGGACACCGTGGCGCGCGCGGCCTCGCACCCGAGAACACGCTGGCGGCGTTCCGGCTTGCGCTCGACATCGGCGTCACGACGCTCGAGACCGACTTGGGCGTGACCCGAGACGGCGTGCTCGTACTGTCGCACGACCCCTATCTCAATCCCGACCTGGTGCGTGGGCCGGATGGCCGCTGGCTTGCGGAGCGAGGCGCGGCGCTCCACACGCTCACGCTGGCGGAACTCAAACGCTACGATATCGGGCGCCTCAATCCCGAGGCGGCCTACGCGAAACAGTGGCCGCAGCAGAGGGCAACCGACGGCGAACACCCGGCGGCGCTGGTTGAGTTGTTTGATTTGATCAAGAGCAGCGGGAAATCCGTCCGCCTCAACCTCGAGACCAAGCTGACGCCGGAAAGCGGTTCCGCGACGCCGGACCCCCTGGCGTTTGCGCGCCTGGTCGTCGACACGGTGCGCGCGTCGGGAATGGCGGAGCGTGTGACCGTGCAGTCGTTCGACTGGCGCACGCTGCGCCACGTCAATGCGGTGGCGCCGGAGATCAAAACAGCCTGCCTGACCATCGAGTCCGAGAATTTTGATACGGTCCAGCGGAAGACCGGTGCGCCCTCACCGTGGCACGCAGGTGGCAATCTCGCCGATCACGCCGGATCGCTGCCGAAGCTCGTACACGCGTCGGGATGCCGGACGTGGTCGATGTTCTGGCGCAATCTGACCCAAGCGGATCTGGCCGAAGCGCGCGTGCTGCGATTGACTGTTCTGCCTTGGACCGTCAACGACCCGGCCGAGATGGCGCGCCTGATCGATTGGGGTGTCGACGGAATCATTACCGATTATCCCGACCGTCTGCGCGCCGTGATGGCCGAGAAGAAGTTGCCGCTACCGTAAGTGCAACGCGTGCTGTCGTGATGACCACTTGCTTCGGTCACGATAGGGACCGCGTCAATTGATCTCGCCAATCACGTCTGCGCCCTTGGGCGGAGTGAAGCGAAATAGATCGGGTGCGAGCTTCGGATTGCGCTCGACGTTGCCGAACCGGACGCTGCTCTTTTGACCGAACGTGTCGAGCAGTTCGAGCGCCGCCAGATTCCGGCCGTCGAAGCCCAACCGGATTTCGCTGAATGTCGCGTCCTTGGCGAGTGGGATCGCCGCCAGCCAGTCGAAACCATCCGCTGCCGGCAGTTCCTTCCACGCAAACGCACGTTCGACCTCCTGGTTGCCGGAGAGTAACGCCGCGGGTGTCGCGCCCAGGGCATCGCCGACTTTGCGCACGATGACCTGATTCAAGTCCTCGTCGAACACCCATACGCGCTGACCATCGCCGACGAGTAGCTGCTTGTACGGTTTTTCGACACTCCAGCGAAATTTTCCTGGGCGCGACAATGAAAATTCGCCGTTGGCTTTCTGCGTCGTGCGGCCGGAAGGATCGACGACGGTCTGGGTAAACTGTGCGCGCGCGGTTTGTGTGTCGCGGACAAATGCACGCAACTGTTCCAACGTCGCGGCGCCCACATCGGTCACGTAGAGGTGCAGCCCCAGCGCAAGCGCGAGGCCGCCCTGACCCCAGTGTCTACCGTGTATTTGCCGCATCAAGAACGTGCTCCCAGTTCCGTTCCCGGAATGTGCGCAAGGCAATTGCCCACCGGGTCGAGGATTAGATAGGTGTGCGCAAGGCCGACGCGCGCGCGACCGCCGGTCGTGTGCTTGAATTGGTGAATGTACACTCGCCATGCGCTCAAGACGAACTCGGCGTCGAACTCGCAACCGGACACGAACGCCGAGGGTCCGCAATAACCACGCGGCAAGAGTTCGTGCGCACGATCGCTCGCCTGCGCCTCGGTGATCGGTGGTGCTTGGCTGAACCTATCGCGCGGGCAGAGCTCCGGCCCTTCGCGGTAATGCTCAACCGGACCTGCGACCGCAACCGTGAGCACGCAGCCGGCCGCCCAGCCGCACAGCGTCGCTGGCTTCATACCGGCTTCTCTTTGCCCGCCGGCACCAGCACTTCGCGGTTGCCGTTGCTCTGCATGGCCGAGACGAGCCCCGCGCGCTCCATTTGCTCGATGAGGCGCGCAGCACGGTTGTACCCGATGCGCAGGTGCCGCTGGACCAAGGAGATCGACGGCCGGCGCGTTTTCAGCACGACATTGACTGCCTGGTCGTACATCGGGTCGGACTCGGCGTCCGCGGCTGCCGCCGCTGCGCCCTCCTCCGCATCCCCGTTACCATCGCCGTGATCGAGCACGCCCTCGACATAGAGGGGCTCGCCTTGATCCTTCAAGTGCGCGACCACGCGATGCACTTCGCCATCCGACACGAATGCGCCGTGTACGCGCAGCGGATAGCCGGTGCCCGGCGGCAGGAACAACATGTCGCCTTGCCCGAGCAGCGCCTCGGCACCGCCCTGGTCGAGAATCGTGCGCGCATCGACTTTGCTCGCGACCTGAAACGCAATGCGCGAGGGAATATTCGCCTTGATAAGGCCGGTGATCACGTCCACCGAAGGGCGCTGGGTCGCGAGAATCAAATGAATCCCGGCCGCGCGCGCCTTTTGCGCGATGCGCGCGATCAACTCTTCGATCTTTTTACCCGTGACCATCATGAGATCGGCCAGCTCATCGACGACCACGACGATCAACGGCATTTCCTCCAGCGGTTCAGGCGCCCCGGGAGTCGATGTCAGCGGATTGGCCAGAGGCTTGCCGGCTTTTCTGGCTTCGACGATGCGCGCGTTGTAGGTGCCCAAATTGCGTACGCCCAACTGCGAGATCAATTTGTAGCGGCGCTCCATTTCGGCGACGCACCAGTTGAGCGCTCTCGGCGCGAGCTTCATGTCAGTGACCACGGGCGCCAACAGGTGCGGGATACCTTCGTACACGGAGAGCTCGAGCATCTTGGGATCGATCAGCAACAGCCGCACTTGTCTTGGCTCCGCTTTGTAGAGGAGCGACAGGATCATCGCGTTGACCGCCACTGACTTGCCCGAGCCGGTCGTGCCCGCGACCAGCAGATGCGGCATCCGCGCCAGGTCCGCGACCACCGCCTTGCCCGCGATATCCTTGCCCAGCGCGAGCGTGAGCACGCCGGGCGTATCGTTGTACGTCGCCGACGAAAGGATTTCAACCAGCTTGACGATCTGCCGTTTGGGATTGGGGAGCTCGAGTCCCATGCACGATTTGCCCGGAATCGTCTCGACCACCCGGATCGAGACAACCGACAGTGCTCGCGCAAGATCCTTCACCAGATTGACGATCTGTGCGCCCTTCACCCCAACCGCCGGTTCGATTTCGTAGCGCGTGATCACCGGTCCCGGATACGCGGCCAATACCCTGACGCTGACGCCGAAATCGGCGAGCTTGCGTTCGATCAAGCGCGACGTGTAGTCGAGCGTGTCGTTCGCCACGGTTTCGACTGACTGCGGCGCGCCTTCCAACAAGGCAAGCGGCGGCAGCGGCGAATCCGGCAACTCGATGAACAGCGGGCGCTGCCGTTCCTTGACGACGCGCTCGGATTTCGGCACCGCACCGACCGGTGGGACGACGAGAAGCGGATAGCGCTCTCCCGCATCTTCGCGCATTTGTTCGACCACGCCGTCACGCTCGGCCGCAACCTCTTCGCCCATGCGCCGATCGGCTGCCATGAGGCGCTTATTGCGCGCCCATCCAATCACCTTTTCGCAACCACCGCCGATGTGCTCCAAAGCCCGGAGCCAGGAAATGCCGAATAGCAGCGACGAGCCGGCGGCGAAGAGCGCGAGCAGAAAAAGCGTGGCGCCATTGAAGCCGATGGCACTTACGAGACCGTGGCCGATCGCGCCGCCCAACGCGCCTCCGGGTGCCAATGGCAACGCGAGCGCAAGGCTCCATAGCCGGATTGCTTCAAGCGCAGCGCTTGCCAATAGCACCAGAGCGAATCCGAACAGACCGAGGGCGAGCGGATGCTCGAACTCGCGCTCCGGTCTGACGACGCGCCGGTAACCGGCAATGAGGAGCACGAGACCGCCCAATACCCACCACCACGCGGAGACGCCAAAGAGATAAAGCAGCAGATCAGCGAACCATGCGCCGACGATGCCACCCCGGTTTCCGAGTGACTCGCCCGTCCCGGAAAACGACCAGCCCGGGTCGCCTTTAGCATACGTCGCGAGGATCAGCGCCAGGTAGCAGACGACGGCGGCACTGACGAGCCACCACGCCTCCCGTACGAGCTTGGCAACGCGGGGCAGTTGATCGGCGGCGATAGGCAGCGGCCGACGTACCGGATTTTCAGCCGGCTTAATAAACATGAGGTTGCTGCCGAATCTTCATAACAAGCTTCATAATACGGATTATAACGAGCGGCGGGCTCCCCTTAAAGGGGCACGGTGCGGTACCAGCTCGCGACCCGCGGCTTGCAGCGGCGAAGCGCGCCCCCAATTCAGATAGACTCATCCGTTGCTTTTTGCCCGCTGAAAACGACAAAGAAATGACTTCCAAGCACGCCCGCGTTTTGATCTTGGGTTCCGGTCCGGCCGGATATTCGGCCGCAGTATACGCAGCGCGAGCCAATCTTTCGCCCGTGCTCATCACGGGACTCGCCCAAGGTGGGCAGCTGATGACTACCACCGACGTCGACAATTGGCCGGCCGATGCCGAAGGGGTCATGGGGCCTGAGTTGATGACGCGTTTTCAGAAACACGCCGAGCGTTTTGCCACCGAAGGGATTTTCGATCATATCCATACCGTCAAGCTCGCGGAGCGGCCGCTGCGTCTGGTCGGTGACTCGGGCGAGTACACGTGCGACGCGCTGATCATCGCCACGGGTGCGTCGGCGCGTTACCTGGGCCTGCCGTCCGAGGAAGCGTTCATGGGCAAGGGCGTCTCCGCCTGCGCCACGTGCGATGGTTTTTTTTATAAGGGCCAGGACGTCGTCGTCGTCGGCGGCGGCAATACTGCCGTCGAAGAAGCGCTGTATTTGGCGAACATCGCAAAGAACGTCACAGTGATTCATCGCCGCGAAAAATTTCGCGCCGAAGCCATTCTGGTCGATCGCCTGATGGCGAAGACGACGAACGGGGGTAACTTGCGCGTGCGTTGGAACCATGTCTTGGGCGAAGTCCTCGGCGATGAATCCGGCGTGACGGGCGTGCGCGTACAGAATGTGAAAACCGGTGCGTCGGAGGACCTCCCCGTGCACGGGGTGTTCATCGCCATTGGACACACGCCGAACACGCAGATTTTTGAAGGCCAGCTCGAGATGGCTGGCGGCTATATCAAGGTCAAGGGCGGCAGCGAGGGCAATGCGACGGCAACCTCGATTGCCGGCGTATTCGCATCCGGCGACGTCGCCGATCACGTGTACCGGCAGGCGGTAACCTCCGCCGGAACTGGCTGCATGGCCGCGCTCGACGCCGAGGCGTATCTCGAAGGCCATTAGCAGGCTGTAACGCGCTTCTAATCTCGCGTCGGGGCGGCAACGACGCGATGCTAACGCCGCACGGAATGACTCGATGGCCAAGCTATCCGACCTGAAGGCGGTGTTTGCCGCCGCGCGCGCCAAAGAGGCGCAACGCGCGGACCCAGCCATTTCCGGCAAACGTTCTGCCGCGGTCACTACCGCGGCTTCTGCGAAGTTCACGGGCGCACCCGCGAAGCCGGCCGAGGACTTCGACTTGCTGCGCGCGTTCGCCGACGTACAAAAGCTGCCGCGGCGAAATCAGGCAGCGCTTCCGCGGCTGCACCCGAAACCCGTACCACGGCACACGCTAGCGGACGAACGCGACGTGCTCGCAGCCGCCAAGTATGGCGACGAAGCGACGCCGCATGCGTGGGAAATCGGGCAGGAGTTCGAGCACGAGCAAACGTTTGTGCGAGCTGGAATTGGCTCGGACGTGCTGTCCAAATTGCGCCGGGGACACTGGTCGGTGCAAAGCGAGCTCGATCTGCACGGCTACACAACCGGCGAAGCGCGCGATGCGCTCGCCCGTCTGCGCGAGGCG
>Ga0136617_10006987_pt1 | contig 10067 bp, 10 predicted proteins | sample AntDrymUQ3222106_2_FD_129672 | JGI IMG/M metagenome (GOLD analysis project Ga0136617, IMG submission 129672) | Polar desert sand microbial communities from Dry Valleys, Antarctica - metaG UQ322 (21.06) | ecosystem: Environmental > Terrestrial > Soil > Desert | place: Antarctica: Dry Valley... | reverse complement strand
GTTGGGGCGATTCCTGGCCGCCGCCGGGGTGTGTGCCGCCTACGTGGGCACGGTCTACGGCAGCGCACTCGTGATCACCGCGCTGGCCGGAGACTGGTGGCCCGACCACCCGGTCACCCCGGGACTCGGGCTCGTGGCGGGCGTGGTGGTGATCGCCGCGCTGTCGCTGCTGGGATCGGTGTTCCTGTCCTCCAACGCCAACGGCATCGCGATCTTCATGGTCTTCGGCGCGGGCCTGGCCGCCGGCCTGCTGGGCCAGATCGGCGACGCACTCAGCGTGAAGAGCCTGGAGACCGTGGCCGAGGTCACATCGTGGCTGCTGCCCTTCGAGGCGCTCTACCAGGCCGGTCTGGACGACCTGACCTCCGAGGTCAGCGGCACCACCGGTGTGATCGTGCGCCTCGGGCCCTTCGGTGGCGCTCAGGAGGGCGGCGCGCTGCTGTGGCTGTGGACGGCCGCTTACCTGGTGCTGGTAGGGCTCGCGGCCCGGGCGGCGTTCGCCCGGCGCGACCTCTAGTCGCTCGGAAGCCAGCCGTCGCGATAGCGCGTCGGCCGGCTCGGCGCGAATCGCTCGTAGGCGACGTTCGCATCGCTCACCTGCGTCTCCACGCCGGCTCCGTGGCGAAGCGCGGCCTCGTCGACCGTGTAGGCGCCGCCATTGCAGTCCTGGCCGATGTGCTTGCGAGCGCCGATCGCGAGGAAGACGCATCGGCCGTTACCGGCCCCGACGATCACGTGCTCGGTCCCCGGCGGGCAGTGCACGAAGTCCCATTGGCGCAAAGGCCTCGCGGTCCTGGCCGCACGTGCTCTGCCGTTAACGCCCGGTCTTCGGCCAGACCCGCCGAACGGCGATCTATCCTCGGACGGGTGAGCGCACCCGTCGCGACCGAGGCCCTCCTCGAAGGGCTGAACGAGCCCCAGCGCGACGCCGTGCTGCACGGTGAGGGGCCGCTTCTGATCCTGGCCGGGGCCGGCTCGGGCAAGACGCGCGTGCTCACCCACCGCATCGCCCACCTGGTGGGAAGCGGCCAGGCCCATCCGGGCGAGATCCTGGCCATCACCTTCACCAACAAGTCCGCGCAGGAGATGCGCGAGCGCGTCCAGGGGCTGGTCGGCGGTCGCGCCCGGGCCATGTGGGTCATGACCTTCCATTCCGCCTGCGCGCGCATGCTGCGCGCCGACGCCGAGCGCCTCGGCTACACCCGCGGCTTCACGATCTACGACGAGCAGGACGCGCTGCGCCTGGTCAAGAACTGCGTCGAGGAGCTCGACATCGATCCGAAGCGTTTCGCGCCTCGCGGGATCCGCCGCCAGATCTCCGACGCCAAGAACCAGCTGCTCGACGCGGAGGGCTACCGGCTCAAGGTCGGCTCGTTCTTCGAGCAGACCACCGCCGACGTCTACGACCTCTACGAGCCGCGCCTGCACGCGGCCAACGCGATGGACTTCGACGACCTGCTGTTTCGCTGCGTGAACCTCATCGAGCTCTTCGAGGAGGTGCGCGATCGCTACCGGCGCTCGTTTCGCTTCGTGCTGGTCGACGAGTATCAAGACACAAACCGCGCGCAGTACCGCTGGCTGCAGCTGCTGTGCGAGGAGCACCGGAACCTCGCGGTCGTCGGCGACGATGATCAGGCCGTGTACGGCTTCCGCGGAGCCGACATCAGGAACATTCTCGACTTCGAGCACGACTGGCCCGATGCCCACGTGGTCAAGCTCGAGCAGAACTACCGCTCCACGCAGACCATCCTCAACGCCTCGAACGCGGTCATCGCCAACAACCGCTCGCGCAAGGCCAAGACGTTGTGGTCGGACCTTGGCGAGGGCGATCCGGTGCACGTGCGCGAACTCGAAGACGAGCACGCCGAGGCCCGCTTCGTGGTCTCTGAGATCGAGCGGCTGGTGGACGAGGGAGCCTCGCGTGACGACGTCGCGGTGTTCTACCGGACCAATGCGCAGTCACGGGTGCTCGAGGACAACCTGGTGCGCTACGGGGTCTCCTACCAGGTCATCGGCGGCACGCGCTTCTACGAGCGCGCCGAGATCAAGGACGCGATGGCCTACCTGACGATGCTCGTGAATCCCTCCGACACGGTCGCCTTCGGGCGCATCGTCAACTCGCCGCGGCGAGGCATCGGCCAGACCTCGCAGGCCCGCGTGATCGGCTACGCCAACACGCTGGGCGAGCCGGTCTGGGACGTGGCCGCCACGCCGGAGAACGTGCCGGGACTCGGCGCCGCGGCGGTGAAGGCGGTGGGACGCTTCATGTCGGTGATGGAGCGCCTGCGCGAGCGTGCCGAAGGTGGGGCCGGCGTCGGCGAGCTGCTGCACGAGACGCTCGAGGAGGCCGGATACACCGAAGCGCTGCAGGCCGAGCGCACGGTGGAGTCGCAGGTGCGCCTGGAGAACCTCGAGGAGCTCGTGGGGGTTGGGCGCGAGTACGACGCCACCGCCGAGGAGCCGTCGGTCGAGGAGTTCCTGCAGCAGATTGCCCTCTTCTCCGAGCAGGACAACCTGCGCGACGAGCAGGGCCTGGTGACCCTGATGACCCTCCACAACGCCAAGGGTCTCGAGTTCAACACCGTGTTCATCATCGGGCTAGAGGAGCAGGTATTCCCGCACTCGCGCGCGGTCGAGGCAGGCGATCTCGAGGAGGAGCGGCGCCTCGCCTACGTGGGGATCACGCGGGCACGCCGCGAGCTCTACCTCATCTCGGCGCGCACGCGCGCGCTGTTCGGCAACCGCGACTGGAACCTGCGCAGCCGCTTCATCGACGAGATCCCGCTCGACTTCACCGATCGCGACGAGAGCATCCCCACCGGTCGCGCGGCGGCCTCGACCTGGAGCGGCGGAGCGGCTGCGGCGCCCGAGCCGAGCGGCCCCGGCGCGATCTTCGCCACCGGCGACGACGTAGTCCACTCGAACTTCGGCGAGGGCGTGATCGTCGGTGTGGAGCCCGGAGGGCTCGTGGTGGTCCGCTTCGCGGCCGACGGCAGCGAGCGCAAGCTCATGGCCGACTATGCCCCGCTGAAGAAGCGCTAGGCTGCCGCGCCCTCATGCCGGCCCGGGTCATCGATGGCAAGGCGGTCGCCGAGCGCGTTCGCCAACGTGTTGCCGACGAGGTTGCCTCGACGCGCCTCCAGCCGGGCTTGGCCACCATCCTGGTGGGCGAGGATCCGGCGTCGACCATCTACGTGCGCATGAAGCGCGAGGACTCGGCCCAGGTGGGCATCGAGTCCTTCCACCACGAGCCGGGAGGCGATGTCTCGGTGGATGCGCTTGCCGGCCTGATCCGCGACCTCAATGCCGACGAGCGTGTGCACGGCATCCTGCTCCAGCTGCCGCTGCCCGAAGGGCTCGACCAGGACGAGTTCATCTCGCTGATCGACCCGGCCAAGGACGTGGATGGCCTGACGTCGGCCAACGCGGGATTGCTGATGCAGGACCGCGAGGAGGCGATGGTGCCCTGCACGCCGGCCGGAGTGATGGAGCTGCTCGCCGAGGCGGACGTCGAGCTCGAGGGCGCTCGGGCGGTGGTGCTGGGACGCTCGATTCTCGTGGGCAAGCCGCTCCTGCAGTTGCTGCTGGCGGCCAACGCGACCGTTACGCAGTGCCACTCGCGCACCCGCGACCTGCCCGCGGTGTGCCGCGAGGCCGACGTCCTGATTGCCGCCGTGGGCTCGCCCGGCCTGGTGACAGCGGACATGGTGCGTGAGGGCGCCGTGGTGATCGACGTGGGCACCAACCGCACCGACGACGGCCTGGTGGGCGACGTCGACTACAGCGCCGTGGCCGAGAAGGCGGGCGCGATAACGCCGGTGCCCGGTGGAGTGGGGCCCATGACGCGGGCGATGCTGCTGGTGAACACCTTGCGCGCGGCCAAGCGGGCCGCGGCCGCCTAGCGCGAGTACGGCTAGCCACACCCCAAGAGGCAGGCGACCCCCACTGTGCGGGTCGGGCCCGGCTGGGAACCTGGGTCTCGGCTCAGGCGTGGCGGCCCGGACAGGCCGCCGCCAAGCAGCGTCTGAGCAGCGGCGTGGCCCCGCCCCATATCCCTCTGGCCGGCCCCGCCACGGCGTGCTCCGGCCCTCGGCGCCTCCCTCCTACGCGCCGGGGGCGGAGCGACGCCCTACCTCTCGTTACCCTGCTGCGCCATGGATCTGCGGAGGCTTCGAGTGGGAGAGTGGATTGCCGCCGCTTGCGGCCTGGCGCTCATGGTGTCGCTCTGGTCTCCCTGGTACACGGGACCGCCGAACGACAGCTCGTCGCTCAGCGCCTGGCACTCGTTCGCCGTCCTCGATGTCGTGCTCGCGCTGATCGCCGCGACCGCGGTGGGGCTCCTGGTCGTCACCGCCTCCCACAGCGTGCCCGCCGTGCCCGTCGCCCTATCGGTCTTCCTGACCTTCGCCGGCCTCCTCGGCGTCCTGTTGATCCTGATCCGCGTGCTGATCGTGCCCGAGGGGGGCGACGGTCGCGACTGGGGCCTGTGGCTCGCACTGGGGAGCATGGTCGGCATCGTGGCCGGCGCCCTGGTGGCCATGCGAGACGAACGGCCCTCGCCCGCCGGGCGCCACACGGACGTGTCCGGACGCCCGTCGGCGCCGCCGCCCGAGATCGAGACGTTTCCCGCGCCGCGCCCCTGACGGTGGCTGTTTCGCCGTGGCCCTCGGCCCGCTCGCGGTGGCGGACGCCGTGGCGCCGCGCTGGACGGGTTGGCCCGGACGCTGCGGCAAATGCAGCGGGATGGGTGCCTGGGGAGGAGCCGAGCCCCCGCCGGCCGGCCTTTCAGCCCGAGCGCTGGACCGATCCGGGGCGCTTCCACGACAGCGAGGCGCTCCCGCCCGGGTCCGGCTCCCCGCCCGCCACTGGCAGACCGCCCTCGAGGTCTGCGCGGCCCTGCTCTTGGCCGGCGGGCTGCTGATGGCCACCCGCTCCTACAATCGCTTGAGCGATGATCGACCGCGAACAGGTGCTCCACGTGGCCAAGCTCGCCCGCCTGCGACTTGCCGACGACGAGGTCGCGCGGATGACCGGCGAGCTGTCGAAGATCCTCGGGCACGTCGAGCAGATGGAGGCCCTTGACCTGAACGGCGTCGAGCCGACGTCGCACGTGGTGGCGCTCGAGAACGTCTTGCGCGAGGACGTGCCGCGCGACAGCCTGCCGCGCGAGCGCGCGCTGGAAGGAGCACCCAACGCGGCCGGCGAGGGCTTTCGCGTGCCCAGCCCGGGAGCGTCGTGACCGAGGACCTACTGAGGCTCAGCGCCGCGGCCCAAGCGCAACGGATCGACGCCGGTGCGGTCTCCGGCGAAGAGGTCTTCGAGTTCTGGCGCGAGCGTGCCGCCGAAGACGGCCTCGGCGCCTACCTGTGGGTGGCCGACGACAATCCGGGCGGCTCGCTGCCCCCGGTGGCGGTCAAGGACCTCTTCTGCGTCGAGGGAGTGCCGAGCTCGGCGGGCTCGCGCATCCTCGAGGGCTACCGCCCGCCCTACACCGCCACCAGCGTGCGCAACCTGATCCAGGGCGGCGCGCACGTGCTCGGCAAGACCAACCAGGACGAGTTCGCCATGGGCTCGTCGAACGAGAACTCGGGCTACGGGCCGGTCGAGAACCCATGGGACCGCGCGCTCGTGCCGGGCGGCTCGAGCGGCGGCAGCGCGGCGGCGGTGGCCGGCGGAAGCGCGCCGTGGGCAATCGGGACCGATACCGGCGGCTCCATCCGCCAGCCCGCGGCGCTGTGCGGGATCGTCGGGCTCAAGCCCACCTACGGGGCGGTCAGCCGCTACGGGATGATCGCCTTCGCCTCCTCGCTCGACCAGTGCGGTCCGCTCACCCGCGACGTGACCGATGCGGCGCTGATGCTGCGCCTGCTCGAGGGGCGCGATCCCTGCGACTCGACCTGCGTGGGCATCGAGGGCGATATCGCGCTCCCGAGCGCCGAGCGTCTCGACGGCCTGCGCTTCGGCGTATGGGGCCTCGACGAGGAGGGACTCGACGCCGGGGTGGCCGACACGTGCCGCGCGGCGATAGCCCGCATCGAGGAGCTCGGTGGAGGGGTCCAGGACGTCGAGCTGCCCAACGCCGGACACGGCCTGTCCGCCTACTACGTGATCGCTCCAGCCGAGGCCAGCGCGAACCTCGCGCGTTACGACGGCGTGCGCTACGGCCTGCGCTCTACCGACAACGGCGACCTCACCTCGCTCTACGAGCAGACCCGCCACGACGGCTTCGGCGACGAGGTCAAGCGCCGCATCATGATCGGGACCTACGCCCTCTCCTCGGGTTACTACGACGCCTACTACGGCAAGGCGCAGAAGGTGCGTACTCGCATCGTCGAGGACTTCCGCGCCGCCTTCGAGCAGGTGGACTTCGTGGTCACGCCCACCTCGCCCACGGTTGCCTTCAAGCTGGGCGAGCGCACCGCCGACCCGCTCGCGATGTACCTGTCCGACTACTTCACGGTGCCGATGTCGCTGGCCGGCATCCCGGCAATCTCAATTCCAGCGGGGCTCTCGGAGGGGCTGCCGGTGGGCCTCCAGATCGCTGGGCCGGCCTTCAGCGAGGCCAAGGTCCTCGACGCGGCCCACGCCCTCGAGCGGGCCATCGGTTTCGAAGGGGTGCCGCGCACGTGACCATCACCGAGGCCGAGACGAGGGCCTACGAGCCGGTCATCGGCATCGAGATCCACGTTCAGCTCAAGACGCGGACGAAGATGTTCTGTGCCTGTGCGCTGTCCTTCGGAGAGGCGCCCAATACGCGCACCTGCCCGGTGTGCCTGGGTCACCCGGGCACCCTTCCGGTGACCAACGCGGAGGCCGTGCACTTCGCGCTGATGATCGCCCTGGCCTTCGACTGCGAGATCGCCCCGCGCTCGATTTTCCACCGCAAGAACTACTTCTATCCCGACCTTCCCAAGGGCTACCAGATCAGCCAGTACGACATTCCGCTGGCCACCGCGGGTCGTCTGGGCGACGTGCGCATCCATCGCGTGCACCTCGAGGAGGACGCGGCCAAGCTCGTGCACGCGGGCGCCAGCGGGCGCATCCACGGCGCCGAGTCGAGCGTGGTCGACTTCAACCGCGGTGGCACGCCACTGGTGGAGATCGTGACCGAGCCCGACCTGCGCAACGCCGCCGACGCGGCGGAGTTCGGCCGGCTGCTGCAGGCCACCCTGCGCCGCATGGGCGTCTCCGACGTGAACATGGAGGAGGGCTCGCTGCGGATGGACGCGAACGTCTCGATCCGCCCGGTGGGGGAGACCACCTTCGGCACGAAGACCGAGCTCAAGAACATGAACTCGTTTCGCTTTCTCGAACGCGGGATCGACGCCGAGATAGAACGCCAGAAGAGGACCCTGGCCGACGGCGGCGAGGTCGAGCAGTCGACTCTGCACTTCGATCCATCCTCGGGCGCCATCACCACGCTGCGCTCAAAGGAGGAGGCGCACGACTACCGCTACTTCCCCGAGCCCGATCTGGTGCCGATCGCGCCCACCGAGGAGATGCTCGATCGCGCTCGCGAGGCGCTTCCCGAGCTGCCTGCCGCGCGCGCCGAGCGCCTCGAGCGCGACCTCGACCTGCCGGCGGACACGGCCAAGCTGTTGGCCTTCCGGGCCGATGTCGGCGACTTCTATGAGTCCGCGTTGTCGCCTGACGGCGGCAGCCCTCGCAACCTGGCCAACTGGACCATCAACGAGCTGACCGCCCGCATCGGCGATGCCGACCCGGCCACCACGAAGCTCGAGCCAAAGGCCTTCGCGCGCCTGGTGACGATGGTGGGCGAGAAGCAGATCTCGGCCGCGGCGGGACGAGAGATACTCGACGTGCTGGTCAGCGAGGGCGGCGACCCCGCGGCGCTGGTCGAGGAGAAGGGTCTCGGCCGTGCCGGCGAGGACGAGCTGGCGGCGATCGTGGACCGCGCCCTGGCCGACAACCCCGACGCGGTCGAGAAAATCCGCGCCGGAAAGGGCCAGGCCGTCGGCGCGATCGTGGGCGCGGTGATGCGCGACACGAAGGGCCGCGCCGACGGTGGCCAGGTTCAGCGGATGATCAGCGAGCGTCTGGGGAGATAGGGCGTCAGCGGCGCCGGCGGCCAGACTTTCCGCCCCCGCTCAGGAAGCCGCTCACGAAGCCGGTGGCCTTCGAGGCCAGGCCGCCGCCCTTGTTGGCCCCGCCTCCACTCGAGCGACCCAGCTGTCCGGTGATCTGACTGAGCAGACCGCCCGGCTTCCCGCCGCCGCCTCGGCCGCGTGTGCCGCGCCCGCCCGTGATTCGGCCGCCGCTACGTCCGGCGCCCCTGTAGCTCTGCCTTCTCGTCTTAGCCATAGCCCGCCTTTACCCGGGCCGGACGGGCCCTACCATCCTTCGGACGGCTCTCGCACAATAGGAGGAAGGCATGGCTCGACTCATTCGCATGGACGGCACGGGGCACACCACGCTGGCGCAATGGACTGCCGCCGACGACGCCCGCTTTGCCGGCGCGGTCGAGGAGTTTCGCTCGGCGCAACAGCTGGGCTACATCGGCACGGTGCCCGAGGGCCCGGGCCAGGCCACTCACGTGCGCGAACTGCCGCGCGAGGCGGATCTGGTGATCATGCGCCGGCCGATAGCCGGCGGCTAGGCCTTCAAGAGCCAGGATGGCGGCAGAACAGGCGCTCCCCGAGCTCGCCTCAGTCCCCTGGCGCCGGCGCACGGACGCGCGCTGGCTGCTGCGCTGGGGCCGGATCTGGCAGGCCTGGACCCTGCTCTACTCGGTTCCCTTCCTCGCCGCGGGAGCCGCGATGCTGTGGCTGGCGCCGATCGCGGCCCCGGTGGCGCTGATCGCGATCGCCCACGCCTGGATCATCCCCGAGCTCTACGCCTTTCGGGGCGCCAGCGTGACGCGGCCGAAGGGTCCGCGCAACGAGCGGGCCGAGCACGTCGCGCAGGGGCTGCTGGCAGACCTGCTCGGCCACGACGAGCGCGAGTTGCAGCGGCGAACGGGCCTGGCGCTCGAGCGAGGGGAGCTGGGGGTGTGGCTGGTGGGGGAGGCCGGCGCGCTGCTGGTGACCCCGGGCGCCCGGCGCGTGCATTGCTTCTGCGTGCGCACCGCCGAGCCCGAGCTGCCACCTTCTGACCGCGTGGCTCACCTGCTGCTCGCCCTGCGTGTGGACGAGGAGGGCTTCGCCACCGTGGCCAACCACGCCTTCGCCGGAGCACCGTGGCGGGTGCGCCGGCGTATGCCGCAGCCGATGCGCCCGGCGCTCGGCGCGGCTCGCCACGCGGCGCGTTAGCCTCGGCCTCCGTGGCCCATGACGTCGTCATCGCCGGAGGCGGCTTCGGCGGCCTGTACGCCGCGCGGCGACTCGAGCGCAAGCTGCCCCGCCACAGCGCGCGCATCGTGCTCGTTTCCGACCTCAACTTCCTCCTCTACACCCCGCTGCTGCCCGGCGCGGCCTCCGGCTCGCTCGAGCCCCGGCACGTGGTCGTGCCGCTGCGCGAGGAGCTCGATTGGGCCGAGATGGTCATGGGGCGCGTCCAGTCGGCCGACCCCATTCGGAACGAGCTGCGCGTGCGCACGGTCGCTGGTCGCGAGGAGACCCTGCGCTACGACCAGCTGATCGTCGCCCTGGGTTCGGTTTCGCGCGTCCTGCCGGTGCCCGGCCTGGCCGAACACGCTCTCGGCTTCAAAACGCTCGCCGACGCGATCGCGCTGCGCAACCGCGCGCTGCTGCATCTCGAGATAGCCGAGTCGCTGCCCGACGAGGAGTCGCGGCGCGAGTACCTGACGTTCGTGTTCGTGGGCGCGGGGTACGCCGGACTCGAGGGCTTGGCCGAGCTGCAGGACTTCGTGGCCGACGTGATGGACCGCTATCCGCGCTCGCGCCTCGCCGGCGCTCGCTTCGTCCTGGTCGAGGCCCGCGACCGGGTGATGCCCGAGATCCCTCCCGGGCTGGCCCGGTTCGCGTCGCGCGAGCTGCGCCGGCGCGGCATCGAGATCCGTACGGACACGATGCTCGAGTCGATGGACGAGCGCTCGGCCACGCTCCGCCCCGCGCAAGCGCCCGGCTCTGCCGGGAGCGCAGCGACGC
>Ga0136617_10006985_pt1 | contig 10069 bp, 6 predicted proteins | sample AntDrymUQ3222106_2_FD_129672 | JGI IMG/M metagenome (GOLD analysis project Ga0136617, IMG submission 129672) | Polar desert sand microbial communities from Dry Valleys, Antarctica - metaG UQ322 (21.06) | ecosystem: Environmental > Terrestrial > Soil > Desert | place: Antarctica: Dry Valley... | reverse complement strand
CATGATGGGCGAGCGCCTCCGAGATGCGGAGGCTGTCGGAGGTGAACGGAGCCGAGGTCTCGGGATTGTCCACGTAGATGGCGCCCAGCGTCCGCCCCTCCGCCCCCCCGTCGGCGACGCGCGGCGACCGCAGGGGGATGCAGACGATGGTGCGGAGGTCCATGAGGATCACGCTCTTCGCCTCGCCCAGCGACGGATCGGCGACCGCGTTTCCGGTGGCGACCGTCTCTCCACTCTGGACCGCCTTCCGCACGACCGACGTCGAGAGCCCCGAAACCGCATCGATGGGGATGCTCTCGCCGCCGCGGCGGCGCGCCACGCGCAGGTGCAATCCGACGACAGGCTCCACTGCGGTCGCCCCGGGCGGGGGATCGGTGAGGAGCAGGAAGCCCCGTTCGGCGCGCGTGATGCGCATGAGGGCGTCGAGAACCTGCTCGAGGACCTGGCTCAGGACGAGCGTGGAGTTGAGTGCGCGGACCAGCGACAGGAGGAGCTGCTGCTGCTCGACCCACGGGAACTCGATGGCCGGGGCCGTCGGACGTCCCTCCGGGCCCACGGAGGAGAACCGCAAGGTGATGTTGCCGAGCTGCAGCTGCGCGCCGTCGCCGAGCTGCGCCCGTTGCACCTTCATCGTGTCCACGTACACGCCGTGCAGGCTGCCGGTGTCCACGATGGTGAAGACTCCGTCTACGTGATCGATCCGGGCGTGGGCCTTGGAGATCGACGGGTCGGGCAGGGTGAGGTCGTTGTGGCGTGCGCGGCCCACGGTGTAGGACCGTCGCGCGAGGTGGAAGACCTTCTCGGGCAGGTCGCCCCGAACGACGTCGAGGCGGGCGTGGGTCAGCATCCCGCCGCATTGCACGCAGTGTCCAGCGTCGGCGGCGTTGGGCCCGTCGCATCTAGGGCACTGCATGAGGGACGAAGATGATGCCCGATGGTCCGTGAACATTCAATCCTGGTGGGTTAGCAGCCCGTGGCGAAAGTCTGTCTGCATTCGGCGCACGCTGCATCCCGCCTGGCTGCGTTGCGCGTCGCCCGATAGTCCAGATATTCGGGCTCCTCGCGCCTTGCCATCCGGGCGCATCGCGCGCCTCGGTGCCACGCCACACTTTCGCCACGGGCTGCTAGCATGCGGCGTGAACGGCGCCACCCTCGCGCGCGAGGCCCTCTCGCTGCTGGCCTTGCCGATCGCGGTGATCGCCGCCGGACATGTCCCCGCCGTCCGGACGATCCTTCCCGCGCTCGGCGTCACCCGGGGTCCCGTGGGCTGGATCGCGATCGCCGTCGTCGCCGCCGTGATCGCCGATCGCTTCCTGCGCGGGCCGGCGACGCGCCGAATCGCTCCCCGCACACGCACCCTGTTCCTGTTTGCGGCGCTCCTTTACGTCGCGATGGGCCTCTGGTATGCGTCCCGGCTCCGCGTGTCCGGCGACGAGCCCCATTACCTGCTCATGGCGCAGAGCCTGTGGCGCGAAGGCGATCTCGACCTCGCCGACAACCTCGCGCGCGAGGACTGGCGCGAGAACACGCCCGGGCCGGTGTTGCCCCACTTCGGCGCCCCCCGCGCCGACGGCCGGGCGTTCCCGGCCCATAGCTCCGGCCTTCCCATGGTGCTCGCCCCCGTGTATGCGGCCGGGGGCCGCCTGCTGTGCGTGGTGGCGCTGGCGCTTCTGGGTGCGGGCGCGACCGTGATCGCCGCGCGTCTCGCCGCGCCCGGCGCCGCATTGGTGGAGGCTGGTGCGTCGGCGCAACCTTCCGCTCCACCGCGGGCCCACGACGGCCAACCCTTCGTGGCCTGGCTGGCCGCGCTCGGTCCTCCCATCGCCTTCTTCTCGTTCCACGTCTACACGGAAGTGCCGTCGGCGCTGGCCGCCACCGGAGCCCTGGCGCTGCTGCTCGGCCCCTCCTCTTCGCTAACCGCGGCGGTCGGCGCCGCGCTGCTGGCGTCCGCGCTGCCGTGGCTGCACGTGAAGATGATCGCCGCCGCCGCGGCCCTTGGACTGATCGCCGTCATCCGTCTGCGCGGGCGCGCCCGAGTGGCGTTTGTCGCCGTCGCGGCCGTATGCGGAGCGGGATATCTCGCCTACTACCATGCGATCTTCGGAACGGCGTCGCCGCTGGCGCTCTACGGGGGCCTGCCGGTTCGAGAGCAGGGTACGCCGCTGCGAGCCCTGTCCGGACTGCTTCTCGACCGGTCGTACGGCCTGCTCTGGCACGCGCCCATCTTCCTGCTCGCGCTGGCCGGGATTCCCGAGGCATGGCGCCGGCGCTGGTGGCCGCAGGCGTTGCTCGCGCTGGCGATACTGGTCCCGGTGCTGTTCTGGCGGATGTGGTGGGGAGGGCAATCGCCGCCGGCTCGTTTCCTGGTCCCCCTGATCCCGGTGCTCGCCGCCTTTGCGGCGCTTCGCACGGATCCGGGGGCCGATGCGCGAGGGCTCGCCCGCTGGCGGTGGGTCCTCGCCGCCCTCGGGCTCGCCGTTGCCCTCTTCGGCGTGGCGCGGCCCGGCGATCTGTTGCTGCTCAATCGCGGCGATCGCCCGACGCGCCTGTGGACGGCGCTGTCCGGCGAGACCGATGTCGGCCGCTACCTGCCCTCGCTCGTCACGGCGGACGCGGCGGAGGAGCGGGTGGCGGTCGTCTGGATCGCGGCCTTTGGCCTGCTGCTCGCGCTCGATGCCGCCGCACGCCGGACGCCGCGCGTCGATCGCCTGTTCGCCGGGACGGCGCTGCCCGTTCTCGTGCTGCTGGCGGCGGGCGCGTCGATCGATCATTGGGCCCGTCCGGTCACAAGCGGCCCTTCGTCACAGACGATCGGGACCGGGCCGTCGCGCGCGGGTGTACTGTAGCCGCGTGCCAGGCAAAGGAGCTCGATGAAGATCGCGGCCGTCGTCGCGTGCGTGCTCGCGGGAGCGACCGCGTACGCTCTGCCGCCGAACCCCGCCGACTTCGAAGCCATGCTCGCCCGGGTGGACGCGGCGCAGCTCGAGCTGCAGAACGGTCGGGCCGGGCCGTTCAAGGCTCTCTGGTCACGCGCCCCCGACACCACCCTCTCGGGCGGGTTCGGCGGGCGGATCGAGAAGGGGTGGGACGCGATCAACCCGCGGCTCGACTGGGTGGCGACGCAATTCTCGAACGCCACCCACAGCCGCGAGCGCGTCGCTTCCAGCGCCAGCGGCGACCTCGCGTACGTCGTGCAGCGCGAGCACATCCGGTTCGTCCCGCCGGGGAAGACGGAGACCGTCGCGCGCGACTACCGCGTGACCATGATCTTCCGCCGTGAGAACGGAGAGTGGCGCCTGCTTCATCGGCAGGCGGACACCAACGTGACGCGGCAGGCGGGGCAGTAACACTGCCGCAGGCCGGTCGCGGCCCGCCGCCGCTCCGCCTAGTTCAGCCGGAGCTGCCAGCGCTGCGCGGGCGGGATGATGAACGCCTCCCCGGGCGTGAGCGCCATCTCGAGCACTTCCTCGATCGAGGAAACCATGTGCAGCTTCAGGTCGTTGCGCACGTTCTCGGGGATGTCCTCCTTGATCGCCTTCTCGTTGCGCTTGGGGAGGATCACTTCCTTGATGCCGAGGCGGTGCGCGGCGAGGACCTTTTCCTTGATGCCGCCCACGGGCAGCACGCGCCCGGTCAGCGTCATCTCGCCCGTCATGGCCACACGCGGCCGCACCGGACGCCCGGTGAGCAGTGAGGCCAGAGCGGTCACGAGGGTGATGCCTGCGGACGGGCCGTCCTTCGGGATCGCTCCCTCGGGCACGTGCAGGTGGAGGTCGACGCGCTCGAAGAACGATTCCTCGATGCCGAGCTGCCGCGCGTGGGCGCGCACCCAGGCCAGCGCCGTCTGCGCGCTCTCCTTCATGACGTCGCCGAGCTGGCCGGTGAGCGCCAGGCCCTTCTGCCCCCACATCTGGGTGGCCTCGATGTAGAGGACCTCGCCGCCGGCCGCCGTCCACGACAGGCCGATGGCGACACCAGGGATGAGGGTGCGCTCGTCCATCTCTTCCCGCATGAAGACGGGCGCGCCCAGGAACTCCTCGACTCGCTCGGGCGTCACGACCACGGTGTCCGTCACGCCCTCGGCGTGACGCCGCGCGACCTTGCGGATGATGCTCGCGATCTCGCGCTCGAGGTTGCGGAGCCCCGCTTCGCGGGTGTACTCGCGGATCAGCTTCTTGAGCGCTTCGTCGCCGAACGCCACCTGCTCGGCGTTCAGCCCGTGGTTGGCGAGCTGGCGGGGGATGAGGTGGCTGCGCGCGATGTGGAGCTTCTCCTCCTCGATATAGCCGGCGAGCCGGATGATCTCCATCCGGTCGCGCAGCGCGGCGGGGATGGTGTCCAGCACGTTCGCGGTGGTGATGAACAGCACCTCGGACAGGTCGAACGGCAGGTCGATGTAGTGGTCCTTGAAGGTGTTGTTCTGCTCGGGGTCGAGCACCTCGAGCAGCGCCGAGGCCGGGTCGCCGCGGAAATCCGCCCCGAGCTTGTCGATCTCGTCGAGCATGAACACCGGGTTCTTGCTCTCCGCGCGGCGCAGCCCCTGCATCACCTGCCCGGGCAGCGCGCCGATGTAGGTACGGCGGTGGCCGCGGATCTCCGCCTCGTCGCGCATCCCGCCGAGGCTGATGCGGTGGAACTTGCGTCCCATCGACGCCGCGATGGAGCGTCCGAGCGAGGTCTTGCCGACGCCGGGAGGACCCACGAAGCACAGGATCGGACCCTTGATGTCGGGCTTCAGCTTGCGCACCGCCAGGTACTCGAGGATGCGCTCCTTCACCTTCTCCAGGTCGTAGTGGTCGTTGTCGAGGACCTCCTTCGCCTTCTTGAGGTCGATCTCGAGCTCGGTCCGCTTGTTCCACGGCAGGGCGACCAGCCAGTCGAGGTAGGTCCGGGCCACGGTGTACTCGGCGGCGGCGGGTGACATCTTGGACAGGCGGTCGAGCTCGCGAACGGCTTCCTTCTTCGCCTCCTCGGGCATGCCCGCGGCTTCGATCTTCTCGCGCAGCTCGTTGAACTCGCGCTGCTGGTCGTCGCCTTCCCCCAGCTCCTTCTGGATGGCCTTCATCTGCTCGCGGAGGTAGTACTCGCGCTGGTTCTTCTGCAGCTCGGTCTTCACCTGGCTCTGGATCTTGTTGCCGACCTCGAGCACCTCGAGGTCCTTCACCAGCACCTTGTTCAGGCGGTCGAGGCGCGCGCGGACGTCGAGCGTCTCCAGCATCTCCTGCTTCTGGGGCGTCGTGAGGCTGGGCAGGCTCGCGGCCACGAAGTCGGCCAGCCGGCCGGGATCCTGGATGTTCGACGCCAGCGCCTGCAGCTCGTCGGACAACGTCGGCGAGAGCTCGACCACCCTCTGGAACAGCCCCTGCGCGCTTTGCGCCAGCGCCTTGACCTCGAGCTCCTGGTCGGCGGGCACCGACTCCGTCAAGAGCTCGATGCTCGCCCTCAGGAACGGGCGGTACTGATGGACCTGCCGCAGCCGGAAGCGCTGGACGCCCTGGACGACGAGGCGCAGCGATCCGTCGGGGAACTTGAACATCTTGTGGATGTGCGTGAGGGTTCCGACCCGGAACAGGTCGCTCTCGACGGGGTCGTCCACCGCCGGATCGCGCTGGGTGATGACGCCGATGACCTTCCGCTCGCGAACGGCATCGTGCACCAGTGCTACCGAGCTCTCGCGGGCGACGGCCAGGGGCAGTATGGCGTGCGGGAACAGGATCGTGTCCCGCAGGGGGAGGATGGCGAGGTCGGTGGGCACCTCGGCGAGGTTCAACTCGCCGACGCCGCTGGATTCGAAATCCGGAGTCCGATCGTCCTTCTCGCTCATTGACCTCTCCGTCGCCCGGCCCGCAAAGGCCGGGCGACCGAACCGGAAGGAAACGTCAGATGATCGGAGCCAGGGCGCGGCCCGGGGTCTGCGTGCGCTCTTCGGCGGCCAGGGCCTCTTCGCGCTCCTGGCATTCGATGCACAGCAGCGCGAACGGGACCGCCTTCAAGCGCGCCTCGGCGATGTCCTTGTCGCACTCGTCGCAGGTCCCGTAGGTCCCCTGGTCGACGCGCATCAGCGCCTCGTCGACGCGGATCAGGGTCTGCGCCTTGATCTCCATGAGCGCGAACTCCATCTCCTGAGCGAAGTCGGTGACACTCTGCTCCTCGGCGTCGCGGACCTCGTCCTGGTAGCTTGGCATCTCTTCGCGTATCGCGCGCAGCTTCTGGTGGATCTCCGTCCGGCGCTCTTCGAGCATCCGGCGCAGGCCGTCGTGTCGCTCGCGGTCGATCGTCTGCTTCGTTCCAGCCATGGCTACCTCCGTGGTTGCAGCGCCCATCAGTCGAGCTTCAGGACGAGGAACGTATGGGTACGGCCCCGGCGCACGCGCAGGCGAGCCAGGCCGTCCGCCTTTGCGCGGACGATCAACGTGCGGAACGAGTCCACGCTTTCGACAGGAGCGCCGTTGACGCTCACGATGACGTCGCCGCGCTGCAGGCCGGCCTCCTCGGCGTTCTCGCCCGCCTCGACGTCCATCACCACCACGCCGGTAGCCGTGCGCGGCATCTCGAGACGCTCGGCGATGTCCGGGGTCAGGTTGCGCAGAGTCATCCCGAGCTCCGCCTTGCCCGTCTCCTCCTCGTCGTCATCGTCCTCGCCGCCCTGCTCGGGGAACGTGCCGAGCTTCACCGCGATCGCCTGCTCCTTGCCGTCACGGACGACCTGCAGGCGGACGGTCTCGCCCGGCGCCTTGGATGCGACGTAACGCGAGAGGTCGTTGTTGTCGTTCACGGGCCGGCCGTCGACGCCGATGACCACGTCGCCGGGCTTCAGGCCCGCGTCCTCGGCGGGACTGTCGTCGGTCACGTCCGTGATCGCGGCCCCCTTGGCGTCGGTACGTCCGTACGTGCGGGCCAGGTCCTCCGACAGCGGGATGATCTGGACGCCGAGCCATCCCCGGACCACCTTTCCACGATCGCGCAGCTGGGGCAGGATTTCCTTGGCCACGTTGATCGGCACCGCGAAGCCGACCCCGGCGGACTGGGGAAGGCCCTGGGTGACGATCAGGGTGTTGATGCCGATGACTTCGCCGCGGGTGTTCAGCAGCGGGCCGCCGGAGTTGCCCGGGTTGATCGAGGCGTCGGTCTGGATCATGTCCACGCCGGTGCCCGACTGGAGCTGCATGTTGCGGCCCTTGTAGGACACCACGCCGACGGTGACGCTGTTGCCACCCAGGCCGAACGGGTTTCCGATCGCCATCACCCACTCGCCGGGCTCGGTCTGGTCGGAGTCCCCGAGGTTCAGGACGGTGAGCGGCTCGCTCGGAGGATCGATCTTCAGGAGCGCGACGTCGGTGCGGGCGTCGCGGCCGATCAGCTTCGCCTTGTAGTCTTTGCGCGCGATGCTGACCGTGATCTCGTCCGCGCCCTCGACGACGTGGCGATTGGTCAGGATGTAGCCGGTCTTGTCCACGATGAAGCCGGACCCGAGGCTCTGCTGGGTGCGGGGACGTTCGCCGCCGCCGCCGCCCTGCGGCCCGAAGAAGCGCTCCATCCAGTCGTCTCCGAAGAAGTCGCGGAACTGTTCGTTGCGCTGCTGCTGCTGCTGCCCGCGGCGGACCAGCTTGCGGGTATTGATGTTCACGACGCCGTTGGTCTGGAGGCGCGCGACGTCCCGGAACGTGTCCAGGGTCAACGGACCCTGTGGGCGAGGCACCGCGGCCGTCGCCGTCATCGGATCGGCCGGACGGGCCATGGCCGTCTCGGGACGGATCTGTGACGTCACCACGGCGCCGAGCAGCATGGCTGCCATGGCCACGGTGAAGAACGACGCGATGGTGCGGGTCCGCATGTTCATGTCTTTCCCTACCTCCAGGATCGCGGCCGACTTCTCGTGTGCAAGGTCCGTACCGGGACTTGATACCTACCCTAAGTCACGTCTACGCAAGGGCCCAGTGAAAAGTTGTCCGGCGAAGTCCCGGGGGGTCAGCGACCCCCCCGGGGACGAAATCAGTAGTCGTCCATCCCGCCCATGCCGCCGCCGCCGGGAGGCATCGGGCTGGCCGCCTTCTTCTCCGGGATGTCGGCCACGATCGCTTCCGTGGTCAGCATCAGGCTGGCGATCGAGGACGCGTTCTGGATCGCGAAGCGTACGACCTTCGTGGGATCGATGACGCCGGCCTCGATGAGGTTCTCGTAGGTCTCGTTGGAGGCGTTGAAGCCCATGCCGGACTCCATCTCCTTGACCTTGGCCACCACCATGTTTCCCTCGTGGCCGGCGTTGATCGAGATCCAGCGCATGGGCTCCTCGCACACGCGCCGGATGATCTCGATGCCGGTGCGGAAGTCCTCGGGAAGGTCCTTCGCCTTCAACTTCGCGTTCAAGGCGGGAATCGCGCGAACGAGCGCGACGCCGCCGCCGGGGACGATTCCTTCCTCGACCGCCGCCTTGGTCGCATGCATCGCGTCCTCGACGCGCGCCTTCTTCTCCTTCATCTCGGTCTCGGTCGCCGCTCCGACCTTGATGATCGCCACGCCGCCCACGAGCTTGGCCAGGCGCTCCTGCAGCTTCTCGCGGTCGTAGTCGGACGTCGTCTCGTCGATCTGGGCGCGGATCTGCTTCACCCGGGCTTCGATGGCCTTCGGTTCGCCGCCGCCCTCGATGATGGTCGTGTTCTCCTTGTCGATCACGACCTTCTTCGCGCGGCCGAGGTCCTCGATCTTCAGGTTCTCGAGCTTGATGCCCAGGTCCTCGGTGATCGCGCGTCCTCCGGTGAGCACGGCGATGTCCTCGAGCATGGCCTTGCGGCGATCGCCGTATCCGGGGGCCTTGACCGCGGCCGCCTTGAGCGTGCCGCGCAGCTTATTGACGACCAGCGTCGCCAGCGCCTCGCCTTCGACGTCCTCGGCGACGATGACCAGCGGCGCGCCCTGCTGGGCGATCTTCTCGAGGATGGGAAGCAGGTCCTTCATGCTCGAGACCTTCTTCTCGAAGGTCAGGATGTACGGGTTCTCGAGCACGACTTCCATCCGCTCGGGGTCGGTGACGAAGTAGGGCGACGAGTATCCGCGGTCGAAGCGCATGCCCTCGACCACATCGAGGACGGTCTCCATCGTCCGCGATTCCTCGACGGTGATGACCCCGTCCTTCCCGACCTTCTCCATGGCCTCGGCGATGATCGAGCCGATGGTCTCGTCGTTGTTGGCGGAGATGGTGCCGACCTGGGCGATCATCTTGCCCTTCACCGGCTTGCTGAGCTTCTTCAGCTCCTCGACCACGATCGCGACCCCGGCCTCGATGCCTTGCTTCATCTGCATCGGGTTGGCGCCGGCGGTAACGCTGCGGATGCCTTCGCGGAAGATGGCCTGGGCGAGCACGGTGGCGGTGGTCGTTCCGTCACCGGCGACGTCGGAGGTCTTGCTCGCCACCTCGCGCACCATGCGCGCCCCGAGGTTCTCCATCGGATCCTTGAGGTCGATCTCCTTGGCCACTGTCACCCCGTCCTTGGTGATGGTGGGGGAGCCGAACTTCTTGTCGAGGATGACGTTGCGGCCCTTGGGGCCGAGTGTGACCTTGACGGCGTCGGCGAGCGCGTTGACGCCGCGGAGGATCGCGCTGCGCGCGTCCTCGCGATAGATGATGTCCTTAGCCATTTCTGCTTAGCCCTCTATTCCGAGGATCTCGTCCTCTTTGATGATCAGGTACTCGGTGCCGTCGATCTTGACCTCGGTGCCGGACCACTTGCCGACGAGGACGATGTCGCCCGCCTTGACGGTCAGTGGCGCTCGATCGCCGTTCTCGAGGGTACGGCCCGACCCGACGGCGACCACCTCCGCGCGCTGCGGCTTCTCCTTCGCGGAGTCGGGGACGATGATCGTTCCGACCTTCTGCTCGCCTTCCTCGACGCGCTTCACCACGACGCGGTCGCGCAAGGGCCGCACCTTCAGGCGCGACGATGACGAGGATGACGGGGACGGGGCCTTCTGGGCCCCGCCCCGCGACTCACCGCCCTTGTTGGAACCGCTTTTGTCCGATCCGCTCTTGTTCGAGGATCTCTGCGCGGGCGCCACCCTTATCTGCCCACGT
>Ga0136617_10006983_pt1 | contig 10071 bp, 10 predicted proteins | sample AntDrymUQ3222106_2_FD_129672 | JGI IMG/M metagenome (GOLD analysis project Ga0136617, IMG submission 129672) | Polar desert sand microbial communities from Dry Valleys, Antarctica - metaG UQ322 (21.06) | ecosystem: Environmental > Terrestrial > Soil > Desert | place: Antarctica: Dry Valley... | reverse complement strand
TGACGGTACGACAGTCTTATTCCCTACGCGTCGAAAAGCGACGGGAGTAAGAAGGATACCGGCGACCCGGGAACGAATTAGAGCCGCCCGTCCCGCCGGTGGGTTTGCCCGCTGACGGGTTGCAAGTTAGCTTTCCGCTCGAAAGCGCAAACTTATGAATCAACCAGTTTACATCCTTGGTGGCGGTCGCACCGACTTCAAACGCAATCTGAAGAAGGAAGGCAAAACGATCCGTGACCTGATCACGGAATCCGGCCGCAAGGCGATCGCGGACGCGAAGATCGAGCCATCGGAAATTGAAGCAGCGGCGGTGGGTAATTTCAACGCCGGGCAGTTCACCAAACAGCTGCATCTGGGCGCGTTCATTCCGGAGATTGATCCCGCACTCCACGGCATCCCGACGATGCACACCGAGGCGGCTTGCGCTTCCGGGTCACTTTCGGTCCTGCTGGGCGCTCAATGGGTTATGGGCGGATTCCACGACGCCGTGCTTGTGGTCGGAGCGGAACAGCAGAAAACGATGTCGTCGCTCGACGGCTCTGACGTGCTTGGCGCCGCCGCAGATTATCACATTGAGAAACCCGAATACGGCGACTTCATGTTTCCGAAACTGTTTGGCCGCATCGCGCAGATTTACATTGAGAAATATGGTGCGTCTGAGAAAGAGCTGTCGTGGGTCGCATTCAAAAACTACGCGCACGCGCGGCTAAATCCGATGGCACAAATGCGCGACGCGGACCTTACCTTTGACGCCGCGTCTCAAGTTTCTGATAAAAATCCGAGCGTCGCGCCACCACTGAAAGTCTCTGATTGCTCGCAAATCACTGATGGCAGTGCGGCGGTCGTCCTCGTTTCAGGCAAATACCTGGATTGCAAAGGAATCGATAAATCGAAGCTGCCACGAATGCTCGGATTCGGGAGCACGACTGATTATCTGGCCTTGGAAAAGAAAGACGCGCCTACCTTCAGCACTGCGCGCAAAGCCGCGGAGAAAGCCTTCGGGATGGCGAACCTGAAGCCGCGCGACATGCACGGCGTGGAGGTGCATGATTGCTTCTCGATCACGGAAATTTGCGCCTACGAGATTCTCGGACTCGCGGAGCCGGGCAAGGGTGCCGAGCTAGCGATGAGCGGCGCGACCGCGTTGCCACAAGTCCGCGGCGAACACATTAAGGGCAAAGTCGCGTGGGAAATTCCCGTCAACGCGGGTGGCGGATTGATCGGCGACGGTCATCCGGTCGGTGCGACTGGTGTGCGCCAGGTTCTCGAGGCTCATCAACAGCTGACCGAGCAGGCGAATGCGCGGCAGATCGAGGGCGCGAAGAAATTTCTGACCTTCAACATGGGCGGAAGCCTGACGACTTCTGTCGCCATGATCTGGGGCCGGGACTAACCTGCGCTTCTGACAGCTTTAGGCCGCAAGAGAGCCTGGGCCCGGAGGCGTGCCTTGGAGTTCGGTAAGCTGGAGCTCGATATCCCGACACCGCTCGCGTTCCATCGCCGCCTCAGCTTCCGGCAGGCACTGCGCCTGGTAAGGAATGCGGGCGGGCTTGAGGCAGTTCACTACGAAATCATTTGCGATCTGGGCTCGCTTTAAAGCGGCTTCGGTCTCAAGCTTCGCCGCTTCCGAAAGAGCGCGATCGCGTAGAGCGATGTAGGCTTTGATTTCCGCAATCGCTGGACTGGTCTTTGCGTAACTACCGCGGCCTGTTCCCGTGTTGAGGTAAGCGGAGTTCTCGAAAAATTTGCTCGAACGGGGAAGAGCTGGGGTGAGCTGCATACCTCTTAGGAAGCAGCTCATGTGCCGAAGCTAGCATCGGGAAAAGCTTCCGAACCGACGGAAAACCAACTCGAGTCTCAGAGCTCGACGGTGAGGTAATAGAATCGCGTAGCGGTCCCGCCGAGAGAGTCCGTGGCAGTGATGGGCGCGCCGCTTCCGGCCCATTCTCCGAGAAAATTCCACGGAGGCGGCGCATTCAAATCGGGACTCGAATAAAGCTTGTAGGTCCTGCCGGGCGCCGAATCCCAGCTGAATTCGCAGGCCGCGCCATTCTTGACCGCGCTCTTGATCCGGAAAACGCTGCTCGCGCTGCGCGGCAAGGTGCCGGCAATGAGTTCGTCGCGATTGGATGTTCCGTCGCCATCGTCGTCGGCGGCCGGATCGCTGATGTTATGCAACGTTTCCCAGTCATCCGGCAAACCGTCGTCGTCCTCGTCGGTATTGCCGCGAATGGCAAACTGGTAGGCGCTCTCGTTCGCATCGTTGCTCACGATGTGAATTGTCGCGTTCTTTTCTCCGACCGAGCCGGGATCGAAAATGACCTGAAATGTGATCGTGCCGTTGTTCGGTGCGACCGGCGAAGTGGGCTGCACGGGAACAATAAAACTCGCGTCGCCCAGCACCTGCACCCGCGGCACTCCGGTGAGACTCAACGTACCATTGCCAGAATTCGCAATCGTGAACGTCCGCGTGACGGATCCGCTGCCGACGTCCGCGTAGCCAAAATCGGTATGGTCGGCAGGACTTGGCGTCGCGTCTCCGCTACCAATGCCTTGGCCGTTGGCGGACAAACTAATCTCAGGCGCCAGACCCGTTGAAATGGTGACCTTGATCATGGCGGAGTTGTTGTTGTCATTCGATTCCAACATCCGGTCAAAGGGGTCGAGAGTATTTTGCAGCCAGTAGGTCCCGGAGGAGATGTTGGTCAAGAGCACATACTGTCCGCTAAAACTCGGCGGGTAATTATCAACCCAGCCAACGGAAGTCCCCAAGACATCTCCACAAGGTGGATAGGTGCCCGGTCCCGAGCCGCCATAGACCTGAGAGTTGGGTGTGCCTGGTGGTGAAGGCACGTATTTGTGCGAATCAACGAAGCAATACGCCACCTTTTCATTGGATGAGAGGACGCCGCCCGCACTGTCATCTTCCATTACCTCGCGGAGAAAATAATCAGCCGAATCCGAAAAGCGGACACGGTTATTCTCAACCACAAAATTCCCGATGTAGGTTTCGGTGTGACTGCCGGTGGTGTCGTAAATCCATTGGTAAACATCGTTCGTCCCGGTTTGCGCGGCGACAGCGTGCAGCTCAATCGGTCCGAGACCGAGATTGATGGCCCACGTTCCGAACCGGAGGGCCGGCTGGCCGCTGACGGTTGTTTGAGAGACACTCTTTATCTCGCAAACCAAATCCGGCAGCTTCGGCTCCGCGACCGCCAGAGCTGAAAAGCAGAAGGTGCCGCAGAGCGCGGGCAACAATTGGCCAGAAAATCTCGGCAGCATTGTCCCACTTTACCCCATGTAGAATCCGCCGTTCACATTTAATATGTGGCCGGTGATGTAGCTGGCCATGGGCGAGGCCAGGAAAAGCGCCGCGTCCACGATTTCTTTCGCGTCACCCAGCCGGCCGAGTGGGATCTGCTTCTTGAAATTCTCTGTCACTTCATCGGGCATGCCTTTGCTCATGCCGACGTCGATGAAGCCTGGCGCGATGGCGTTGACGGTGATGTTTTGTCGCGCGAACTCACGCGCGGAGACTTTGGTCAGGGCGATGAGGGCAGCTTTGCTTGAGGAATAGTTTGCCTGGCCGAAGAGGCCCATCTGTCCGCTCACCGATGACATGTTCACGATCCGGCCACCATTGCGGAAAATCGCTGCCGCTTTTTGGGTGACGTTGAATGTCCCGGCCAGGTTCACCCGCAGCACACTCTCGAAATCCTCCAGAGTGAGCTTCTTGATCGTGCGATCGCGAATGATTCCGGAATTATTGATCAGAATGTCCAAGCCGCCGAAGCGCTCGGTAATCTGCTTCATCATCGCTTCGGCTTGTTCCGGCTTGGTCACGTCGCACTCCACCACGAGCGGTTCCTTCAACTCCGTCGCGACCGACTCAGCGTCGGCTTTGTTTTGGCCCGCCGCATCATTCACATAGTTCACCACGCAATTCGCTCCGCGCACTCCGAAAGCCTTTATCATCTCCGCGCCTAAACCGCGTGAGCTACCGGTTACAAGCACCACTTTTCCGGAAAAATCGAGAGGGTCAGCCATAAGAATAGTGATAGCGTTTGGATAGCGAAGAGCTATAAGAATGGCATGCCCGCTGTTTTGATCAAGGATGTGCCTGCGATTCTGCATCAACATCTGAAGGAGCGCGCGCTGCGCAACCGCCGCAGTATGAATCAGGAGTTGCTGGTCCTGCTCGAGCGCGCGGTGGAAGGTGACAATTCTGCTCGACCCGAGTTACCCCCGCCGGTACCCACGCGGCGCAAGCTCACGGATGCCTGGCTGAAAGCGGCCATCCGCCGGGGCCGCGCATGATCGTGGTCGATGCAAACGTCGTCGCCTATTTATTAATTGAAGGCCGCAAGACGGAGCTTGCGCGAGAGCTGCGAGAGGCCGACTCCCAATGGCGACTTCCTCCGCTTTGGCGCGCGGAGTTCCTCAACGTGCTGGCGATGCAGGTGCAGCATGGTGGTTTTGACCCGAGCGTAGCCGAGCAGGTGTGGCAAAGCGCGATCAAGTTGCTTGGCGGGGGCGAGACCCAAATCAATGAGGTTTCGGCCTTGCGACTTGCGATCAAGAATCGCCTCACGGCTTATGACGCGCAGTACGTCACGCTCGCTCAGCACTTGGGAGTTCGATGTGTAAGCGAAGATCGCGAACTGCGGCGGAAGTTTCCGAGGCTAGTGGTGTCGATGGCGGACGCGGTTCTAGCGAAATAGCGGGAACCTTTCGCCCGGAAACGCGTTGCCGGACAAGCGATAGCCGCTAAGATTTGCGGCTCATGGCTGCGCCGATTCGCGTTCTCACCGCTGTTCCGATCTGTGACGGGCACGATAGCGCGATCAATACGATCAACCTTGAGTTCATCCGGCACGGAATCGAGGTCGTTTATCTCGGCTATCATCGATATGCGACGGACATGGTGCGGGCCGCGATCCAGGAGGATGTGAAAGCGCTCGGGATCTCGAGTTACAACGGCGGACACGTTGAATTTTTTACCGAAGTTGCGGCGCTTCTGAGAAAAAAGGGAGCGGATTACATCAAACTTTTCGGCGGCGGCGGCGGCACCATTACCAGCGATGACGAAGCGATCATGCGGCGAAAGGGCGTGGACAAGATTTTCTTCGCCGGCACCTCGTTAGCCGACATGGTCGCTTACGTGCACAGGAATTACGGCGGGTCACACAAGTCTTTGCGCGGCGCGAAGCCGAGCGCCGATACGCAGTTAGCGCGTAAGCTGACAGAGATCGAGGACTCATACGCTAACAACAAAGTCCGCAAGAAAAAGACCTCGGCGAAAGCGAAAAAGAGGGACGGCAGGACGCGTGTTTTCGGATTTACCGGCCCCGGCGGTGCGGGCAAAACGACTTTGATTGACGAGCTCGTGCTGCGCTTGCTTCATCGCGAACCAAGAGCGCGGATCGCGATCCTTTCGCATGATCCGAGCGTGGTCGGGGCCGGGGCCTTGCTCGGCGACCGCGCGACGATGATCAATTCCCAGGACGAACGGGTTTTCATGCGCAGCATGGCCACGCGCGGACAAGCCGGCGGACTTTCTCCCGCCACGGAAGACTGCCTCACCCTCCTCGCTCAGTCGGATTTTGATTACGTTATCATCGAGACCGTCGGGACCGGACAGGAGGCGATGCCATTCCAATCCGGGCTGGTCCAGAAGACGGTGCTGGTGATGAATCCCGATTACGGCAGCCGGCTCCAGTTGCAGAAGATCGTCATGCTCGATCTGGCGGATATTGTAGTCGTGAACAAGAGCGATCAGGAGCGCGCGCGAACTGCGATTTCCGAAATCGGACGCAGGCTGGATCAGAATAAGAAATCGCAGATCCTGGTTTCGACTGTAGCAAACCGGCATCGCGATCCAGGGGTGGATGAATTGAGCGATTTGCTGGTGAATGGGTTGTAGCGGCGCTTGTGCCAAGCGCCGGCGTTTGACACAAACGCCTCTACAAGGAAGGACATTGAAATGAGCAAACTCGGACAGGTGGTGGAAGCGGTGGAGAACTATAACAAGTTCGTTCTTCAAGAGGTGAAGCGTGCGCGCGCTGATGAAGTGTTTGGTCAGCAGATGATCGGTCGTTGGAACGAGATCAAAGCGAAGACGCCTATGAGCACCGCGCCGACCGGCTTGAAATTGCCGCGTCTGGCCTTGCCCGAGATCGATGAGGCGGGTGAGATCACGCGTTACTTGTTAGGCGAAGGTTTGCCCGGCGAGTTCCCTTACACCAACGGGGCTTACCGCGAGATGTATCTGGAGCCGTTGCGCGAGCTTGAAGCCGGGAGTTATGGCAAAGACGGAAGGAATGGCAAGAACGGCCACAGCAAAAATGGTAAGAACGGCGCCAGGGCTGTCGCGCCCAAAGCCGTCGAAGTGGAAGAGCCGACTAGGCTTTTCTCTGGACTCGGTTTGGCCGAGGACACGAACGCACGCTTTCATTTCTTAACTGGCCATCAGCGGAGCGCGCGTCTCAGCACTGCCTTCGATGGTCCCACACTTTACGGGATCGACAGCGATGCTGAGGGCGTTTTCGGAAAAATCGGCGAAGGCGGGCTCGCGATCGACACCTACGAGGACATGATCCGTCTCTACGACGGCTTCGACATGGGCTCGCCCGCCTTCTCCGCCTCGATGACGATCAGCGGCCCGGCGCCGATCATCATGGCGATGTATATCGCGGCGGCGAAGAAACGCTTTGGCGCGAAAGTCGTTCCGAATCTGCGCGGCACCATCCAGGCCGACATCTTCAAGGAAGTTCAAGCGCAGAACGAAACCATTTTCCCGATCGAAGCGTCGCTCCGTTTTCTCTGCGACATGATCGAATACACCACGCGTGAAATGCCGCGCTGGTATCCGGTTTCGATCAGTGGCTATCACATCGGCGAGGCCGGTGCGACGCCGGTGCAACAGGCCGCCTACACCGTCTCTAACGGTTTTGCTTACGCCGAAATGCTGGCCGCGCGTGGCCTGGCGGTCGATCAATTCGCGCCGCGGCTTTCGTTCTTTTTGGATTGCGGTCTTGATGTCGAATACATCGCGCTGGCCCGCGTTTCGCGTCGTATTTGGGCCATCGGGATGCGGGATGTTTTCGGCGCGGGTCCGAAAGGACAGATGTTCAAGCTCCACACCCAGACCAGTGGACGGTCGCTGGTCGCGGCCGAGTTCAAGAATAACCTCACGCGCACGGCCGCAGAATTGATGCTGGCCTACATGAACGGCACTAATTCATGCCATTCGAACAGCGCGGATGAGCCGTTCACCACCCCGAGTGAAGAATGGATTCGGCTCGCTGCGCACGGACAAGCCATCCTGCTCGATGAGTCCGGCATCTTCAAACACACCATGAACATGCTGAGCGGTTCGCCTGGGATGAAAGCGGTCGAACGCGCGGTGGAAGCGGCCATGCTGGAGGAGTTTCGTCAAATCGAAGAGCTGGGCGGCGTCCTTCCGGCGATCGAACATCGCTACCAACGGAGCCAGATCCAAAACGCAGCTCATCGCTACGAAGAGCAGATTTACAATGGCACGCGGCCCATCATCGCGTTGAACAAGTACAACGACTTGAAGGACGAAATGCCGGAGGTAAAAATGGTGCGGACACCGCGGGCGAAGAAACAATTGCAGATCGATCGCCTGGCCAAGTTCAAGAAAAGGAACGCGGCGAAAGCGGAACGCGCCCTGGATAAGCTAACCGAGATAGTCGAGAGCGGGGGAAACTGCTTCCCGGCGCTGATCGAGACGGTGGAAGTGTGCTCGTTAGGCCAAATCACCGGCCGGCTTCAAGAAGTAGTCGGGCATTTCCGGCCGATGGTGTAGCGGCTATTTCTTTCCAGCGCGCTTCAGCCGCATGTTCTCTTGGTAGAAAACCAGGCAGCGGGCATCCGCTACCTGCTTTGGTTTGATCGAAATAACGATATCTTCGCCGACTCGTTTGATCGTGCCGGTCCCGGAATTGTTCAAGCTATCTCGGAAGGTGAACTGCAACGTATCCTTGGCAGTGATTTTCGCCGGGCCCTGACCTTCTGGCGCAGCCCCGCGTCCGTCGTTGTGCACAGCATCGAATGTAACCTGAATGGCGGTGCCCGACTGCTCGATGCTTAATTGAAAGACGCCCTGGCCTTTTAGGAAATTCTTGTCGGTATATTCCCCGGCCCAAGTTCCGGCTTCGGCGGCGCGAGCTAGTGGCGCTGACACGAAACAGATAAATGCGACGAAGGACGGGAGTAGCATGCTTCTCATGAGAGCATGTGAACAAACAAGCTCTGCTTTTGCGAGATGCGAATTCCACCCTAACCGTTGGGCATGCGCGGCTCGCGGTGCGCAAGCTTGAGTGGCTTTGCTTCCTTCAAGACATGACGCGCGATGACGAGGCGCTGAACCTCGGATGTGCCTTCCCCGATGGTGCAGAGCTTGGCGTCGCGCAGGTAACGCTCGATCGGAAGATCGCGGCTGTAACCGTAGCCACCGTGAATCTGCATTGAGCGATCGCAGATCTTCACCGCGGACTCGGAGGCGAACAACTTGGCCATGGCTGATTCCTTCGTAGTGTTGCGCCCCTGATCCTGAAGATGCGCGGCGTGCATCGTCATCACTTCCGAAGCTTCAAGTTCCATGGCGGAGTCGACCAGCATCCATTGTATTGCCTGGAAATTGCCGATGGGATGCCCGAACTGTTTTCGCTCGTTCGCATAGGAATTTGCGCGATCAAAGGCGGCCTCGGCGATGCCGACCGCGAGCGCTGCAATGCTGATCCGGCCGCGATCCAGAACGGTGAGCGCTTGTTCGCGGCCCCGGCCGCGCTCGCCAAGAATTTCCGCTTTCGAATTGGTGAAGCGCAGCTCGGAAGTCTCGCTCGCGCGCATGCCGTAGGTGTGGATTTTTCGCACCGGTGTGACCTGATCCTTCATCATGATGAAGGCGCTGATTTCATTCTTGCCCGCGTCCGTTCGCCCGGTGGTGGCGATGACGATGAGCAAATCCGCCACCCGGCCGCTGGTGATGAAATGTTTCATCCCGTTGACTTGCCAATGATCTCCCTGCTCCTCCGCTTTGGTCTCGATTCCGCCGGTGTCGCTGCCGGCGTTTGGCTCGGTCAAGCCCCAGCCGCCAATCCATTTACCACTCGTTAGGCGAGGCAGATAGCTCTTCTTCTGCGCCTCGGTGCCGAACAAATTGATCTGTCCGACGGCCAGGGCGTTGTGGGCCGCGATGTCCATCGCGAGCGAAGCGCAATGCTTGCCGAGTTCCTTCACCGCCAGGGCCGCGGTCACGTAGCTCAAGCCTCGCCCGCCGTATTCCTTTGGCGCGACCATACCCATGAGGCCGAGCTGGCCCGCCTTCGTGAAAATCTCGCGCGGCAACTGTTCGTCGTGATCCCATTGGTCGGCGAAGGGAGCGACTTCGCTCCGATTGAATTCTTCAAGCTGAGCGAGGAAGGCGCGGGACTCGTCGTCGAGCGGATGTTCTAGGGTCATCATGGTGGGCGAAGATTAGACAGGATTCACAGGATGGACAGGATTTCGGAAGCGGGCGACGCGTCGCGCAAGATACGGATGCCCGACGCGTTTGGATTCGCGCCGCGACCCGGGGTCTGCGCCCTACCCAATCCGTTCCACCGAGTCAGCGTTTGATCGCAACGTCGAAAGGTGCGCCGGTCTTGGCGCGAATGTCGTCCTCCGTGACGCCGGGATGCAACTCGGTCAGGACGAGCCCGCCGCCCTCCTTCACCTCGAAGACGCACAGGTCGGTGATGATGAGATTCACGACACCGAGTCCTGTGATGGGCAGCGTGCATTCTTTCAAAATCTTCGGGCTGCCGTCCTTCGAGGTGTGCTCCATCACGGCAACGACGCGCTTGACTCCGGCGACGAGGTCCATCGCGCCGCCGGGTCCTTTAACCATTTTGCCGGGAACCATCCAATTTGCGATGTCGCCCTTATCCGTCACCTCGAAGGCGCCGAGAATGGCGAGATCGATGTGCCCGCCGCGAATCATGGTGAAGGAGTCGGCGCTGGAGAAAAAGGCCGAGCCGGGCACCGCGGTGATCGTTTGTTTGC
>Ga0136617_10006982_pt1 | contig 10072 bp, 10 predicted proteins | sample AntDrymUQ3222106_2_FD_129672 | JGI IMG/M metagenome (GOLD analysis project Ga0136617, IMG submission 129672) | Polar desert sand microbial communities from Dry Valleys, Antarctica - metaG UQ322 (21.06) | ecosystem: Environmental > Terrestrial > Soil > Desert | place: Antarctica: Dry Valley... | reverse complement strand
TGAACCGGCCGTCACCCACGGATATACTCCCGGCACCTGGAATCATCGCCGACTCGCTCCGGAGCCCGTCCCGCTATGCAGGACCTCCGCACCGCAACACCCGCCCTGACGGTTCTGTCAGAAGAAGAGAGCATGTTCCGCGAGGCGGTCCGGGAGTTCGCGGAGTCGGAGGTCCGGCCCCACGTCCAGGCCATGGACGAGGCCGGGGCTCTCAACGCCGACCTCATCCCCAAGTTCTTCGAGCTGGGCCTGATGGGAATCGAGGTGCCGGAACAGTACGGCGGCGCCGGCGGGAGCATCTTCATGGCGGTGCTGGCCATCGAGGAGCTGGCCCGGGTGGATGCGTCTGCCGCCATCTACGTGGATGTGCACAATACCCTGGTCAACAACGCCTTCCTGCGCTGGGCCAGTCCGGAACAGCACACGCGCTACTTCCCCCGACTCACCACCGATCTGCTGGGCGCATTCGCCCTGTCCGAGCCGGGCAGCGGCAGCGACGCCTTTGCCCTGGCCACCCGCGCCGAGCGGAAGGGAGGCGGCTGGGAGCTCACCGGACGGAAATTCTGGATCACCAATGGCGCGGAGGCCGGAGTTTTCATCGTCTTTGCCAACACCGATCCTTCCAAGGGCTACAAGGGAATTACCGCGTTCATCGTGGAGCGGGAATTTCCCGGCTTCACTGTCGGGAAGAAAGAGAACAAGCTGGGGATTCGGGCTTCCAGCACCACCGAGCTGATCCTGGAGCAGTGCGCCGTGCCGGAAGAGAACGTGATGGGGCCGGTGGGACAGGGCTACAAGATCGCGATCGAGACATTAAACGAGGGTCGGATCGGGATCGGCGCCCAGATGATCGGCGTGGGGGGCGGAGCGCTGGAGGCGGCGACCAACTACGTCAAGGAACGCAAGCAGTTCGGCAAGGCGATCGCCGAATTCCAGGGAGTGCAATTTCAGCTGGCCCAGATGGCCACCGACCTCGAGGCGGCGCGGCTCATGGTGTACAACGCCGCACGGCTCAAGGACGCAGGGCTCCCGTTCGCCCAGCAAGCCGCCATGGCCAAGCTGTTCAGCTCCCAGGTGGCCGACCGCACCACGTCGTCATGCCTGGAGCTCTTCGGTGGCTACGGCTACTCCAAGGAGTATCCGGCGGAGAAGTACTACCGGGATGCCAAGATCGGAACCATCTACGAAGGTACCAGCAACATGCAGCTGCAGACGATCGCGAAGGGGATGCTGAAGTAACACACAGCGGGGAGCGCCAAAGCGCCCCCCGCTGCAGACTGCGTCCGCTCAGGCGATCGGTTTGCGGGGCGTCAGTTCGAGGTCGAATCCATCTGCTGGTTGGCGCCCTCATAACCGGTGGTATCTCCGGTTTCGGACATCCCGGTGCTATCGAGCCCGGTAGCCCCCTGGCCGGTAGAGGTGTCATCGGCCATTCCAGTCGTGTCCATCTGACCCGTCATTCCGCTGGTATCAGTCTGGCCGAAGCCGGAGGTGTCCGTCTGGCCCATGCCGCTGGTGTCGGCCCGGCCGGTCTGGCCGTAGCCCGAGGAGTCCTCCCGCTGGCGCTCCATGCCTGAGTATCCGGCGGTGTCGGAGCCGGTGCCGGTGCCCTGCTGCTGGAGGAAGGTATCGGTGCCTTCCGCGGCCGGTACCATGGCGGTATCGCGCTCCATGCCACGATAACCCGGCGGATTCTGCACAGCGGAAGTGTCCTGCGCCGTGGCCGTTTCGTCTTCTTCGTCGGTGCGAGCACTGTTGCCTGCGCACGCCAGCGCACTCACCAGAATGCCGACGGCGGCAAAGCGTGCGGGAGAATTCAATCGCATTCGACCTCCTCAGATCGCCCTCAGTATCGGCGGGAACCACCCTGGTTCCAGCCGTAAAGCTCCATCTTGCCATTCCAGGAACGTTACCGGAGGGAGCAGTTTCGATCTGTGAGCCCTGTCACCCCACTCGTAGGGGCTGTAAGGCCTGAGACTTGCACGCCTGGGCGGGTGAGAAGCGATTCTCCCGGCCCCGGCCACCACGAGATCCTGGCACATTTTAAACAACCTGCTGGCTGCTACCAGGTTACACTCCCTCTGGTCACCGAGCTCGGCCGACCTTCGGCCGGTTACAAGTGGCGTAGCTTCAACAAGGTGTGGTCAGTTCGTGCCCCTTCTTCAGAGCCGTTTCTGCACTGCTCCCGCACTGGGTCTGGCCCTGTGCCTCGTCTCGGCAGGACCACTCGAGGCTCAGACCGATCCCGAGTGGCTCGTGGGACGCATGACGGCCTGGTACGAGGAGGCGGGCCGCAAGGCGCCGGGTCAGTGGGGAATTGCCATCGCCGATCTCTCCGGGCGCATGCTCTGGAGCGTCAATCCGAACGAGGCCCTGATGCCGGCCTCCACCGTCAAGCTCTTCACCACCGGGTTCGCCCGCAGTGTGCTGGGAGGCGGCGCCCGGCGGGCCACTCGCGTGGTCGGTGTCGGCTCGCTGAACCCCTCGGGTGAGTGGGTGGGGAGCTGGGCTCTCGAGCTCAATGGCGACCCCTCCCTGGAACGGGGACACGGATCGGGACCGACCTTCTACGATCTCGCCATGCAGCTGGCGAGTGCCGGGGTGAGAAAGCTGACGGGCCCCCTGCAGGTACAGAGCGGGGACGGCCCGGCCAACGCCGTCTATCCCGCCGCCTGGTCCGCACGCCATCAAGGCCGGCTCTTTGCACCGCCGGTAGGGCCGCTGACCCTCCATGAGAACATCGTGTGGCTGACGGTGCGTCCCGCCTCCAAGGTCGGGCACCGCGCCCGACTGATCGAGGCCGCCCCCAGCGGGCTCAGCCGTCTGGTGAGCATCACCGCCACAACGAAAGCGGGCCGCCGGTCGCGACTGGTGCTGAAGCCGCGCACCGGCGGGGGCTGGATCGTCAGCGGAACCATTGGTGTCAAGGCGGCGCCCCGGCGGCTTACCGCGGTGGCAAGGGATCCCCGCGCGGTGCTCAGCGCCGTGTGGAGCGACGCCCTGGCCCGGTCGGGTATCGCCTGGAACCCGGCGTCTCGCGCCGGCGTTCCGGCTGAGGGAGGAGTGCGGATTCTGGCGGAGGTGGCGTCAGCGCCACTCGATTCACTGGCCAGTGAGATCAACCGGCGCAGCATGAATCTCGGTGCCGAGCTGCTGCTGCAATGGGCCGGTGGACGGGACGGTGCCCACAACCGGCTCACCCAGCATGTGCTCCAGGTGATCGGCTCGAACGAGGGCGTGTATCTGGTGGACGGCAGCGGGCTTTCCTATGAGGACCGGGTCACCCCGGCTGCCTTCGTCTCCTACCTGGCCAAGTTCCCCACTACGCCGGCGGGACAGAACTTTCCCCAGCTGCTTCCCGCCAACGGCACCGGCACGCTGCGGCGTCTCAACTCGGGGCTACCCGGCGAGGGGGTAGTCCGTGCCAAGACCGGCACCCTGGGTCGGGTGTCAACGGTGGTCGGCTACCTAGGAGGTGCCAAAGGCGTTCTCCTGGTTTCGCTGATGTACAACGGTTCCAGGCCCTGGGCTGCCCGCCAGGCGCAGTGGCAGCTCTTTCGCGATCTTGGAGCCGACGGCGTAGTGATCCCCACCGATACAGTGGCGGTGCCGCCGGTCCAATTGGGTGGCGAGGAGCCGGGAATCCGTCCCTGGCCGGACACCCTCCCCCCGGCGGATACCAGCGCGACTCGTTGAGGTAGAGGCTAGCCAAAAAGACGGCCGGCAACAACGCCGGGCCGTTTACTGTTTGTGCAGCAGCACTCCCACCGGAAGCCGTTCAGGCTCGACGGGCGCTCGCGGCGATCAGCACCACTCCCCCCACGATGGCCAGGGCACCGAGGAGCGGCGGCACCGGGACCGACTCTTTCTTGTCGGCGGTGGCTTCGACCGGACCGATGTCTACCACCTTCTCCTTACGGGTGAAGGAAAAGCCGCCCAGCGCCAATCCCACGACGCCCAGCACGATCAGGATGATTCCGATCAGGGTGCCGGACTTCATACCGGCCGCCGGCCCTGGATGAGACGAATGAGGACGATGGCGACCGCCACGACCAGGAGGATGTGGATGAACCCACCGAGCGTGTACGACGATACCATTCCCAGCAGCCACAGCACCAAGAGAATGACGAAGATGGTCCAGAGCATACCGGCCTCACTGTAGGGGATAGCGACGCTTTTCTTCGGTGGATCACGATAGCGATTCCGGCGGGGGGGACGCCGTGACAATCGTCACCCGGCGCGGGGGTCGGCTGGACGCCGGCTTCGGCTCGCTCTACCTTCCACTCCATCTTCTGACCTAAGGCCCTCCGACGGGCGGAGCGTTATGGCGACCATCGCCCCACCGAAGTCCACCAGTGAAGCTCCCCAGTTTCAGCCATACATCTCTCCATCCCAGTCCCCCGCCGAGCTGACGCTTCGCGCGGTGCTGCTGGGCGCCGTGCTGGGGATCGTCTTCGCCGCCTCCAGCGTCTATCTCGCGCTCAAGATCGGGCTCACCGTTTCGGCCTCGATCCCGATCGCGGTGCTGGCGGTCGCCTTCTTCCGCACCCTCGGCAAGTCCACGATCCTGGAGAACAACATCGTCCAGACCACGGGGTCGGCGGGCGAATCTATTGCGGCGGGAGTGGTCTTCACCCTTCCCGCCATCCTGTTGATGGGATACGATCTCACGGTCAGCAAGGTGGCCGTGATCGCCCTGGTGGGTGGGCTGCTGGGCATTCTGCTCATGATCCCGCTGCGGCGGGCGCTGATCGTCAAGGAGCACGGTCGGCTCACCTACCCTGAGGGTACCGCCTGCGCCGAGGTGTTGGTGGCGGGCGACAAGGGAGGGCTCCAGGCGCGGCTGCTCTTTCAGGCGTTCGGCCTCGCGTTCGTCTATAAGTTCCTGATGGCGGGACTGAGACTCTGGAAGGAAGTCCCTGGGCGGATCTCCAATTTCTATCAGGGCGCCTCGATTTCCGCTGAGGTCTCCCCCGAGCTGCTCGGCGTGGGCTACATCATCGGGCCCAGAATCGCCGGGTACCTCTTTGCCGGGGGATCGCTGGCCTACCTGGTCCTGATCCCGGCCATCAAGCTGTTCGGCTCCGGCCTCACCCAGCCGATCTTCGCGGAGACCAAGCTCATTCGGGACATGAGTCCGAATGAGGTGCGAGCCGAATTCGTCTTCTACATCGGAGCGGGCGCGGTGGCGTCCGCGGGCATCATCGCGCTGCTCCGGAGTCTACCGACGATCGTCGGGGCCTTCCGGGCAGGGTTTCAGGATCTGCGCGGCACCGTGGGCGAGGCCGCCGCCCGAGTCCGCACCGACATTGACCTGCCCATCTGGTTGACGCCGTTAGGCGCCCTGGCACTGGCGCTGATCCTCACGGTCATTCCGCAGGTGGCCGTCAACCTGCTCGGCGCCATCCTCATCATCATCTTCGGCTTTTTCTTCGTGGTCGTCTCCTCCCGCATCACCGGCGTCATTGGCGTCAGCGCCAACCCGATCTCGGGGATGACCATCGCCGCCCTGATCGGCACGGCATCCATCTTTCTGCTGATCGGGTGGACCGGGGTGGATCACCGGGTAGGCGCGATCTCGATCGCCGCCGTAATCGCGGTGTCCGCGGCCCTGGCCGGCACCACCAGCCAGGATCTGAAGACCGGGTTTCTGGTCGGAGCCACCCCGCGGCGGCAGCAGCTCGCCATCATGGTCGGTGCCATCACCTCGGCTCTGGCAATCGGCTGGACCCTTACCCTGCTCAACACCACCTACACCAACATTGTCCCCGAGCGGCATCCTGGCGTGGCGCTCCAAGCGGCGCCGGAGGGGGCGCCGGATCGCTCGGTAACCAGCATGGGCGAGCGGATGCGGCACGAAGGGCGCGAGTGGGAAGTGGTGAGGGTGAACATCCCCACCCAGGGCATCGTGCCCGGCAAGTATCTACTCGATCCCCGCAGCAACGAAGTGGCATACCTGGTGGATCCCGGCATCGGCGGGCGGGTCCGGGAAATTGACGGGCAGCCGGTGACCAAGCTGGATTCGCCCAAGGCCACCATCATGGCGCTGGTGACCGACGGCATTCTGACCCAGAGGCTTCCCTGGGGGCTGGTTCTCATCGGGGTGTTCCTGACCGTCGCTATCGAGCTCATGGGCCTGCAATCCCTCCCCATCGCCGTGGGAGTGTACCTGCCCATCTCCACTTCATCCGCCATGTTCGCTGGAGGCGCGGTGCGCTGGCTGGTGGAGCGGAAGATGCGCAGCAGCCAGCGCTCCATAGCCGAAGTGGAATCGGGGCCGGGAGTCCTCTTTGCCAGCGGGCTGATTGCGGGAGGCGCTATCGCCGGCGTAGCGATCGCCGCCGTGGCGGCGGTGCTGGTACGGCAAGCAGAGGCGGCACAGGTGCCGGCGGCGGATTACCTGGCCCACATGGTCGGCCTGCAGGGTGCGGTGGGCTCAGTCGCCACCAGCGATCTGGCGGCTCTGGCCGTCTTCTCGGTGCTGGCCGCCATTCTGTACCGAGTGGCGAGAAGGTAGGGTGCCGCCCAACGCGCCGGTCTCGCCGGCCATGAGTGCCCGGGTAATTCATGGCTCCCTGGTGCTCGGGATCGTGCTCTTCTGGCTGGTGGCCGGATTTCTCGGTGGCGACATGGCCCAGCCGGTCTCCCAGCTTCCCGACCGGCGGGTGCTCTATATCGCGCTCTTCCTGGTCAGCGCCGTGCTGTTCGGCGCGGCGGTTTACACCGCTGGAGGCTTTACCCCCGGCCGGTCGGGCACCTCGCAGGACGACTGGTGGCGGGTCAATCTGGGCCGCGCGGTGATCGTCTGGGCGCTGATCGAGGCGCCGGCGCTACTCGGGACAGTGGCCTACCTGCTTACCCGGGACTTCCGGGCGCTGATCGCGCCCTTCACCGGGTTGCTCTTCTTCGCCAACTATCGCCCCCGCAAGCTCGCCGAGCGCTGATCGCACGACCGATGACACCCGAGTCGCTCGCCTTCCTCAAATCCCTGCTCGACACCCCGGGTCCCTCGTCGTTCGAGGCCGCGCCCGCGCGGGTCTGGCGGGCAGAGGCGGAGGGGTTCGCCGATCTGGTTCGCGGCGACGTCAGCGGGAATTCCTACGCCACACTCAACCCGGAGGGTCGCCCGCGGGTCATGCTGGCCGGTCACATTGACGAGATCGGGGTGATGATCACCCACATAGACGAGGATGGCTACCTCAGCTTCGACACCATCGGTGGCTGGGATCATCAGGTCTTCGTCGGACAGCGGGTACGGTTGCTCGGCCGAAAGGGACCGGTTACCGGGGTGGTCGGCAAGAAGGCCATCCACCTGATGGAGAAGGACGACCGCGAGAAGGTGTCGAAGGTGGAGGATCTCTGGCTGGACATCGGAGCCACCAGTCGGGCCACAGCGGAGCAGCAGCTGCGCATTGGAGATCCCGGGGTGCTGGCGGCGGGAGTGCTGGAGTTTCCCAATGGTCGCCTGGTGAGCCGCTGCATTGACAACCGGATCGGCGCCTATGTGGTGCTCGAGGCCGTGCGCCTGCTCGCGCCCGAGGGTAAGCGACCTGGCGCCTCGGTCACCGCGGTCGCCACCACCCGGGAAGAGATCGCGGCCACCGGCGGAGGGGCCCGCTCGTCGGCGGCCACGCTGGAGCCCGACGTGGCCATCGTCATTGACGTCACTCATGCCACCGACTATCCCGGCATAGACAAGCGCAAGCACGGCGACTACCGGCTGGGCGGCGGCCCGGTGCTCTCCCGGGGAGCGTCGGTGAGCGAGGTGGTATTCGAGCTGCTGGCGGAGGCGGCCGAGGCGGAGGGCATTCCCTACGGCATCGAGGCCGCCTCGCGCGACACCCACACCGACGCCGAAGCCATCGTCAATGCCCACCGCGGTATCGCAACGGCACTGGTGTCGGTTCCCAACCGCTACATGCACAGTCCCAACGAGATGGTCGCACTGGAGGATCTCGACCGCACCGCGCAACTGCTGGCCGCCTTTGTCAGGCGCCTCGCGCCCGACACCGATTTCGTGCCCCGCTGAACCAGTAGTATTTTCCCCCGTATGTCATTGGTATCTGGCTTTGCTCTCCTCAGCGCCTTGCTGGTGGTCACTCCGGCCCACCTACGCGCGCAGTTCGGCACCCAACAGCAACCGGTTCGAATTCCCCAGCCGCCACCCATTCGGCCCATTGACGACATCCGCTACCTGAGCGACGACCGGCTGGGCGGGCGGATGACGGGCTCGCCCGGCGCCGACACGGCGGCAGCCTACCTGGCGCGCCGCTTCGAGCAGGTGGGGCTGCAGCCGGCCGCGGGAGGATGGTTCCAGTCGTTCACGGTAGCCAAAGAGGCGCCGGTGGCCCAGCACGCCCACGTGGGCGGGCTCCAGGCCAAGAACGTGATCGGCATCCTGCCGGGCCGTGATCCGGTGCTGCGGAACGAGGCCGTCATCATCGGCGCCCATTACGACCATCTGGGGCTGGGAGGGTTCGGCAGCCTCGATCCCGACAGTACCGGCGAGGTGCACAACGGGGCCGACGACAACGCCTCGGGAGCGGCCATGCTGATCCAGATCGCGCGCCGCATGGCCGGCACTCGGCCGGCCCGGACGCTGGTCTTCATCGCGTTCAGCGGGGAAGAGTTGGGGCTGCTGGGGTCATCTCACTACGTCAAGGCGCCGATCTACCCGCTCGCAGCCACCCTGGCGATGCTCAACCTGGACATGGTCGGACGGCTCCGCGACAAGCGACTCATTGTCTATGGCACCCGGACCGCCAAGGAATTTCCCGCTCTGCTCGACTCGCTCAACTGGTACGCCGGGTTCGACCTCAAGCGCCAGGGCGACGGGTATGGTCCCAGCGATCACTCATCGTTCTACGCCGCGGGCCGACCGGTGTTGCACCTGTTCACCGACCTGCACGAAGACTACCATCGCACCACCGACGACTGGAACAAGATTGACCAGGATGGCTTCGAGCAGGTGTCCGACTTCACCACCGGGATCGTGACCGCGCTTGCCAACAGACCGACGAGGCTCACCCCGGTGAACCTGTCGGAGCCGAGCTCTACCGGCCCTGCTGCCGGTCATCATGCCGATTCCGCTGCCGCCGCGGTTACTCCGGGGTACGGCGCTTACCTGGGCACCATTCCCGATATGAGCGACAGCCCCGGTGGGGTGCGACTGCTCGGCGTGCGCACCGGCAGCCCGGCGGAAAAGGCCGGACTCCGGGGCGACGACGTCATCACCCGAATCGGTCCCATGCAAGTGCCCGACTTGCAGGCCATGACCGACGCGCTCCGCAGCCACAAATCGGGCGACACGGTGGACATCGTCTTCAAGCGGGGCGATCGCGTGACCACCGTTCGGGCGACGCTCGGCACCCGCGGCGGCTAAGCCAATGCCCATCCTCGATGCCGGCCGGGTGATCGCCGCCCTGCGCGGCGCCTTCGCGCGCGAGGTGGGGCGCGAAGAGTTGCTGCGCCTCGCGGCCGAAAAGATCCGCTCGGCGGGCCCGCCCTACACCTCGGTCTACCTCTACATGCTCCACGGCGACGAGCTGCGACTCGAGGCCTTCGCCGGCCGGCACACCGAGCATACCAGGATCGCGGTCGGCAAAGGAGTGTGCGGCACCGCCGTGGCCACCGGCGAGGACCAGAACGTGGCCGACGTACGCGCCGTGGAGAACTATATCGCATGCAACAGCTGGACCCGCTCGGAGCTGGTGGTTCTGATCCGCCGGGGCAAGGCGATTCTGGGACAGGTTGACGTAGACAGCGATGTGCCGGACCCGTTCTCGCCGGAAGAGGAGGGAGAGGTAAGGAGGGTGGCGGAAGCCCTCGGGGTTCTGCTCTGAGTTGCAAGTGCTTAGTGCTTAGTGCTAAGTGGATGGCAAGTGAAAAGTGCGGGAGTCGGTTCCGATTTCACTGCGCACTTGTCACTGTGCACCCACTACGCACTGAGCACTAAGCACTTGCAACTACTCCTATGCAACCACAACCTGGATGACCTCGCTGCGAGGCGTTGACCTCTTCGTGCGCCGGATAGGCGCCGGTTCCCCGGTAGTGGTGCTGCACGGCGGAACCG
>Ga0136617_10006981_pt1 | contig 10073 bp, 9 predicted proteins | sample AntDrymUQ3222106_2_FD_129672 | JGI IMG/M metagenome (GOLD analysis project Ga0136617, IMG submission 129672) | Polar desert sand microbial communities from Dry Valleys, Antarctica - metaG UQ322 (21.06) | ecosystem: Environmental > Terrestrial > Soil > Desert | place: Antarctica: Dry Valley... | reverse complement strand
GCACGTCGAGAAAGAAAAAGGCGGGCGCTTTCTCCGGGATCGAGGATTTGAGTTCGGCGCTGATCGTCTGGTCGGTGAGCGCCAATGTCACGAACAGCGTCAGGCCGAGACCGAGAGCCATGATGACCGAAACCGACGCTGAGCCAGGGCGATGAATGTTGGAGATGGCATAGCGCCAGATGGCGGAAGAAGCCCGGGGCAGCCGCCCCGCACCCCAGACAATAAGCTGGGCTAGGCCAAGCAGCACCACAAAGCTCGCCGCGAGGCCCGCGAGATAGTATCCGGTGATGCGCGGCTCGTCGAAATTCAGAAACACAATGGCGCCGATCGCAACGAGGGCGATCGCAATGCCAAGAAGATCGACGGGCGCGGGCCAGCCATGCACCGGCACGGCGCGGTGGCGGAACAAGGCCGAAGCCGGAACGTGCCGGGTGCGAGCCAACGGCCACAGGGCGAACGCCAAGGTCACGAGCAGGCCAAGCACACCCGCGACCGCCAGCGGCAGAACTTCGGCCTTGGCTGCGATGGGCAGCGGGATCACTCCGGCAAGTATCCTCTGAGCCAGAAGGGGAGCGACGGCGCCTGCGGCAAGCCCGATTGCAATGGCGAGCAAAGCCACCAGTATGATCTCGCTCAGATAGATGCCGAAAACGTCACGCGCTGTGGCGCCCAGGCATTTCAGGGTGGCGATGGAGGATGTCCTGCGGCTGACAAAGGCTGAAACAGCATTGGCGATGCCGGCGCCCCCGACGAGGAGCGAGGCGAGGCCCACCAGTGTCATGAAATAGCCGAGGCGTTCGACGAAGCGATCCGCACCTTGGGCTGCGTTGTTGCGATTGCGCACCCGCCATCCGGCATCGGGGAATTTTTCCTTCGCCTGGTCGATGACGGCCGCCACGGCGCTGGCATCAGTTCTACCGGCGAGCTTCACGCGGTAACGCCAGGTGATCAAACTTCCGGGCTGGATCAGGTCCGTCGCGCGCAAGCCCGCCTCGCTCAACAAAAGCCGGGGGCCTAGAATGATGCCATCGGAAATGCGGTCGGGTTCATTGGCGATGAGCCCACGAATGGCGATTTCGACGGAGCCGACCTTGATGTGCTCTCCCACCTTGACGCCGAGGCGACCCATGAGCAGCGGATCGGCGACCGCGCCATGGACGCCGTTCCTGATTTCAAGCACGGTATTGAGATCGCCGCCCTCGGCAAGCTGAAGGGCGCCGTAAAGCGGATAATTGCCATCGATGGATTTTGCCTCCACTAATGTCGTGGCGCGTCCTGTCATGGCCATGGCGCGCAACGTCGCCGCCCGGCTGACAGTCCCCTTGCTGGCGATGAAATCACGTTCGGCGGGGGAAGCTTCGCGGTGGATGAGTGAGAATTCGATATCACCGCCGAGCAACGGCTGACCCTGTTCGTCGATGCCGCGTTCGACCGCCGCCGCCAAGGAGCCGACAATGGCAATGGCCGCCGTGCCGAGCGCCAGACAGGAGAGCAGGATCCAGAATCCCTGCAGCCCCGAGCGCAAATCGCGCAAGGCGAAGCGCAGCCAGAGATCTGGATTCATTGCGCGGCGTCCGCGGGAACGCGCCTGGGGGCTGTGACGATGCCGCCGTCGCGCATATGCACCACGCGGTCGCAGCGTGAAGCGAGCGCCCGGTCATGGGTGACCAGCAACAGCGATGCGCCATTGTGACTCTTCATCTGGAACAGGAGATCGATAATCTCCGCGCCCGTCTCCTGATCGAGATTGCCGGTGGGCTCGTCGGCGAGAATGATGTGGGCACCGGACGCCAGAGCTCTGGCGATGGCGACGCGCTGCTGTTCGCCGCCGGAAAGTTGGCCCGGATAATGGGTGAGGCGATGCGAGAGCGAAACGCGCGCCAGGTTGTCGCGGGCGATTTCCATGGCGTTGCCCACGCCCCTGAACTCCAGCGGCACAGCCACGTTCTCCAACGCCGTCATGGTGGGAATGAGGTGGAAGGACTGGAAGACGATGCCGACATTGTCGCGCCGGAAAGCGGCCAGCGCATCCTCGCTTTTGCCAGCGAGCGATTGGCCAGCCACCGTCACCTCGCCCGCACTCACCTGTTCGAGCCCGGCGATGACCATGAGCAAACTTGTTTTGCCGGATCCCGAGGGGCCGACGATGCCGACGGCCTCGCCTGCCTTTACTTCGAGATTGACACCACGCAAAATTTCAACGGCGCCAGCGCGGCTCGGCAAGGTCAGATTCACCTCGATCAGGGAGACGGCGGGAGCGCTCATGGCGCGCAACATGGGAGGCGGCAGGCGATTTGTCGAGTTGAAGGTCCGCAGCGGGCCGGATTGGTACAGGGCAGAATCAGGGGTTTTGCTTCGGTTTCGCGGGTCGGATGAACGAGATCGTCGCTACGATTCCAAGTCCTGCCAACGGCAGGCAGCCTATGAATATCCACCGCGCCGCGGACTCGAAGTCGGGGCCGGTCCGTGCCGATGGAAATCCCGCCGCGTTTGCGACAATCCCGATATACGCGGCACCAAGAGCATAGCCTAGTCTCTGCACTGTCGGGATCGCTCCGGACACACGTTCAGTCTCGCCTGGCGCCGTCAATGCCGTTATCCGCCTCAGAATGAAGGTCCAGGCCATGCCAAACCCTCCGCCTTCCATCGCCGCGCAGATCGCGATGAGCCAGACAGGCCCATTGGGCACGCTCCACATGAAACCGAGGATGCTGGCCGTGACAATCGCCATTCCCAGCGCGATCAGCTGCGGATCGCGGCGCGCCGGTGCGCCTGACACAAGGATCGCCGCCACCGTCCAGCCAATTGACGAACAGGCTATGATGTAACCCGCCGTTAGCGCAGACGCGTCATGGATGATGGTCACCAGCAAAGGCCCGTAGGCCGTAATCGCGATGGTTCCGGCAGAGAAGGTGATGATCATGACAAGGGCAGCGCCTTGCGGCGTCCGAAGATCAAACGGCGCCGTTGGCAGAAGCCGGGTTTTTGATTGCCGTCCGTCGAGGAGCAGAAACACGATGAGGCAGGCAACACCTGCGAGGACGAATGCGGCCGTTCTGAAAAGCGCGATGTCGATGCCGCCATAGGCGATCATCACAACACCGGCCGAGAGAATGACGAGGCGTCCTATCGGCGGATGTTCGGATGCCTCGGACCGGTCTGGCCTGGCGCCTATTTTCAGACCGAAGGCGATCCAAGCCGCGAGAACAAGCGCCTGCCCCGCAAAAGCGAAAAACCCGATGCGCCACGTCGCGTATTCAACAAAGAAACCACCGATCAGGGGACCAAGAAAAAGCAGACACGCCCCACATCGTTGCAATCGCTCCCATCACCCGCGCGATCAGCCGCTGGGGAAAGAGAACGCTCACGGCGATGAAGGACAAAGCCATCAGTCCGCCGCCGCCAATACCTTGAAGCAGCCGGCCGATCAGGAGGATGGGCATTGCTTCCGCGACCGCGCTGATCAGGCAGCCTGCGGTGAATATCAACGCCGTTGCAGCCATTGGGGCGCGGACCCCGAAGCGCAGCGCCAGAAGAGCTCCGGCAGTTCCCGTGACCACCGATCCGATCTCGTAGAGTGCGACAGTCCAGGCGACCAGCGCCTCCCCTCCGATGTCTCGCACAATCGAGGGAAGCATTGTCGCCACAATGAGGCTGTCGGCAGCATGAAGCCAGACGCCGAGGGAGACCAAGAGAAGCGCGGATGCATGGGTCCCGTTCAATATTTCGGACCAGCCCACCCGTTCCGCGTCACTGCCCTCAACCATTGCCACTAGACCCACCGTGTCCGCATTGTTGGCGGTTGCGCACCATGGGAGGCGGCGGGTGATTTGTCGAGTTGCGGGAGCCTTGCGGGCGAGCCAGCGCGCTCCCACCTAAGCGGACATCATGCGTTTGCTCGCCCTTCTCGCCCTGATCTTTTTGCAAGCGCAGGCTGCAATTGCCGCGACTTCTACCGTGCTGGTGCTGGGCGACAGCTTGGCCGCCGGCTACGGCCTCCTTCCCTCCGAGGCTTTCACGGTCAAACTGGAAATAGCGCTGCGGGCGAGAGGCCACGATGTCGAAATCATCAACGCGGGGGTTTCCGGAGACACAGCGGCGGCGGGACTTTCCCGGCTCGACTGGTCGCTGGACGAAAGCATAGATGCGGTGATTGTCGAACTTGGCGCCAATGACGTATTGCGCGGCCTGCCAGCGCCGCAGGCGGAGCAGGCGCTCGATCAGATTCTTGTCAGACTCGGCGAACGCAAGCTGCCGGTACTGCTTGCTGGCATGCAGGCGCCACGCAATATGGGTGCTGCATACGCGGCGGCCTTCGATCCCATCTACGCCCGGCTGGCGGAAAAGCATGGGACCCTGCTCTACCCCTTCTTTCTCGATGGGGTTGCGGTTGAGCCCACGCTTAACCAGGCGGACGGATTGCATCCCAATGGCAAGGGCGTTGAAACAATCGTCGCCCGCATCCTGCCTCATGTCGAGAAACTTCTTGGAAAGGCTGCCGCAAAATAGCTCTTGGCGTTTTTTCGAATCACGCTAGCTTAGCTTCACGCGTTCCGAGCAATCCTTAAATAGGAGGCCCGCCATGCCGCGACTGTTTACCGGTGTCGAAATCCCGGCGGATGTCGCCTTCGATCTCGACCTGATGAAAGGTGGGCTTTTTGGTTCCCGCTGGATCGACCGGGACTCCTTCCACATCACGCTTCGTTTTATCGGCGACATCGATGATGTGCTCGCCCGCGAGATCGCCTATGAGCTTGATGGCGTGACCGCCCGGCCGTTTTCGCTCCGGCTCAAGGGCATCGATGTGTTCGGCGGCAACAAGCCGCACACGCTCTATGCGGGCGTCGAAGAAAGCGCTGATCTCCGGCGCCTGCAACAGGTTCACGAACGCATCTGCCAGGTGCTGGGGCTTCCGCCAGAACAGCGCAAGTTCACGCCCCATGTGACGCTGGCCCGCCTCAAGGACCCGGATCTCCACGCCGTGCATCATTTTGTGGCGGCCCACAGCCTTTACAAAAGCCGGCTGTTCGAGGTCGCCCGGTTCCTACTGTTTTCCTCACGACCGGCGCGGGGCGGCGGTCCCTATGCGGTTGAGGAATCCTACCAGTTGCAGGCGTCCACTTGAGCTTCAAACCCCTGGCGGAGGCGGAACGGGCGGAAGCCCTCCAAGCTCTTAACGGCTGGAGTGACGTTCAAGGCCGCGACGCCATTACCAGGACATTTCAATTCAAATCGTTCAGCCAGGCCTGGGGCTGGATGAGCCGGGTGGCGCTTCATGCCGAGAAAACCGACCACCACCCGGAATGGTTTAACGTCTATGGCAAGGTGGAGGTGACGCTCGCCACCCACGCGGCGGGCGGGGTCACGGAAAAAGACATAGCGCTTGCCCGCAAAATGAACGATTATGCAGATGGTTGAGGTTCGTTAAGGACCTTGAATTTAGGTAACTTGAAGCTGGGCGCGGGCTTCCCATATCCGCTGCCGCAATTGAACTCTGGAGGGAGTACTATGGCTGAAGTCCGTTACCAACCCAGGCCCCAGACCCAGACCCAGGTCGCGCTCGACCAGGGTCTCCGGTCTTACATGCTTGGCGTTTACAACTACATGGCCCTAGGCGTCGCCGTCACAGCCATCATCACCATGGCCGTGGCTTCGAGCCCGGCGGCTCTTGAAACCGTTTACGGGCTCAAGTGGGTGTTCTTCATCGGCATTTTGGGACTCGGCTTCTTTGCCCCGCGCCTGATCCTGTCCGGTAACACCGCGACGGCCCATGCGGCCTACTGGAGTTATGTGGCGCTTTGGGGCCTCGGCATCGCGCCAATGGTCGGCACCTTTCTCAGGATCGATCCCAGCATCGTCTATCAGGCCTTCCTGATCTCGGCCGCCACCTTCGGCGCCACGAGCCTTGCGGGCTATGTGACCAAGCGCGATCTGTCGGGTTTTGGCGCCTTCTTCATGATGGCCTCGATCGGCATTATCATCGCCATGCTGGTCAACGTGTTCTTCGTGCAGAGCACCATGATGAGCCTGATCACCTCGGTGGTCACGGTTCTGCTGTTTGCCGGCGTCACGGCCTATGAGACCCAGATGATCAAGGAAATGTATGTGGAAGGCGATACGGCGGGCGTAGCCACCGGCAAGTCGATCTTCGGAGCTTTCGCGCTCTACGGCAGCTTCATTACGCTGTTCATCCACATCCTGAACATCCTCGGGATCATGCGCAGCGAATAAGCCGTCAACACCTAGTGGAATGCCCGGCCATCGCGCCGGGCATTTTTTTGTTTTCCTCTCCCCAAGGGGGAGAAGCCCAAGCGAAGCTTGGGAAGGTGAGGGGGTGTCCCCTCCTTCTCCCTCTGGGAGAAGGGATGACTATACGGTCTGAAGCTTGGGCTGCTTGATGAACACGCGGAGGACCTGCCCCAGATCCTGCCCGCGCTTGAGGATGAGGCCGCCCTGCGCTACCACCGAGTAGAAGCCCTGTTTTCGTGCCAACGACGGGTCTTTCACGATGCGGTAGAGGGGCTGCTCGCTGGATCTCCGGAAGATCGAGAACGTCGCTTTATCGCGGCCGAAATCGAGGGTGTAGTCGCGCCACTCGCCAGCCGCGACTTTGCTGCCATAGACGCCCAAAATGGTGTTAAGCTCGCGGCGGTCGAACGCAACCTGAGCGGTGCGTGTCACGCTGGCTTGTTCTTCCGGCCGGGGGCCAACACCCCATGACCGGAAGGGAACTATCGGTTCCTGATCATCCACAGCCACGGATGATAACTGAAACCATAGTTCTGGCAAGGGCGGGTCCGCTGCCGATAAATCATGTTTCCGCCGTAATTGCATCAAGGTCTTGCCTATCTCGAGTCCGATAAAATCGGCGTTGCCTCTAAAGTCCGGCTGGAGTTGAGCGGCGGAAATCTCAGCCCCCCAGCCCCCCGAAGCTTATGAATCCGGCCGGACCCCCAATCTGCAAAGTTTGTTTGTGTAGAGTTTCGCGGCCGGATGACCTCCGGCCGTTTTTTTGTCCAACAGTGCGGAACCGCGGGTGGCGTCTCCACGTTGTTTCGGATCGCGGGAACCAATTTCTCTCGCGACTTCCGGAGTGCCGAAATGTCTGAAGTTGTCCGTGAATTGCCAACACGGCGCTCCTACCCGCCTATGGCACAGGGCGGCAGCATGCTCGAGAAAGCCGTCATCGCCGTCATCGTCATCGGGGCGTTGTACTTCGGCAGCGAGCTTTTCGTGCCGCTTGCGGTTTCGGTGCTTTTGGCCTTTGCCCTATCCCCGGTCGTGCGCTTCCTGAAACGGCGGCGCGTCCCGCAATGGCTGGCGGTGACAGTCACTGTTCTGCTGGCCTTCCTTATTATTTTTTTCGTGGGGGCACTTGTCACCCGCCAGGTGACCGAGCTTGGCGCGGAACTGCCGCGCTATCAGGCCGCACTCAGAGACAAGGTCAAGATCATCAGCAGCTTTACCGGCGGGCAGGGCGGGGCGATCGATCGCGCCAGCGATACCTTGCGCGATCTGCAAAAGGAGCTGGAGAACGGCAACGTCGAGGTTCAGACGCCACCGCCGCGCCGCGGCGGCGTGGAAGTGCTGGGCAGCGATGGCGTGACCCCAATTCCGGTCGAGGTTCATCCGCCTCCGCCGACCGCGATCCAGCAGATCACCACGATTATCGCCGTGGCGTTGTCGCCGCTCGCAACGATGGGCATTATCGTCATATTCGTCGTCTTTCTGCTTTTGAAGCAGAAGGACGTGCGCGACCGGGCGATCCGGCTCTTGGGAACTCATGATCTGGAGAGGACGACCACGGCGCTTGACGACGCGGGAGGGCGCCTCAGTTCCTATTTCCTCACTCTCGTCCTCATGAATGCGGGTTTTGGAACCGCCATAGGCCTCGGGCTGTGGCTGATCGGAATCCCCAATCCCATCCTGTGGGGTATTCTTGCCATGCTGCTGCGCTTCATGCCGATGGTGGGTGTTTTCATCGCGGCGGCGATCCCTGTGGTGCTGGCCGCGGCGGTCGATCCGGGCTGGACCATGCTGATGGCCGTGGTGGCACTCTATCTCATCCTCGAAGGCTTCATGAACATCGTTGTCGAAACCTGGCTGCAAACGACCTCGACCGGCTTGTCGGTGCTTGCCATCCTGCTGGCGGCTGCTTTCTGGACGCTGCTGTGGGGCCCGATCGGGCTCTTGCTGGCGGTGCCTCTGACGGCGGTTCTCGTGGTGCTCGGGCGGCATGTGGAGGGGCTCAATTTTCTCCACGTATTGCTGGGTGACACGCCCCCGCTGACTCCGGCTGAGAGTTTCTATCAGCGCATGCTGGCGAACGATCCCCATGAAGCGGCGGAACAGGCCGAAGTCCTGCTGAAGGAAAAGCCGCTCATCGAATATTACGACGATGTGGTGATGGAGGGCCTGAGGCTCGCGCAAACGGACGCGGACTTCAAGAAACTGGACGCCTCGCGCCTGCCCGACATCCGCGACGCGGCGGTGAGCATGATCGATGCGCTGTCGGACCAGATGGCGGAGCGCAACGGCGAGACCGATGCCGCCATCGCCGAAATTCCCGAGGCCTGGCGCGAAGAGGGGGCCATAACCTGCGTGGCCGGCCACTCGGCACTCGATGAACTGGCGGCGGTCATCCTCACGCAACTGCTTGGGCACCGGGGGTTCAAGCCGAAGCTGATGCGCATGGCGGATGTGTCGAGCGCCCAGATGCAGGGCGAGGAAATCAACGGCACCAAGCTTGTCTGCGTCTCCATCGTCGATATCGAGCATCGGGGCGCCTATCTCAAGTTTCTGGTCCGGCGCTTGAGGCGCATCTTTCCTAAGGTCGATTTGCTGGGCGCGTTCTGGAAACACGATGCCGAAAATATTCGGCTGGCCGATATCGCGGGGCTCATTCCAAACCGGGTGAAATCCTTGGCGGAGGCTGTCGCCTATTGCGTGACGCAGGCCATGAAGGAAGTGCCCAAACCTGCCGTGGAGGTGCCGGCCCAAGCCTCTTGACCAAAGGCCACTCAAATCCGATATGGCTCAGCGGATTTCCACTCAGCGGCGAGAACGAAAATGGCCAAGACGGCAAAGAAGACAAAGGCTTCCGATCCACCAAAACCCTACGAATTCCAGGCGGAGGTGGCGCGCCTTCTGCACCTCATGGTGCATTCGGTCTATTCCGACCGGGACGTATTCCTGCGCGAGCTTATTTCAAACGCGGCGGACGCGCTCGACAAACTTCGTTACGAAGCCATCGCCACGCCGGGACTGCTTGAGGGCGATCCGGCCCTCAAGATCACCATCACTGCCGACAAGAAGGCCAAAACACTGATGGTCGCCGACAACGGCGTCGGCATGAGCCGCCAAGAGCTTGTCGAAAATCTCGGCACCATCGCCAAGTCTGGAACCCAGGCCTTTGTCGAAAGTGCAAAACAAGCCAAGGGCGACCTTCACTTGATTGGCCAGTTCGGCATTGGTTTTTATTCGGGCTTCATTGTCGCCTCCAAAGTCGGTGTGATTTCGAAACGGGCAGGCAGTGAGGATGTCCACGTCTGGTCTTCGGAGGGGGCCGGCAATTTCACGGTTGTTCCCGCCGAAACCGCCCAACGCGGGACTGCGATCGTTCTCCATCTCAAGGACGATGCGCTGGAATTCCTGGAGGACTGGAAAATCGAAAGTGTGGTGCGGGCCTATTCCGACCATATCGCGCACCCCATCATGCTGGCGGTGAGCGCGGAAAGCTCGCGCCAGATCAACAGCGCGAATGCGATCTGGACAAGGCCCAAGTCGGAAGTGACGGCGGAGAGCCATAAGGAATTCTATGGCCACATCTCCGGCGATTACACGGACCCAGCGCTCACGCTGCATTACCGCGCCGAAGGCCGTAACGAATACACCGTGCTGCTCTATGTCCCGGGCGAGCGGCCTTTCGATCTCTATGATCCCGAGCGCCGCGGCCGCCAGAAACTCTATGTGAAGCGCGTCTATATCGGCGATGACGCGGAATTGCTGCCGCCCTACTTGCGTTTCGTGCGGGGCGTCATCGATTCGGAGGATATGCCGCTCAACATCTCGCG
>Ga0136617_10006980_pt1 | contig 10073 bp, 5 predicted proteins | sample AntDrymUQ3222106_2_FD_129672 | JGI IMG/M metagenome (GOLD analysis project Ga0136617, IMG submission 129672) | Polar desert sand microbial communities from Dry Valleys, Antarctica - metaG UQ322 (21.06) | ecosystem: Environmental > Terrestrial > Soil > Desert | place: Antarctica: Dry Valley... | reverse complement strand
TGGGCGCTGGCAAGCCTGTGGCGGGCGGAGTGGACCCTTCAAGACGGGGATACGATGCCGGCGCGCGCTTGGGTCCCTGAGCCGGTTCCAAGCGCAGTCGGGGGATGAGAGCTGTGACCGCTGTTGGGGAGCGCCGAGGGAGTGCAAGGCCGTTAACGTTAACGCCGTCGGACAGCGCCCAACCGCCCCACTGTCTTTGCATCGGGCTGGCTCCGTTCTGGAGGAGGGCTACTCCGTCTAGACGAGGGGACCCGATTAATCTTCCCTCTTCCTGCGAGTTCGCGTGCCCAAGGCCCGCTGGGAGCCTCGGGCTTCGGCGCCTTACTCAGCGAACTGTTGTAGTTTCAACGGCGGTTTCGCGAATCTTTCTGCCGGGGTGTTGGCGGAAGGCAGCCCCGGCCGCGCGTTGCGTCCAATGAGATATGCCGAGAAAACCGACGGCGAGCTCGTGGCGAGCTGCCGGGCCGGCGAAGGGGCTGCGTGGGCGGAGCTCGTCGAACGCTTCTCTCGCTACGTCTACGCCGTCGCGGTCGGCGTCTACCGGCTGGACACGCACGACGCCGAAGATGTGTTCCAAGAGGTCTTCGCCCGCACCTACGAGCACCTCGACCGCCTGCGAGACGATGCCGCCATCCGCCCCTGGATCGGCCAGCTCGCCCGAAGGCTGTGCATCGACCGCCTCAGGATGGCCACGCGAGAGCAGGTACGCGACCCGATCGATGCCCCGGATGTCGAGGCCGAGCTCGAACGGCTCGAGGAGGCGCTCGACGTGCGAGAAGCGCTGGCTGGGCTGCCCGAGCATTGCCGCACGGTCCTCGACCGCTTCTTCACTCGAGACGAGAGCTATCGGACGATCGCCGCCGCGCTCGGGATTCCGGCGGGGACGGTCGCCAGCCGCATCTCGCGCTGCCTGGGCAGACTCCGCGAGGCGCTTGACGGAAGCGGGAAGGGTGCTTCCTCGTCTAGGGAACGGTGAACCGATGAGCGCCCACGAAGAGGAACGCCTTGCGGCCCTCCTGCGCGAGCTCACCCCCGCCCCTGCGGGGTGGGTGCGGGCGGCGCAGGAGCTGCCCGCGGCGCGCGCGGCGATGGACGCCCTCGTCGAGCGGGCGATGGCCTCGGAGCGCTGCCGGCGCCAGGTGCTCTCCGGGCTTGAGGAGGCGCTTGCGCAGGCGGGCGTCGTGCCCGACCGTCGTTCGGTCACAGAGCTCCGTGCTCGTCTCGCCGAACGACGCGAGGAGGGCTAGGCACCCGCTCCCACCGCGCGCCCGCGCGCCTCGGCGAAGACGGTGTCGAGCTCACGCAGGACAGTTCGACGCTCGTCGTCGCGTGCCAGCCCGAGGTTGATCTCGACGAGGTGGGCCGCCGCCCTCCCGGCGCCCTCGGCGATCAGGCACGCGGCGACCGCGTCGGCGCGGAGGTTCGGTTCCCCGCTTTCGGCCACCTCGGCTGCGAGCACCGCGAGGTCGGCGGCGCTCTCGGCCAGCCTCAGGGGCACGGCCGCTGCGCGCTCGAGCTTGGCGCCCAAGGCCGGGTCGGGCGCCGAGCCGGCTTCCGGGTAGATGGCCGAGTCGAGCGCCGCCGCGGCGTCGAGATAGGCGCTCGCATCCTCATCGATCAGGGACGCCGCGCGTTCCTTGAGGGCATCGGCCTGCCCTGCGGCTCCGGCTCCGAGCGCCCAGGCATCGCGCGACCCGCGTGCCGCCATTGCCACGACGGCGGCGGCCATGGCCAGAGCGGCGGCTGCGGCCGACCCGCCCGCGGGAGCCGGTCCCTCCGCGCCGAGCTGACCGAGGAACCCGGAGAGGGTATGGCCGTCCGGGGACAGTCTCACCCTCCGAGAGAACCATCGGCGGCTTGACCGCGGGTAGCGCGGCGCCGAGCTGCCGATGGTCGCTCGTCGAGCTCCTCGACGGTTTCGATCGGCAGTGCCTCGAACCCGAGACAGGTGCGGCTGCGAGTCCATGCCATCACCGGCGGCTACTCCGCTGCTCTTATCGCGATCGCCATGCCGGCATGGTCTCGCCGGGCCCGGACGACTTTTCGACACTCTCCTAGCTGACCTGCCTACAGACGTTGGGAACGCGGCTGGTCGGCGCCCGGTCTCCCAGCGAGCTGTGCGGCCTCTGACGGTTGTAATCGGAGGTGGGCGAGCGCTCGCTCGAGCGTCCGGGCGTTCGTCTCGTGGTCCTCGGGCGGATGGAGCCCGACGGAGGCGAGGCGAGATTTGATCGTCGACCACGCAGTGCAGGTAGCTCCAGTCCGCTCCCCGGCTCCTGTGCTCCTCGGCTGGCTCGGTTGCCCAACCCCCGGTGGCCGGGACGATCGAAGTGCGCGAGGCGCTTGACGTCCATGTGCAAGGGTGCTCTGGGCCGCGACCACTCATAGCGGCGAAAGCGCTGGCGCGGACCACCGAGTCGCCGCGAGCGGCCGTGGGGGTGCAGGACCCACCGGCGACTCGAGCGCCCCTCGGGCCTCGCCGCTCGCCAGCGCTGCCACACCGGTGCGCGGTGGCCGTCGAGACGCTCAGGGCGGCGGCCTCCGCCCTGAGCGAGCTGCCCTGTTCGCCGGCTGCACGAGCGCGAGGCGCTGCGGGATTCCTAGGTCTCGAAGACGAGCGCCTCCAGGATCTGCCGCGAGCTGCGCGGAAGAAAAAGTCGCAGCGTGCCCTGCGTCCTCAGCCGGAGGGGGAGCCCGGGGGATGAACCTTGTTTCCTCGATCGGGTGAGGTGCCTCATTCGATCGTTGACCCCTCGGAGCCAAAGAGCAGATGGCCCGGTGCGCGCTCGGTCCCGTGGCTGTCGCGGGGGGTCCAACACAACCCCTAGGGCTCCTGTCCAGCTCGGCTCCCAGGCCCGAAGCTCTCCTCAAGTCAACAGCGACCGCACCGGTCGCAGAGGAAAGGAACATCATGTCCAAGTCACTTCGTCTCATCGCCCTCACGACGCTCTGCGCAGCCCTCTCGCTCGCCGGCGCCGCCTCGGCCTCTGCCTCGTCTGTCACCTCGTACGGGCAGCTCTCCTGCGTCCAGGGCAGTGCCTTGATCGGATCCGGCCAGCCGGGAAGCTTCGGCAGCGTCACCGCCACCGCTCCCAAGACGGTGCTGACCCACAGCTCGGAGGCCTACGCCCCCCAGCTTCAGGTCTACTCCTCAGGGGCCTGGAGGAACGTTTCGCTCGGCCAGTGGGGCACCAAGCGGCCGCTGGCCTCCGTGTGGCGCCTGTCGAACGGCAACGCCCTCTACTCCCAGAGGTTCACCGTCAACTCCGGCGCCTACTACGCGGTCCTCACCTGGGTTTACGACTACGACCAGCGCAGCTGGAAGAAGGGTTACGCCCGAACCTCGACCGGCGGCACCTACTGCCGCGCCTAGCCCGAAGCAAGTGCAGATCGGCGCCCTCAGCCTGGGGGCGCCGATCGCTCTCCCCTTCCGAGACCGCAAAGGACCTGACATGACCTCCCTTCGCAAGACAGCTCTGCTCGCCGCCCTAACCCTTGCGGGGGCCGGGGGCGGACTCGCCTCCACCCAGTCCGCCGACACGGAGGGCCCCTCCCCGGCCACGGCTCGGCCCTTTCCTCAAGCCGTGACCAGCACACCTTCCGCGCCGCCGGAGCGCAGAACGGACCGCTCGCAAGCCGGCTCGTCTCGTGAGCGTTCCCGGCGCGGGGGCGAGGACTCGCGCCGCCGCGCCGACAGGCCGCAGTCTAATCGCGATGGGCGGTCAGGGAGCGCGAAGTCGGAGAAGGGCAATCCTCGCGGCCGTAACGGGCGCGGGAGCGGCCGGGCCCGGGGGTCGTCGGCTCGTCGCACTCGCGTCGCGAAGCCAACAAGGGCTCCCAAGGCCACGGGCACGCCGCCGGACCCGCCGAAGCTGCCGCTCAAGGTGAGAAGGCTTTCGAAGGAGGCAAGTAGAGCAGCCGGGCACTCGGAGCGGCACGGAGAGGCCGAAGGCGCCCGTCGCGTTCGTCTTCCTAGAGCGAGCGAGACAAGGTCACCCTAGGATCCGCCCGGCGGGAGGGCGGGCGGGCGCTCACGCCCAGCCAGTCGGGGCACCAAGAAGCTGAAGCGAGAGCACTTGTACCAAGCCGTCGAGATCCTCAACAACCCCGGGTTTTACGTGACCTTTGCGGTGGTTCAGGCGGCGCTGCTCCTCCTGCTGATCCGCGCCCTCGACCGTTATGAGAGAGAGCCACTCTCCCTGCTCGCGCTCATGGGCCTGTGGGGAGCGACCGGGGCGGCTGCGCTTGCACTCGTCGGCAACGAGGCAGTGAAGAGCGGGCTTGCCCCCGATGCGAAGATCGTCTTCGGAGACGCCATCGCGGCGCCGATCGTCGAGGAGGTCGCGAAAGGCCTCGCTCTGGTGGCGGCCGTGCTCGGATCGCGCTGGGCCAGCCGGCGCCTCGGTACACCCAGGTTCGAGGGCCTGACCGACGGACTCGTGTACGGCGCGGCCGTCGGCCTGGGGTTCGCCTTCACCGAGGACTTCTTCTACTTCCTCGAGCGGGCTCGAGAGCAGGGGCTCGACGCCGGTGCCGACATCTTTCTCACTCGACGCAATTTCTTCGGGCCCGCGGCGCTGCATCACCCACTGTTCACCGCCGCCGTCGGCGCCGGTCTCGGTCTCGCGGCGTGGAGTCCCGGGCGCTGGGGCAGGATCGGGTTTCCCCTGCTCGGCCTCGGGGTGGCCGTGGCGATGCACGCGGTCAACAACGGCCTCATCGAGCTCGTGCTGCTTCTGCGTTACGGGCTCGACGCGACCGGCGCCTGGGTGCAGGGCGCGACGGTCGCCTCGGAGATACAGGCCACGGCGGACGCGGTATCGCTCGCCCTGCTGGCCGTTGACTATCTCTACATCCTCGGCTTTCTCGCCGCGGTCGTTCTCTGGCAGCGCTATCAGGGACGCGTCGTCGCCGACGAGCTCAACGAGGAGGTTCGCTCTGGCCTGATCGAGAGCGAGGAGCGCTCCGTCGTCGGCCGCCCCCTGAAGCGATCTGCGCTGTACTGGAGGCTCCTTCGGGAGCGTCGTTTCGAGCGCTGGCAGCACCTGAGGCGGCTGCACCGGGAGATCGTAAACCTCGCTCTTCTCAAGTGGCGGACGCGAAGGTTCGGCGGCGACCAGGCGAGGATCACTCAGTCACGCCGCCGGATCGTCTCCCTCAAGACCCTCGGGGCGCCGGCGAGCAACTTGCCGGAGCAACCGACTGCGCTCATCGGCCGCGAGCGAGAGGTGGCAGCGATCCTCGAACGCCTTCGTGAGCCCGGAACCCGTCTGCTAACTCTGACGGGGCCGGGCGGTATCGGAAAGACCCGCCTCGCCCTCGGCGCCGCCGCCGAGCTGGCCGAGGAGATGCCGGGCGGGGCCTTCTTCGTCGCGCTCGCCCCGATCGCCGAGCCGGGCCGTGTCCCGTCGGCGATCGCTCGCAGCCTGGACCTGAGCGAGGTCGCGGGTCAGCCGCCGATCGAGCGACTACAGGAGTATCTCTTCGACAAGCGCCTTTTGCTCGTGCTCGACAACTTCGAGCAGGTCCAGGCCGCGGCGCCGGAGGTCAGCCGGCTTCTGGCCGCTGCGCCGAGCGTTAAGGTGCTTGTCACGAGCCGCTCGCCCCTGAAGGTCTCCGGTGAGCGAGAATGGTCGGTAGCGTCCCTGTCCCTGCCCGCCCTTGGCTCGACCGGCCTCAGCTCGCTTGAGGACTCGGCGGCGGCGAGGCTCTTTCTCGAGAGGGCACGGGCCATCAAGGCGGACCTCACGCTCTCGGCCGCCGGCGCCTCTGCCGTCGCGGAGGTATGCCGGCGCCTCGATGGCCTGCCGTTGGCTATCGAATTGGCGGCTTCGCGGGTCAACGTCCTGACGCCCGAGGCGATGCTCGACCGCCTCAACGACAGGCTCACCCTCTCCTCGGCGGGAAGGGCCGATCTGCCGGCCCGCCAGCAGACGCTCAGAGCCGCCATCGCCTGGAGCGACGAGCTGCTGCGGCCGGTGGAGCAGCGGTTGTTCCGCCACCTGAGCGTCTTCTCGGGTGGGTTCACGCTCGAGGCCGTCGAGGCGTGCGATGGACGCAGCGAAGGCGGAGGGGAGGAGTTGCTCGACGAACTCACCGCCCTCGTCGAGAGCAGCCTGCTTCGCCAGGGCTCGGGGCCGGACGAGCAGCCACGCTTCGACATGCTCGAGACAATCCGTGAGTACGGATTCGAGCGACTCACCGAGCACGGAGAAGCCGAGGACGCCGGCGAGCGGCACGCTCGCTACCACCTCGGCCTCGCCCAGGAGGCCGAGCGAGCGCTCGACGGGCCTAGCGAACAGGCATGGCTCGTCCGCCTTGAGCGCGAGTACGAGAACCTACGGGCTGCACTGCTGTGGCTGAGCGTTCGCGGCAGGCGTGAAGAAGGACTCGTGCTGTTCGTGGCGCTCGGGCGCTTCTGGGAACGACGGCATCTGAGCGAGGCGCGCGTGTGGCTCGAGGGTGAGCTCGGACGCGCCGAGGGGAGTCTGCCGACGAACCTCCGGATCCGAGCGACCTACTTTGCGGCTCGCCTCAACCTGCTTCAAGGCGATTATCCCCAGGCTCGCTCTCGCCTCGAGGAGGCGGTCGGTGGGTTTAGGTCTCTGCGCGACGAGGAAGGGGTCTTCGACTGCCTCTGGGAACTCGCCTGGGTCGAGCTGTTCACGGGACACTACGCTCGCGCGGAGGCGCTCTTCGACGAAGGCCGGCAGCTGGCCGGGGAGCTTAAAGATCGCCCCCGGACGGCGCGGGCACTCGCCGGCTTGGGTCGGGCGGTGACCGAGCAGGGCGACTTCGTGCGCGGCCGGGCACTGCTGACCGACAGCCTCGAGCTCCGAAGGAAGCTGGGCGACGAGCGAGGCGCCGCGAGCGCGCTCAGCACGCTGGCCCGGGTCCGCCTGCTCGAAGGCGATCACGAGGGGGCCGCCGCCCTCTCGGGCGAGGCGCTCGCGCTTGCGCGGCGCCTCGAGGACAAGCTTCGCACGGCCGAGGCCCTTTACGGGGCCGCGCTGATCGGTCTCGAGCGCGCCGCGTTTCGAGACGCGACCGCGCTGAGCGAGGAGAGACTCTCGCTCTGCCGGGACCTCGGCGACAGGCTTGGAATCGCCGAGTGCCTGGAGTGTCTGGGTGCAGTCGCCGCCGCCACAGGCGACGCCGATCGCGCGGCACGTCTCACCGGCTCGGCCGAAGCCGTGCGTCAGGCGATCGGCGCGGCTCCCTGGCGGCTCGAGCATTCCCGGCTCGAACGGCACCTCGAGGAGACTCGAGCGGCGGTGAGCGACGACGACTTCGAACTCTGGCGCCAGGAGGGGCGCGTCTTGGGGCTCGAGCGCGCCGTCCTATACGCAACCGGCATTGTGCACCCGAGCGCCTTCCCGGTGTCGGTGCGGCGGCGTGACTGAAGCAGGGAAGATGCCTACGAGCGGGCCGACTTCACCGCCGTCGCTCCGAATGGCGAGACGATAGACGGCAGCGGGGCGGTCGGTACCGGTCTCCAAGGTGACGCCCGCGTCTTCCAAGGCGACAGCCATCAGCTGAACAGTCAACGGAGGCTGAGGCGCGGCGAACGAGTCAGCGGGCGCATCTCGACCGTAAACTGACGGGTTATGTCGGCGTGCTCGTCCTGCGGCGCTGAGTACGCGCCCGGCGCCCGCTTCTGCTCCACCTGCGGGGCGCTCCTGGCCTCCGAGCCGTCGCGAGGCGAGGGCACGCGCAGAACCGTGACGGTGCTCTTCTGCGACCTCGTCGGCTCGACCACGTTGGGCGAGCGTCTCGACAGCGAATCGCTGAGGGCGCTCATGGCTCGCTACTTCGAGGCCGTGCAGGAGGTCCTCGACCGCCACGAGGCACGGATCGAGAAGTTCATCGGCGACGCCGTGATGGCCGTCTTCGGGCTGCCGTCGGTCCGTGAGCACGACGCGCTGCGCGCGGTCCGTGCGGCCGGGGAGATCCAGCCCGCCTTGGATGCCGTGGCGAGCGAGTTCGAGTCGCGATGGGGCGCTCGTCTCGAGACGCGCGTGGGGGTCAACACCGGCGAGGTCGTCGTCAGCCCTCCGGGACGGGGACCGACACTCGTCACCGGAGACGCCGTGAACACGGCCGCTCGTCTCGAGCAGGCAGCCGGACCGCGCGAGGTCCTCATCTCCAGCGCGACGTTACGCCTTGTGGAAGGCGAGGTGCGCGTGGAGGAGCACGAGTTACTGCGCCCTCGAGGCAAGGCCGACACCGTCGAGGTCGTACGCCTGCTTGCGGTTCGGGGCGGCGGATCTCCACCTGCCCCTCGGCGTGCGCTGCCGCTGGTGGGGCGCGCGGCGGAGTCAGCCCGCCTCGAGGAGGTGTGGGGGCGGGTAGTCGGACGTTCCGAGGCTGCTCGAATGACGCTCGTCGGAGCGGCCGGGTCAGGGAAAACTCGCCTCGTCGAGGAACACCTCAGAAGCCGAGCGGATGCGACGGTGCTCACCGGAGCTTGCCTGCCCTACGGGCGGGGAGTGACCTTCTGGCCGTTGGCCGAGATGCTCCGCCAGGCGGCCGGCATCGCGGGCGACGATTCCGCCGACGAGGCCCGCTTCAAGCTCGCGCGGCTGTCGCCGGCCGACGCTGGCGAGGGAGACGTCGACGCCGTGGCCGCCATCCTCGGTCTCGCCCAAAGCCCCCCGCGAGGCGACCGTCTCGTGGGCGCGATCCGCGAGCTGCTCGAGAGCCTGGCCGCCGAGCGGCCACTCATCCTGGTGTTCGACGACCTTCATTGGGCCGAGCCGACTTTGCTCGACCTGGTCGAGGCGCTCGGCGACTCGGCGGTCTCGTCCCCGGTCCTGCTCGTGTGCATGGCCCGGCCCGAGCTTCTGGACCGGCGCCCGGACTTCGGCGGCGATGAGACGGACGGCCGAATCGTGATGGCGAACCTGGAGCCCGAGCAGACGCGCGCCATGGTGTCCGGTCTGCTGCCCGGCGGGAGCGTCACCGAGGAGGTGGAAACCGTATTGGCTCAGGCCACCGGCGGGAATCCGCTCTATCTCGAGGAGCTGACGCGTATGTGGGTCGAGGACGGAACGCTGACGCTTGATCACGGGCGATGGTGGTTCGCGTCGCAGCGCACGCCGACCGGGGTGCCCGCGACGGTGCGCGCGGTGATCGACGCCCGGCTCGACCGCCTCGAGCCGCGCGAGCGCACTCTGCTCGAGCGCGGCTCCGTGGCGGGCGAGCAGTTCTCCGTCGACGCGATCGAGGAGCTGTCGCCGCTTCTTGGAAAGGGGGATCTCGCCTCGCTGCTCGAGGCTCTGGGCGCAAAGGACCTCGTTCGACCATCGGCCGAAGCCACGCCCCCGCGCGAGTACTCCTTCTCCCACGGACTGATCCGCGAGGTCGCCTACGAGGGCATCCTCAAAGAAACGCGGGCGACCCTGCACGAGGGCTTCGCCGGCTGGCTGGAGCTGGAGGCCGGCGATCGTGCCGGCGAGTACGAGGAGATCGTCGGGTACCACCTCGAGTCTGCGTGCCGGTACGTGGTCGACCTTGCCCTCGGCGAAGCGCGAGCGGCCGCCGTGGGAGGCGCTGCGAGCCGGCGCCTCGGGTCCGCGGGTCAGCGCGCGCTGCGGATCGGCGACGCGCCGGGCGCGGTCGCCCTGCTCGAGCGGGCGCTGGCGCTTCCGGGTGTTGAAGACTCAGCCCGCCGGTCGCTCGAGCTCAAGCTCTCGATCGCCCTGACCGAGCGGGGAGACCAGGCCAGAGCCGAGGATCTGCTCGCTCAGCGGCTGGCGAGCGAACGCCGCGGCCGGCCGTACCTGCTCTATCGCGACGCCGCCGGCGCCCAGAGGACGATCGACCTGGAGGGGTTGGGCGCCTCCGTGACGATCGGTCGCCAGCGGGCCAGCGACGTGGCGCTTCACTGGGACGGCGAGGTCTCGCGCGTCCATGCGACGCTCGAGCGCTCGACAGAGGGCTGGTGCCTGGTCGACGAGGGCTCGTCACGCAACGGGTCGTATGTCAACGGGGAGCGAGTCGTCGGGCGACTTGAGCTCCGCGACGGCGACTCGATCAAGGTCGGACGCTCCCTCCTCCTCTTCCGCACGCCC
>Ga0136617_10006979_pt1 | contig 10074 bp, 8 predicted proteins | sample AntDrymUQ3222106_2_FD_129672 | JGI IMG/M metagenome (GOLD analysis project Ga0136617, IMG submission 129672) | Polar desert sand microbial communities from Dry Valleys, Antarctica - metaG UQ322 (21.06) | ecosystem: Environmental > Terrestrial > Soil > Desert | place: Antarctica: Dry Valley... | reverse complement strand
GTCCTGGACTCCTTGCCGCTGCAGCCATCGCCCCGATCGCCTTTCTGGGGCTGCTGGGGTATACGGCGCACTCCGGAGGAGTCAATCCTGCCGTACTCTTTCAGGATCCCATCACCGGGGGACGATTGCGCCCCTATACCGGCATCATCTCCAATATGGGGGTGGTGTTCTGGGTGACGACGGCGGGGATCTGCCTCTTCGGGTCGCGGGTGCTGTGGCTGATCGACCGGGGAGAGCGCGCGCAATTTCTGGGGTCGGTCGGTCTGCTCACTGCCATCCTGGGGCTCGACGATCTGTGTGTGTTTCACGAGCTACTCGCCCCCGGCTATTTGCGGGTGTCGGAGCGAGTCGTGGTGGGGGTCTATTGCATTCTCCTCGCCGGCATCATCGTTCGCTTCCGGCGCGAGCTGCTGAGCGCGGCGGATCCGCTGCTGGGCGGCGCCCTGGCCTGTCTGGCCGGCAGTCTGGCGACCGATCTCCTGGCGCCGAACCTGGGTTGGTATCATCTGGTGGAGGATGGACTCAAATTTATCGGAATAACACTCTGGTCCACGTTCCACATCCGGCTGGCCTACCGGTATGTGAAAGCGACCTTGCCGGACGGGCTCGGCTGACGGGTTCAGTACCTCCGGCCACCATGTTATCCTTTCCGGCTGGACTGGAGGGCAGCGGTCCGGGTCATAACCAACTCAACCCGGCACACTTATGGCGACGACCGTAGAAGCGACATCATCAGGGCAGGCGAGTGCCGCGACAGGACCTGCCCCCTGGTACCGGGACCGCAACAGACTAGCGCTGGCAGCCGGCGTCGCCATCCTGCTCATCGCGCTCCTGGCCTGGTTCATCCTGGCGAGCAACCGCCGCAAAGAGGAGTTTGCCCAGCGCAGCCTGACCCAGGCCCGAAGCGCTGCGGAAGCCGGTAACCTGCCGCTGGCCTCGAGCGAGCTGCAGAAGCTGATTCAGACGTACGAGGGCACCGATGCCGCGAGCGAAGCGGTCATCACCCTGAATCAGGTGCGGATGGTGAACGGCCAGAACGAGCTTGCCGCGGTGGGGCTCCGGGCCTTCCTGACCGGGAATCCGGACCAGAAGTATCGGGCGCCCGCCTATGGGCTTCTGGGAGCCTCACTGGAGAACGCCAAGCGCTACGCCGAGGCGGGGGAAGCCTTTACCAACGCCTCGAAGACGGCCGGGTTGGACTACCTGAAATCGAGGTACTTGGTGGATGCTGGGCGGTCGTATCGGGCCGCGGGAAAGACAGCAGAGGCCACCGCCGCGTACCGCTCGGTAGCGCAGAATTACCCGGAGACGCCGAGCTTCACCGAAGCGCAGGTGCGGCTGGCGGAGTTGACGGGGGGCAGGATGTAGGGGGGCTCGGGAGGGGCAAGTGACAAGTGGCAAGGGGCAAGTGAGAAGTGGCAAGGACGGCCAAGGAGGAAGCGGCTGGGAGGAGCATGGGGATGCTGGGCGTGGTGGGCAGCGCGGGCTGGCTGCCCCTTTTATTGGCCCCGAGGCTAGGTACGTATAAGATGCATTATGTTAAGTTGGCCTGGGGATAACTGTGGAGAAGTGTTGAAATAGCTTCCCCGCTGTATGCCAAGGTGATGAGGGACAATGGCTTGGGGTTACCACGGACGGGCAAACGTAGACCTGAGCCGCTCAGGGGCCTTCCCATACTCCTCGGAATAAGAGGCGGCCCTGGCCCCCCAGCCACACATTGATCGCCCGGCCTTCGCGCAATTCCGCTCGCACCGAGAGCTCCGGTCCGCCACGGGTGCGGAAGCGGATCGGGAGGGTAGCTTCGGAACGGGCTGCCAGTGAGATGGCAGACGCCACTGTCCCGGTTCCGCAGGCCAGGGTCTCCGCCTCCACGCCGCGCTCGTAGGTACGGATGAGCCAGGGATCGGCCGGGTCGAAGGGGGGCGCGATGAAGTTGACGTTGGCTCCCGCATCTCCCAGCCGCGGGTCGTGGCGAAGGCTCCGGCCGCGACCCATGTCAACCCGTTCGATATCATCCACCCGGACCACCAGGTGGGGAACACCGACCAGCGCGAACTCGAGCCAGCGCTCACCTGCCCCGGCGGCCAGGCCGGGCAGCTCGACCGGCAGCTCCACATCCGGAAGGTTCACCTCGGCGCTCTCGCCGCCGGGCTCACAATGTGCCCGCACCACGCCTGCCTCGGTCAACAGGCACAGGTCGCCGCCCGACGCCATCTCCAGGTACAGCGACAGCCGGGCGCTGCAGAGGGCGGCGTTGCCGCACATCGCGGCGCGAGAACCGTCGGCGTTCCAATAGATCATTCGGACTGTGCCCGGCGCGTCCGGCGTGAGCATTACCAGACCGTCGGCGCCCACGCCGTTGCGGCGGTCGCAGAGCGCGGCCACGCGGGTGGCCGGCCACTGGTCCGGCCGGGTGGAGCGGCCGTCGAGCATGACGAAATCGTTGCCCGAGCCGGTCATCTTGTATATCACGGTCCCCCTCACAGCCGCCCGCCGATCGCCTTGAGCCGAAGCCACCAGACCATCCAGATCGCCTCTCGGACGATGCGCTTGTTCATCTTGCTTTGACCCTCGACCCGGTCGGTGAACACGATGGGGATCTCCTTCAGCTTGAAGCCTTTCTTCCACGCCCGGAAGCTGGTCTCGATCTGAAAGGAATAGCCGTTGGACCGCACCCGCTCCAGATTGATCTCCTCGAGCACCCGTCTCCGAAAGCACTTGAACCCGCCGGTGGAATCGGTGAGCGGCAGCCCGGTAATCCAGCGGGCGTACTGATTGGCGCCGAGGGAGAGGAGCAGCCGGGAGATGGGCCAGTTGATGACGTTGACTCCGCTGTGGTACCGCGAGCCGATGACCAGATCGGCGTCCTCCACCTCGTGGAGAAAGATGGTGAGAAACTTGGGATCGTGACTGAAGTCGGCATCCATCTCGAAGACGTAGTCATAGCAGTTGTCCAGCGCCCAACGGAATCCGGCTATATAGGCCTTCCCCAGCCCCGCCTTGCTGGGGCGGTGGAGCACGTTAACGCGCGGCTCCGCCGCTGCCATTTCGTCGGCCAGGATTCCCGTGCCGTCCGGCGAATTATCGTCCACAATGAGTACGTCAATGCGGGCATCCTGCGCCAGTATCTGAGGCACGATGAGAGGCAGGTTGATCCGCTCGTTGTAGGTGGGGACGACGACGAGAGCGCGCTCAGGCATGCGCCGATCTCCGCCGCCATGCGAAGGACCAGGCGAAGAGCCCGGCGACCGTGAGGAGCGCGAGCAGGCTGACCAACTGGCCGCGGGCGTATTCGTCGGAGGAGAAGTACAGCCGTACTTCTCGGGCACCGGGCGGCAGCACCACGCTGAGCAAGGCGTGATCGCCCCGGTGGACCTGCGCCGCTCTGCCGTCCACCTCGGCGTGCCAGTCGGGATACCAGGTTTCTCCGACCAGCAGGTAGAGCTGCCGCGTCTCGCTCCCCGCGAGCGTGATGCGCATCCGTCCCGCCGCCCACCCCACCAAAGTGGCTCGTACCCGGGAAGGCTCCGGCACCCGGCCTCGAATCGGCTCAGGGGTTACCGAGACCGTATCGGAGTACAGCACCACGGAGTTGAGGGGGAACCGCGGATCCACTAGGGTCGGCACCACCTGGTCCTCGGGGAGTTTGGCGGCCGCCGGCAGCACCCTCAGGTAGGCGGGGAGCGTATCGCGCCGGTAGAGAAAGCCTGTAGGGCCGGCTGTCGTGGGCACCGGCCCCAGCACCTGCCGAAAGCCGGGCACCGCCTGGGGCTCGGGCACCACGAGGTAGCGCACCGCCAGAAGATCGTGCAGGTTGGCGCTTCCGGCGTTGCGCCACTCGTTCTTGCCGCCGAGCAGCTCGTCGTAGAAGCGAACCTCGTTGCCGTGATAGCCGAGCATCGTGGGAATGCGGAGCGCCATCAGATAGGAGCCCGGGTAAACCCCGACGTCGAGCACTCGAAAGGGTTTCGGCTCGGTCTGAAGCCGCCGGGTGATGGAATCGGGTGCGAAGAGCCGGGCGCCGGGATCGCGGTACTCGAAGAAGTGCCGGTCAATGCTCCACAGATCCGCGGCGACCACCAGCGCCAGAGCGCCCGCCGCCGCGGCGCCCGACAGCTTGCCCGCCAGCACCGCCCAGAGGATCGCCCCACCCACGAGCACGACCGCGAGCAGACGGAGGCCACCAGCCTGCAACGCGCCGGCGTTTGCCGCCACCCGGCTCATCTGCTCAGGGCTGGCGAAGGCGGCCGCCACACTCTCCAGCGCGCCCGCAGTGGCCAGGAGTGCGAGCGCCCCGAGGATGCCGAGAGGAATCAGCACGGCTGGCCGCGACAGCTCCCGGCGGAGAAGCCGATCGGCTCCCAGCCCGGCGAGCACCGCGGCCGGCAGTGCGACGAGGAAGAACGCCATGCCCGGGGCGCGCACCTTGTCCATCATCGGCATCAAGGTGTACCAGGCCCGATAGAAGGGGGTGTGCCCGCCAAAGGAGACCAGAAGAAAAAAGAACGCGATGGCACCGAGTGCGCCCACCAGCCTGCGCCGCGATCGGTCACCGATCCCGAGCACGGCCAGTACGACGACCAGACCGCCGAGATACTCGGTATGCGACTTGAAGAAGTTTCGCCCCCAGTAGTTCTGGAGCACCCCGTTGAAGCTGGGAAGCACGGTGGTGAGAATCTCCTCCGGCGGCATCGAATAGCTGGTGGCGTACTCCCATCCCCCGCTGGGTCCGCCGGCTGCCCGCGGCGAAAACGGAACGTAGGAGAGAAACGGGAGCACCTGGATGGCGGCGATCGCGATGCCCAGCAGCACGGCGCCGAGGGCGAGGCCGAGGGCGACGGGCCAGCGGAGGTCGGCGGGGCGCCCGGGGTCGAGGAAGACCAGGTACAGCGTCCATACCCCCGCCCCGACCAGCAGGTAGTAGGTCATTTGATAGTGCGGGCTCAGCATGCAGAGACCCACGCTCAGCGCGGCCAGGGCGTAGTAGCCGGGCTGCCGGCCGCGAATGGCCTGGAGCAGGGCGAGCAAGAGGAGCGGTGCCAGCGCGGAGACGAAGAGCTTTCCGTCATGCCCCGGCTTGACCATGGATGCCACGATGCCGCTGAGCTCGTAGGCCAGGCCCCCGACCAGGGCGCCGGTCCAACTGACGCTCAAGGCGCGAAGGAGCGCATACATGGTGACCCCTGCCAGCACCAGATGCAGGGCGAAGCCGAGGTTCATGGCGGTATCCACCGGCATGATCCAGCGCAGCCACGCGGTGGGATAGAAGATGTCGCCGTGTTGGGCGGCGATGAACGGCAGGCCGCCGAAGAGATAGGGGTTCCACTCCGGAATTCTGCCGGTCTCCCGGAACATCTCCGCCCCGAAGAGGCGGAAGGAATAGCCGGCCACATACTGGTCGTCACCCACCAGAAATTCGCCGCCCAGCATCGGCCAGCAGAGCGCCCCTGCGGCCAGCACGAAGACGAGAAGGGCAAGCAGGGCGGGCCGGCGGGGCTCGAACGGCCCCGCTCCCGACTCGGCGGCGAACTCAGAGTGCGACACGCGCTCTCCCGCGGGGAAAGGCGAGGAACGGAGCGGCGGCCCCGAACTCGGTGATGGTGAGCAGCAGCCGCGAGGCGAGCGCGAGCGCGGTGGCCGCGCCGATTCCCAGCGGTCCCTGCAGCATGAGAATGAAGACGCCTTCTCGGACCCCGAGCCCACCGGGAGCGAGCAGCGCCAGGAACCCCGCCAGGTACGACGCGGTGAACACCGCGATGGCCGAAAGCAGGTCCAGCCCCGAGCGGGGAAAGAGGCCGCGTGCCAGCAGCCAGAGCGCCACGCCGTATCCGGTCCAGGCGATGATATTGGCCGCGATCCCGAGGGCGATCGCGGCGAGTGGAGGGGCCGTGACCGCCTGGGCATTGGGGATCACCAGACGGAGCACCCGGCGGACTGCCGGGGGCCAGAGCAGAAGCGCGATGCCGCAGACGGCGGCGGCCACCAGGGCGACGAGCGCCACGGTGGCGCCGGGGTGAGCCGACTCGAGCGCGCTGGCACCGGTGAGCCCGACCACCGCGGCGCCGGTACCGACGGCCAATGCCTGCAGAATCACCGCGGAGCCGGTGGCGGCCCATGGTGCCACGCCCGCCTGCTGAGACATCAGGGCCATGCCCGCGACCGCCCAGATTTTTCCGGGCAGGTACTTCCCCAGGCTCGACACCGTCCAGATGCGGGCAGCGCTCCAGCCGTCGAGCCGCTGGCCCCAGCCGCGAAGCATGGTGCGCCAGGCCACGATCAGCAGAGCGTACATGAGCCAGACCATGGCCGCGCTGAGCAGGAGCCAGGCGGGCTCGACTCGCCACTCCAGCGGCTGGGAGCGGAGCTGATCCCAATTCCGTGCCAGCGACCGTCCGGCGAACCAGAGGATGGCCAGTCCCAGCGCCCACTGCGCTCCGCGGAGCCAGCGGCTACGCACCCAGGGCCTCGCGATACCATCCCTCACAGACCCCGGCCACGCGGTCGGGCGAGAGCCGCGCGCGCCATGACTCTCCCACCAGGCGGGCGATGGCCAGCCGGTCGGGATCGGTGAGCAATCCGAGAATGGCGTCGCCCATCGCTTCGGGAGACGGCAGGGTGAGCCTGCCGGCGCCGGTCTCGGGGACCACATCGAGCACCCCTCCGCCGTCCCAGCAGGCGACCACCGGCACTCCGGCCATCAGCGCCTCCGCGGCCACCAGGCCGAAGCCTTCGCCAGTAGCGGGAAAGATCATGAGGTCGGCACGCGCCAGGTGCGCCGGCACATCGGCCGGCGGCACCGCCCCCACGAATCGCACGAACGGACCGATGCCGAGCCGGTCCACCTGGCGCTCGAGCGCGGCCCGCTCGGGCCCGTCTCCCACGATCGTGAGCGGCAATTCGTGTCCGCAGGAGGCCAGAAAGGCCACCGTCTCGATCGCGAGGCCCACCCGCTTCTGCGGGGTCAGCCGCGCCACCACGACGGCCCCGCCCCCGCCGGTAGTCCAGGGGTAACCCTGGGTGTCCACCGGCATAGGATGCACGTGTGCCGGCTCGACGAAGCGCCCTGCCCCGCTCTGCACCCAGGTGGCCAGCTCGCGCGACACCGCGGTGACCACACGCGCACGGCGGAAAACCGGCCGGGCCAACGCGCGGGCGATGCGGGAGCGGCGGAGCATGGCCGCATCGGAGCCGTGCACCGTGAGCACCGTCGGGGTATTGGGGGGAACGGCGAGTCCGGCCGGCACCCACCAGTGGGCATGAACCAGATCGGCGCCGGAGGCCATCTCATCCCGCGCCGCTCGGCGAAGCGCCCGCCAGAGTCCGGCGAGCGCCCGCAGCCCTCCGGGGGCCTTGAGCGCGGCCAGCATGGCGCCCCGATAGGCGATCCGCTCGCCGGCGGCGGAGGCATAGCGCACCCGGCGGACCACGACGCCGTCGAGCTCGGCCTCGCCGCCGGCGCCGGCGTCGCTGGGCGCGACGACCCGGACCTCGACCCCGCGGCGCACCAGCGCAGACGCCAGCGTGGCCAGGAACGCGCCGGGGACATCACCGGGAAACCGGGGGTAGTTGTGGGTCAGGAACACGACCCGCACCGCTCAGTCCCGCAAGTCGAGCTTGTCCAGTCGGGAGAGCGCGCGCGAGACCTCCCGCGTCTCTTCCTGCATGCCGGCGATCATCTCGCCCAGCAGGCCGAACCCGAAGAGGACGATGCCGCTGATGACCATGGTCTCGACCAGGTTCAACAGCGGGCGCAGGCCGATACCGTAGCCGAAGCGGAGCACCAGCGCGCCGATGCCCGCCGCCAAGCCGATCACGAACAGGATCATCCCGGCGACGCCGAAGAAGAGCATCGGCTTGCGGCCGAAGCGCAACTGGAACCAGACCGAAATCAGATCGAAGATTCCCACCGGAATGCGCCTCCAGTTGAACTTGGAGATCCCAGCGCGGCGGGGATAGAGCGGCACCGGGTGGGAGGTGAGCCGGAAGCCGTCGGCCGCGGCGATCACCACCATGTAGCGGTGCCAGTCGGGCCGGAGGGGAACCCCGAGCATTACCTCGCGGCGGTACGCCTTGACCGAGTTGAGGTCAGTGACGCTGATGCCGAAGAGCCAGCGGCAGAGCACGTTGTAGACCCGGGAGACGAAGGCCTTGTCGTACTTGCCCTGCTTGGTTCCGGTGACGATGTCGGCGCGGCCCTCCAGAATAGGAGCGACCAGTGGGGGAATGTCGGTGGGGAGATACTGGAGGTCCGCCGGATAGAAGACGAACACGTCGCCCCGGGCGATGTCGCCGGCGGAGCGCAGGGCATCGGCGATGCCGCGCTGGCGCCGGTGGGTGACGATGCGGAGGAAAGGATACTGGCGCTCGAGGTCGCGGAGCACCCGGCCGGTCTCGTCGCGCGAGCCGTCGTTGACGACCACCACCTCGAAGCTGAATCCGGCCGGGCCCAGGGCCTCGGCGCAGAGCCGGACAAACTCGGGGAGGTTCTGGGCTTCGTCCTTGGCCGGAACGAGGACGCTCACGTCCAGCGTCTCGGCGGCGGCCAGGGTCATACGCGCTTCCGCATCCGGGCGGGGAGGATCCCCAGTTGGTCGCGGTACTTGGCGACGGTCCGCCGCGCGATCTGAATGCCCTGCTCCTGAAAGAGATGCACGATCTGCTGGTCGGTGAGTGGCTTGGCGCTGTTCTCCTCGCCGACCATCTTCTGCAGCTTGGCCCGGATGGAGCGGGCGCTGGCGTCCTCGCCCGAGGCGGTGGCGAGGGCGCTGGAGAAGAAAAACTTGAGCGGGAGCACGCCGCGGGGCGTCTGCACGTACTTCTCGTTGGTCACCCGGCTCACGGTGGACTCGTGCATGTTGATGACCTCCGCCACTTCGCGAAGGGTGAGCGGCTTCAGATACTCGACCCCCTTCTCGAAGAAATCCCGCTGCCGGTCCACGATGAAGTTCATCACCTTGAGCATGGTCTGGCGGCGTTGCTCGATGGCCTGGATCATCCAGTTGGCGCTGTTCATCTTGGAGGCGATGAACTCGCGGTTTTCCGGGGTCATCTTCTTCTTGTCCCGGGCGATCTCCTGGTAGGAGCGGCTCAGGCGCAGGCGGGGCATCCCGGTGTCGTTGAGAAAAACATGATAGCGGATGCCGATCTTATCCACGATCAGGTCGGGGATGATGTACCCGTCGCTCTGCTGGGAGTACTTGAGCCCCGGCTTGGGATCGAGCCGGGCCAGTCCGTCGGCCGCGGTTTGCACCGCCAGGGGATCAACTCCGAAACGCTTGGCGAGATCGTTCCACCGGTGGGCGATGAGATCGGGAAAGGCTTCAGCCACCAGGCGGTAGGTAAGCGATTCGGAGTCGGACTGCTCTCCCAGCTGAATGAGCAGGCATTCCCGAAGGTCGCGCGCTCCGATCCCCGGAGGATCGAGCTGCTGGATGATGCCGAGCATCTCCTCGGCCTCGGCCAGGGTGAAGTAGGTGGGCGCGGACCCGGCGTCCACCGCCTCGACGCTTTCCGCCTCGGCATCCGCCCCGGTTGCGGTGTCCTGGGCCCGCTCGCTCTCGAGGTGCCCGGCCACCAGCTGGTTCACCGAAGCCAGAATCTCTTCGACCGTAGCGGCGAGGTAGCCGTCCTCGTTGATGTTGCCGAGGAACTCATCGCCGAGCAGCAGCTGCCGGGGCGTGAGGTCCATCATCTGCAACTGCTCGCGGAGGCGGTCAATCAAGTCGCGGGTCTCCACCGTGACCGGCTCGGTGTATTCCAGCTGCTCGTACTGCTCGCGGGTACCGCCTACCTCGAACCCGTTGAGGAGGATCTCCTCCCAGTCCATCTCCTCTTCCTTTTCTTTCTGCTCCTTCTCCTGCTCTGCGTCGGGCTGCTCTGGGGTCTCCTCCTCCGGCTCGAGCAACTCGAGGAAGGGATTGGCCAGCAGCTCCTGCTTGAGGTGCTGCTGAAGGTCCATCATCGGCATGTACAGCATGTCCATGGCCTGGTAGAGCCGCGGGTTGACCCGCAGCTCCTGGCGCATGCTGGTGTGCTGAGAGAGGCCGGTTTTCATGCCACTGCCTCGAGTCGCGC
>Ga0136617_10006978_pt1 | contig 10074 bp, 11 predicted proteins | sample AntDrymUQ3222106_2_FD_129672 | JGI IMG/M metagenome (GOLD analysis project Ga0136617, IMG submission 129672) | Polar desert sand microbial communities from Dry Valleys, Antarctica - metaG UQ322 (21.06) | ecosystem: Environmental > Terrestrial > Soil > Desert | place: Antarctica: Dry Valley... | reverse complement strand
TGTTGCGCCAGTTCATCCTCAGCCTGCCCGACGAGCTGATCCAGGCCGCCCGGGTCGACGGCGCCAGCGAGCTGCGGATCTTCTTCTCCGTGATCCTCCCGCTCTGCGGGCCGGCGGTCGCGACCCTCGGCGTGCTGACCTTCCTCACCTCGTGGAACAACTTCCTCTGGCCACTGGTCATCGCCACGTCGGAGGACAAGTACACGCTGCCTGTCGCGCTCGCCCTCTATGCCGTCGGGCAGAACGCCACGAGGTACGGCCTGCTGCTCGCCGGCTCGGTCGTCGTGGTGCTGCCCGTGCTCGTCGTCTTCCTCGTCCTCCAGCGCCGGATCATGCAGGGCATCGCCATGACCGGAATCAAGTAACCCACCCCCAACCCCTCTCGGGAAAGGACCCACCATGCGCGTACGTCGCACCCTGCTGGCCGCTGTCTCGGCCGGCGCACTCACCCTGACCGCCGCCCCCGCAGTCCCCGCCGTCGGTGGCGAAGGTGACGGGGCTTCGAGGCTCGCTGCGCTCCCACCTCAACCTCCGAAGGCGAAGGGGGTGCTGAAGGGTTACGCGCGGGACACCTGGCGCTCCTTCGAGGCGATGACAGTGCCGGAGACCGGGATGCCGACCGACAACGTGGCCGGCGACCTCGACGAGGGGACGCGCGCGGGCTACACCTCGCCCACCAACATCGGCGCCTACCTCTGGAGCACGGTGGCGGCTCGCGACATCGGGCTGATCGGCAAGCGCGAGGCGCGGCAGCGGATGGCCCGCACGATCGAGACGGTGGGGGAGCTGGAGAAGCACGAGCCGAGCGGCCAGTTCTACAACTGGTACGACCCCGAGACGCTGGAGAAGCTGCGGACCTGGCCGGAGAACGGCAACGTCGTCAAGCCGTTCATGTCGAGTGTCGACAACGGCTGGCTCGCGACCGGGCTGCTGCTGGCCGCCCGCGCCGAGCCCCGGGTGGCCGAGCAAGCCGACGCGATCCGCAAGGAGATGGACTTCGGCTGCTACTACAACGAGGCCGAGGGCCAGGGTGGTCAGATCCGCGGCGGCTTCTGGGACGAGGACCCGCAGGAGCCGGCGCCGGTCACCGGCGACTACTGCGGCATGGGCCAGGACGTCTGGTACACCGGCCACCACTACGGCGCCTTCAACACCGAGCCCCGGATGGCCTCCTACCTCGGCATCGCCGAGGGCCAGATCCCGCAGAAGCACTACTTCGGCACCTTCCGCACCTTCCCCGGCGAGACCTGCGACTGGTCGTGGACCGAGTCGCAGCCGAGCGGCGAGTGGAAGACGTACGAGGGCGTCGACGTCTACGAGGGTGCCCTCGACTACCGCGGCACGAAGGTCGTCCCGACCTGGGGCGGCAGCATGTTCGAGGCGCTGATGGTGCCCCTGTTCGTCCCCGAGGAGCGTTGGGGCAAGCGGTCCTGGGGCGTCAACCACCCGCTCTACGTCCGGGGCCAGATCGAGCACGGGATGCAGGAGGCCGGCTATGGCTACTGGGGCTTCAGCCCGTCCAACGACCCCGCTGGCGGCTACCGCGAGTACGGCGTGGACGCGCTCGGGCTCGACGGCGCGGGCTACACCTCTGATCAGGAGCGGACCGACTGGGACCAGCCGTGGGAGGAGTGCGACCGCGCCGGTGAGCCCGCGCCCACCGCGGACGACTACGGCGACGGCGTCGTCACCCCGCACGCGTCCTTCCTGGCGCTGCGCTACGCCCCGCAGGCGTCGTTGAAGAACCTGCGCAACCTGCGTCGTGACTTCGACGCCTACGGGCCCGGCGGCTTCTACGACGCGATCGCGGTCAAGAGCGGGCAGGTGTCCGAGCGGTACCTGTCCCTGGACCAGGGCATGGTGATGGCCGCTCTCGGCAACGCGCTGGCCGGCGACGACATGCGCGACTACGTGGCCCCCGGCAGGCTCACCTCGCAGGTGAAGCCGCTGATGCAGCAGGAGGTCTTCTCGGCGGCCGGACGCGAGGAGGACCGTTGACCACTGACGCACGCACCGACTGGGAGAACCGGATCGGCCTCCGCAGCGGCTCGCAGGACGACGCGGCCTTCGCAGGCACCGCGCCGCGACTGGACCCTCCCGAGGGGCTGACCGCGGAGGCCGGCGGGTCACAGGTGACGCTGCGGTGGGCGCCGGTGGCCGGCGCGATCGGCTACCAGGTCCACGTCGGGTCCACGTCGACCGGGCCGTTCGAGCCACTCGACCACGCCGGTCGCGACGTGCTCGCGGTCCCCCACCCGCCGTACGTCGACACGACCGGGGCGCCCCGCGAGGAGCGGTGGTACGCCGTCTCGTCGCTCTCCGACGTCCACGTCGAGGGGCCGCTCTCGGCGCCGGTCGCGGGCAGGGCCGGGGCAACGGGGGGTCAGGTCACCGTCGAGGTCGACACCGCCCGCGAGCTGGGCGAGCTGGCACGGCCGTGGCGGCCGATGATCGGCAGCGAGCACCTCTCGTACGCCGTCTCGACCGACACCACCGGTGGCCGGGTGGTCGGCGAGGAGCTGTCCTCGGCGCTGCGCGCCGCCCACGAGGAGCTCGGCGTCAGCCACGTCCGCGCCCACGGGATCCTGTGCGACGACCTCGCCGTCTACCGGGTGGTCGAGGGCCGGCCGGTGCACGACTTCGCCGGCGTCGACCGGGTCTACGACCACGTCCGCTCGCTCGGGCTCTACCCCGTCGTGGAGCTGTCGTTCATGCCGCACGACCTGGCCAGCGATCCGGCCCAGACGGTCTTCGACTATGGCGCGATCGTCTCGCCGCCGAAGGACTGGCAGCGGTGGTACGACCTGATCCGCGACCTCACCCAGCACCTGCTCGACCGCTACGGCGACGAGGTCGTCGAGCACTGGTCGTTCGAGGTCTGGAACGAGGCCAACCTCGAGGTCTTCTGGTCCGGGACAGCGTCGGACTACCTGCGGCTCTACGACGTGACCGCGGCCGCCGTGCGAGATGCCGACCCGCGGTTGGTGGTGGGCGGGCCGTCCTCGGCCGCCGCCGGCTGGGTCGAGGAGCTGCTCGCGCACGCCGAGCGCACCGGCTCGCCGGTCGACTTCGTCTCCACCCACACCTACGGCTCGCCGCCACTGGACTTCCGGCCGATGCTGGAGCGCTACGGGCGGGGCGGGACGCCGATCTGGTGGACCGAGTGGGGGGTCACGCCGACCCACTTCAACGAGGTCAGCGACGCGGTCTTCTCCGGCACGTTCCTGCTGCGCGGGATGCTCTCGGCGATGGGCCGGATCGAGTCGCTGTCCTACTGGGTGGTCTCCGACCACTTCGAGGAGCTCGGCCGGCCGCCGTCGCTGCTGCACGGCGGCTTCGGGCTGCGCACGGTCGGCGAGCTGCGCAAGCCGCGCTGGTGGGCGCTGGCGATGTTGGAGCGGCTGGGGTCCCGACGGCTGGCGCTGTCCTACTCCGGCGACGGGGCCGGTTCGCTGGTCGAGGCGGTGGCGACGCGCGACTCCCTCGAACCAGACGGCGAGCTGGCCGTGCTGCTGTGGAACCTCACCCTCGACCAGACCAAGGCCGCCGGGTCCGATCCGCTGTGCCGGCAGGTGCGGGTCGAGCTGACCGGACTGGCCCCCGGGGCGTCGTACGACCTGAGGCACGTACGGGTCGACGAGCGCCACTCCAACGTCGCGTCGGCCTGGGGCCGGATGCGCGAGGAGGACCAGGACTGGCCGACCGAGCAGCAGTGGGAACGGCTGCGCGAGGCCGACCGGCTCGACGAGCTGGAGCCGCCCCGTACGGTGACCGCCTCCGAGGACGGCGTCGTCGTGGTCGAGACCGAGCTGCCGATGCCGTCGATGTCGCAGCTGCTGCTGACGCCCCGCTGAGCGCTCAGGACCGTACGCCGGGGCGGCACCCGTCCGGATCGATCGCGTCACCGATCCGACCGCTGATCCGTGCCAGCTGGGCCAGCTGCGACGCCGTCAGTGCCGCTCGCCGCGTTCGGTCTGGTGCTGGTGATGGCCGGCGCCCCCCTCACCCACGCCCGGCGCCGCAGATGATCGTGGTCAACGGCGTGCTGCTGGTCCTCTCGGCGTTCGTCGCGTGGGGCCGGTTCGGGCCGAACGCCCTCTGACCCACGGCCAGGTCGCCAGCGCCCAGATCGCCACGATGATCGCGATCTCGGCGAGGACGTACCACGGCCAGGGGCCGAGCAGGTCGAGGATCGAGGCGGCCGACGGCTTGGCGTTGAGGAAGCCGTAGTTGGTGTCGAGCGCGCGGTTGAGGCAGAAGACCGAGACCGCCCAGATGGCCGTCGCCGCCACGGCGAACCGGAACGCCCGCCAGTCTGGCGCGACCCCGCGGCCCCAGGCCAGGTAGCTGGCCGCCCAGACCGTCCCGATGTGCATCCCCCAGAACAGCAGGAAGATCGGGTCGGGGAAGCCGGAGTCGAGGTCGGGCGTCACGATCGCCTGCGTGGTGAGGAACAGCCCCCAGTAGTAGGTGAGCCCCGCCGCCCACCAGCGGTGGGTCCACAGCGCGTACGCCGACACGAGCGAGGCCAGGTCGCAGAGCTGGATGGGCAGCGTCTTCTGCGGGTTCCAGTAGTCAGGGGTGAAGTAGAGGACCTGCAACGGCAGCGTCGTCGCGAGGATCGCGAGCGCCAGCAGCTTGCCGAGCCGGTCGGCGGGGTCGCGGTGCCGCAGCCGGCGGCCCACCACGACGAGCACGGCGATGCCGACGAGCATGACGAGCACGACGCCCAGGTGGGAGGCGCCGTACGGGGTGAACTCGGCGGCGGTCTGCGTCACCCCCTCATGATGACGCGTTGGGCAACGGGGCGCGTACGTAGGCGGGCTCAGCTCCGGAACCGTCGACTACGTTGGGCGCATGCCGTTGCCCACGACCGCTGACGCGGTCGTCGTGGGTGCCGGGCTGGCCGGTCTCGCCGCCGCCTGCCGCCTGCAGGAGTCGGGCGCCGAGGTGGTCCTGGTGGAGGCGGCCGACGCGGTGGGCGGCCGGGTGCGCACCGACGTGGTCGACGGCTTCCGGCTCGACCGCGGCTTCCAGCTGCTCAACCCCGCCTATCCCGAGGCCGGGCGGGTGCTCGACCTCGATGCGCTGGACCTGCAGGCCTTCGACGCCGGGGTGTCGGTGGCCCGCCACGGCCGTCGCTACGTCCTCGGTGACCCGCGGCGGATGCCGTCGTCGCTGCCGGGTGACCTCACGGCGCCGATCGGCTCGGTCCGCGACAAGGTGGCGTTCGCCACCTGGGTCTCCGGACTCGGGTTCGGCTCCGCCGACTCGATCCGCAAGCGCCCCGACCGGTCCCTGCTGGAGGAGCTGCACGACCGGGGCCTCGACGGGGCGCTGACCGACCGGGTGCTGCGACCGTTCCTGTCCGGCGTGCTCGCCGACACCGAGCTCGCCTCCTCGCAGCGGATGGCGTCGATGCTGCTGCGCTCCTTCGCCCGCGGCAACCCGTCGGTGCCTGCGGCAGGGATGCAGGCGATGCCCGAGCAGCTCGCGGCCCGGCTGGCCGCCGACACGCTCCACCTCGGCGTCCGCTCCGGTGCCGTGTCGGGCGGTGGGGTGGACACCGACGCGGGCCGGGTGACGGCACGAGCGGTGGTCGTGGCGACCGACCCCGTGACGGCGTTCGGGCTGGGCGCCGTGACCGAGCCGACGATGCGGTCGCTGACCACGTGGTGGTTCGTGGCCGCGGAGTCCCCGAGCGAGCGGCCCCTGCTCCACGTCGACGGTGACGGTGGTGGGCCGCTGGCCAATGCCACGGTGATGACCTGCGCTGCCCCGTCGTACGGCCCCGGCGACGGGCGGGCGCTGGTCGCCGCCACCGCCGTCGGCAGCCACCGCGGCCTCGCTGGTGCTGCCCGCGACCACGCCGGGACGCTCTTCGGCGTCGACACGTCCGGCTGGGAGCTGCTGCGCACCGATGTCATCGAACGTGCGCTGCCTGCCCATCCGCCCCGTCAGCCGCTCGCGCGACGCGTCGACCTCGGCGACGGGCTGTTCGTCGCCGGCGACCACCGCGACACCCCGTCGATCCAGGGTGCGCTGGTCTCGGGCCGGCGCGCCGCCGACGCGGTGTCGGCGCATCTCGGCCGCTGAGCCGGGACCCTCAGGGGCAGACCAGGCGGCGGAGGGCGAGGCGGGCGAGGGGGGCGTACGGGAGGGCCAGCGGAGCGGGTACGTCGATCCGGACCCACGCCCGGCTGCCGACGTCGAGCGCGTCGACGCCGTGCTCCATCACCACCGACGCCGGACCGAGGCCGACCTGCCAGCTCCAGCGCCGCTCGTCTGCGACGACGTCGAGGATGGTGTACGGCAGCCGCAGTGGGAACGGCCCGCGCACCCAGCCGCGATCACCCGGCGCGACCGGGTCGCCCGCGCCGGAGACACCGCTGATCTGCGGCGCCCAGGTCGGCCAGCGCGAGGCGTGGCTGTAGCGCCGCCACACCTCCTCGGGTGCGGCCGGTCCCTGCGCGTCGACGACCAGCACGTCGTCCAGCCTGCCATGGCCCTCGCCCACCGGCCGTCGTACGGTCGGGGGCATGGACTCAGCCCAGCTCCTCACCGACTCCTTCGCCCGTGTCCGCGAGCTCTACAGCGAACTCGCCCGCGACCTCATCCAGTCCGACACGCTGCACGAGCGGCCCGCAGGCACCGGCAACTCGGTCGCCTGGCTGCTCTGGCACGTGGCGCGGGTGCAGGACGACCACATCGCCCAGCTGGCCGGCACCGAGCAGCAATGGGGCCAGTGGCAGGGACGGTTCGGGCTCGAGAACGGTGCCGACGACATCGGCTACGGCCACACCAGCGAGCAGGTCGACGCGATCCGGATCAGCGAGTCGAACCTGCTGATCGCCTACCACGCCGACGTCCACGACATGACCGGCCACTACCTGACCCGGGTCGACGCCGCCGAGCTCGATCGCGTCGTCGACAGCTCCTGGGACCCGCCCGTGACCGCCGGCGCCCGGCTGGTGAGCGTGGTCGGCGACTGCCTGCAGCACCTCGGGCAGGTCGGCTACGTGAAGGGCATCCTCGCCCCGTAGTTGCCGGCGGCCCGAAGAGCCACGGCAACCCCGCGGCCGGAGACCGTGATTGCGGAGGTCGGCATAGGGTCGACGACATGCAGATCCAGCGCACAGTCGAGACCCAGGCCGCGCCCAGCGCGGTGTTCGACTACCTCAGCGACTTCACGCGTACGACGGAGTGGGACCCCGGCACCGTCTCGACCGTGCGGGTCCAGGGCGACGGCGGGGTGGGGACGGTCTACGACAACGTCTCGGAGTTCAACGGGCGCAAGACCGAGCTGCGCTACACCGTCGTCGACCACGTGTCCCACAGCCTGTTCCGTCTGCGGGGCGAGAACAAGACGGTCACCGCGACCGACACCATGGAGATCACCGCGGTCGGCTCGGGGTCCAAGGTCACCTACACCGCCGACTTCACCTTCAAGGGGCCCGCCAAGCTGGTCACGCCGTTCATGGGCGGGGCGTTCAAGAAGCTCGGCGACGAGGCCGAGGAGGGGCTGCGCGAGGCCCTCGCCAAGCTCTGAGGCCATGACTCCCACGACGGGGCTGCGCTGGCTCTTCGGGGACCAGCTCGGGCCGCACTTCGGCCACGACCACCGCGGCCCCGTGCTGCTGGTGGAGTCGCGGCAGGTGCTCGCCCGGAGACGATTCCACCGCGCGAAGGCCCACCTGGTCCTCTCGGCGATGCGGCACCGCGCCGCCGAGCTGGGCGACAGGGTCAGCTACGTCCGCACCGACGGCGGCTACGCCGACGTCGTCCGTGAGCACGCCGGCACCGGGCCGGTCGAGGTGGTCCATCCGACGTCGTACGCCGCGCTGCGGCTGGTGCGACGACTGGCCGACGAGCTCGACCTCACGCTCCTCGACCCCGCGGCTTCGCGACCGCACGGGACGACTTCGAGCGCTGGGCCGAGGGCAAGGGTGATGCGCGGTTGTTGATGGAGGACTTCTACCGCCGCGCCCGCCAGGCTCACGGCGTGCTGCTCGACGGGGACGGGCCGGCCGGCGGGCAGTGGAACTTCGACCACGACAACCGCGAGCCACCACCGAAGGGTGCCGGCACCCTGGGGGTCCCCGAGCCGTGGTGGCCCGAGGAGGACGAGATCGACGAGGAGGTCCGCGCCGACCTCGATCGCTGGGAACGCGACGGCCACGTCTCCTTCATCGGGCGCGACGGTCCTCGGCGCTTCCCGGCCACGCGGCGACAGGCGCTGGCGGCGCTCGACCACTTCGTCGAGCACCGGCTGCCCGGCTTCGGCGCCCACGAGGACGCCGTGCTGGAGGGCGACCCGTGGATGGCGCACTCACTGGTCTCCGCGCCGCTCAACCTCGGCCTGCTCGACCCGCTCGAAGTCGTACGCCGGGCCGAGGAGGCCTACCTGTCCGGCGACGCCCCGATCGCCTCCCGAGGTGGTTCGCCGAGCTCGACGGGTCGGCCACCGACGCCCGCTGCCTGTCGCACACGCTGGACCAGGTGGCGACGTACGGCTGGGTCCACCACATCCCGCGGCTGATGGTGCTGGGGTCGTACGCGATGCAGCGCGGCTGGTCGCCGTCACAGCTGACCGACTGGTTCCACCGGGCGTTCGTCGACGGCTACGACTGGGTGATGGTGCCCAACGTGGTCGGGATGTCCCAGCACGCCGACGGCGGGGAGATGGCGACCAAGCCCTACACCTCCGGCGGGGCCTACCTCTCGAAGATGACCGACCACTGCGGGTCGTGCCGCTTCGACCCGTCGGTGCGGGTGGGGGAGGACGCGTGCCCGTTCACCGCCGGCTACTGGTGGTTCCTCGACCGCCACCGCGAACGCCTCGGCCGCAACCACCGCATGGCCCGCGCCGTGTCGGGCCTCGACCGGCTCTCAGACCTGTCCGACCTGGTGGCGCAGGAGGAGGGACGGGGCAACCGTGCTCCCTGACCGGTCCGCCACCACCGCGTCCTCCCACTCGTCGGCCTCGGCTCCCTCGCGGCTCTACTGGCAGGGGATCGAGCCGAGGATCGAGAGCCCCTCGAGGTCGCCCGGCCCGAAGTCGTACCTGCTGTCGCCGGCTGCGGCCATCAGCTCGCCCGGGTCCTCGACGTGGGCGAGGCCCACGACATGGCCGAGCTCGTGGTCGACGACGCCCTGCAGCCCGTACCGCTCCGCGCCCGAGCTCGGGCCGTCGAAGATCTCGGTGTCGAGGGCGACCGAGCCGCCGTCGTAGTAGGTACGCCCCATCGGCTGGCTCGGCCGGTTCCCGCCGCCGATCCCGGCGACGCGGCCCGCCAGCTGCGGGATCTCGCCCTCGTCGGCGAAGCCGATGACGACCGGCGTCTCGCCGAGGGCGCCGTCGAGCTGCCCGGGGCTGAAGGGACGCAGCGTGGTCGTGCCGGCGTCGACCCAGTCGAGCCCGGTCGCCCACTCGACGTGGGCGACGGCGTCGCCGATCAGCTCCCGCCAGTCCGGTGGCGCGTCGGTGGGGTTGACCACGTAGCGGATCGGACGGCACGGGTTGAAGCCGACCGGGTCGGTGCTGGTCGGCTGGGAGTTGAGGAAGGCGTAGGTCCCCTCGCCCGGGGTGAACCGCGGAGGCTCGTCGTAGCGGTTGGGCTCCGGGGCGTTCTCACCCGGGGCGAAGGCCAGCGCCAGCCCCACCACTGCGCCCACCACGCTGGCGCCCCAGCGCAGCGGCGAGCCAGGGGGCCGAGGGCTCGGCAGCGCGTGCGCCCCGTCGGCAGCCGGCAGCCCCTGCTCACCGCGAAGCCGCTCGACGGTACGCATCGCCGCCTCCAGCTCGCGGACGCGACGCCGCTCGTCGGCGGGGCGGAGGTGCTCGGACACGGCGTTGATTATCTGCGGCGGCCGGCGACGGCGCGGGTGAATGGTGTGACTCGTGACCCGACCGCGACGTACGCTGCCCTCGCCCTGCCTCAGGCGCAGGGGATGGAGCCCAGCCGGGCCATCCCCTCGAGGTCGCCGGGGCCGTAGTCGACCCGGCCCAGGTTGGACTCGTACATCAGCTCGCCGGAGTCGTCGACGTGGTCGAGCCCCACGACGTGGCCGAAC
>Ga0136617_10006977_pt1 | contig 10074 bp, 8 predicted proteins | sample AntDrymUQ3222106_2_FD_129672 | JGI IMG/M metagenome (GOLD analysis project Ga0136617, IMG submission 129672) | Polar desert sand microbial communities from Dry Valleys, Antarctica - metaG UQ322 (21.06) | ecosystem: Environmental > Terrestrial > Soil > Desert | place: Antarctica: Dry Valley... | reverse complement strand
TCACCCGCCGCGCGTACGGGTTCCGCACCCCCGAAGCCCTCATCGCCCTCGCCATGCTCACCCTCGGCGGCCTCTGCCCACCACTACCCGAATGACCCCCGGAAACAGCAGAAGGTCCCGAAATGAACCCCGTTCATGATGTTACCTCCGTACAGAGGCGTGACAAGTCTGCACCCGGCGGGCGAGAAACCGCACTACTCATGCCGTCCTCCGTGTGAGGACGTGCGTGAGCCGCAGGCGTCGCCAGAGCAATCCGCGCGCGGCTATGTCACTCCCCATGATTTATACACACCTGTATTCACCCACACAGCCACCGACGACAGACGGCGGTATCAGTGTGATCCTCCTCGCATCCCCCCGTGGACGGCGCGCGCCCCCTCGACTACCTCACCTCACGTCGCTCCCCGCCGGCGGGTTACCCCGTGACTTGTAGTCCCTTCGTCCTCCGCTGCATGTCATCGGTACCGCCCACCGAAGGGTGCTGAACCGAACATTTCAACACTGGCGGTTATTTCCCGGTTCATCGAGCTGATGGCCGTAAGCCGGATGTCTGTGGGAGATCATCCGAAGCTCGACCGCCGTTGGTCGATCGCCAACTGGCTCAGTCTGGACCGGCGCGTGCCGGCAGACCCATACCGTGGACCGCGCCGGCACGCGACCGCGAGCTGCGCTCGGCGGCGCCGCGAGCCCCGGGCACGTGGCTCGGCGCGGCGCCAGCGATGACCGCCCGCTGGAAGCACGAATACCGCCAGCGGGGCGCAGCAAGGCCCACGGCGCTTCCCGTGGATCGATTCCCGCCACGCCCCGCCGGCGGGCGCTCGGGCTCTGCACCACAGCTATCGTCAGTCAGCGTCGCAACTTGAGCATCAAGCGCTCCGACCACGGCGTTGTTCAGGAACCTCGACGTCCAATACTCCGGCGCAGCAGAACCCGCGCCACGCCACGCGGACCCTCGACTCGTCATCTCAGAACGACGAACCCTGGCCGCATGGCCCCGATCAGACACCCAAGGCCCGCATGACGACCCACGGCCGCGGGTGCTGGAGGTCATCCCCGATCAGTCCGTCGCAGCACGCGCGCCGAACCGGCCGCACCGGGTGGCGCGACAACGAGCTCCGAATCGCATGTTCCGGGCGGGCGGTGGCATCGTCGCCGGCCCAACGTGGGCCGCCGACTTGTCTCACCGTCGATCTCCCGCCGGCATCTCTGCCGGAAGCCCGGCTGCGGCCGCGCGGTGGCGACAGCACCTGCCCTGGAGGGCAGATTCTGCCGCGGGGCGGTCGGGCGCGCCTACGCCGGGCGGTGCGGGTGGGAAAGGGCGGCGGGTGACGGGAGGCGGGGCGCCGGAGAACGACATCGATGAAGACGAGCCCGTACGTGCCTGCGTTCCCGTTGCGCGCTCGGGCGGGTTGATGGCGAGCGCCCGAGCGCCTCGTGCAGGAGCGTGTCGTCTGGATGTTCGCTGCGAACACCTGCACGCGACGGTTCGGCACTCCCCAAGGGGTGTGACGGGCCGTCTCGCCTTTATGTCGCTGCGACACCCCCACGACGCGTTTCGCGCTCCCCGAGGGGGTGTGACGAACAATCGTCGCTATGCGCCGATGATTCGTCGCCCCACCGCCCGGACGACCGGAGGTCGCGCGCCTCGCCCGCCCGTCCTCATCAGGTTCCGCCGGTCAGGACGGTGCCGCTACCCGTGGCGCCACGATCCGGTCCACCAGCCCGTACGCCACCGCCTCATCGGGCGTGATGTAGCGGTCGCGCTCGGAATCGGCGTTGATCTGCGACGCGGTCTGCCCGGTGTGCTTCGCATACAGCTCGTCGAGCTGCTTGCGCAGGGCGAGCGTCTCGCGGGCGTGGATCTCGATGTCCGACGACTGCCCCTGGTAGCCGCCCGTCGGCTGGTGGATGAGCATGCGCCCGTTGGGCAGCGTCAGGCGCTTGCCCGGCGCGCCGGCGGTCAGGATCAGCGCCGCCATCGACATCGCCACGCCGCAACAGATCGTCTGCACGTCGCAGGCGATCGACTGCATCGTGTCGTAGATCGCCAGGCCGGCGTAGACCTGGCCGCCGGGCGAGTTGACGTACAGCGCGATGTCCCGGTCGGGGTCGGCGGCCTCGAGGTGCAGCAGCTGGGCGACGATGAGGTTGGCGATCTCGTCGTCGATCGGCTGGCCGAGGAAGACGATGCGCTCGTTGAGCAGGCGGCTGTAGATGTCGAACGAGCGCTCGCCGCGCCCGTCCTGCTGAACGACCATCGGGACCAGGGGCATGTTACCGGCTCCTCTCGAGTTCGTGCAACCACGGGGTTGCGTATCCGTGAGCGGAACCGTAGCATGCAACCGATCGGTTGCCCTTCAGGCCGACCCGCTGTCCCCTCGCCATACCGAGCCGCCGATCGATCTCACGCGACCCTTCGGTTGCACGGTACCTGCGCCGCCCGCTAGCATGCAACCGATCAGTTGCACGAGGAAGGAGCCGTCGATGGACGTCACCCGCGAGATCACCCTGCCCATGGACCCGCAGACGGCGTGGGATGCCGTCATCGACCTCGAGCGCTGGCTCACCGACGACGGCGCGCTCGAGCTCGAGCCCGGTGCCGAGGGCGAGCTGACGCTGCACGACGGCGAGACGCGTTGGGCGACCGTCCAGGAGGTCCGCCCCGGCGAGCACCTCTCGTTCTGGTGGCATTCCTACGACGCGCTGGCCACGCTCGTCGAGGTGTCGCTCGTCGCGGTCCCGGACGGCACGCGGATCGTCGTCGTCGAGAGCGGCTACGCCGGCGCGCCGGTCTGCGGCTCGCCCTGGGCGGGCGGCGCCAGCGGCCCCCGCGCCCGTAGCGCGGCGGCGGCCACCGCATCGCCGAGCTTCGAGGTCGGTCACGCCAGCGTCCTCACGACGCTCGATTGGGAGCCCGCGCTCGAGCGCCTGCGCAGCGCGCTCGAGCTCGTCGAGGCGTGAGGACCGCGCAGCACGAGCGCGAGCAGGCCGTCTTCGCCGCGCTCGCCGACCCGACGCGGCGCGCCGTCCTGCGCTCGATCGCAAGCGGCGAGGCGCGCACGGCGACCGAGCTCGCCGCGCGGCTGCCGGTCACGCGCCAGGCGGTGCAGAAGCACCTGGCGCTGCTCGAGCAGGCACGGCTCGTCAACGGCGCGCGCGTGGGCCGCGAGACGCGCTTCGCCGCCACGCCCGCGCCGCTGACCGACGCGATCGCCTGGATGAACGCCGTCGGCGCCCAGTGGGACGACCGCCTCGCCGCGCTGGCGCAGGCGGCTGCCGAGCGCTGATCACGTCGTTCGTCGAACCGGACCGCGGCACGCCGCGCTCGCAGGCGAGCGCGTCGGTGCAGCGCAGCCTGCGGTGCTGACCGTCCTCAGGGCGCCGGCCGCGTCGCGACGCGCAGAACGGCCGTCCGCGCGATGCCGGATGACGGGTCGACGCCGGTGGGTCGCGCCGGCCACACCGCGGTCGGGCGTCCGCCGATCGCGTTGAACGCGACCACGGGCGGCAAGGCGTGGTCGACGCCGCCCAACGTCTCCGGGACCGCGAACTGCGACGCGCCCGCGAGCCGCAGTGCCGCGTGGGCCTGATCGGTCACCTGCTCGCCAAGTACCCGCGCATACGTCACGATCGCCGTGCCGTCCTCGCGTTCTGCCAGCCCGCCGAGCGCACCCATCGGCGCGATCTGCTGCGGCGCACCGAAGCGCGCACCGCCGGCGCCGGTCGTCGCGGCGAACACCGGGAAGCCGCCGTTGTCGCGCACGGAGGACCACGCGAGCGTCGCCCGACCGCGCGGCTCGACCGCGAGCCGCACGCCCCCCGCGGGGCGGTTGTCGTTCGTCCCGCGGTCGACGATCTGCGGCGTCGAGAAGCGCCTGGCCCTCGGCGCCAGCGTCGCGGCGCGCAGGATCCACGGGGTGTTCGCCTCCTCGCCGCCGTCCTGGGTGCCCCAGGCGACGAACAGGCGCCCCCGATCGCTCACCGCGAGCGCGATGTCGGCGGCGTCGGAGTGCGGACCCGCGACCATCGGCGCGCCGAACCCGCGCCGCGGCGTGCGCGTCCAGGCGAGCAGCCGCCGGCGGTCCTTCCCCCGGCCCAGCCGCAGGTCGGCGAAGGCAACGAAGGCGCGCCCCTCGCGGCCGATCGCCACCTCGACCGCGCCGTTGCGGGCATAGCTCGCCGCATCGGTGGTGCGGAGCGTCACCGGCCGGCCAAAGCCCCGGCCGGCGGGCCGCCAGGCGGCGCGGATCCGGTAGCCGGCCTCGCGCCCGCGGCCGCCGTGCACGATCTCGCTCCAGGCCGCGACCGCGTTGCCGCTGTGGTCCTCGGCGAGCGTCGGCGTCCCGCCGAGCGTCGCGGTCGTGATCGTCCGGGCGCGGCCGATGCGGCCGTTGCGGCCGACGGCCGACCAGGCGATGCGCGCGCGGCGGTTGCCGTCGGCGTCGGAGGACAGGCTGAGCGTGCGCAGCACGAGCCCCCGTCCGCTGTCCTGGAACGCGGGCCCGGCCGCGATCGAGTCCGGCAGCTCCTGCACGGTGGCGCCGGCAACGCCGAGCGCCAGCGCGCGGCTCGTGACGCCATCGTTGGGCGTGTTCTGGATGACGTTGATCGCGCCCGGCAGGCCGCCGGCTCCCGTCGGCTGCGCGCGCACCTGCCAGGTCGCGAGGCCGACGCCCGTGTGCGCGAACTGCAGGCCGGGAGACAGCACGTAGTCGGCCGGCGGGCCGATGTCGGCGGGCGACGACCACGGCGCCGCCGCGGCGGCCGGGGACGCCGCGACCAGGACGGCGAACAGCGAGAGCAGCGCGGGACGTTTCATGCCCCTGAAACGGCGGCGGGCGCGCATGGTTGCGCGCCCGCTCCGCAACCGCGTGGCTACCGCCGCGCCTTCTTGCGCTTGCGCATGCGCAGCCAGCGCTTGAGCAGCGCGATCATGCCGCAGCCTCCAAGCGCTTCTCGAACGCGTCGAGCTGGCCGCTGATCTCGGCGGGCAGGTCGTCGCCGAACTTCGCCAGGAACTCGCGCACCTGCGGCAGCTGGGCCTTGAACGCGTCGGGATCGACCGTCACGACCTGGGCGAGGACGTCGTCGGAGATGTCCAGGCCGGCGACGTCGAGCTCGCCCGGCGCGGGCACGATCCCGACCGCCGTCTCGACGCCCTGCGCGGTGCCCGCGCAGCGCTCGAAGATCCACTTCAGCACGCGTGAGTTCTCGCCGAAGCCGGGCCACATGAACTTGCCGGTGTCGGGGTCCTTGCGAAACCAGTTGACGTAGAACAGCTTGGGCAGGTCGGCGCCCTCGCGGTTGCCGATGTCCAGCCAGTTCTGGAAGTACATGGCCATGTTGTAGCCGCAGAACGGCAGCATCGCGAACGGGTCGAAGCGCAGCTGGCCGATGCCGCCCGCCGCGGCGGCGGTCATCTCCGAGCTCATCGTCGAGCCCAGGAAGACGCCGTGCTCCCAGTCGAACGCCTCGGTGACGAGGGGGACGACGGTCGCGCGGCGGCCACCGAAGATCATCGCGTCGACGGCGACGCCCTTGGGGTCCTCCCACTCCGGCGCGATCGCCGGGTCCTGCGCGGCGGGAGTCGTGAAGCGGCCGTTGGGATGCGCGGCGGGTGCGTCGGCGTCGGGCGTCCAGTCGTTGCCCTTCCAATCGATCGCGTGCGTGGGCGGCTGCTTGGTCATGCCCTCCCACCACACGTCGCCGTCGTCGGTCAGCGCGACGTTGGCGAACAGCGTGTTCTTCTCGATCGTCGCCATCGCGTTGGGGTTCGTGTCCTCCCCGGTGCCCGGCGCAACGCCGAAGAAGCCCGACTCGGGGTTGATCGCGTAGAGCTTGCCGTCGTCGCCGAACTTCATCCAGGCGATGTCGTCGCCGATCGTCTCGACGGTCCAACCCTCGAGCGTCGGGATCAGCATGGCGAGGTTCGTCTTGCCGCACGCGCTGGGGAAGGCACCGGTGACGACCTTCACCTCGCCGTCGGGCGACGTCAGCTTGAGGATCAGCATGTGCTCGGCCATCCAGCCCTCGTCGCGCGCCATCTTGGACGCGATCCGCAGCGCGAAGCACTTCTTGCCGAGCAGGGCGTTGCCGCCGTAGCCCGAGCCGAAGGACCAGATCTCGCGCGACTCGGGAAAGTGGACGATGTACTTGTTCTCGGCGTTGCAGGGCCAGGCGACGTCCTCCTCGCCCTCGGCCAGCGGCATGCCGACGGAATGCACGCAGGGTACGAACGCGCCGGCCTCGCCGAGCACGTCAAGCGTCTTGGCGCCGACGCGGGTCATGATCATCATGTTCACCGCGACGCAGGCCGAGTCGGTCAGCTCGACGCCGATGTGGGCGATCGGCGAGCCGAGCGGGCCCATCGAGAACGGCACGACGTACATCGTGCGCCCCTCCATGCAGCCGTCGAAGAGACCGTCGAGCTTCGTGCGCATATCGTCCGGATCGGTCCAGTTGTTCGTCGGACCCGCGTCGTGCTCGGTCCGCGTGCAGATGAACGTGCGGTCCTCGACACGCGCGACGTCACCCGGATCGGAGCGGGCCAGAAACGAGTTCGGGCGCTTGGCGTCGGCGAGCTTCGTGAACGTCCCTGCATCGACGAGCAGCTGCGTCAGGCGGTCGTACTCCTCGGCGGACCCATCGCACCAGTAGACGTCCTTCGGCTTCGTCAGGGCCGCAATCTCGTCGACCCAATCGATGAGCTTCTGGTTCTTCGTCGGCACGGTCCTCGTCTCGCTCACGCCTCATCCTCGCCTCGTCGCAACTGGTGAACCACCATTGTCGCGCAACTTCGCCGTCGGTGGTCGTCTCGTTGTGACCGGTGGGCGACCGCCATCACGCCAGCGCCTGATCCAGCAGCGCTCTCGCCGACGCAGAGCCACACACGAGCAGGCCAGCCGCCGACGGCGGCCGGCTGCGCCCGATGCCGGCCCGGCACCTACCTCGGAGGAACACCATGCACCCAGCCCGCCCGCCGTTCGAAGATCGCACGGCCATGAGGCGGCGCCGGCTCGGCCGCGCACCACGCACGCGCTCCGTCGTGGCCGCCACCGGCGTGCTCGTCCTCTGCATCACCCCGTTCGCGGCCGCCAAGACCGGCGGCAACCTGCGCGAGGGGCTGCGCAACGGCACCACGACAAAGGAGACGCAGATCGTGGGCAACCTTCGGTCGGCGACGGGGCGCACCGGCGGCTACGTGACACGTCAGTCCAACCTCTCGCCCGACGGTGGCGGCGCCGTGTACGGCTGCCGGTCGAAGGCCGGCGGCTCGGCCGCGACGCCCCAGCCGCAGAACCCCTGCGTCCGCGCGAACAACCTCTCCACAGGCTACGCGTTCGAGTTCAACGCCTCCGCCGGCACGATCGGCGGACTCTTCACCGTCGGCGCGGGAGGCGACGCCAGGAAGCCGTTCGTCACCAACGCCACCGGCGTCGCCACGGGCCTGAACGCCGACCGGCTCGACAGCCTCGACGCGGCACAGATCATCGCCGCGGCGCGCACGAAAACAGGTCTGGACGCCGACACGGTCGACGGCGAGAGCGCGTCGGATCTGAAGACGCGCTGGGTGCTGATCGGCCTCACAGGCGCGATCGAGGCGCAGTCGGGCGGCTTCACCGTCGTCACCGCGTACCCGCAGGGCGACCCGGCCGGCACGAGCCCGGCGCGCCACAACGTCTACATCGACACGGGCGAGGATCTGTCCGACAACGGCCTCAGCGCGACCATCGCGTTGCAGAACCAGGTCGACCAGGGCGGCAACGCCACAAACAACGGGACCAACGCCGGGCCCGACGCCAACCCGGAGTTCAGCGGCGAGGTCTCGATCGCCAAGTGCCTCACACCGGGCCTCGTCGCATGCGCGCCGGCCGGGACGGCGAGCAGCAACGTGCTCGTCGTCAGCCCGCGCAACAGCGACGGGTCGGGCACCGTCCCCGGCGAGCGCAAGCGCGTCTACGTGTCGGTCACCGGTTAGCGCCCGTTGCGCCCCGTCTGGCAGAGATGCCGGGTGGGGGCGCAACTTCCGCGCCGCACACGGGTCGAACTGGCAGGAGGCTCGTTCGATTCAACCGAGGAGGGCATCTCACGATGTCATCGCACCACGAAGGCGCCCAGCTGAGGCGCGAAAGCGGTCTCAGACCAAGGACGGCGCCGCGTCCAACCTGACAGGTAGGCCCGTGGCCGGCAGTACGCCCACCGCCTGAACCGCACTCTTCGTTCGCGCTCAAAGCGCGCACGCCAGATAGGCAGGACGGCCGCCAACGACTGCGCCCGATCGCACCTGCAGAGGTGCTGTTCGCGCGCGGCATCACGCCGCGCCGCTGGTCCACGCACGAAACCGGAGGAACACCATGCCGACACCCCCGCAGCTCACCGAAGACCACGCCCCCACGAAGCGGCGCCTGCTCAACCGCGCCCCGCGCACGCGTGCCGTCGTCGCAGCCACCGGCCTGCTCGTCATCTGCATCGCGCCGTTCGCCGCCGCGCGGACCGGCAGCAGCGTGCGCGAGGGCCTGCGCAACGGCACGGCGACGAGGGAGACCCAGATCATCTCGAGGATCGCGTCCTCGACCGCCACGACGGGCGGCTACTCGACGCGTCAGTCCAACCTCTCGGGCAGCGGTGGCGGCGCGATCTACGGCTGTCGCTCGAAGGCCGGCGGCTCGGCGGCGACGCCCCGTCCGCAGAACCCGTGCATCCGCGCGAACAACCTGTCGACGGGCTTCGCCTTTGAGTTTCATGCCGCCAACGGCGATGTCGGCGGCCTGTTCAGCGTCGGCGCCGGCGGCGACGCCAGGAAGCCGTTCATCACGAACGCGACCGGCGTCGCGACCGGCCTGAACGCCGACCGGCTCGACAACCTCGACGCCGCCCAGATCATCGCCGGCGCGCGGGCGAAGGCCGGCCTCGACGCCGACACCGTTGACGGCAAGGACTCCGCCGACCTGCAGGCGCGCTTCGCGCAGGTGGCCGTCGACGGCACCGCGGGGCAGACGCGCGGCGTGCCGACCGGCGGCGTGACGAACCCCGGTGGCGCCGGCGACGGCGTCTACGCCGTCGCCTTCACCGGCGACCTCGCCAACTGCGCGCTGTCGGCCACGCTGACCGGTGCGCTGGCGGGCATGGTCACGGCGACGCCCGCCGCCGCCGCAGGCGGGACCACGACCGTTACCGTGAGGACGTTCGACGCCGCCGCGGCCGCGTCGGATCGCCCGTTCCACCTGGTCGCCAACTGCTGAACGGCGAGCCGGGACCGCTGATCACGAGGGGGCGCCTGCGGGCGCCCCCGCGTCATGGCTGAAGCTATGGCGAGGACGTGCCGTGCTCGCGGCGCGGGACGAGCACGAGGCGCTTGAACTCCGCCACGAGCACGCCGTCCTGGTTGAGCACCCGCGTGTGGACGCGCACCGTGCCACGATCGACCTTCGTCTTGGACTCGCGCTTCTCGAGGACCTCGGACTCGCAGAACAGCGTGTCGCCGTGAAACACCGGCGCCGGATGCTTGAGCTCCTCGGTGGCGAGGTTGGCGATCGCCTTGCCGCTGACGTCGGACACGCTCATGCCGAGCGCCAGCGAGTAGACCATCGGGCCGACGACGACGTTGCGCCCCTGCTGGGACGCCTTGGCGTACACGTCGTTGAGATGCAGCGGGTGATGATTCATCGTCAGCAGGCAGAAGAGGTGGTCCTCGGACTCGGTCACGGTCTTCGCCGGCCAGTGCTTGTAGACGGCACCGACCTCGAACTCCTCGAGGTAGCGGCCGTAGGGATGGGCGCCGGACGCCTCGCGCTCGGCCTGGTCGGTGGTGAAGTCGTCGCTCATCGGTCTCCTTGGGTCGAGCAGCCCGCGGATCATGCCGAACGGCGACCTCGGGTGGCGGTCACTGCGCCGCGAGCTCGCGTCGGTCCTGGCACACCGTGGTCCGATTGCGCCCCGCGCGCTTTGATTCGGGTGCGGCTCTTCTGGAGGGACGGCCAGAACCGTGTGATTCGGCGCTGATCGGGCAGAGGTTGGACCCGCGAGCGTAACTTCAGCCCCGCCTTTGGGCCGGTGAATCGGCTCCAAAGCGGT
>Ga0136617_10006976_pt1 | contig 10074 bp, 8 predicted proteins | sample AntDrymUQ3222106_2_FD_129672 | JGI IMG/M metagenome (GOLD analysis project Ga0136617, IMG submission 129672) | Polar desert sand microbial communities from Dry Valleys, Antarctica - metaG UQ322 (21.06) | ecosystem: Environmental > Terrestrial > Soil > Desert | place: Antarctica: Dry Valley... | reverse complement strand
CGATGTGCTGAGGCCAACTCGTGCGCCGCCGCCGTATTGACGTCGACGACGAACTTGAGCTTGACGCCCGGTTGCCGTACAACGTTCCCCGCGTGGATTTTGCCGATGCGGCCCGCGCCGAAGAGGCCGACTTGAATCATGGCGCAGAACTCGTTTTAGGGCCAGAGCCTATAGAGCTGACGGGAGCTTTGAGCATCCACTCGTGTCTCGGATCGTTCTTGAACCGCCATTCGCGCGTTGGCCCGGCCATCACGTTCAAGTAGTATGAATCGTAGCCAAAAGGAACGACGACCGGATGGTAGCCCCGCGGCACCATCACGACATCGTGATCCTCCACAGCGTACGATTCATCGAGCGCGCGGTCGTCTGTGTAGACCCGCTGAAACGCGAAACCTTGCGCCGGATTCAAGCGGTGATAGTACGTTTCCTCGAGCGAGCTCTCTTGCGGTAAGTTATCGGAGTCGTGCTTGTGCGGCGGATAGCTCGACGAATGTCCGCTGGGAGTCCGGACCTCCACCAGTAGCAGATGCTCCGCCGGTTCCGTCTGCGGCAGGATGTCGCAAACGTAACGCCGGTTCAGCCCTTCGCCGCGCACCGAGCGTTTCATCGCTGCCGGCTCGAGTAGGCGTGCCGGCGCGCTCCCCTTACCCGGAGCGCTCGCCACACCGATCTCCGCTTGTGTCTGCGCGGTGACGCGCACCTCGCGCGCATGCGGCAGGTAGACGGCATAGGGGGCAAGCTCGTCGAAGACGCTCATGCGCTCGCCGATCCCGGTCCACTCTTGCCCTTCCGAACGCACGCTGACGATGCCGCTCAAGACGACGACGCACGCCTCGTTCGCAGAGAATAGAAGCGAGATATCCTCTTGCGGCGTCAAACGGTAGGCCGCGAAGCCGACGAATTTCCAGCCCGCCGATTGCGGTGTGACTTGCACGATTTCCGTGCCATCGCTGCGGCCTTTGACGAGCAGGCTCATGCTGTCAACACTCCTTCAGCACGTGATATCGATGTCACGATCTCCCGCAGATGCCGGTAGCCTTTCTCCGCATACGCGTAACTGGGCGCCACGGCGGGGTCCTGTTCCGCCTCCACGACCAGCCAGCCCGCGTAGCCATTGTCGTTGAGGATTTGCAGCAGCGGCCGGAAGTCGATCGCGCCATCGCCGGGTACGGTGAAGACCCCTTTGATGACCGCCTCTAGAAAGCTCCAATTGCGGTTGCGCGCCAATCGAGTGACGGCCGGTCGCACGTCCTTGCAGTGGACGTGGCAGACGCGACGCACATGCTTCGCGAGCACCAGAGCCGCGTCGCCGCCCGCAAAGGTGATGTGGCCACTGTCGAAGAGCAGCCCCACGTCGTCGGTGGTCAGCGCCATCAGGCGATCGACGTCAGCGGGTGTTTCCACGTATGCGCCCATGTGATGATGATAGGCGGTACGTAGTCCGAGGGTAAGCGTGTGGCGCGCAAACGCGTCCAACTTTTCGGCGTATCCGTCCCATTGCTCTGGCCGAACGAAACGCGGTCGCTTGAAGAGCGGCGTTGCAGCGCCCTGGATGCTGTCCGCCACTTCGCCGTAAACGACGACAGTCGCGCCGTTTTCCGCGAGCAGTTGCAGATGCGCGCCGGCAGCGGCGATCTCCGCTTCTGCCGAGCGCTTCGCCAGCCGGCCAGAATACCAGCCCGACACGAGCGCTAGCCCATGCTTCGCGAGCACGTTGCGCAGTGCAGCCGACTCGCGCGGAAACTTATTGCCGAGCTCGAAGCCTTCATAGCCAATCGCCTTGCCTTCGCTCAATGCGACCTCCAGCGGCGTCTCGCCGCCTAGCGCCGGCAGATCGTCGTTGCTCCACGAGATCGGGTTGATGCCAATCCTGACGCTGACGGGACTTCTCATGTTCGCGCTCAAATGCGCTGCCGCAGCTTGTCGCTCTCGTATTGCATCCGTGCCCGGCGCACCTCATTACGCTCGGAGACTTCGGGCACGGCCACTTCCCACCACCATCCGCCTGCCTCGGTCGTCCGCGCGGCGTCGGTCGGTATCGCGATCAGATATGTGCGATCTGCGGCGCGCGCGCGCCGCATCGCCGCTTCGAGCTCTTGCATGGTCGTGACATGTTCTGTCAGCGCGCCGAGAGAAGCCGCGTGCGCCGCATAGTCGATTCGCGGCGCACCGTGCGATCCCTGGACGCAGTCCTCCAGCAGGTTATTGAACGGCTCGCTGCCAGTCGCTTGCTGCAGGCGGTTGATGCAGCCATAGCCGCGATTATCGAGCAGAACGATGATGAGCTTGCGGTCCATCATGACCGAAGTCGCAATCTCGGAGTTCATCATCAAGTAGCTGCCGTCGCCGACGATGACGATCACTTCGCGCTCGGGCTTGGCAAGCTTGACACCGAGACCGCCGGCAATTTCGTACCCCATGCACGAATAGCCGTATTCCATGTGATAGCCACCGGAGACGGCGGTGCGCCAGAGCTTGTGCAACTCCGCCGGCAGCGTGCCGGCCGCGCAAACGACGATATCGTTGGTCGTCGAATCGGCGGCTGAGCGCTGTACCGCGCCGATCACGTCGCCTTCATACGGCAACCCCTCGACCGGCCGGCTCGTGATGCCCTCGATATCGGCACGCCAGTCGTTCGCGGCACGCTTCGCCTTTTGCTGCCACGTGCTCTCGGCTTGCCACGTTGAGAGTTCGCGCGACAGAGCAGCCAACGCGAGTGCTGCATCAGCCACCAGCGCAACCGCGCGTCCCTTCTGGGCGTCGAACCGGTTGACGTTCAACCCGATGAGCTTCGCCTGTGCGAACAACGAGTGCGAGCCCGTCGTGAAATCGGAAAGCCGCGTGCCAATCGCCAGCACCACGTCGGCTTCCTGCGCGAGGGCATTGGCCGCTGGCGAACCGGTCACGCCGATCGCCCCCTGCTGCAGTGAATGATTGAATGGCAGCGCCCCCTTGCCCGCTTGCGTTTCGGCCACCGGCACGCCGTGCGCATCGGCGAACGCGCGTAGTGCATCGTTCGCGAAGGCGTAGAGCACGCCCCCGCCCGCGATGATTAGCGGACGGCGGGCAGCGCGTAGCACTGCGACCGCGCGCTTGAGCTCCTCGGCATCGGGCGGCGGAGCTCGGAAGATCACGGTTTCGGGTGCGAAGAAGTCGACCGGATAGTCGTACGCCATCGTTTGCACATCCTGTGGCAGCGCCAACGTGACCGGGCCGCACGACGCCGGGTCGGTCAATACCCCAATCGCTCGCGGGAGAGCGGTCATTAACTGCGCCGGATGATGAATGCGGTCGAAATAGCGCGACACCGGTTTGAAGCAATCGTTGACCGAAACTCCGCCGTCGTGGAAGTCCTCCAATTGCTGCAGCACGGGATCGGGCGCCCGTGAGACGAAGACGTCGCCAGGAAGGAATAACACCGGCAGGCGATTGACGTGCGCTAGCGCCGCCGCAGTGATGAGGTTGGTCGCGCCTGGGCCGATGGAGGTCGTGCACGCCATCATCCGTCGGCGCATATGAGCTTTGGCGTAGGCAATCGCGGCGTGCGCCATCGCTTGCTCGTTGTGAGCGCGGAATGTTGTCAGCTCGTGGCGATGCCGGTAGAGCGCTTCTCCGATTCCCGCAACGTTGCCGTGACCGAAGATCGCGAACACGCCGCCGAACAAAGCAAGAACGCTGTCTTCCTGGTCCGCGCGCAACGCCGCAAGATAGCGTACGACAGCCTGCGCCATCGTCAGTCTGACCGTTTCCGTCACGCCGCGCGCTCCTTCTTTGCATCGGCGCGGACGCTCTGCCAGATCGCGATGAGCCGCTCGAAGTTGGCGCGGATCGTACCTACAAGCGCGCTGTCATCGATCTCGCCTGCGAGCCACTGCCGGCAGGGGGCGTAGAAAATCGTTCGGCCCACTGCAAAACCACGACAGCTCCTGCTCGCGCGCGCTGCGGCAAAGCTCAACGTCAGCTCCGCAATGCCTGCGTTCATGCCGAGCAGAACGACGCCGCGACAATGGGGATCCCGCTCAAGAATCAACGAATCGATGGCCTGCCACTCAAACTCGCTCATCGGTTCAAGCTTCCACCACTCAGGATAGATGCCGAGGTTGTAGATACGCTGCAACGCGCGATGGACGGTATCGCTTGCGCGCGGCAAATTCGCGGCAGGAATGATTTCCAACATGAGCTCGTGGCCACTCGCCTGCACCGCGTCGTACAACGTCCGCATCTGCTCTTCCTGCTCGAGCCGATGCAAAACCGGCTGATCGGGATGAAAGGCGAGAAGGCATTTGACGACGTGCTCCTGCGGCCATTGCAAAAGATGCGTGCCGACAGAGCGGCCACGGTCGAATTCGACCGGATTCGACCCGGGTAACTCGATGGGCCGTCCGATCCACAGGCCGCGGCCGGTCAGCGCATTGAGCGCGTCCTGGCCATAACGATCATCGCACAGGAGACCGATCGTCCCCGCAAGTCCCAGCCCCTCTTCAGACTCGATCACCGCTCGGGCGAGCAAACGCTTCAACGCCGGGATCCGCTCTTCATTCGCACCGGTTTCTTGCGCCAGCTCGAAGAATTGATTGCGATGGTCGAACGCAAACGCGAATAGCTCGTCGCGTCGCGCGCGCGGCACCGTGACTCGATGCAGTCGCGTGAGTGTGGCGTCCTGATCGGGACGAGTGATGCGCTGCGCGTTAGCGAGAAAATAGTCGAGCTCGACCTTGGACGGCATCGCCGGAGCGCAACCGTGGCGCGAAACCACCAATGCGCCGCACCCGTTGGCGTAACGAGCGCATGCATCGTAGTCCTCGGTTCGCACCCAGCCGGACAGAAAACCTGCGGAAAAGGCGTCACCGGCGCCGAGGACGTTCAACACGTCCACTGTGACGCCACTGCCATTGAATGCCGCATCGAGCGACTCCGGGATCGCGCTATCGATGACCGCGCACCCAAGCGGCCCGCGTTTGACCACGAGGACGGCTTGTGTCAGGGCTCGTACCGCGCGCAGCGACTCGATGATGTCGGTCGAGCCGCCCGCAATGTTGAATTCCTCGAGCGTGCCAATCACGAGGTCGAACTTGGGCAGAATTTTCTGCAGGTGGGCGGTAACGGTGTCCGATCGCACGTAGCGCGTCTCGCCATCCCCGCGCTTCGTCAGGCCCCACAAAACGGGCCGATAGTCGATGTCGAGCACAGTGCGCACGTCGTTGCGCCGGGCGTGCTCGAGTGCCAAGCTGCTGATCCGGTGGACGTGCTCGGTCGAAAAGTGCGTGCCGGTGATGAGCAGGATTTTCGTTCGCGCGATGAATGCCTCTTCGACATCGGCGTCGGTAATCGCCATGTCGGCGCAGTTCTCGCGCAAGAAAATCAGCGGAAAGGTATCGGTGTCCTTGATTCCGAGGACGACGGCCGCCGTCAACCGTGCCGGATCGATGCTCACATGGCTGACATCGCATCCCTCACGCGCAAGCGTTTCGACCAGAAAACGACCCAGTGCATCCTCGCCGACGCGTGAGATCATGCCGGCGGCAACACCCAAGCGTGCGCAGCCGAACGCCGTGTTGGCTGACGATCCACCCAAGTACTTGGCAAAGCTCGTCACATCTTCGAGCCGGGCGCCGATCTGCTGCGCATAAAAATCGACCGCAAGACGGCCGAGGCAAATCACCTCGAGCGGGCGGCCATTGGCAAACGGGGTATTGTTTTGCATCGATCGTTTATACATGCCGAACATGCCGACAAAAGCAAGACCTATTACTCGATACGGCCATCGGCGATTCTGGCGCAGCCGCTTTTGAATAACAAGTTTTGCGGAAGATGCAGTTGTAGCCGCGATTTATTCCCCTATCGCGGGCAGATTCGTTTTGAGAACCGCGCGCAGCAGGAACGGCTCGCTCTCCCGCTTGCGGGAGAGCGTTGGGGTAAGGGGCTGTTCTACCGCGAGCCAATGACAACAGGGGCTTCTTGAAAATCCACCTTGCCCCTCGTGATCTGGCGCTAACGCTCGTGACCGTAGCCCTGTTGGGTTTCTCGTTCGTCCCGATCAAGCTCGGGTTGCGTGAGCTGCCACCGCTTGCGATGGTGGCGCTGCGCTTCCTGTTCGCCGCGGTCCCACTCGTGTTTTTTATCAAGCCGCCGCGAATGCCGTGGCGTTTCATCGCCGCGTACGGTTTTTTCATCGGAGTCTGCCAATTCGGCTTGCTATTTCTTGGGATGAACCTTGGCATGCCGGCGGGGCTGTCGTCGCTCGTCATCCAGGTACAGATATTTTTCACCATTGGCCTGGCGATCGCATTTCTCGGCGACCGCCCGCAGCGGCAGAATTTGATCGGCGCGGTGGTCGCGACTGTCGGTGTCGTATTGCTGGGCGCGTACAAGCTGATCGGCGGCACAACTGCAACCCTCGTGGGCTTCGTACTGGTACTCATCGCCGCTCTCGCATGGGCCATCGGCAACGTTATCGCGAAGCGCGCCGCCGGTGCGCACGATGAAGACATGTTCGCGCTGGTCGTCTGGTCGAGTCTCATCCCACCGCTGCCGCTCGCGGTGCTCTCGTACGCATTCGAAGGCGGAGCAGCCGCGTGGCATGCCGTTGCCACCGCAAGCGCGTTTACTTGGGGGTGCGTGCTGTTTCTCGCATGGGGCGCAACACTTTTTGGCTTTGCGTCATGGGCGGGATTGTTGCACCGCTACCCGACGGCGCTCGTTTCCCCCTTCGCTTTGCTCATCCCGGTTTCAGGGCTTGCGAGCGGCGCACTCTTCTTGGGCGAGTCGCTCGCGCCGCTGCAAATGCTTGGGGTCTTGCTCGTGTTTGCGGGACTCGCGGAGAACGTCTACGGGCCGCGCATTCGCGCGTGGCGTGCGCGGAATGCGAAGTGGCGGAAACGATGAGCGCCAACGCAAATCCAAGGAATAGTCTACTCTCGCGCTACAGTTTCTCTCCTCCGATGGCAAAGCGTTAGACGTGGCGTAGAAGGGGCTTCTCCTACTAGAAGCGGAGGAACCGCACGGCATCGAAGTGCCAAGATTGCGCACGACATCGCAGTGCCAAGATTGAAGTGTTGTCCAAGGGCGCAGGCAGTGTCCGGCTTATTTGCGGGCGAACTGCCTGTGCGCGCGAAAGCTCGACGGACGAACGCCGGTCACCTTCTTGAACACATTCGAGAACGCGAATGGATTGCGGTAGCCGACGCTGTCGGCGATCGCGTCGAGCTTGGCGCTAGTCGTCGCGAGCTCGTGAGCCGCGTGTTGGATTCGCATGGTCGTCAGTTGCTGAATTGGGCTGCGGCCGAGACTGTCGCGGCACAGCCGCCGCAGGTGCTCGCATGAGACGCCCGCTAGGCCCGCCAAATCGTCGAGTGTCCAGGGGCGCGACAGGTCCTGCCGCACCGCGTTCCACACGGCGAGGAGGCGTTGTTCGCGCCGCCACGGCTCGGCGAAGTTGTCGACGTAGCTCTCGATCAAATCGAGCCAGAGGGCGCAGGTTGCCATCTCGCGCGCGCCCTGCATCTCGGTCACGAGCCCCAGGATCGCGTGGCTGAGCGGTCGGCAGTTGAAGCTCGCCATGATCGGCGCGATCGCGTGAATCATGGAGCGGGGCGAGCTCGGCATGTAGCGCAGCCAACAAAAGCTCCAGCGCTTGGAAGGGATCGCGTGGAAAGCGTGAAGCACGTGGGCGGGTGCGAGCGAGACGGTGCCGGCACGATGCGGGCGCCAGCACCCGTCGAGCAGCATGCGGCCCTCTCCGCCGAGCGACCCGTGCAGGTATGCGCCGGAGAGCTTGGTCCGCACGATCCGGTACGGCGCGGCAGCATCGGCCACGCCGAGATGCGAGATGTGGCGCTGGCGCAGCGCGGGACACGCTTCTGAGCGCACGGCCAAGAGCTTGGTGCCGGGGCCTTCGATGTGGGTTTCGAGTAGATCGGCGTGGGCTTTAGCCATGGCGGTGGTTCGCGCGAGTAGGCACACTTTCGGCAGGCCAGCAATACCCTAGGACATGGCGCCAATCAAGCGGGCGGACATCCTCGCCAAATTCAACGACATGGTGGCTCGGCGCCAGCCGATTATCGGCGGTGGCGCCGGGACGGGCCTTTCGGCGAAATGTGAAGAGGCCGGCGGCATCGATCTCATCGTGATCTATAACTCCGGGCGCTACCGTATGGCCGGTCGGGCCTCGTCGGCCGGCCTCATGGCGTACGGGAACGCCAACGCCATCGTGAAGGAAATGGCGGTCGAGATCCTTCCGGTCGTCAAGCGCACGCCCGTGCTGGCGGGTGTCAACGGCACCGACCCGTTCATCATCATGCCAGTGTTCTTAAAGGAGCTGAAGGAGCTCGGATTCTCCGGCGTGCAGAACTTTCCCTCGGTCGGAATCATCGACGGCACGTTCCGCGTGATGCTGGAGGAGACGGGCATCAATTACGCATCCGAGGTCGAGATGATCCGGCAGGCGCACGCACTCGACCTGCTGACGACGCCATACGTTTTCAACTCCGACGAAGCGGCCGAGATGACGAGGGCCGGCGCCGACCTGATCGTGCCGCATATGGGCACGACGACCGGCGGGACGATCGGGGCGACGACCTCCAAGACGCTGGATCAGTCGGTCGCGCTGATCGATGAATGGGCAGAGGCCGCAAGGCGGGTTCGCAAGGATGTCATCGTCATCGCGCACGGAGGTCCGATTTCCTCCCCGGAGGACGCACGTTACGTGCTCGAGAGGAGCAAGCACTGCAACGGGTTCTACGGCGCCAGCAGCATGGAGCGGCTGCCGGTCGAAATCGCCATGACCGAGCACGTCCGGACGTTCAAGGCGATCACGCACTGAACCCGACTCACTCGAGGACGCGACGATGCCCTACAACGTGAGCGCCATCAAGACGCAGGACGGGGCCTCCTTTATCCGCGGGAAGTTGCCGACGCTGTCGGACCAACGGGGCTAAAGGCGGCCATGGCCGAAGATCGCGGCGCCGCTTATGTCGTCGGCACGTTCGACACCAAGGCCGACGAGCTGCGCTATGTCGCGGGGCTGATTCGCGACTGCGGACTGCGCACCGTCACGGTCGATGTCAGCACGGGCAGCGGAGCACGCGATGTCGATATCGCGGTCGAAGAGGTCGCCCGGCGGCATCCGCAAGGCGCCGGCGCGGTTCTCGAGGCAGGAGATCGCGGCGTCGCGGTCACCGCGATGACCGAGGCGCTGCGGTGCTGGATCGCCGACCGCCCGGACGTTGCCGGCATCATCGGTTGCGGTGGCTCCGGCAACACTGCGATTGTGACGCCGGCGATGCGCACGCTGCCGATTGGCGTGCCGAAGGTCCTGGTCTCGACGCTGGCGGCCGGCGATATGTCGCCCTACGTTGGCATTCACGACATCACGACCATGTACCCCGTGACCGACGTCGCCGGGCTGAACCGCATCTCGCGCGTGGTCCTCGGCAACGCGGCACACGCGCTCGCGGGGATGATGCTGCGGCGTCCACCCGAAGTCGTCGACGCCAAGCGCTCGCTCGGCCTCACCATGTTCGGGGTCACCACACCCTGCGTGCTGGCCGTGAGCGCCGCGCTTTCGTCCGAGTTCGATTGTCAGGTCTTCCACGCCAACGGGCACGGCGGGCGCGCGCTCGAGGCGCTGGTCGCCGCCGGGATGCTGCAGGGCGTGGTCGATGTGTCGACCACCGAGACGGCTGACCTTCTTTTCGGCGGGGTGTGCAGCGCGGGGCCCGAGCGCCTCGACGCCATCGCCAGGACAGGTGTGCCCTGGGTCGGCTCCGTCGGCGCGCTCGACATGGTGAACTTCTGGGCGCGCGAGACGGTGCCGGAGCGCTATCGCGGGCGCCTGTTCCACGTCCACAACGCTAATGTCACCTTGATGCGCACGACGCCGGATGAGAACCGCCAGGCCGGCATCTGGCTCGCGGAAAAGCTGAACCGCTCGTCCGGGCCGGTGTACCTGCTCTTGCCGGAAGGCGGGGTCTCGATGCTCGATGCGCCGGGGAAGCCCTTCCACGATCCGGCCGCCAACACCGCGCTGTTCGACGCGATCGAGGCGACGTTCCGGCCTTCCGCCACGCACCGGCT
>Ga0136617_10006975_pt1 | contig 10075 bp, 7 predicted proteins | sample AntDrymUQ3222106_2_FD_129672 | JGI IMG/M metagenome (GOLD analysis project Ga0136617, IMG submission 129672) | Polar desert sand microbial communities from Dry Valleys, Antarctica - metaG UQ322 (21.06) | ecosystem: Environmental > Terrestrial > Soil > Desert | place: Antarctica: Dry Valley... | reverse complement strand
CCATGCGCCAGGGATGGACCGCGACCCCGGCGATATCACGAGCCGGCAGCGCGTGCGCGCTCGGCGCCGCGAGCAGGAAGAGCGCCGTCAGGACGGCGGCGAAAAGCGAGCGACGCACGCCCCCGTGCTCGGCACTGCGGGCGCGCTCTTGACCTGGCGGTGGCGAGCTTCAGAAAGCTGAACTAGCATGGGCCGCCCTAGGTGCAGCCCGCCGGATCGACTCACCCGCCCACGGCTCCCGCGCCTACCCAAACGCCAAAGCGAACGCGTTGGCGGCCGGGTCTGCGCAAGGACGCCCTCCGCCGACGACTGCTATTCGCAGCCGATGTCATCACCTTCCTGCTTGCGGTTGGGGCGATGACCCTCGTCGAGGGCACCCTCGACCCGTTGTGGGCGCTCACCACACTGCCGCTGTGGCTGGTGGTGGCCAAGCTGGAGGGCCTCTACGACGCCGATCATCCGAAGATCTGGCATCTCACCGCCGACGAGGCGCCGGCGATCTTCCACTGGATCACGCTGTCGGTGGCTGGCACCCTGTTCCTCATCCGGGCGCTTCCCGACGTGACGCTCACCGTCTGGAGCGCGTCCAGCCTCTACTTCGTGGCGCTGGGCAGCGCGTTCTTCCTGCGGGCCGCGGCGCGCAGCCTCTGGCGCCGCGTTGTTCCCCCCGAGCGGGCGCTCGTGCTGGGCAGCGGGAAGCTCGCCGACGCCGTGGCGCGCAAGCTGGCGCTGGAGCCGGGGCACCACCTGGCGGTGTCGGAGGTCAGCGGACCCAACGGCCTTACCGGGTCGCCCATCGACGACAACGGAGTCGATCAGCTCAGCCGAGCCGATCTCGAGTTCCTGTTCACCGAGTCACGGGCCCAGCGCGTGGTGCTGGCCGTGCCCGAGCTCGACGAGGCCACGCTGGCGCGGGTGGTCTCGGTCTGCCGGGTGACCGGCGTCAAGCTCAGCGTGATGCCTCCCATGCGGGCCATGCTGGGAACGGCCGTGCGGCTCTCCCACATCGCCGAGATGCCCGTGATCGAGTACGGCACGTGGGGAACCTCGTGGTCGACCATGGCCATGAAGCGGGGGCTCGACGTCGTGCTCTCAGCCGCGGGGCTCATCGTGTTGAGCCCGCTCATGCTGGTCATCGCCCTGGCGGTGCGGGCCGACTCTCGCGGACCGGCCCTCTTCATCCAGAAGCGCGCCGGGCGTCGTGGCCGGCCCTTCAGCATCCTCAAGTTCCGGACGATGTGTCAGGACGCCGAGGAACGCATCTCCGAGGTCATATCGGTCGACGAGCTGACCGAGCCGATGTACAAGCTGCGCAGCGATCCCCGCGTGACTCGGGTCGGGCGTTTCCTGCGCCGCACGAGCCTCGACGAGCTTCCGCAGCTGTTCAACGTGCTGCGCGGCGACATGAGCCTCGTGGGGCCGCGCCCCGAAGAGGTCTGGCTGGTCGAGCGCTACGGCGAGACTGAGCGTTTCCGCCTCGACATGCGCCCCGGGATCACCGGGCCGATGCAAGTTCACGGCCGCGGGGAGCTCAACTTCCAGGAGCGTGTGGCCGTCGAGCGTGAATACGTGGAGAACTACAGCCTGCGCAAGGACATCAAGATTCTTCTGCGTACCGTCTTCATCATCATCAGCGGTCAGGGGGCCTACTGAAGTTTCGCCCCCTCGCTCGCGTTGTTGTTAGACGTGAGACCGCACAACACAACGTTCTTTGCGCTGGCCGCCGCGCTGCTCGCGATGCTTGCCGTTCCCAGCGCCGGGTCGGCCGCCGAGCGCAAGGTGCCGTTCGGCTTCTTTGGCACCGTGCTCTCGCAGGAGTTGACCAACCCCGGGCAGGTGTCGCCCGAGACGCTCGACCAGCAGATGGCCTCCATGGCCCGCTCGGGCGTCGAGTCGGCGCGCTACTCAATGACCTGGGCCGACACCGAGATCGCCCCCGGCGCCTACAACTGGGAACGGCCCGACCGGATCGTCGCGGCGGCCGCCCGCCACCGGATCGCGCTGTTGCTCAACGTCCTGCTGACTCCAACGTGGGCCTCGTCGCGCCCCGAAGCCGAGAAGCCCTACATCTATCCCCCCGAGAACCCCGCGGACTTCGGGCGCTTCATGACCCAGATGGTGCGGCGCTACGGCCCTAAGGGCTCCTTCTGGGCGCTCAACCCGGACCTCCCGCGAGTGCCGGTGCGCCAGTGGCAAATCTGGAACGAGCAGATGGCGCCCTGGATGTGGGGCCCGCGGCCCTGGGCCGAGAGCTACACGCTCCTGCTCAAGTCGGCCTACCGCGCGATCCACCGCGCTGACCGCGGCGCGAAGGTGACCGCCGGGTCCCTGGTCGCCTATTACGGGCTGAGTCAATGGGGGGCGATGAGCCAGCTCTACCGAGCCGGGGCCAAGGGATTCTTCGACGCCATCGCCGTCCATCCGTTCACCAGTGACCCCGGTTCGGTGCGCCGGACGGTGGACAACACACTCCTGATCATCGAGCGCGTCCGGGCGCGGATGCGGGCCCGCGGACAGGGTCGGGTGCCGATCGCGGTGACCGAGCTGACCTGGCCCGCCTCCGCCGGGAGGATCTTCGAGGACAAGCTGTTGGGCATCGAGACCACCCCGTCCGGACAGAGGAAGCGCCTCGCGGCGGCCTACGCTGGGCTGGCCCGGGAGCGGCGCCGGCTGCACCTCAGCCGGGTCTATTGGTACACGTGGGCCACGGAGTACGACGCGAACTCGCCGGGCACGGATGTGACCTTCCGCTTCTCCGGGCTGAATCGCTTCGCGGGCGGGATCTTCTCCCCCATGCCGCTGCTGCGGGCCTATGCGCGGGTGGCGGCCAGGTACGAGGGCTGTCGCAAGGGCCCGGACGCTCGCGTCTGCCTCAGCGGGTGAGCGTGCGCACGCGGGCGGGCGTGGGCACAAAGGAGCGCCAGGGCAGCTTCGCGGCGCGCTGGTAGGCGATCAGGGTGGCCACGAAGACCGTGGCGTAGGACGCGCTCGACACCAGGGCCGCCGCCGTGATCCCGCCGCTGTCCAAGAAGATTACGAGCCCCACCACCGTGACCGCCATGCCCAGCAGCTGAGGCACGGTGGCCGTAAAGGGCCGGCCAAGCGCGTAGACCCCGGCGGCCAGGATGGCCGAGCCGGCGAACAGGACCGCTCCTGGAAGCAGCAGCAGCAGCGGCTCGGCGGCCTCCCGGAAGCGGTCGCCGTAGACGAGCCCCAGGAGTGGACGGGCGAGCAGGGCCAGCCCGAGCGCCACCGCTCCGGCCACCAGCAGTGACCCCCATAGCGAGCCGACCACCTTGATCGCCCCGCGCTCGGGATCGCGCGCCGCGGCGGGGAGCACGAGACCGGCGAAGGTGTTCGACAGCTGAAAGACGATCAGCGAAACGTTGGTGGCCACCGAGTAGAGCCCGACGTTGGCCGCCGTGACGAAGGCGGGCAGGATCGCCACGTCCAGACGGGCGGTCACGTTGGCCGCCACCGTCTGCCCCTGCCCGCGCACGCCGAACCACAGCGACTCGAGGCCCAGCCTCGGGGCCGGCGCTCCCACGCCCAGCCGCAGGGCCGACCGGGCCAGGCCCGCGGCCAAGACGGAGCTGGTACCCGCCGTGGCGGCGATCAGCGTGCTCTCGACAGTCAGGGCGTCGAGAGCCCACAGGACGACGAACGCGAGCGTGATCAACATCGGCTGGGCGAAGCGCAGTGCGTTGTAGACGAAGAAGTCGTGGGCCCCCAGCAGCAGCCCGTAGTTGAGCTCGAGCCCGACGACGAGCACGATCGTGAACATGAACCAGCGCCCGATGGCGATGGCCTGCTCGCCGTCGGTGGCGAAGATCACTGGAAGCAGAAGCTCGCTGATGCCGATGGCCAGCGCCGTGAGCGGAAGCAGCATCAGCACCCAGGTGGTCAGCAGGCGCGGCGCGTCCTCGGGGCGCCGGGCGATGAAGTAGCTAAGGCTCTGGGCCACACCAAAGGCGAACAGCAGGCCGGCCAGCTGGGTCAGGACGATCAGGGCCACCGTCACCCCCCGGCCCTCAGGCCCCAGCGCACGGGCGATGACCACGCCGCTGACCAGGTTCGCTGCGAGAGCCAGGCCCGAGAACAGGTAGGTCACAAGCCCCGCCCGCACCAGGCTGCGCGAGCCCAGACGCCGCAGCCGGCCCGCCGGCTCGCGGTCTGGTGGCGGCCCCGCGTCAGGCACCGGCGCCCGGAGGCGAGCCGCAGGTGAGCTCGACCATCTCCCGCATCCGCGCCTGAAAGGCGGAGCGCGAGAAGCGCTGGGCGTGGCGGCGGATGGCCTGGGGGTCAAAGCGCGTCAGGTCCTCCCGCAGGGCCTGTGCCAGCGCGGCGGCATTGCCCTGCGCAATCAGTAGCCCGGTGTGACCGGGGATCACCGTTTCGCGCGCCCCTCCCGCATCCACGGCGATCACCGGACGACCGGCCGCCTGAGCCTCAACGGCGGCGATGCCGAACTCCTCCACGTTCGGCACCACCAGCGCCGCCGCTTGGGCGTATACCCGTGCGAGTTGCTCGTCGCCCACCCGCCCCAGGAACTCCGCCGCCGGCCCGTAGCGGTCGCGCAGGCGAGCGAGCTCCGGCCCCTCCCCAACCACCTTGACGTGCCGGCCCGCCGCCGCCGCCGCCTCGATCGCCAGCTCGGGACGCTTGTGGGCCACCAGCTCGCCCACGAACAGCACGTGATCCCCGGGCTCGCCGAGCGAGAAGCGCTCGACGTCCACGGGCGGGTACACGATCTCCGCGTCCCTGCCCCAGAAGCGCGCTATTCGCTCACGCGTGAGCACGCCGTTGGCCACGTAGCGGTCGACCCGCCGCGCCGCGCGCCAGTCGAAGGAGCGATGGCGCCGCAAAGCGAGCCCGAGCGCCGGCCGCAGAACGAGCGGCACCTCCGCCAGGGCCCGCGCCTGCTCGTGCCACGCGTAGCGAAACGGCGAGTGGCAATAGCAGACGTGCCGCGCTCCGGGGGCGGGCCGGACCCCGTGAACGAACGCGCTGCTGCTCGAGACGACGCAGTCGAAGTCACGCAGGTCCAGGCGCGACACGGCGCCGGGGTAAACCGGCAGGAAGGTCCGGAAGTTGTGCTGGCGAAGGCCCAGGCGGCCCAACGGCGAGGTGATCACCGTCCGGCCGGCGAAGCGCCCCTCGGTCCCCTCCTCGTCGTAGAGGAGCGTGACGATCGGCGCGTCTGGCCAGGCGTCGGTCATCGCGGCAAAGGTGCGCTCGGCGCCGCGCAGGACCAGCAGGTAATCGTGGACTAGCACGAGCCGTGGCGAGGCCAAGGACGCGCAAGGATAGGCGGCAGCTCGTACATGCGTCCGGCGACGCCCGCCGCGGGGCATGCGGTCGCGCCCGCCGCCGATCTCTCTCTCATGCGGGTGGTCCTTGCCACGCTACTCGCGGCGGGAGCCCTCTGGCTTGCGACAGCGCCCGCCGCGAATGCCGACGTCGTCGCGCCTAGAAGCGCCGCCGCCTTCAGCGATTCGGTGGGCGTGGTCACCCACATCGTCTACTACGACACTGCATACGGGGACTGGCCACGGGTGGTGGCGAAGCTCGACGAGCTGGGCGTGCGCCACGTACGCGACGGGGTGTACGGCAATCCGAAGTCGGAGTGGCGCGACTGGAACGAGCGCTATTACCGCGCCGTCGAGCTTGCCGCCGCTCGGGGGATCCGCTTTGCCTTCGGCATCGGCCCGCCGCGAAGCCGCACGGGAAACCTGGATCAGCTCATCGGGGTGATCGGCGGCCGGCTGCGCCATGCCGCCGAGGCCATCGAGGCCCCCAACGAGTTCGACAAGTACGTCGGCGGACCGGGTTGGCCCTCGGTGCTGGCGTCCTTCGAGCGGGACCTATACCGAAAGGCGAAGGCCCACGCTTCCGTGCGCTCGCTTCCCTTGGTGGGACCCTCCTTCGCCACGCCGGACGCACCTCAGCGAGTCGGCGATCTCGGCGCCTGGCTGGACGTGGGCAACATCCACCCCTATACCGGTGGCCGCTCCCCCGACCCTCAACACCTGCGCTCCGAGCTCGAGCGGGCCAGCCTGACCGCCGGCCGCAAGCCGGTCTGGGCCACCGAGGCGGGCTTCCACAACGCGCTGCGGGCCAGGGATGGCCAGCCCCCGGTATCCGAGCGCGCGGGAGCCGTCTACCTGTTGCGGACGTTCCTCGAGCACTTCCGCAGCGGCATCGACCGCACCTACGCGTACGAGCTGATCGACGAGAAGTCCGACCGGGGAGCAGCCGATCCCGAGCAGCACTTCGGTCTGCTAAGCAATGACTTCACGCCCAAGCCGGCGTTCACCGCCCTGAAGAACCTGCTCTCCCTGGTCGGTCGCGGGGACCGTCGCTCGCCGCTTCGCCCGCTGCGGATCGAAATGGCCGGGGCGCAGGGCCAGGTACGGCGGCTGGTGCTGCAGAAACCCGACGGCAGCTACGTCGTGGCCCTGTGGCGGTTGGCCAGCGTGTGGGACGCCGATCGCCGGCGCCCACTGCGTGTGGCGGCGCGCAGCGTGACCGTCGAGCTTCCCGACGCGGCCCGGGTGGCGAGCGCGGATCCGCTCGCTTCGCCCGCCCTGCGCCCGCTGGCGCTGCATGGGGGCCGGGTACGGGTCAGGCTCGCGGGCGAGCCGCTGCTACTGCGCGTGACGCCGCGCCGTCAACTGTCCGCGCGAAGCTGACGGCGCGGCCGGCGGGTGCGCTTGGATGAGTTGCGCTCTCGTGACATGCTGAAGAACTCGCATGAAGATCTTGCTGGCCAACCACACGAGCGTATGGAGCGGCGCCGAGGTCTCGCTCATGCGCGTGGCCGCTGGTCTGCGTGCCGACCACGAGCTGGCCATCGCCTGTCCCGACTCAGGGAAGCTGGCCCAGCAGGTGGACCGCGCCCAGATCGAGCGACTGTCGCTGCCTCAGGTGGATGCCAGCCTGCGCCTCCACCCGCTCGGCACGCCGCTGGGGCTGGGCCAGCTGGGCGCCGGGGGGCTCGCGCTGGGCCGGGCGGCTCGCCGCTTCCGCGCCGACGTGATCCACGCCAACACTCCGCGAGCCGGGATCATGGCCGCCCTCGGATCGACCCGAGGCGGCCCGCCGTTCGTCGTGCGGGCACATGAGCACGTGCCGCCCACCCCGATGGGCCGTGCGGTGCGCGCGTTGCTGGTGGCCCGGGCCGGCGCGATCGTGGCGGTTTCGGATTTCACCGCGGCGCGCTTCAACGAGGGCCTGCCCCGCCCGGTGGCCTCTCGCGTCTACAACAGCATCGACCACTCCCGCTTCGCCCCCGGGCTCGTCTCGCCCGCGCCGATCCGCAGGGACCTGGGCCTGGCGCCCGAGGCTCACCTGATCGGGCAGGTGGCGCAGATCACCCCGTGGAAGCGCCAGGACACCTCGATCCGGGCGCTGGCCGAGCTTCGCGCCGGTGGCATGGATGCGCACCTGCTGGTGGTAGGGCAGGTGGCCTTCGGGGGGAAGCGTGTGCGTCTCGACAACCACGCTTACCTGCACTCGCTCAAGCGCCTGGTGGACGAGCTGTCGGTACGCGAGGCCGTGCACTTCCTCGGCCAGCGCGACGACGTGCCGGAGATCATGCGTGCGCTCGATCTCTCGCTGCTGCCCTCCTCAGAGGAGCCCTTCGGCCTGGTGACCGTCGAGAGCCTGGCGCTGGGAACGCCGCCGCTGGTGAGCGCGATCGGAGCGGGGCCCGAGCTGGTGCAGGACGGCGTGAGCGGGCGCGTGCTTGCGCCCGGGGGGCCTGAGCTTTGGGCGCGGGCCGCCCGCGAGCTGCTGACCGATTCCCCGGGCCTGGCGCTGATGGGCGAGCGCGGGCCACACGCGGCGGAGCGCTTTCGCGACGAGGTCCAGGCCGAGGAGATGCTCGGGATCTACGAGCATGCCGTAGCGCGCTCGAAGAGCGACGGGGCCGCGACGCGGCTGGCGGCGACCGACGAAGATAGGGTGCGAACGCCGTGGCCGAGCTGATCTGGCGGCTGCGCTCGGCCACCCACCGGGGGCCGGGGGCTCGCTTCGCGGACGCCTGGTGGATCCTCACCGTCGGGGTCGCGGCGGCCCTCGTCGTTGGGTGGTTGCTGACCGTTTCGATCCAGGCGGCCTGCGCCTTCGTGCTGGTGCTCGCCATCGTCGCCTTTCACCAGTACGACCGGCGCCTGGGCATCGGCGCGATGTTCGCCTTCTGGCTGCTGGCGCCGCTGCTGCGCCGCGTCTTCGCTCTCATGACGGGCACCATCGAGAACGACCCGCTGTCTCTCGCGCCGTTTCTCGCCACCGGCGCGATAGCTGTGCTCGAGCTGGCCCGGATGCACCTGCCTCACAGGATCAGGCTGATCCTTTTGATGGCCGGCGCAGGCGTCGCCGTGGGCCTTCCGCTCGGCTTCGCGGCCGGCCCGCGAGCGGCCGTCTACGCCTTCGTCGCGTACGTGGCGGGGCTGTCCGGCGCCGCGCTGGGCCTGGCCGAGCGCCCGTTGCTGCGCGACAGCATGCTGCGCCGCGTTCTGGTCTTCGGCATGCCGGCGATCGCCGCCTACGCCATCGCCCAGCGTTACGCGCCGCTCCCGGCGTGGGACGAAGCGTGGCTGAACGCCGTAGCGACGGACTTCAACAGCATCGGCAGTGGGCGTGACGACAAGGTGCGCGTGTTCGCCTCGTTGAACAGCCCAGGGACTCTCGCGGGGCTGCTCGCCCTGGCGCTCCTCTGCTACCTCACGGTCACGCGCCACCACCTGCTCGCCCTCGCCGGCGCAGGGACGCTCACGGTGGCGCTGTCGCTGACCTTCGTCCGTTCGGCGTGGTACGCGCTGATCGTGGCTGGTCTTGCTCATGTGGTCGCCTCGCGGGGACGCAGCGCCCGGCTGATATTCGGCGCAGCTGCCGCGACTGTGGCGGCAGCACTTGCCCTGTCGCCGGTGAGCGCGGCTGCCCGCGACGTGGTCAACCGCTTCGAGACCATCACGCAGCTGGAAACCGACCGGTCGGCAAACGACCGCTCGACCAGCTTCTCCACCTTGTTCCCGCAGGCGCTCGCAGCCCCGGCGGGGCACGGCCTCGGGAGCGCCGGCGAGCCGTCGAAGCTGAGTGGCGAGAGCTCGCTGCGCTTTCCCGACAACGGCTACCTGAGCCTCCTGTACCAGGTCGGCCCCGGAGGCTTCCTGCTGGTGGTGGCCGCGCTCGGCTTGATCCTCGTGGCGGCTTGGAAAGGCGCCCGAACTCGAGAACCGGAACAGGAGCTGCGCCTGCTGCTGTTCGCGATGCTCGTCTTCCTGATCACCCTGCTGGCCTTCGGTGACGTGTTCTACGGGAGCCTGGGCGTGATCCTCTGGTTCATAGGCGGTCAAGTATTAGCCTACGACTGGCGCCGTGCGCGCCCTGGCTGACGACCCGTTCAGCGCAAGCTGACGAGCACGAGATCCGCTCCGAGATCGAGAGCTAGGTTGCGTACGTGCCCCCGGCTCTGCACGGGTGCGGTGGAGACGCTGGGGCGCCAGACGGTCACGTCCCGGGCTTGCCGGCCCGAGAAGGTGAGGTCGACCGCCAGCTGCCCGGGGTCGAGGGGTGCGCGCGCGTCCACGTCCCACACCGACACCGGCCGCCACAGGGCTATCACGCGTGAGCCGTCGGCGCGCTCGAGGTCCAGCCGCTCCACCTCCGCCTTACCGTCGCCCAGCACCCGAAGCTTGGCCGACAGTTGACCGGCCGCGCCTGGGCCCGGCGACGCCCGAATGGCGCCTATGAGGGTCCTGATCGCCGTGAAGGCCGGCTTTGGGGAGAGGTCCTGGCGAAGCAACCCGAAGTGCTGCTCGGGATCGACCAGACCAGGGTCGGGCTTCTCGTCCACCAGCTCATAGACGAAGGTGCGGCGCACGCCCGCGCCGAAGGCGCTCACGAGTAGCCGGGGAAGGTAGATCGCCGCGGCCGCCTCGGAGACCGGCGGCTGGGAGATGGTGGCGGCCAGTGCGTTGTGGTAGCCGGTTTCCGTGAAGACGATGCCCCGCCCCGGTGCCGCGACGCTTCCTTCGCGCAGAGCTTGGCTCAGGGCCGGCTCGGGGGGTCT
>Ga0136617_10006974_pt1 | contig 10076 bp, 8 predicted proteins | sample AntDrymUQ3222106_2_FD_129672 | JGI IMG/M metagenome (GOLD analysis project Ga0136617, IMG submission 129672) | Polar desert sand microbial communities from Dry Valleys, Antarctica - metaG UQ322 (21.06) | ecosystem: Environmental > Terrestrial > Soil > Desert | place: Antarctica: Dry Valley... | reverse complement strand
CGATCTGGAATAAGGCTCGAAACAATACTGCCGAGACCGATCCCAGCTAACACGACCGCGAGCATGACGGAGAAGGCGGTGGAGGTGGAGGCAACGTACAACCGCAGGAAGCGGAACCAGATGACTTCGAGCCCGAGAAGGAGGGCACCAGCGCCCGCGCTCACAAAAAGCGGACACCACGGCGGATGTTTTTCTAACGAGAGCTGCAACCGAAATCGCAGGGTGGCAGTTTGTCGGACTGCGACCGGCTCTGCCCGGGCAAAGATCCATGCAATTGCGGCGGCTCCACAGCACACGCCGGCGGCCGCTAACGCTGTCCCGAAAAGTCCGCCCACCCGGACCAGATAAGTTTCCCCGAGCAACGCGCCGGCCATCGCACCCAGGGTGTTGGCGCCATAAAGGAGACCGATGCTACGGCCGAATTCCTGGCGTTTTAAAAGCGGATCTTCCAGCAGAATGGGAAGGGTTAATCCCATGGCAGTCGCCGGAATGAGCAGAATCGAAAACGACACCGCGACACGGAGGGCGTTGAGAAGTTGCTGGTGATTCCAGAAGACTTGAAAAATAGGACGCATCCATTCCCCGAGCAGTGGAAGCGCAAAGACCAGAGTGCAACCAAAGATTGCCACAATCATCTCCAATCCAGCGTAGAGACGCAGTGGTCGCAGCCGCCCGAGCGTCGTCGAGGCGGCGATGGCACTTCCAAGAGCGAGGCCCGCCATAAAGCTCGAAAGAATCAAAGCCGCGGACCAAACCGAATTTCCGAACGCTAGACCGCTCAGCCGGAGCCAAAGCGTTTGAAAAAGAAGCGCGCTACTCCCGGAGAGAAAGAGAATGCCGGAGACAATCGCGACGCGCACCGGTCAAAGCCCTAGAGGTTGAGCGCTGGGGCGTGCAAACATAAACTGCCCACCAGGGGACGCTGCTCGTCTCTCACGGGTCTCTCACGCGTTTTCCAGCCGGGCCAGCCTTTCCGCAAAGTTGAGAATACGTTTCTCCCTTGTCCGCCCGTCAACGGCCCGTCAGCTTGGCACGTGCAAATCTTTGTCGCATATACGACAAAAATCTGCAGTTGCCTTCGCGGTCGGCTTCGGGTCACGTTTGGTTTCGTGAAGCCCAAAACCGAGGAGTTCCTCTATTTCCTGCTTTGGAGTGCCGAGACGCTGCTTCAGCCCACGTTCGGAAATTTGCCTGGTCCTCCTACGAGAGTTGGGCCTACCGAAATGGCCTCTTACGGACTCTCGACACATTAGAGAGGCAGCAGTTCCTGGAGCGTGATCTCGCGTCGCCTAAGGACCGCATGTATCGGCTTACTGAAGAGGGGCGCCTGCACGCTTTGGGCGGGCGCGATCCGGAGAAGCAATGGTCACGCAAATGGGACGGACGATGGCGCCTGGTGCTGTTCGACGTGCCTATCGGACAAAACAGCCGGCGGGACCGTTTGCGGCGCTACTTGCGCAGCAGGTCGTTTGGGTATCTGCAAAACAGCGTTTGGATCACGCCAGATCCGTTGGAGGACGAGCGTGAAATCCTCCGGGGAAGCAAAAGCGACGTGGAATCCTTGCTCCTGCTGGAGGCGAGCCCCTGCGCGGGCGAAACGGAGGGTGAGATCGTGGCCGGTGCGTGGGGCTTTGAGCGCATTAACCGGCGCTATGCCCAGCATAAGAAGCTTCTGGCGCAATGTCCGACCCGGACGCTTCGGAACAAGGAGACGGCGAGCGCATTGCGACGTTGGGCAAGGGCCGAGCGCGAAGCGTGGCTCAAAGCCGTTTCCGCGGATCCGTTGCTCCCGCAACGGTTGCATCCCCCGGGTTATCTTGGCCCCCAGACCTGGCAACGGCGACGCGAAGTGCTCGGCAAGGTGGGCCGACAACTGCGCAGTTCCGGCGCCTAAAAACCGTTATGCAGATTTTTGTCGTATATGCGACAAAAATTTGCAGGCACTTTGGATGGGGCGGAATGCTGCTGGCCCGCTACCGAAAAGGCGGCAACAGGAGTTGTAGGGGAAGCTGTGAGCTTCCCGAAACTCAGAAACACGGGAAGCTAACAGCTTCCCCTACAATTGTTCGCTCTTAGAACTTCTTCGTCAGGCGCACGTAGACGAACTGCCCGGTGGCGTCGTAGGTAAAGCCGGGATAACCGTTTCCGTTGTTGCCCTGGCCGTAGGCATCCGGTGGGTCCTGATCGAAGACGTTGTTGCAACCGATGGTGATGCTTGTGTCGTGCAAGAGCGTTTGCCAAATCGGACGAGCGCCCGCGACCAAAGCGGGCTCGGACTTCGGAGCGTTCCCCGACTTTGAGTAGCCCGGGACAGGTGCGCTCTCCGTCCGATCAGGATAGAGGAAGGTGTAGGTGGCCTGGAGATCGAAGATCCAGGTTTGGCTGACCCAGTGTTCGAGGTCGCCGGCATCAATTTCGTGGAAGCCATCGTAATAGCGCACGGTGCCGATGAGGCTGAGTCCTTTATACGTCCAGTCGAACCGGGAATCGCCTTTCCATTGATAGTAGCCTTCGTCCGACGCGAACTCGTCGGTTGGGCGGCGAATCAAGTTATTGATTTGGTCCACTTCCGTCTCCTGAAAGAGGAACTCATCGAGAAAAGTCGCCTGCGTCAGCCAGGTGAAGGTTCCGAATCGTGTTTCGAACTGGTATTGGAAACCGAAGTCGGCGCCGCGCGCCTTTTCGAAGCCGGCGTTTTGATCGGCGCGCACGATACGATCGATCTGTCCATCGTCGCCGCGGTCCACCGCCTCGCCTGGGAGCAACGCTCCGTCGGCTTCGCGCTCCAGAACCTGTTGGGCGGTCGGCACGTTGACCACGCCGGTGCGCTCGATGTCCCACAAGTCTACCGAAATGGTCAAACCACGAACAAATTTCGGCGTGTAAACGAAGCCGAAACTGATGCTGCGAGAATCTTCCGGCTGTAGATTTTCGTTGCTGTTGCTGAGAGTGGTTGTTTCCGGTTCCTCCGTTCCGGTAAGCGGATCAACGGTCCCCTCGATGCTGGAAGCGGGGGAGCCATATAATTCCTCAAGCGCCGGCTGGCGGAAACCTTTGCCCCAGGTGGCGCGCAGGGTGAGCGATTCATCCAGCGGCTGCCAGCGGACCCCGAGCTTCGGCACCATTACGTTGGTGTTGTTGTTACGAAATTCCTCGTAGCGGCCGGCGGCGGTGAACTCAAGGGCGTGAAAGCCGGGGATGGCATTCTCGGGGCTGAAAATAGGGATGCTTGTCTCGGCATAGAAGGCGAAGGATTTCCTTCCGCCGACCGCAGCCGGCAGCGGCGAATTGCCTGCAACATCTCCGATCAGGTTCAATTCATCTGGGTCCTCACGCAGGGACTCCCGGCGAAATTGACCCCCAAACGCGAAGCCCACTCCACCCGCGGGAAGATTGAAAAGCGCGGTCGTGTAAACACTGCCATCCAAAGTCGCGATCTTGCAGACATCGAAGTCTTTCGGAAAAATGCGGGCGAATTCGACCGTCGCTTGATTGGCCGGGATGGGAACGCGGAAATCGCCAAACGGATTGAAGGCGACGGTGGTGCCGATGTACTCCGACGACGTCGGATCAAAGATTGGATCCGCCTGATTCATAATACGATTGAAGCGGGAGATGGAAACCTGCGTGCCAGTGGAGAGGTTCTTGACCTGGCTGTAGCGAAAGGCGGCGTCATAGCCCCACGTCCCGTTGAACAATTTGTCCCCGCGCAAACCGACGGTGCCGAGAAAGGCGTCGGTCTCATTGTCAAACAAGCGGTTGCCAAATTCAGCGAGGCGTGCGCGCGATCCGCCAGAGATGATTTGGTTGAAAGGATTGAAAGGGTTGAATGCGCCCGGCGTGACCCCAGTCTCGGCGTAGGTGGGACCGCCGAAAGGCGTGGTCCCCGCGGGGTTCGGCACACGCGGGGGGATGGCGAACGTGGTCAGACCCGTAGTCTGAAAGCTGCCGGTGGCTGGCGCGGCCAACTCCTGATGCGTTTTGACGTTCTGATAATACCCATCGGCATAGAGCACAAGCTGATCGCCCAGGATCTTGTGGCTGGCGCTTAGGTAAGCGCCGTAGCGCTCCGATTCCGGGAAGGAGAGCGAGAACTCATTGAAATTGAAGCCCGGGAGTATCCCGCTAGCCGACCGGATCCGGGCAGTGCCAGAGTAGAGATAGGCGCCCGCCGGGGCCAGGCCGTTGGTGCCACTGGGCGCACCTGCGAACTGCAGCCCGCTCGCGGTGGGGATGACCGTCCCACCGGCCTCCGCCACCGCCGCGTTGGTCAATTGAAGATTATACGGACTGGCATTCGAGCTGAGAAACGGTGGCACCGCGGAATAACTGCGGTCGCGATTGGCGATGGAGTTGCGATGATAGTAGTTGAGAACCCCAGTCATGTTGGTTTTGTCGTTGCCCACTCCGAAAACCAGAGAAGCGGCGTACTGGCTGGAATCCTCTTCCGTGGTGTTGCCGTATTCGACGTTCAATTCTGCCCCGCGGTAGTCTTTGCGCAGCTTGATGTTCACCACGCCCGCGACCGCGTCCGCCCCATAGGTGGTGGAAGCGCCGTCTTTCAGGACTTCGATGCTCTCAATCGCATCGCGCGGAATGGAGAGGAGGTCGACAAAGGCGATGCCCGAGTTGGTGATCGGGTAGGGAGCAACGCGGCGACCATCGATCAGGACGAGCGTGGCGCGGGCATCAAACGCGCGCAGCGCGACGGAAGATGCGCCGATCGCGGTGTCGGAACCGTTGTTGTTGTTGGAAAGCGGAATGCCGTTCGCATTTGCCACCGGCAGGTTCCGCAGAAATTGCTCCGCCGTGCGCTCACCCGATTTGTTGATCAGCTCGCGATTAGCAATCAGGACCGGATTGGGCCCGACTTCCTGCGCGGTGGGGATGGCCGACCCCGTGACAAAGACACGGTCGGTCGAAGCTTCCGTGTTCGCCGCCGCAATGAGGTTTCCATTTTGATCCCGGCCTTCTTGAGCCGGTGCCGCGGGTGGGCTGACCGCTAGTTGGGCAAGCGCGCTAGACGCTGCCACGAGAGACATGCCCGCGATGGCTGCCAAAGCAGTGCGGATCGTTGCGAAATCAGTGAAGTTTCTTCCCGACATTGTTCCTCCTTTGTTAGGGCCAATGAAAGGTCTAACGAACTGCCGGGAGCGTCACAAGCTTTTTTCATCTTCAGGAAAAACGCCACGGTCGTGTCGGTCGCACCAGCTGGCTCTGACCGAGCAAACCCGAACGCCGCTTCGAAACCGAAGCGGCACCAACTCCGTTGCAGTTCGTCTAACGTTGATCCGGCTTCGCGGTCGCGACCCTGGAGAGATGCGACGCGACCACCTGCCAGCGCCCGTCTCGTTTCACATAGGTATCTGTGTAGCGGGATTCTTCCCGCACCGTCTCGCCATCCTTCGGGGTCAGCTCGACCACTTTGCCCATGAGGATGACCGTGTCGCCGTAGCTGCGCGATTGGACTTCCTCTGTATGAAAACGGGTGAGCGGCGCTCCTTCGCGACGCGGTCGTTGCACCATCGCCATGATCTGCGGTTTGGTCTGAAGCTTTCCATTAGGAAATGTGATCACGAAATCATTCGCCACGATCCGATCCATGGCTTCGGCGTCGTTTTTCTCGTAAGCGTCGAGCCATTCGCGTTCCAGTTTCCGGACCTCTTCCTCCGCGGGCGATGACGTTTTCTTTTGCGCTTCTTGAGCGGGCAACTGGCTCGCGGCCACAGCCAGGGACAATGCGAGAATTAAAACTTTTCTGATCACGCCGCATCGTAGCGTGGGCCGATCCGTGTGTCTATCGACGCGCGCGCTAATGGAAAATCTGGCCGCGATTGAAACGCCAGACGCTGAATACGTTCACGAGAGCAGCGATGCCAAAGAGGATGGCGAGCGTGGGGAGCAATTCCAAGGTCGTGCAATTCGCCCAAAGCACCTGCAGAAATCCTTCGATCGACCAATAGACAATCGTGAGCTTGCTCAGGTGCTGGATGAATTCCGGCATGAAGCTCGTTGGAAACCAGGCGCCACCGATCGCGCTCATGGTGAGGATGAGGAACGTGCCGAGACCGCTCGCGGCGGCCGAGGTCGGCGCGATCGCGGCCAGGAGCATGCCGAACGCGACGCAAGCGGTCGAGGCGGCCAGGCAGATGAGGAGGAGGTTGCCAAGGTTGCTCGTGATATCGATCCCGAAAAGAAGGCGGCCGGTGATGAAAAGGGTGACGAGTTGAACCAGGCCTAGCAGCATGCCGAACAAATATTTGCTCCACAAAATGTGAGTGCGGCGAACCGGCGCTGAGAGGAGGCGTTGATAGATGCCGGCCTTCTTTTCATCGAAGAGCGAAGTCGCCGCCGCGGTGAGCGAGAAGAGCAGGAACATCATCGCCCACCCGCCGACCGCGCGCGTCGCCATCGGGCTTTTCACCTTCCCTCCGCCGAACTCTTCGGCTTCGATCTTGATCAGGCTTTCGAAGAGAGAATTGCCGCTCGCGGCAGAATCGGAGCTTCCTCCTCCCTTGCCCAGGTCGATGATTCCGTTTTTGATGTTACTATATATTTGCTCGGCGTCCCCTCCGAAAGCTTGTGCAACTCCGTTGGCTAACGAGTGCTGGAAACCGTCGAAGTTTTCCTCGCCAATAAAATTCGCGCCCTGTTTCTGGAGCGAACTGACGAGCGCCTGCGGCACGGAGCTATAGATCGTCTTTTGCACCAGACCGGTTACGGTTTGGGTCTCGATCTCGTTTCGCGGGTTGTTCAAAAACTTGAGCTTCAGCCCGAAGAGCGCATCGCTCTGCGTGTCGGGCGGGAAAATCAGCGCGAAGCGCAACGTCCCTCCGCGCATCCGATCACGCACGTGCGCTTCCGTCAGCGGCTGTTCGGCGCCAGCGGCGTCTTTCTGCGTGGTGATGACTTTGAACGCCTTCTCCTTTTGCAGCGCGGCGGTGATCGCAGCCGCGACCGGTGCGTCCGTTTCGCTGACGATGGCGAGCGGAATCCCAGTGGGTCCCGCGCCGCTGCCGCCTACGCCGAAGACGTGGCCGAAGATGTAGATCAATACCACCGGGACCAAGAACGTGAGAGCGATGGCCGTCTTATCCTTCGTGAATCGTCGAAATTCATTGCCAATCAGAATCAGGATGGTGCGCACAGTAAGTTTGTAATTGTTGAATCAAGCGTCGCGCAGCGTTTTGCCAGTGAGGTGCAGGAAAACACTCTCGAGGGTTGGACGGGTGACATTGAGGTGGCGATACGGCAGTCCCAGTTTTTCGGCTGCGGCGAAAAATTCCGACATGAGCAACCCTGGACGCGGGTTCAGAACAAAAGCCTCGTCCGCTTCCACGATTTCGCCGAAAGGGCGCAGAGCGTCGAGGTGCCCTGCACTCTGCTCGTTACGAGATATCCGGATTTGCTCGGCGAACGGCAGTTGCAGGAGCAGCTCATCGAGCGTGCCGAGTGCAAGAAGCTTGCCGTGGTCGATGATGCCGATGCGCGAGCACAGACGCGTCGCCTCTTCCATGTAATGAGTCGAGTATACGATCGTCATCCCCCCGGCGTTCAGCTTTTGCACGAACTCGAAGATCGCGTTGCGGGATTGCGGATCGACACCCACCGTCGGCTCGTCGCAGAGCAAGAGCTGCGGGCGATGCAAAATGGCGGCGACGATATTCAGCCGGCGTCGCATTCCGCCGGAGTAGGTCTGAACCTTGTCGCGGCGCCGGTCTTGTAACTGCGCCGCAAGCAGACCTTCCTGGACCCGTTCACGCAGGAGAGCGCCACTCAATCCATAGAGACGCCCGAAAAGACGCAGGTTTTCTTCGCCGCTCAGCTCATCGTAGAGCGCGAGCGATTGCGGCACGAAACCTAATTGCGCGCGTTGCTCGACACGTTCGTGACGGAACTGTGCGCCGTTCAGAAAAATCTCCCCACTGTCGGCCTGGCGAATCCCGGCGACGAGCGACATGAGCGTCGTCTTCCCCGCGCCATTTGGGCCGAGCAGTCCAAAAAATTCACCGGGTTGCAGCAAGAGCGAAACGTCCTCGAGAGCGGCAATTTCGCCGTAGCGCTTGGTCAGGTTCGAGATTTTCAGCATCGAAAGCGTTTGAGGTTCAGGCTTCGGCCGTTTCAAGAATTACGCGCAAGGCCGCAACATGTTCGCCGAAGGCGCGCCGGCCGGTTTTGGTGACCGCAACAAAAGTCTTCGGCTTTTTTCCCACGAAGGTTTTCTCGACTTCGATGTATCCGTTTTGTTCCAAGGTCGTGAGATGGGCGCCGAGGTTTCCATCCGTCAGCTCGAGTTTGTTTTTAAGAAAACCGAAGTCGACCTGCTCGGTACCACCCAAGCCGCAAAGCGCTCCCATAATGCGGAGACGCGCCGGTTGATGAATAACGGCATCGAGCTCGCTCATGCGCGCAGCGAAGTGGTGATTTCAGCGCCAGACATAGCGTACGACGAACCCAGAGAGAATGATGGGCCCGCCACAAAAGATCGCGAACCAAAGCCAGAAGAAGGCGGGAAAAATGAAAAGACCGATGAGGATTAACGCGGAAACGATTACGCCGATGACGAGCAGGTAATTGTCGAACCAAATACCGGCGAGCACGTAGGCTTGCATGGCGAGAAGCGAGAAGAAGGCGAAGAGGCGGACACCTGCATCCGGCTTTTCGGACACGCCCAAGAGAAGGGGCCAAAGCAGGCCGAAGGCAACCAGGCAGCCAAGCGCAGCAAGGAATCGCTTGTCCACCCGCGTACGAATTTGCCGACTTTGGTAGATGCCGATGGCCGTGGACGCAGCGCAGCCCGAGAGAATGAAGACCGGGAGGAGCTGCTCGCCCTTGGCCCCGAAAAAGTGAACTGCCAAAGCCATTCCGATCCAAATCGCGCCCCAAAGCCAAAGATAAAAATGTCCCCGATGAGCACGAACTGCCTGGCGAATGGCGAGCCGCGAAGCTTCCACCGAATGAAGCGCACGCTCGGCCTCAGCGGGTGAAATAGGCGTCTCCATACCGGGATGCTCTGTGATACAGAGTTCTCTGTCAATTGAAATTCGAGGCTTAGACCCGTGGCTGCGGAGGGTCGCTGACACGCGAACCGAGAACGAGAAAGGCCTACGATAACCGCAGCTTCTCGGCGCACGCACGCACCGAGGCTGGATCGCTCACGCTCATCACATCCGCACCTTTGCGCGTTCTTTGCAGCAAGCCGGCCAGCACCCCGCCCGGTCCGAGTTCGATGAAGAAATCGCAACCGCGGTTCAGCAGCCATTCCATGCAATCAGTCCACCGCACCGTCCCGGTCACTTGATCTTGCAAGGTTCGCCGAATCTCTTCCGGAGAGGCCGCCGGTTCGCCCGTCACATTGCTCGCCACCGGGAAGCGCGGCATCTGCAATTCTGTTTCCCGCATCGCCTCTCCGAGTTGCGCAGAGGCACTGCTCATCAGGCGCGAGTGGTATGCACCGGCTACCTGCAAAAGCGTGGCCCGGCGAATGCCATGTTCTTTCGCCAGCGACACTGCCCTTTCAACCTTGGCGGCTTCGCCGGAAATGACGATCTGGCCAGGCGAATTGACGTTCGCCACATCCACATCGGTCGCGGCCGCCAGCGCACGCACTGCGCTTTCCTCTGCGCCAATCATCGCAGCCATCGCACCGGCCGTCGCGTCGCAAGCGGCTTCCATGAAACGGCCGCGCTGCTCGACTAGTTTGAGGCCAGTCGCGAGATCGAATGTCCCGGCCGCCGCGTGCGCAGTCCATTCGCCTAACGAGAGACCGGCGGCCGCTTCGATTTGAATTTCGCCGGCGCTTTGTCGCAATGCGGCCAGGCACGCCAGTCCGTGAAGGTAGAGCGCTGGCTGACAATTAGACGTCCTGGTCAGCTCTTCGATTGGGCCAGCCCACGTGAGCCCGCTCAGATCGCGACCAAGGATGGAGTCAGCTTGGTCGAACAACTCCGCCGCGACCGGGAATGCCGCAGCCAATTCTCTTCCCATCCCCACGCTTTGCGCGCCTTGACCGGCGAAGAGGAGCGCGATTTTTTTCATCCTGAGTAGCTAAACCAAAATCGGCGCGGTGCGACTTG